>ENA-OQIM01000048-OQIM01000048.1-human-gut-metagenome-genome-assembly--contig:-NODE-48-length-33078-cov-3.440715_pt1 | contig 33078 bp, 35 predicted proteins | sample MGYA00242579_ERZ504744 | MGnify/ENA primary metagenome ERZ504744 (study PRJEB26092, sample SAMD00036441) | human gut metagenome | host: Homo sapiens | study: EMG produced TPA metagenomics assembly of...
AAAATAATTCGTTTTTTCTTTTATAACTCTATCACTTTATAATCTATAGGTGCTACATTTGTCTTGATCACAGCGTTGCTCAAGTTCTTTAACAGCGCCTGTAATGCATTCTCATTGACCCCTTCTTTGACCTTGTTGAGATCTAGATTGATCTCTTCTTTTTTCATCGTCGGATTGACGAGAAGTAATATTGCTTTGTTCTCACTTGCTTCTCCAAAGACATCTTTTTTCTCGCTGATAAATCTTAAGATCGCAAGGACATTTTCAGTCGGTGCCATATATAATGCATATCCTGTCTGTAAGACTTTTTCACGGTTTCTAAGGCTAGTCAGTCTCAAAACTTCCTGATAGGTTTCTTTGTCATTTTCAAAAAATGCTCCTCGGTTAAATGGGTCCATCAGTCCATGCATTCCATATTCGTCTCCATAATAAATGCATGGCATTCCTGGGACAAAGAACTGAACTGCCATTGCAAGTCTTGTGAGTGCTTTTCCTTTCTGATCCATCTTTGATGTTATAACATATTCTGCCTGCTGCTCTCTCGATGGCAGATTCTCATTCATTCCAGTTGCAAGTGTTGTCCGAATTCTTGGAATATCATGAGAAGATAACAGGTTCATCAGTGCATAATACAATGGTTTTGGATAATTACACTGTTGGGATATCAAAAATGTCTTCATATCTTTGGCACTTTGATTGCCGAGTAAATAATCTGTAACGTTGACTTTCAGCGGATAGTTCATTGCGCTGTCTAAGCCTTTACCCAAAGCATATTTACGTTTCGTTCCGTAACTTTCTTTGGTTGTGACATCTTCCCATACCTCACCGATCAGTGCATAATTCTTGAATTTCTTCTTTAATTCGCTTCGCAATTTAAATATAAATTCATCTGGAAGTTCGTCTGCAACATCCAGACGGAATCCTGATGCTCCAAGTTTTAACCAATGCTTGATCACCGAATCTTCTCCTGTGATAATGTAATCAACAAACTTTTCATTTAATTCATTGACTTCCGGCAGTGTTTCAAACCCCCACCAGCTCTTATAAGTTCCATCTTCGTTAAAGTCATACCAATCATAGTACTTTGACTCTTCCCCTTGATATGCCCCTGGTTCTTCGTAATTTCCCTTTTTGTTAAAATAGACACTATCATCCCCAGTGTGGAATATACCCCATCCAAGATCACATGAATCCTGCGTTCTTTGGCAAGCTGGCATAGCCGCTTAAAATCTTCGTTATTTCCAAGGAATGGATCGACTTTCTTATAATCTGATGTATTATAGCGGTGGTTTGATGCTGCTTCTCCGATCGGATTCAGATAAATACAACTGATCCCCAATCGTTTCAGATCATCAAGTTTGGATATGATTCCCTCAATATCTCCACCAAAATAATCACATGGATCATAAAATTCTTTTCCTGGAAGTGGTCCAAATACTGGCTGTTCTTCCCAGTCATCATGCAGATAGACCGTTCTTCCCATATTTTCATGATATGCTTTCCCGTGTTTCATATTTTCTTTGTTTCCCTGGCAGAAACGATCTGGGAAATCTGATACATGATTCCTTTTGACATCCACCTTGGGGTATCAAATTTTCTTCATATACGGTGATCTGAAAACTATCCGGGTTGTCATCAACGATCATTCCTTCTCCTTGTGTCTTCCCATGTCTGGCTCCATAAAAATAACATTTCCCATGTTCCCAGATTCTGAAATAATACCAGACAACACCTGCTTCACTGGTCATCTTTATGTGTTCTTCCATGCAGTCTTTTTTTCGTTTCATCTCATACTCCCGGTGAAAACTTTCAGAATACATGATGATCTCTGCCTTATTGACTTCCTGCCCTACATCATACAGGCGGATCATCATCTCGCTTCCACATGTGACTGCACCTACGGGAGTTCTGTATTTTTCTACTGACGCGTTATGAATCATAATTTAATCTCATCTTTTTTGTAACTCTTATTTTACTGGTTTCAGATTCCAGATTTTTCATTATATTGTTCAATCGTTCGGTCTGATGAAAAATATCCGGATTTTGCTGTATTAACAATTGCTTTTTTAATCCATTCATCCTTATGATCGACATACAAATGATATACTTTTTCATATGTTTCAATATAAGACGGAAAATCTGCAAGTATGTAGTATGGATCTGCCTCTCCATATTCCCCAAATAAAAGATTCTGGTAAATCTCTGAATATTTTCTGTTTCCGTATCGTAACAGATTTCCTTCGATCAGACAATTACATACATCACGGATTCCTGGATGATTCTCGAAAATAATCCCTGGATTGTATGTATGGTACATTTTTTTATTGTAATTACCCTCAGCGCTGTCCCCGAAGATAAAGATATTCTCCTGACCTACACGCTCTGCGATCTCTATATTGGCTCCATCCATAGTGCCGATCGTCAATGCACCATTCATCATAAATTTCATATTTCCTGTTCCAGATGCTTCCATTCCTGCGGTAGAAATCTGCTCACTGATATCTGCTGCCGGAATCAGTATCTCCGCAACCGATACACAATAATTTTCTACGAAAACCACCTGAATCTTTCCGTCCATATCTGGATCTTTATTCACCATTTCCTGAATGGAATGGATCAGCCTTATGATCTCTTTTGCCCTGGCATATCCCGGTGCTGCTTTCGCCGCAAAAATAAATGTGATCGGTGTTGTAATACATGCTGGATCTTTTTTGATCTTCTGATATATATAAATGATATGCAGACATTTTAACAGCTGTCGTTTATACTCATGCAAACGTTTGCAATGAACATCAAAAATAGATTCTGGGTTCACTTCGATCCCTTGCTTTTCTTTGATATACTTTGCAAAACGGATCTTATTATTTCGTTTGACCTTCTCATATTTTTTACAAAATTCTTTGTCATCTTTATATGGAAGGATCTGTTCAAACAGACGGTAATCCTTTAAAATATCCCCTTTCACATACTCTCTTACCAGATGATATAGCCCCTGATTGGCCAGTGCTAACCAGCGTCTGTGTGTGATCCCATTTGTGATCGCAAGATATTTTTGTGGAAAGATCTGATAAGATCCTTTAAAAATCCTCGTTTTTAAAATATCAGCGTGAAGATTTGAAACACCATTGATCCTGCGGCAAAGAGCTACGCATAGGTTTGCCATGCGGATCTCATTGTTTCCGATCACTGCCATCTGTGCGATCTTTTCTTCTTCCTTGCTGTAATATACGGAAAGTTTCTGACAATATTTCTCATTGATCGCACAAATGATCTGATAGATTCTTGGAAGCAGTAAACGAAACATATTCTCATCCCAACATTCCATTGCTTCTGACATAATTGTATGATTCGTATAATGAAATATCTTCTTGACCATACCGTAGGCCTCATCCCATCCAAAATCTTCTTCATCCATTAGAATCCTCATAAGTTCTGGCATCGCCAATGCCGGATGTGTCTCATTGATCTGAATGACAACATGTTCTGGCAAGGAGTTCAGATCATCAATACTGCTTTATGTCTCTTGATCATCGACTGCATCGTTGCAGATGCCAGAAAATAAAACTGTTTTAAACGCAGCATTTTACCCTGCATATGATCATCTGACGGATATAAGACTTTCGAGATTGCTTCTGCAAATGTCTGGTCTGCCATCGCTTTATCATAGATTCCTTCATTAAACGAATGAAAATCGAACCGCCGCTTGCTTCTGGCACTCCACAGACGAAGAGTTGCTGGCGTCTTAGTCTTGTATCCAATGATCGGTACATCATATGGGACTGCAATGACGGTATTATAATCTTTATGTTCAATCTTTAATCCATTCTCTGTCCAGTTTTCCTGAATCGTTCCATTAAAATGTACTTCCACACTTAATTCCGGGCGCTCGATCTCCCAAACATTTCCATCTCTTAACCAGTCATCTTCCATCTCAATCTGCGTTCCATCTACAATTTTCTGACGAAACATTCCATATTCATATCGGATCCCACATCCGAGTACTGGAAGTTCCATCGTAGAAAGTGAATCCAAAAAACATGCTGCCAGTCGTCCTAGTCCTCCATTTCCAAGTCCTGCATCATTTTCTTCATCCGTAATCTTATCAAAATCAAGTCCCATCTCCCAGAATGCTTCCCGATATGCCTCATATAATCCTTGACTGATCAGATTATTAGAAAATGCCCTTCCCATCAAAAATTCGGCTGACATATAGTAAAGTTTCTTAACTCCCTGCTCTTGTACCCTTTTTCTGCTGTCTGCCCAGGATATCATGATATCATCCCTGATACACTCCGCTGCTGCCTTATAGATCTCATCATTTGTTGCCTCACTGATCGTTCTTCCAAGTGCATGAATTAATTTATTCTCGATCCGTTGTCCGATCTTATTGCTGTCCATATAGTCCATTGTGATCTAAGCCTCCTTTCTAGTCTTTATCTTTGACCTGTAAATTTATCTCATTTTTTGTCTTTATGAAGAATGGGCATCTTAAAATAAGATGCCCATTCTTCTTTTGAATTTATAATACACTATTATACATATCAAGATAAATCTTTGCAGATTTTGCAAAACTGTTATCGGATTCCATCGCTCTTTGGATCAATCCATGTTTTCTCTTTGGACTCTGCAATGTCTGTAATGCATAACGGATTGCTCCCAGCATCTCATGTGCATTGTAGTTTGCAAATGAGAATCCATTTCCTGTGTCCTCGTATTCATTGTAACTTTGTACTGTATCACGAAGTCCACCTGTCTCACGTACGATTGGAAGTGTTCCATAACGAAGTGCGATCATCTGAGAGATTCCACATGGTTCAAATTTGGATGGCATTAAGAAGAGATCACTTCCTGCATAAATCTGGTGTGCAACTGCATTATCATATGCGATATATGAGCATACTCTTCCTTTGTATTTTTCTTCCATGTAACGGAAAAATTCCTCATATTCATAATCACCCGTTCCGAGAATGACAAATGCGACATTCTCTGTACACATGATCTCATCCAACATGTATTTCACAAGATCCAGACCTTTCTGCTCTGTTAATCTTGTAACCATACCGATGATCGGAACTCCTGGTGTGATCGATAATCCAAGAGCCTTGATCAGTTCCTGTTTATCTTTCTTCTTTCCAGAAAGATCATCTTTGTTAAAATGATATGGAATCAATGGATCTGTCTCTGGATTAAATTCTTCCTGATTCATTCCATTTAAGATTCCCCATGTATCTCCTGCTCTCGCATTTAAGATACCTTCCTGACGGTATGCAAATGCTGGATCACGAATCTCCTGTGCATAAGTTGGACTTACTGTGCTTAAACGATCTGCAAACACAAGTGCTGCTTTCATGAAACTTGCACATTCATAGTTATGCATAAATTCTGGTGTGTCATACTTTGGATCGATTCCTAACCAATGTTCAAACTGATCGAAACCAAATTCTCCTTGATACATCATATTATGGATCGTAAAGATCGTCTTTGCATGTCCAATATCCCAATGTCCGTACTGTGTGCGGAGTAAGATAGGGATCAGACCTGTCTGCCAGTCATTGCAATGGATGACGTCTGGAATAAATCCAATACGGCTTGCTGCTTCGATCACGGCACGGCAGAAGAAAGCATACTGCTCTCCTTCTGCAAGTCCACCACGATATACCGCATCACCAAAAATCCTTCATTATCGATCAGATAATATGTAACTTCATTATAAACCAGTTCTTCTACACCTACATATGTTTCCCCACCACTAAAATTGATGTTGAATCTGCCAGATGTCTTGTCTGTGCGCCATATTTCCCTTTCATCTGACTATGAAACGGCATGATCACACGGGCATCCGCACCGATCTGATTCAATTCCTTTGGAAGGGTTCCCATAACATCTGCTAGCCCTCCAAGCTTCACAAATGGTGCACACTCTGCCCCTGCAAGCAGCACTTTCAGTGAATTGTTATTACTCATTAACACTTGCTCCTTTCGGAATAAATACTGGATGGTTTGATGATCCTGATAAGTGTGCATTTGAATAAACTTTTACGTGTCGGTCTAAAATTGTATGGTTGATCTCTGCCTGTGGTGCGATAAATCCTTCTGCCATAACAACAGAATTCTTGATCACAGCTCCCTCTGCAATCTGTGATCCACGGAAGATGACAGAGTTTTCAACTTCACCATCAATCTCACATCCACTACTGATCAGGCTGTTGCTGACTTTCGCATTTGGTCCGTATTTTGCTGGTGCTCCATCGGCAGATTTTGTGTAAATTCTTCTATTACCCAAGAATAATTCTTTGTAAACATCTGGTTTTAACATATCCATATTTACATTGTAATATGCTTCTAAAGATGTAATACATCCTACATATCCTTTATATTCATATCCCTGAATTACAAGACGATCGAAGTTTGGAACGATAACATCAAAGAAAAAGTGTTTCTTATTATGTGCGATCGCTGTCTCAATAAAATCGATCAATAATGTTGTCTTCATGATATAAGCATCCATGCTCTTCTTATTTGAACGATGTTTTCCTTCAGAATAGCACATATCAAGAACTTTATCGTCTTCATCTGTTTTTAAATAAACTCCATCATAATCGCAGTTCGTTGAATCATCACTATTATCAAAATACATCAGTGTGATATCTGCTCCAGATTTGATATGTTTATCTAACATATCCTGAAAATCTGCATTACAGATCACATAAGAACGTCCTAATAATACATATTTTTCTTTTGCTTTCTTTAAAAATCCAAGTGTTCCACGAAGTCCATCCATAACACTTGCGTATTCTCCGGATGGAGATGCATCATTAATATATGGTGGGAAGATATATAATCCTCCACGTTTTTTGTTTAATCCCCAGTATTTTCCTGAATTCACATGGCTCAACAGTGAATCGTAATTTCTTCTTGTTAATAATCCTACATTCTTAATCCCTGCATTTACCATGTTACTTAACATAAAGTCAACTGTACGATAACGTCCACCAACCGGAAGTGCTGATAAACTTCTGGAGCGTACAAGGTCTTTTAATTTTCTATTTTCTTCTCCTGCATTGATAATACCTAACATCTGTTTATCCATATCTTCAATCCTCCTAGTGTAAGATGGTATCTGGGTAGATCATTGCTCCGTCTTCAACAGTCGCATTCTCTAATGCAACACAATGATATCCGATTACAGTTACATTATTTCCTTCTCCAACCTTGCATCCCTGCTCGATGACTACTTCTTCATCGATCAGTGCTTTGTCGATCTGACAGTCTGTTCTTACAACAGTATCTTTCATGATCACACTGTTCTTAACTACACTGCCTTTTCCGATCTTAACACCAGAATGGATGACACAGTTCTCTACTTCACCTTCAATAACACATCCATCGGCAAGAATAGAATTCTTAACAGATGCACCTGGTGCTATATAATGAGGAGGTAATGAGAAGTTTCTTGTGTAGATTCTCATCTTATCATCATTTAAGTCAATCTGAGGATTTTCATCCAGAAGTTCCATATTAGCTTCCCATAAACTGTCGATCGTTCCTACATCTCTCCAGTATCCATCAAATGAGTAAGCATACATCTTTCTTCCATCTTCTAACATTCTTGGAATAATGTTCTTACCAAAATCGTGTTCTGACTCTGGATCATTTCCATCATCGATCAGATACTGACGGATCAGTTTCCATTTAAAGATATAGATACCCATAGAAGCTTTTGTACTCTTTGGTTCTGCTGGTTTTTCTTCGAATTCATAAATACGTTCATCTTCATCTGTATTCATGATTCCAAAACGTTTTGCTTCTTCATAAGTTACATTCAGAACTGAGATCGTACAATCTGCACCTTTCTCTTTATGATACTGAAGCATCTTGTCATAATCCATGGTACAGATCTGGTCACCAGATAATACAATGATATGATCTGGATCAAAATTATCAATGAAATTGATGTTCTGATAAATCGCATCTGCCGTTCCACGGTACCAGTTACCTGTTTCTCCCTTCATATATGGAGGTAAAACATAAGCACCTCCGTTTAAGCTGTCAAGATCCCAGAATCCTCCAGTACCAATATATGCATTTAACTCCAGTGGTTCATACTGTGTTAAAACTCCGACTGTGTCAATTCCTGAGTTTGTACAGTTTGACAGTGGGAAGTCAATGATCTTATATTTTCCACCATAGGATACGGCTGGTTTTGCTTTCTTCTGAGTTAATGCGAACAATCTGCTTCCTTGTCCCCCTGCAAGCAGCATCGCAACGATTTCTTTTTTGTTAATCATAGCTCTTTGTCCTCCTTTATTTTACACCTTGATCATTATTCTTTTTTGTTCTTCTTGTCTTGCTTGTTCTTTTTTTTGGCTGTTCCTCTTCTTTCTCTGTTGTTTGCTTTGTTACCTTTATATCTTCTTTTTTTGGAGTGTCTTTCTTAGTCTCCGGCGCCTCTTCTTTTGTTACTTTCTTTGTAACTTCCGGCTTTTTCTCTACTGTTTTCTTCACAGCTTCTGTTTTCTTCTCCTGTGCCGCCTTCTTTGCTGGCTCTGCTTTCTTTGCAGTGGCTTTCTTTGCCGGCTCTGCTTTCTTTGCTACACTCTTCCGTGGTTTCGTCTCCACTTCCTCGATCTTATAGTAAACAACACTTAATGGTTTTAAGGAAATTTCTGCTGCCTGTTGGTAAACAGCTTTCTTTCCTTCAGATGGTACTTTCACCCTCTTCGTTGAAACTTTAGATTCGGAAACATCTCCATCTCCACCAAAATCAAGCTCACTGCTGTCTAAGATCTTCGTAAGTTTTGATTTCTTTGGTAATGGTACCTTGTATTTATCCCATTCCATCGGTGTAAAATTGCAGACACAAAGAATCTGTTGTTGTTTTCTTCCTCTGCCCTTCTTATTCTTTCGTATAAATGCTACAACACTGTGGTCTGCATCACGTTGCAAGCACCATTCAAATCCTGCTGGATCCTGATCTAATTCATATAATGCCGGTTCAGATTTGTAAATCTCATTTAGTTTAGCTACATATTTGTGGAAAGAATCATGCATCTCATACTGATCGATCAAGAACCAATCAAGCTGTTCTTTGTCTCTCCATTCTACAAATTGGGCGAATTCTCCACCCATAAATAATAATTTCTTTCCTGGATGTGCCATGGTAAATCCATATAATGTTCGCAGTGAAGCAAACTTCTCATCATATGCACCATACATCTTATTGATCATAGAACCTTTGCCATGAACAACCTCATCATGTGAATATGGAAGAATGTAATTCTCACTGTAAGCATAATCCATAGAGAAAATGATCGCTCCATGATTATCCTTACGATACAATGGATCAAGTTCCATATAGTAAAGAGTATCATGCATATATCCCATATTCCACTTGTAAACAAATCCTAGTCCTTCCGGATCATCAACATCACTTGTTACCTTTGGATATGCTGTTGATTCTTCTGCGATCGTCAAGAATCCCTCATGTGTTGTACGAAGTGCTTCGTTTAGATTGCGAAGGAAGTCAACTGCTTCATAGTTGATATTGGTTCCATCTTCATTCGGCACATATTCTCCTTCCTGTTTCCCAAAGTCAAGATATAGCATTGCAGATACAGCATCAATACGAATTCCATCGATATGATAAACATCTGCAAAGAACATCGCACTTGAGATCAAGAAGCTCTGTACTTCTGGTTTCCCATAGTTAAATAATAAAGTTCCCCAGTCAGGCTGGCTTCCCTTCCTTGGATCCTCATGATCATAAATATGTGTTCCATCAAACATTGCCAGTCCATGCTCATCTCTTGGAAATGTGCTGGGACCCAGTCAAGGATGACACTGATCCCTGCTTTATGTAACTCATTGATCATATAATTGAAATCTTCTGGTGTTCCATATCTTGATGTTACACCGTAATATCCTGTTACCTGATATCCCCAAGAAAGATCATATGGATATTCTGTGATCGGCATCAGTTCAACATGTGTATATCCCATCTCTCCAAGATAAGGAATCAGCATGTCCGCAATCTCACGATAATTATAAAATTCTCTCTCTTCTTCCTGCGGCATTCTCCATGTTCCAAGATGCAGCTCATAGATAGACATTGGCTGATCTAATGCCTGGCGTTTCTTCCTCTGATTGATAAAACGTTTATCAGACCATTTAAAATCATCGAAATCCCAGACTTTCGAAGCTGTATCTGGTCTGCATTCTGCATAAAATGCAAAAGGATCACTCTTATATCTGCAGATTCCATCATAGCCTTCTACATGATATTTATATAGATCACCTTTCTTCAGTCCTTCAATCTCGATCGTATAGATCCCGTCTTTGTCACCTTTCATCGGATGCGCAAGAGGATTCCAGAAATTGAAATCACCTACGACACTGACTGACTTTGCATTTGGAGCCCAAACAGTAAATCTGTGAGTCTTTGTCTTCTTCTGATAATGGCATCCAAATGTCAGGTATGCCTGCCTTGCCTTTCCCGTCTGAAACAAATACAAATCCTCACGATTGATAGTTTCATTCATAGTATAACTCCTCCTTAAAACTTCAAAACAAAGAATTCTTGTGATTGAATCCCACACTTACAGAAAATCTTATCTTATAAGACTTCTTTGTGAAACTAAAAAGTCTAATAAAATAAAAAAGCGTAAACAACCACGAACAATCTTCTTGCAAATGGCTTATTTACGCTTTTATAGTCATATCTTTAATTTCTATAGGTATAATAAAAATGTGACACGTTGTCATCTTACAAGATATTTTCATATTCAAAGAACAATGTACTGTAAATATCTTTCGTTTCTAGTCCACTTTCTGGTTGTTTATCTGCTGTTCAAAAAGTGTTTGTTTCACTAACTTTATTATACCAAATCTTTTCATATATTTCAACAAATTGTACAATATTTAATGCACTATTTATATCCATATTGTGAAATTCATCCAAGCAATTTAATATACAGATGTAGAATTTCTCATTTTAGGATCATATCCTGCTTTTTTCAAGGATTTAATGATCTTATTTTTATGTTCTGTACCGAATGCTTCCATTGTGATCGTAAGTTCTACCGCACTATTTCTGTTGATACTTACGAACTGGTTATGCTCTAGTTTGATAATATTTCCCTGTGCATCTGCGATCACATCAGAAACTTTATTTAACTCTCCTGGTTTGTCTGGAAGGAATACAGATACCGTAAAGATTCGATCTCTCATGATCAATCCATGCTGTACTAAAGATGCGATCGTAATGACATCCATATTTCCACCACTGATGATAGAAACTACTTTCTTATTCTTAACATCCAGATGTTTTAATGCTGCAATTGTTAGTAATCCAGAGTTTTCTGCTAACATCTTGTGATTTTCTAACAAGTCTAAGAAACATGGGATCAGTTCTTCATCTTCTACTGTGATGATATCATCAAGGTTTTCCTGAATATATGGAAAAATGATCTTTCCTGGTGTCTGTACTGCTGTACCATCTGCGATCGTGCTGACATGATCACATGACACTACTTTTCCTGCTTCTAATGAAGCTTTCATACATGCTGCTCCTGCTGGTTCTACACCGATCACTTTAATCTTTGGATTTAACAGTTTGGCAAGTGTTGAAACACCTGTTGCAAGTCCGCCTCCACCGATTGGTACAAGGATGTAATCTACGGTTGGAAGTTCTTTAAAGATATCCATTGCGATCGTTCCCTGCCCTGTTGCAACCGTTGGGTCATCAAATGGATGAACAAATGTATATCCATGTTCTGCTGCAAGGTCTAATGCGTGTGCACATGCTTCATCATAAACATCTCCATGAAGGATCACTTCTGCTCCAAGATCTTTTGTTCTGTTAACCTTTAACAGTGGAGTGGTTGTTGGCATAACGATCGTTGCTTTGACTCCCTGTCTTGCTGCTGCCAATGCAACACCCTGTGCATGGTTTCCAGCAGATGCTGTGATCAATCCTTTTGCTTTTTCTTCTTCAGATAATGTACTGATTTTGTAATATGCACCACGGATCTTGTAAGCTCCAGTCAACTGCATGTTCTCAGGTTTTAGATAAACATCGTTTCCTGTCTGATCTGAAAAATAATCACTTTTGATCAGCTTGGTAGGAAGGACAACCTCCTGCACTTTATTATATGCAGCTTCAAAATCTTTTAGTTCTAACATTTTAATTTTCTTCTCCTTTTTCGAATAATGCATTGACAAACATATCTGGATCAAATCTCTGAAGATCATCAACCTGTTCCCCAATACCAATGTATTTTACTGGAATTCCAAGTTCTGACTGGATTGCGATCGCGATTCCGCCTTTTGCTGTTCCATCTAATTTCGTCAAAATAATTCCTGAAATTGTCTGTTGCTTCTTTTAAACTGTTTTTGCCTGTGCCATGGCATTTTGTCCAGTTGTTCCATCTAAGACGATCAGTGTCTCTAAATAAGCTTCACTGTATTCTTTTTGATGATACGATTGATCTTGCTTAACTCATTCATCAGATTCTTCTTATTATGAAGTCGTCCTGCTGTATCACATAACAACACATCGACATCTCTTGCTTTTGCTGCTGCTACCGCATCATATACAACAGCCGCAGGATCTGCACCCTCTGCTTGACTGATGATATCAACCCCAGCACGATTTGACCATTCTTTGAGCTGTTCGATCGCTCCAGCACGGAATGTATCCGCAGCTGCCAGTAATACTTTTTTTCCTTGTCCTTTTAATGATGCCGCAAGTTTTCCAACAGATGTTGTTTTCCCTACACCATTTACTCCAATGACAAGAACGACACTCTTTTTATCAATAAAATCATAAGCACTATCATCCAGTCTCATCTGATCCTTAATAGAATCGATCAAAAGCTGTCGGCATTCTTCCGGCTCTTTGATCTTATTTTCTTTTACTTTTTTCTTCAGATCTTCAATGATATTCATTGTTGTATCAATTCCCATATCACTCATGATCAAAATCTCTTCCAGCTCTTCATAAAAATCCTCATCTATTCCAGAAAATCCGCTGAAAATAGAGTCAAAACTTGAGGCAATATTATCTCTTGTTTTACTTAATCCCTGTGCAAGTCTTTTAAAAAATCCTTTTTTCTCTGACATAGCCATTCTCCTTTTATTCATCTAAATCATTCTCGATCAAATTTACAGAAACCTGAGTTGAAATACCTTTTTCCTGCATCGTGATCCCATATAAAACATCTGCTGCCATCATCGTTCCTCTTCGATGTGTGATCACGATAAACTGTGTATCCTTTGTAAGTTTATGCAGATACTTTGCAAATCTTGTGACATTTGAATCATCCAATGCCGCTTCAATCTCATCCAGGAGACAAAACGGATGATGGTTTAAATTCTGGATCGCAAATAATAATGAAATCGCTGTTAAAGCTTTCTCTCCACCTGATAACTGCATCATATTCTGAAGTTTCTTTCCTGGAGCTGTGCAATGATCCTGATTCCAGATTCTAATACATCATCATCTGTAAGTTCCAATCTTGCTTCTCCACCACCAAATAATTCCACGAATACTTCCTGAAATACTCGTTTGATGTCTTTAAACTTTGCATTAAACTGACGGCGCATCGCATCTTCCAGTTCTTCCATCAAACCTGTCAGATGTGCTTCTGCTGTCACGATATCTTCATGCTGTTTCTGCATAAATTCGTAACGTTCGGAAACTTCTTTATAATCTTCGACTGCATTGATATTAACTGGTCCAAGGTTCTTGATCTTATTTTTTAACTCAGAGATTGTTTCCTTAACCTTTGTAAGGCTCTGCGTCTCATCCAGATCGATCCTCTGTTTTGCCTGATGATATGTGATCTCGTAATTCTCCCACATATAATCCAAAAGCTCTTTTTTCTTTCCTTTTCGATTCTCTCTCTGACTCTCCAGACGATACATTTCTTTGTCATATCCACTGATACGTTCAAGCATCTCTTCGCGTTCTTTAAGGATATCCTTATAAAGGACTTCTTTCTCCTTCACTTCTTCCTGCATCTTCTGATGCCTGTTCTGATCTTCTATGATCTTTCGTTCCATTGCTTCGCATGATTCTTTTAAATGTCCAATCTGCTGTTTTAATGCTTTTACATTCTCATTGATACTTCCAGTATCTTTCTGATTTTCTTGAACCTCTTCTGATAGATGTTCGATCTCAGATCTTACTCGCTCCTGATTATTCTCCTGAAATTCTAACTTCTGTGATTCTTTGCTTAACTGCATATGAACCTTGGAAACTTCCATTGCATGCTGTTCGGCATGTTTTCTAAGATGTTCAAGAATCTCACTGATCTCCTTGATCCTTTCTTCATCCTGCTCATTTGCACTTTCAAGATCTACCTGTTCATCTTGCAGTCTGTCAGCATCATCTTCCGCATTCCTTAATTCTTCTTCCAGTTGTTGTCTCTGTATACTTAACTGTTCGTGCCTATTATCAAGCTCTTCTTTTCTTCGCTTGATCGCAGATTGTGACATCTGCTGTATATTTAATTCCAAAGAGATTTCTTGTATCTCTTTCTCTAAGTCTATCATATTTTGCTGATATTCTTTGAGTTTTTTTTCATTTTCATGATATTTTTCTTCATCTTCTGTGATTGCTTTCGTCCATCGATCCAGCTTCTTCTTTAATTCTTCAACTTCTCTGGATCTTCCAAGCAGATTGCTCTTGTTCTTAAAAGCACCTCCAGACATTGCACCGCCTCGGTTTAAGGAATCCCCATCAAGCGTTACGATCCTTACACTGTGATGATATTTATTTGCAATTTTAATTCCTACATCCATATCTTTTACAACAAGAATCTGTCCAAGCAGTGATGCAAATAAATCCTTATATACTTCATCATAGATCACAAGTTGGTTGGCTGCCCCGATCACCCCTGGTTCTAAAAGAATTTCTTTCCTTGCAAATTCTTTTCCCTTCACTGCATCCAGCGGCAAAAACGTAACTCTTCCATAACGATTCTTCTTCAGATATTCGATCATCTTCTTCGCTGTTTTCTGCGTATCCGTTACAATGTTCTGAATACTTCCGCCCAGAGCTGTCTCGATCGCTGTTTCGTATTTTTCTTCCACTTTGATGATATCTGCAACCGCTCCAATGATCCCAGATGTCACAGCCTGTTGTTCCATCACCTTCTTGATCCCGAATCCATATCCATCATAACGTTCTGCCATATTCCGCATTGTTTCATAGTTGGAACGCACTCTATGATATTTCTCTCTTTTCTGATCCATCTGTTCCTGAATCTGACGGCGTTCCGCTATCAATGTTTCTTCGATTCTCTTGGCATTATGACATTCGATTTCAGATCGTTTTTTCTTCTCATTGATCTCTTCGATCTTCTGACTAGAAGAATCTTTTTCTTTTTCCTGATCATTGATCTGCCGTTTTATTTCTTCTATCTGATGATCCAGTCCTATGATCCGGACATTTAGCTGTTCTTTCACTGTCTGGGAACGCTCAATCGCTCCAGCCACCCGCATACGGCCTTCTCTGACAGCATTCACTCGGATTTCAATCTCTTCTTGTTCTCTCTCAAGATCCTGAATCTGCTTCTGATACAATGCAACTTCGCTTTCTTTTTGTATCTTTTGTTCCATGACAGATTCATATTCCTTACGAATTTCTTCTGTCTCTGCCTCAAATCTCTTTAACTGTGCTTTCTTTTCATTCAGATCTTTATACAGCTTATCCTTAGACTCCAGATACATACTCTCACGCATATGTTCTGTATTGATCTGTTCATTTAAAACCTGAATCTTTCCTTCTTTTTTCTGCTTTGTAAGCTTCATTTCAGAAATATGAGCAGTGATCGTTTCGATTTCCTGTTTTAAATGATCCAAAAACTCTTCTTGTTTTCCGTATTTCTCTTTTGCTTTGGCAAGTGTCTGATTTGCCTCATTGATCTCCCGCTGAGCGATTTCTATCTTTTCATCCAGCTCTTTTAATTCCTTCTCAAGATTCTGATTCTCAAGCAGGAACAACTTCACATCTTCATCTTTCAACTGATCTCTTAACAACAGATATTCTCTCGCACGTTCTGACTGTTTCTTAAGCGGTCCAACCTGACGTTCCAATTCCGTTAAGATATCTGTGACTCGTACCAGATTCTCACGTTCGATTTCCAAAGATTTTTGTGTTTCCAGCTTGTTTTTCTTGTATTTAACAATTCCTGCTGCTTCATCAAATAATTCTCTTCTCTCTTCCGGTTTTCCACTTAAGATCTGTTCGATCTGTCCCTGTCCGATGATCGAATATCCCTCTTTTCCGATTCCTGTATCAAAAAAAAAGTTCTACAATATCCTTTCTTCGGCAGGCACTTCCGTTGATCAAATATTCACTTTCCCCAGAACGATAGACTCTTCTGGCAACTGTTACTTCTTCAAACTGGATTGGCAGACTATGGTCACTGTTATCTAATGTGATCGCAACATAAGCAGATCCCATCGGCTTTCGAAGCTCTGTCCCCGAAAAAATAACATCTTCCATTCTAGAACCACGAAGCTGTTTTGCTCTTTGTTCTCCAAGCACCCATCGAACAGCATCTGCAACGTTACTCTTTCCACTTCCATTTGGACCTACGATTCCTGTGATCCCATGTTCAAATTTAAAGATCATTTTATGGGCAAAAGATTTAAAGCCATTGACCTCAATACTTTTTAAATACATGTCCACCTCTGTTTCGTGTTATTTTTTGTGGCGTTTGATCGCCTCAAATGCAGCATGCTGTTCTGCTGACTTTTTACTATGTCCTGATCCTGTTCCGATCACATTCTCTCCAAGACGTGCTTCTACCGTAAAGATTTTGGCGTGATCTGGACCTTCTTCTCCAACAAGCACATATTTTAATCGTCCTTTTCCTTCTCCCTGAACAATCTCCTGAAGATTCGTCTTTGCATCGAAAAACAGAACTTTATTTTCTACATCTTTAAATAAATATGTCTCAATGAATTTTGTTGCTGTTTCGATTCCCTGATCTAAATAAATCGCACCGATCACAGCTTCAAATGCATCAGAAAGAATGGAATCTCTTGATCTTCCACCTGTCATATCTTCTCCTTTGCTTAAGAGAACATATTTCCCAAGGTTGATATCCCTTGCACATCCTGCAAGTGTCGGCTCACATACAAGACTCGCCTGATCTTGCTTAACTTTCCCTCTGATTCTTTCTGGTATGTGCGATACAGATAATTACTTGTTACCAGCTCAAGAACTGCATCTCCCAAAAATTCGAGACGTTCATTATTCTTATCTTTGCTCATTCTTCGTTCATTTGCATAGGAACTATGAATGAAGGCATTCCAAAGTCGGGATGGCTCATGAAATTTAATTCCTATCTGCTCTTGAAATTCTTCCACACTTTTTGCATCCATTTTCTTCTTATCCTTTCACGATCTGGTCTTTGATCTTCTGCGTAATATCTTCTTCGGCAAATGCGATACACTGAATGATCGCATTTTTCATTTCTTTTGCACTTGAAGATCCATGTGCTTTTACAACCAATCCATTTAATCCAAGTAATGGCGCTCCACCATATTCAGAAGCATCAAATTTCTTTAACGTCTTCTTTAATGCTGGTTTTGCTAATAGTGCACCGATCTTACTCTTTAATGTTGACATCATTCCTTCTTTGATCTGACTGACTAACACTGCTGCTAATCCTTCTTCCAGTTTCAGAACGATATTTCCTGCAAATGCATCACATACAACAACATCCGCTGCACCGTATGGGATTTCTCTTGCTTCGATACTTCCGATATAATTGATATTTTCACATTCCTTTAATAATGGACCTGTTTCTTTTACCAGCTGATTTCCTTTGGCTTCTTCCACACCGACATTGACAAGTCCAACTCTTGGGTTTTTGATTCCAAGAACATCTTCCATATAGATAGATCCATCTGTGCAAACTGAAGCAGATATTCCGCTTTCGCATCCATATTCGCTCCAGCATCGACTAATAACATCGGACCTTTGGCTGTTGGCATCACTGCTCCCAGTGGTGCTCTCTTGATCCCTTTGATCCTTCCAACAACAAACTGTCCTCCAACAAGGATCGCTCCTGAACTTCCAGCTGATACAAATGCATCTGCAGTCTTATCCTTTACCATTTTCAGGGCGACCACCATGGAAGAATCTTTCTTCTTACGAATCGCTTCTACTGGTGATTCGTCACAAGAAATTTCTTCTTCTGCATTCACAACTTCAATTTGTTCATTTTTATACTGATATTTGCTTAATTCTTCATGAATCCTTGGTGCTTTTCCTACAAGAAATACTTTCAGATTGTTTTTTTCATTCACAGCATCAACGGCACCTTTTACAACTTCTCCTGGTGCATGATCTCCACCCATGGCATCAACTGCCACTTTCACTAATTTCTCCATATGACCTGTTACTCCTTTTCTTAAAAATAGGAAATGCCACACGCCTAAACCTTCTTAAAAAGCCTAAACGTATGGCATTTCTCTTCATTTACCATTATTCAGCGTGTGCTGAAACAATTTCCTTTTTATTGTAAGATCCGCAGGCTTTACATACTCTGTGAGGCATCATAAGAGCACCACATTTGCTGCATTTTACAAGTGTTGGAGCAGTCATCTTCCAGTTTGCTCTACGTCTGTTTCTTCTTCCTTTGGATGATTTATTCTTTGGACAAATTGACATTGGTTTTACACCTCCTTAAAATTCTTAAAAATATCCTGAATCGCTGCCATACGAGGGTCTGCCACCGTACGATCGCAGCCACACTCTTTTTCATTCAGATTCGTTCCGCACACCGGACAAAGTCCTTTGCAGTCTTCTTTGCATAACACTCTGGACGGAAGTTTTGGAACAACTTCATCGAAGATCAGTATATCAAGATCAAGATACTTGTCCTCGATATATGAAGAATCTTCTTCATCAAGATCCGAAAAATCTAATTCTTTCATCACCTGCACGGAAACCGGATAACTCACTTCTTCAAGACATCGGCTGCATGGAATTCCAAGCGTGACTTCTGTCTCAAATGCAAATGATATCTTATCCTTTCCAATATTTCTAAAAACAATCGAAAAATCATTCTTCTCTCGAATAGGATAAGACACACCTTTAAGCTTAATCTCATTCAGATCGATTGACGCTTCGACGGTTTCTTCATATTTAGGTACTGAAATAATTTTTGATAATTGAATCTTCATACGATCTCCTAAATTTTCATACTGTACTATTATACGAATGTGCTTCTGGTTTGTCAAGTAATTTTCCTTACTTTTAAAAAAACAATCCAGAAGCACATTTTAACAAGCTTTATTTTTTATGAAATAATTATTTGACAAGGGCTACTGTGTCTCTTGCGATCATTAATTCTTCATTTGTTGGTACACAAAGCAGTGTAACTTTAGAATCATCTGTAGAGATGATCGCTGTTTCTCCGTGAACATCGTTCTTCACTTCGTCAAGTTCTGTTCCTAAATATCCAAGATATTCACAAATTGCTTTACGTGTGATATCATCATTCTCACCAAGTCCTGCTGTAAATGCGATCGCATCAACACCATTCATAGCTGCTGTGTAAGCTCCGATGTATTTTGCTACACGGTATGCATATGCATCTAATGCTGCAGCTGCAACTTTGTTACCTTCAGCTCTTGCTGCTTTTACATCTCTAAAGTCAGAAGATACTCCTGATAATCCGTAAACTCCTGATTCTTTATTTAAGATATTTAATACTTCAGATGCTGTTTTGTTTTCTTTATTCGCAATAAATTCGATGATTGCTGGATCAAGATCTCCAGAACGTGTTCCCATGATCAGTCCTTCAAGTGGTGTTAATCCCATAGATGTGTCTACTGATTCTCCACCTTTGACTGCTGTAACACTTGCACCGTTTCCTAAATGGCATACGATGATCTTTAAGTCTTTGATATCTTTTCCTAAGACTTTTGCTGTCTCTAAAGATACGAACTGATGAGATGTTCCGTGGAATCCATAACGGCGGATACCATCTTCATCGTAGTATTTTCTAGGAATACCATATAAGAATGCTTTCTCTGGCATTGTCTGATGAAATGCTGTATCAAATACTGCTACCATTGGAAGTCCTGGCATTAATTCCTGACATGCACGAACTCCGATCAGTCCCGCTGGGTTATGAAGTGGTGCGAATACGCTGCATTCTTCAACTTCTTTGATAACTTCATCTGTGATCAGGCATGATTTTGTGAATTTCTCTCCACCGTGAACAATACGGTGTCCTACAGCTCCGATCTCATCAAGACTTTCTACAACTCCGTTTTCTTTATCTGTCAGCTGGTCGATAACGATTCCGATCGCTGTCTTATGATCTGGCATAGCTGGTGTAGATTTGATCTTGTCTTTTCCCGCTGGCTGATGTGTTAATGCTCCATCGATTCCGATTCTTTCACATAATCCTTTTGCTAAAACACTTTCTGTCTCTGAATCGATTAACTGATATTTTAATGATGAGCTTCCGCAGTTGATAACTAAAACTTTCATGAACTATGATTCTCCTTATATTTTTCTTATTTATCTGCTTCCAGTGCTGCTGCCTGTACACATGTGATCGCTACTGCACCTACGATATCTGATGCTACACATCCACGTGATAAGTCATTGACTGGTTTTGCGATTCCCTGTGTGATAGGTCCGAATGCCTGTGCTCCACCTAATCTCTGTACTAATTTATATCCAATGTTACCAGCATCTAAGTCTGGGAATACTAATACGTTCGCTTTACCAGCAACTTCACTTCTTGGAGCCTTACTTGCTGCAACTTCTGGTACGATCGCTGCGTCAAGCTGTAATTCTCCACAGATCAGGTACTGAGGGTATTTTTCTTTAGCGATGTTTGTTGCTTCTACAACTTTTGTTACATCGTCATGTTTTGCACTTCCACATGTAGAATGGGATAACATTGCAACTCTAGGTGTTGCTCCGATCAGCTGCTCAAATGTCTTAGCTGAGCTTGAAGCGATTGCTGCTAACTGTTCTGGATTTGGATTCTGGTTCAGTCCACAGTCAGCGAATACGAAACATCCGTTTTCACCCATATCTTTAGCCTGTGTATCCATTAACATGAAGGCTGATACAATCTCTGTACCAGGTGCAGTCTTAACAACCTGAAGTGCTGCACGAAGTACGTTTGCAGAAGAGTTGATCGCTCCTGCTACCATTCCGTCTGCATCTCCAACTCTTACCATTGTTGCTCCGAAGAACAGTGGGTTGGATAACAGGATCTCTTTTGCATCTTCTGGAAGCAGTCCTTTGCTCTTTCTTGCTTCACATAAAGATTCGATATATGTATTTAAATGATCACAGTTCTCTGGATCAACAAAAGAAGCTTTGGCTAAATCTAATCCTTCTGCTTCTGCTTTTGCCTTAATCTCGTCTTCTTTTCCAACTAAAATAATATCAGCGATTCCTTCACTGATAACCTCTGCTGCTGCTGTTAATGTTCTCATGTCTGTAGTTTCAGGCAGTACAACAGTTTTCTTATTTGCTTTTGCCTTGTTTTTAATTCTCATCAATAACACTCATTTTTCGCGTTGCTCCTTTCAACTTTCCAAAAAGATGAATTTAATCTTGTTAAATTATACAACATCATTTCTTTGTATACAATAATAGTATTTGTATTTTTCGTTGTACATTTCCAGAAAAATCTATATTCTATTCTACATTTTTTTGTTTTCTCTGACAAGATACTTGTTGCTCATTTTTCATTTTTTGTGCAATTTTACTTTTATTCATTTGTGATTTATAATACATTTACAAAATAAACGATTCAAATAAGGAATCTCGAAAGGATATTTTATGAAAACAGCAGCTATCATTTGCGAATACAATCCATTTCACAATGGTCATGAATACCATATCATGCAGACAAGAAATATCACGAGTGCAGACTGCGTCATTGCCATCATGAGTGGAAACTACGTACAGCGCGGAACTCCGGCGGTTATGGACAAAAAAATACGTACCCAGGCTGCCCTTCTTGGAGGTGCCGATCTCGTGATCGAACTCCCCTTATTTGCAGCATGTTCATCTGCCCCTGATTTTGCAATTGGAGCTGTCAGTCTGCTTCACAAACTAGGGTGATCGACTACCTTTCTTTTGGAAGTGAGTGTCAAGATATTAACAAACTTAAGCAGATTGCATCCTTTCTTATCCAATATGAAGAAGAAATCGAGCGTGGTACAAAAGAGCTTATGAGTCTCGGACATTCTTATCCGAAAGCAAAAGAACTTTATCTTAGAGAGCATCTTGATGATGCTTCTTTGATCGAAGTATTAAAACAGCCGAATAATATTCTTGGGATTGAATATTTAAAAGCTTTGCTACAGTTAGACAGCCCTATCATTCCCGTCTGTGTTACCCGTGTTTCAAACGATCATCACAGCAAGGAGTTGACACCTTCGATTTCTTCTGCAACATCCATCCGTGAAATCTTAGAACAAAACCAGATCAGACCTTTATTCTCAAGAGTCCCTGAAGCTTTGCATGATATCTATCAGATGCATTATCAAAAAGATTTTCCTGTCTGCCTGGATGATTTTTCTCTGCTTTTACATGCAGCTATTTATTCTTGCGAAGATCTTACACAGATCAGCGGTATTTCAAGCGATTTTAAGGACCGTATTTTTAAGATGTTAAAATCTGATCTTTCTTTTGAAGAACTGATCAGTGCCTGTAAGACCAAAAACCTCACCTGGAGCAAAATAAGCAGAAATCTTTTGCATATCATGCTTGATATAACAAAAGAAAAGGTTGAAAAAGCACGAACTTACGATATGTCTCCTTATTTTCAGATTCTAGGTTTCAAACGTTCTGCTTCCTTCCTGATCGGGAATATCAAAAGAAAATCTTCCATCCCTATGGTCCGCCATCTGCGTGTTATGAATGATCCTTTATCCAAAGATCAAGAAGAATTATTATCTACAGAACAACGTGCCAACCAGTTATATCGTACCGTGATCGGACAGAAATTTCATACGATCATAAAAGATGAGCAGATCATCTTCTAGTTTCACCTCCCGCTTCATACACTATAAAAAGAAAGCGGGAGATTTTTCATGAAAACCAGTTTTATCCAGTTTTTACTTATTTTAGTTGTTCTTTCCTTGTTATTTTTTCCACAAACATCGGTCCAAGGCGCAAAAAATGGGCTGATTTTATGGTCTGCAACGATCACACCGACTCTTTTACCTTTTTTACTGCTCACTGGTTTTATGCAATATTACCAAACGTTCCATCTGATCTCCCGGCTCTTTTACCCCCTCAAAAAACTTTTTCCTGGTATCAATGAGGACTTTTTTTACACCTGTATTCTAGGTTTTTTTTGTGGATGTCCCCTCGGTGCGAAGATCATTGATGATTTTATTTCTTGTGGATCTTTTACGAAATCTGAAGGAGAAAAGCTATTATATACCTGCAATCAGATCAGTCCCATGTTCTCTGCTGGATATACTCTTACATTGATCCTTCATGGCAAAATTTCTGCTCTGCGCTTTTTCTTTTGCCTGTATTTTCCTGTCATGTGTTATCTGATCTATCTGGTCTTTTTATTTTTTACAAGCGATTTTCTACATACACACCACTCTTCTCCCACCATTGCACACAAAAAATCAGCAGATCAGGTAATCTTTGATAGTCTTCATTCCATTTTCATGATTGGAATCTGTATTATGATCTTTTCAATTGCCGTTTCTCTTTTAGAAATTCTTCCACTTCCTTTCTATTTAAAAAGAGGATTGACCGCTGTTCTTGAAATCACAAATGCCATCTCCTATTTTGGTTCTTCCCATATGTCTATCAGCCGCAAAGTCATATTATTGTGTATGATCACTTCTTTTGGCGGGTTGTCTGCTGCCGTGCAGACTTTAAGTGTATACAAAAAGAGCAGACTCTCCCTCTGGAAATATCTGCTCATAAGATCTCTTTTTAGTGTTTCAAGCGGACTACTTGCTTATCTAGTCTTCATCTGAAATGAAATCTTCTACCGTTCTTGTTCTTGCCTGTGGAATGCTGACTCCGGAAAGCTGTTCTTCTATCTCTTTCGCATTCGTTTTAATCGATGCAAGATCTGAATCTAATGCGGATAACAACTGGTTAAACACACTCTCCTGTGCTTCTTTGACACTTGCCACATAACCTTGTACATCTTCCATGATCTCATTGACATAGCGCAATGCACCTGCACGGATCTGATCTGCTTCTTCATTCGCATTATGTACAACACTTCTTGCTGTATCTTTGGCGTGAGTTTCAATCTCATTCGCTCTCATCTTTGCCATCTCAACGACCTCATTCTGATCGATCAATTCTCCTGCATCTCTTGCTGCCTGATCGATCATCTGCTGTGACTTCACTCTGGCATCTTCCAAGATCGCATCTTTGTTCAGAATGATCTTATGGCTTCGTTCAATCTCACCTGGAATCTGCTTCCTTAATTCCTCGATCACTGTCATCAATACATCTTTCTCGATCATAATCTTACCTGGACTAAATCTTGCTGGTTTTGCTTCGTCGATCAGTACTTCAATATCATCAATCATCTCATGTAAATACTTCTCACTCATATTCATTCGCCTCCTATGATTTAAATTTCTTCTCTAGACATTCTTGTACGTAAGGCGGTACCATCTCAGAAACATCTCCATGATAAGATGCAATTTCCTTTACGATCGTGGAACTTACATAAGAATACTCAATGCTGGTTGTAAAAAACATGGTATCTAAGTCTTTATCCAATCTCGCATTTGTCTGTGCAATTTGAATCTCATACTCAAAATCAGTTACTGCGCGTAGTCCTCGGACTGATACACTGGCTCCCTGTTGTTTTGCAAAGTCTACCAACAATCCAGAAAATGACATAACCTCTACATTATCAAGATGACTTGTCACTTTTCGTATCATATCAACCTTCTCTTGTGTTGTAAACATTGGTTTCTTTGCACTGTTTACCAATACTGCGATGATCAGCTTGTCAAAAACCTTGGCTGAACGCTCTATAATATCAATATGTCCATAAGTCACCGGGTCAAAACTTCCCGGATAAACTGCAATACTCATCTTTTAATCCTCCACTGTTTTCATCAAAAATGTATGTTTATTTGTCTTGTATTCTTTTACTCTTATAACCTTTAATTTCTCAAAATCTGGTATCTCTGTGTCAAGAGACGATTCCACGATAACTACCGTATCTTCTGTACAGATAGAGGATCGATCTATGATTGATAATACTTCTTCTTCAAATCCTTTCTTATATGGAGGATCCATAAAAATATGATCAAATGTTACATTCTTCGTCTCTAACTGCCTGATCGCTGAATTCACATCTGTTGCCAGAACCTGTGCTTTCTTATCAAGCTTTGTATATCTTAAATTCTCTCGAATGCATCTTAATGCAGGTTTTGCTTTCTCAACAAAATAAGCTTCCTTTGCTCCTCTGCTCAATGCCTCGATCCCGATTCCTCCACTTCCAGAGAAAAGATCCAGAAATGTACTTCCCGGGATATCATACTGAATCATATTAAATAACGTCTCTTTGATGCGATCCTGGGTTGGTCTTGTCTCCATTCCTTCGATCGTCTTTAATTTTAAACTCTTCGCACTTCCTGCTACGACTCTCATATCTATGTATATTCCTTGTCTTTTATTTGCTTTGCAAAGTTATTCCACTTTTGCTCACTATTTCTTTTATTTTATTATATCTACAGATTTTGTCAACCGACAAACCAATATTTCAGAAAGAGACAGTCAAAGTTTATACTTTCACTGCCTCTTTCTGAAATCTTATGATGTTTGAGGATTGCTTCATTGCTACGCAATTTCGCAATCCGGATACATCATCTTATCTAATTAGCGAGACATTTCTTCTTCCTGTCTGCGGATCATTTTACGAACCATCTCTCCTCCGACAGATCCTGCCTGAGCAGTTGTTAAGTGTCCGTTATATCCTTCTTTTAAATCCACACCGATCTCATTTGCAACTTCGAACTTAAATCTGTCTAAGGCTCCTCTCGCTTCTGGTACCTCGACTCTGTTTGTTCCTTTGCTTCTTGCTGAAGTTCGTTCTTCCATGTTGAAAGTCCTCCATTTCTTTTGTTTTGTTATCTGTTACGCTCATAGTATATGCAAGCATACAAAAGATACACTGGGAGTTTTTACATGATGTTGCATTTTATGGATTGTTATTTTTGACACTTACATCATTTTAATAACGAACATGAAATCTTTTCTCATTTTCTTCATATGGATGTTCTTCTTTCTCGATCTCATCCACTCGAACGAAACGATTTCCTGTCTGGATCAAATTTAAAAAATTTCTCAATTTCAACTCTGGTTCCCTGAACTTCTGCTGTCACTGATCCATCAGACATATTTTTTACCCATCCTGTCAAATGACATCTTTCTGCATTCATCGCTACAAAAAAACGAAATCCTACTCCTTGGACTCTTCCTGTAAATCTAAAATAAAAACGTACCATACGATATACCTCCTATTATATATTCCTTGCAAGCCCAATCTGTTTTTCTAATCTGCTGTTCTTCAAATTCGAAAAATCAAATCCGCTTTCCTCCAGTTGTTTTACCGCATCAGCTGCCTGTTTCATAATATCTGCATTGGTATAGATATCTGCCAGAACAAAATCCATCATCCCGCTTTGTCTGACTCCGAAGAAATCACCCGGTCCTCGAAGTTTTAAGTCTTCATTTGCTATATAAAATCCATCATTTGATTTATTCAACACTTCAAGACGCTGCATCGTTTCTTTCTTCTTGGAACTCGTCATAAAAATGCAATAGGACTGATAGCCGCCACGTCCGACACGTCCTCTTAACTGATGAAGCTGTGCAAGTCCAAAAACGTTCTGCATTCTCCACCATCATAACCGTTGCATTTGGCACATTCACCCCGACTTCAACAACCGTTGTTGATACTAAAACATCAATCTTGCCTTCTGAAAAATCATCCATGACTTTCTGCTTGTCCGCTGCCTTCATCTTTCCATGAAGGTAACTGATCCTTACCGATGGTGCAAACTGGCTTCTCAACATCTGCGCATACTGAATGACATTTTCTCCTTCCATCGTCTCACTTTCTTCGACCATCGGACAGATAATATATACCTGTCTTCCCTGACTGACCTGTTTCTCAATGAAACGATATGCCGTCGGGCGGTAACTTGTGTTGACTACGCAGTTTTTGATCGGCAACCGCTCTGCCGGCAGTTCATCGATGATCGATACATCAAGATCACCATATAAAATGATCGCCAATGTTCTTGGAATCGGTGTCGCACTCATAACAAGTACATGTGGTTTCTCACCTTTTAGCGATAAACTTTCTCTTTGTCTTACTCCAAATCGATGTTGTTCATCCGTGATAACCAATGCTAACTTGTTATATTCCACCTTGTCCTGAATGACCGCATGAGTTCCGATCACAATATCTACTTCTCCATCTTTGATCTTTTGATAGGTTTCTCTTTTTTCTTTTGCCTTTGTGGAACCTGTCAGCAATGCGATCTTTATATCATAAGATTCTAAAAGTTCTGTAAATGATTCGTAATGCTGAGCTGCAAGCACTTCCGTTGGCGCCATCAAAACCCCTTGGTATCCTGCTTTGGCACACATTAATAATAAAATAACCGCAAGGATCGTCTTTCCAGATCCTACATCACCCTGTACCAGACGATTCATAACCTTACCAGACGCCATGTCTTTTGCCATCTCATTTAATGCTCTTTTCTGTGCTGTAGTCAGCTCGTATGGAAGATTCTTTACCAGTTCTTTCGCTTCCTTGCAAACCCCGATCTTGTATCCTTCTTCCTTGAGATCTTCTCCTGATGTGATCATATGCATCGCTGCGATAAAAATAAAAAATTCATCAAAGATCAACCTTTTCTTTGCTTTGATCAACTGCTCTTTTGATTCCGGAAAATGAATATTCCAGATTGCCTGATGATATTCCATTGGCTGATATTGATCTAAAATATTTTGCGGAAGATATTCTGGAATATGAAAGATATAGTCTTTTGTCTGTGCCACAGCCTTAGAAACAAGTTTATTGGTAAGTCCACTTGTTAATGGATATACTGGCTGCAATGTCTCCTGTTTAGCTTCATAATCTTCCTGTGTAAAAATCTCTGGATGTTCCATCGTGATCCGTCCATTTTTATAGATCGGAGTTCCCGTAAATATATAATCTCTTCCCTGATGTAATTGTTTCTTTAAATACGGCATATTGTACCAGACAAGCATGATCGTTCCTGTATGATCTTTCGCTGTGCATGTAACAATCTTCATTCTTCTTGCATACTGAATATGAACTTCCGAATTGATACGAACAAAAATAGATACTCTCTGGCCAATCTCGATCTCATTGACATCTTTGGGATCTTCATAGGTAAGATAATACTTTGGATACATCGTAATCAAACTGTCTACATTACGGATTCCAAGTCGTCCAAAAGCTGTCGCACTCTTTTCCCCAATTCCTTTTAATTCTATGATATTTGTTGTGCCATCCATCTTCTGTCTCCTTCAAAATTCTTTATCATATTCTCACGAAAAGCAAAGAAATCCCGCCATCAAGCGGGATTTCCCATCTTCTCTTATTCTACTGATAATAAGAAATAATAAATTGCTGTCCGCCATATTCTAACTGTACATCACAGTCACCATATGTTTCTTCTACTTTCTCAAGTAATGCTTCTGCCTGTTCTTTGGTTGTGTCTTCTCCATAGTAAATACTGATCAGTTCGCTGTCTTCATCTACCATCTCTTCTAGTAATTCTAACGTGACTTTCTCGACATCCTGTCCGACTTTCTTGATCCCATCATCATCGATTCCCATGATATCATCAACCTTGATCGTAATACCATTGATGGATGTATCTCTGACTGCATAAGTAACTTCTCCAGTCTTCACGCATTCAATGATGTCTTTCATGTTGTCTTCATTCTCTTCGGCATCTGCTTCTGGATCAAATCCAATGATCGCTGAGATTCCCTGTGGAACTGTTGTTGTCGGAATGATCACTACATTCTTATCTTCCACTAAAGACTGTGCCTGTGTCGCTGCAAGAATGATATTCTTGTTATTTGGCAAAATAAATACAGTCTCTGCATTCACCTGCTCGATTGCATTCAACATATCTTCAGTACTAGGGTTCATGGTCTGCCCACCTTCAATCAGGTAATCTACACCTAACTCACGGAAAATGTCATTCATTCCCTGGCCGATCGATACTGCCACAAATCCAAAGTCTTTTCTAGGTTCTTCTGGTTTGCTTTCTTCTGCCTGTGCTTCTGCCTGTGTGAGATTTAAACGTTCTCTATGCTCTTCTCTCATATTATCGATCTTCATATTCGTAAGTTCTCCATATGTGAGACCTTTCTCGATCGCTTTTCCAGGATGGTTTGTATGAACATGTACTTTAATAATATCTTCATCTGCAACAACCACGATAGAATCTCCGATTCCCATTAAGAAATCTTTAAACTTCTGTTCTTCTTCCATGGAAATCTCTTCTTTCGTCATAACGATAAATTCTGTACAATAACCAAATTTGATGTCTTTCTCTTCTAATGGTGCTTCACTTGCTGTTGCTGCTGGTTTAACTGCTGTCTTCTCAATACTGCTTAAATCAACTTCTTTACCCATTAAAGCATCAACAGCACCCTGTAAGAATTCCACAAGTCCCTGTCCACCTGAATCAACCACTCCTGCTTCTTTCAGAACTGGTAACATCTCTGGTGTCTTCTGAAGAATCTCGTTCGCTTCCTTGATCACTACCTGAGCAAATTCTTCAAAATCTTCTGTATTCCTTGCACAATATACTGCCTTCTCTGCTGTTACTTTCGCTACCGTAAGGATTGTTCCTTCCTTTGGTTTCATAACTGCTTTATAAGCTGTCTCTACTGCCTTCTTAAATCCTACTGCAACAGTTTCTGTTGTTAATACGTCCTGATCTTTGACACCTTTATAAAATCCCCTGAATAACTGGGATAGAATAACACCTGAGTTACCTCTGGCTCCTCTTAAAGAACCGCTTGATAATCCTCTTGTTACTTCTTTCACTGTCACTTCTGCTGCATTCCCAACTTCTTTAGCAGCTGCAAGAGCTGTCATTGTCATATTCGTTCCTGTATCACCGTCTGGCACAGGGAATACATTCAGTTCATTAATATATTCTTTATTCGCCTCTAATCTCTTGGCTCCGCCAATCAACATCTTCTGCAGCAAAGCTGCATCTATCTGTTTCATCTTAATCTTTGCCTCCATTATCTATTATCCTATATCCTTTACGCCCTCTACGTAAATATTGATCCGTTCTACTTCAAGGCTTGTAAATTCTTCTACACGATACTTTACAGATTCCATAAGGTTACTTGCCACTGTAGAAATAGAAACTCCATAAGATACAATAATATGGAAGTCTATCGTGATCTTATTATTCTTTACAGAAACAAATACACCTTTTCTGATATTATCTCTTGTTAACAGCTTGGCGATCCCATCTTTCATATTCACCATTGCCATCCCTACGATACCAAAACATCCAAGAGCACAGATTCCGGCATATTTCGCAATTACCTGATTTTCAATGGAGATCTCTCCATTCTTTGTATTCACATGTCCTTTCATAAATTATACCTCCAAACGAGAATTCATATATTTCGATTATACATTATGAAACCACCTAAGTCTAGTGTTTCAAAAAATGATTTAAAATAAAAGCAAATTTATTCTTGATTTTTATAAATCAATCTGTTAGAATGAAATAGTTGTCGAGCCTGGAATGAAACAGGAATAGAGATTGGAATAAGGAGGTGCTAACATGGCAAAATGTGCTATTTGTGGCAAAGGTGCTCATTTTGGAAACGCAGTGAGCCATTCACATAGAAGATCAAATAAAATGTGGAAATCTAACATCAAATCTGTTAAAGTTAAAGTTAACGGAGCAGCTAAGAAAATGTACGTTTGTACTTCTTGCTTAAGATCTGGTAAGGTTGAACGTGCTTAGTCTTGATTGATCATATAAGAAACCACTAAGAGTTGGAATTTATTCCAACTCTTTTTTATTCTTCAAGCGTTATTTAAAGAATAGACAGTAAGCTGTGATATCACATCCGATACAGATAACTATTTTCATCGGATCGTGAGTGATCCAGAATCCTGTAAATAAGCCCAATGAGAAAAAGAAAAAAGCGATGGCCCAGACTCGTTTCATATTTGAAGATCCTTTTTGTACATATGTATTCCAAAATTCTGGTTTGAATGACGGAAATTAATGGTGGAATATTATAAACATCTATCTACCACTCCAAAAATTGAAAACTAATAATGTTTAACATACACACCTTTCCGTTTGAAAATTCTTAATTTTATAAAAGAATGTCTTCAGGTATTCATAAAAACATAAAGAAAGATAGAGGTACGAAATGATAGAATTCCATAGAATTCGTTTTTCGTAGCTCTATCTTTCTTTATGTTTTTATGAATACTCAATACATTTCTGTTAGACAATCAAATTTTACTTTTCAAGATCATCCACAATATCTTCTAATGTCTCATTCTTCCCCGTAACTTATCGATCACATCTGGTACCATATCCAGTAATTTCACGATTGTTTCCTGATTCTTAATATTCACAAGTTTCGTCTGTCCATCTTTAATGACAAGAACTGCACTTGGAGTCATCTTTCCTCCGATTCCACCACCGCTCTTGTCCTTCTTATCACCAGAGAAAGCTCCTGCTCCCATTCCGAAGGAGACATCAACTAATGGTAAGATGATCGTATCTTTGATGTAGATTGGTTCTCCTACGACCGTTTTTGATGTTAAGAATCCTTCCATACCGTCAAATAGTGAACCCATGGTATCTTTTAAATTTTCTTTGCTCATTTTAACTGCCTCCTATCATTCTTATTGCTCGGTCTTTTTGTTTGATCAATTCATCTTTATCTTTATATACTTTCCATAACAAATATAAGATCTTTGTATCTTCGGATCCTTCCTTTGATCTTTTAGCTTCTCCTTTCAAGATTCTCTTCTCAAAATCTGGTGTGATATTGATATGATCACCGTAGATTGGAATCAATGCAGCGGTCCAGCCTAAGACTTTTCCCGTGTAATATGGATCTTCGAATCCAAATATGATCTTTGCATTTAGTTTCTGTGGAAGTAACAGCTTTACCCCATTCACTCCATATCTCTTGATTCGCTTCACTGCATCAATGATATCCTCATCTTCCAATAGATCTCCGATCATTTCCATCTTATTTGTGATCTTACGGATCTTTGTTATGAAATTCTTGCATCTATTATAACATTTTTTGAGAAAATTCACGATTCTTTTGCCAAAAAACTCTTTCTCTTTATCTGTTGTTTTGTCTATCTTAGATTCTGATATCTTATCTTCTGATCTTTCGTACATTTTTCTTGTTGTTGATGTCTTTGTTCTTTCTTCTTTCCGGAAGATTTCTCGTTGTCTTTATCCTTTGCTTTCACAGAGATTTTCTTATCTGCTTCAGCTTCCGGCTGATATCCGTTGATATCATATTTCTTCTCATATTCCTCAAAATCATCGTTTCATTCAGGCGTACATAACCGCTCTATCATCTCCCAGCTCATTCCAACAGGAACCTTCATATCTATTGATAAATCATTATGTATAATAAAATCTACATACCTGGAATTCACACTGATAACATTCACATATAAATCCCTTGAACCTTGATGAATTCTAATTTTGGACACGAGACTCCCCCTTTCTTCTGGATGATAGAAATAATTTTTGTGTTATTTAATAGTATAGCGCGTTTTTTGGTCTCTTTCAACAAAAATATTATTACTATTAATTCATCCTTCCAACCACAGCACAGAAGCCATTGCCCCCAATAAGGCATATTTGTGGTTTCGGAGCAAGGTTGAATGCGAGCGCATGAGCGAACATTCAAAACCGCCGCGACTAAAATCACAAATATGCTTATTGGGGGCAATGGCTTCGTCTGTTGTTTGTCTATGAATTAAATAGTAATCTAAAT
>ENA-OQIM01000049-OQIM01000049.1-human-gut-metagenome-genome-assembly--contig:-NODE-49-length-32959-cov-7.342136_pt1 | contig 32959 bp, 32 predicted proteins | sample MGYA00242579_ERZ504744 | MGnify/ENA primary metagenome ERZ504744 (study PRJEB26092, sample SAMD00036441) | human gut metagenome | host: Homo sapiens | study: EMG produced TPA metagenomics assembly of...
AAGCCACCCCGGCAAAAGCGCCACCGGCACGGCGGACGTCGCAAGGACGCAGTGAAAATCGGCAAGAAGTGCACCTCACCGGGTCCGAAAGCAAGAACCTCACATGGGTGACCTCACTGACCGCATTGACCGCGATGAACAACGTGGATCTCAAAGACACCCTCGATCAGAAGGGGGACGCTCATCCGCCGGATTCCAGCAGAGTCTGGTACAAAACAGCATCGCCGTGTATGCGGACGAGGCAATGACGAAGCTCATCGATGCCAGTGTGTATTCGATTACAGCCACGGACCATGGCTTCACCATCACGTTTAAGCATCTCGACGCCAACCAGACCGTGTACGTGGCCTACCAGTCCACCGTCAAGGATGGCGTGACCGCCGAAACGGTGTACAACACCGCCGAATCGAAGCATAAGACGGCAACGGCAAGCCACACCCACCAAGGCGACAATCTGAAAAAGGAGGCAGTGAACCAGTATTGGGACGAATACGGATACGGCCAGACCGCCAACGCAGCCGGTCCTACGCTGGCTGCTGACCGTGCACGACCTGCCGGAGAAGGCCCAATCGGTGACCATCAGCGACTCGTTGCCTAAGAACACGATGTTCGTGCCCGGTTCCGTCAAAGCGGTGAGCCCCAATGCCAAAACCGCCACATTGAGTGGCGTATCGGCCAAGGACAACGGCAACGGCACAGTAACGTTCACCATATCGCCGGGCACGGCCGCATTCAAACAGGCCACCACCTCAGAAGGCCTGCAGATCGTCTACGACACGCGCATCGACGCGTTGAAAGCGCAGGAAGGATACCACGAATACACCAACAAAGCGCATATCAGCGTGGACGGCAATGACCAGACGGACCAGTCCTACACACTCGGCATGAACACGCCGAAGCTGGTGAGCAAGCAGGGAACGTACAACGAGTCCACGGCGCCGAACGTCAACTACACGGTGAAGATCAATCCGGGCGCACAGACGCTGAACAACGGCAAGGCCCTGACCCTGACCGATACGTTGGGCAGCGCGCTTGATCTGCGCATGGACAGCATCCTCATCGCCGATTCCGCCTCGGGAAAGCAGATCAGTGGTGCGACATGGTCATATGAGCCGAATTCCAAGAAACTGGTCTTCTTCATTCCGGACAAGCGGGCCGTCACCATCACATACAAGGCGACCGTGCAGCTCAAAGCCGGAGAGACCATCGAGGGAACCGTGGGCCGCAATGAGATTTCGCTTGAAGGCGTAGATGCAAGCAAGGGCAGTGATGCCTCCACTGTCACCGGAACGGTGAAAACGGCCCAAGGTGGCATGACATTCGACAGCAACACCCTGCAAATCTACAAGTACATTGATGGCGATACCGGCCGGCCGGGCGCCAACGCGATGTTCGAAGTGCAGGAAGTGAACGTGGACCTGACCAAGTGCAGCACGGCAGCTGAAACCGCAGGCAAGAAGACCTGCTCCGGCACTGTGGGCAAGACCGTGATGAACAACCTCACCACTGGCACGACCGGCTACTCCAGCCAAGTGCAGCTGAATGCGGACCACATCTACAAAGTCACGGAACTCGTGGCCCCGGGAGAAAAAGCCGACACTACCGACAGCGCGTACGAGAAAGCCAAGCCACTGTATGTGGTCTTCCCCGGCAACGATGCGCGAAGCGCGGATTCGAAAACCTACAATGGCAAATACGACAATCTGGTCATCTCCGATAATAAAAGCGACTCGGGCTCTTTGACCGTGGCCGTGGCCAACAACGCCACGTTGGGCAACTACCTGTGGTATGTCAACAACAACCACAAGAAGAAGACCAAGATCAGCATCGCCAAACTGGATGCTGCCGACGTCAACGTTCCGGTGGCTGGCGCCTCGTTGAAGCTATCCAAATGGGGGTCGTCCGAAGCGCCGGAAGCCTGGTCGAATTGGACTGCATCAATGCAGGGTGTCAGCAAAGATCCCACTGGTACCGCACTGATTTGGACTACCGGAAGCACCGAGAAACAGACATTCGAACTGCTGCCTGGACGCTACTGGCTGGAGGAAACCGCACCCCCCGTCGGATACCAAACCATGAGCCCGATCACCATCACCGTGGGCGCCGACGGCGTCGTGACGGTCAACGGCCATAACGTGACCGACGAGAACGGCATCGGCCAGATACAGGCCTTGGATGCGCCGAAGACCACGAATCTCACCGTGAACAAGGTGTGGAACGACAACGATGACCAGGACGGCAAACGCCGCACCGTGACCTTCGACCTATATCGCAAGCTTGCGGGAGAAGCCGACTATACGAAGATGGACGGCCAGAGCCGCGACATCAACGTCAACGCCGGTGATTCCGCCGCATATTGGTTCGACCTGCCGGTTGTGGTGGACGGCAAGCAGGCCGAATACAAAGCCAAGGAAGCCACCAGGATCGATGGATACACAGCGCAATGCACTGATCCGGCTTCCATGGACGACGGCAGCGGCATGGCGATGACCTGCACCAACACGCATACGCCGGAAACCACCAGCCTCGGCGTGAACAAGGTGTGGAACGACGCCAATAACCAGGACGGAAGCCGACCGGACTCCATCACCGTGCATCTGGTGAAAAACGGTGTGAAAACCAACCAGTCAGCCACGTTGAACGCAGCCAATAATTGGAGCAATGCCAACGCGTTCACCAATCTGCCCGTCTACGAGAACGGCATGAAGATCACCTATGGCGTGCAGGAGGATGTGCCGTCCGGCTACACCGTCACCACAGACGGCGTCGACAAGAACCGCAACATCACCCTGACCAACACCCACCATCCCAACAATAAGGAGGTGTGGTTCTCCAAGCAGAGTCTTGGAGGGCAAGAACTCGCCGGCGCGACGATGAGGCTCACCGGAACGTTGGACGATACGACGAAAACCTTCGCCGTCCAGACGTGGACTTCCGACGGCAGCCAGCGGAGCTTCACACTGGAACCGGGCACCTACACGCTGACGGAAACCAAAGCTCCTGCGGGGTATACAAAGGCCGATGACATCGTCTTCCGCGTGGACACCGGCGCGACGACAAGTTGCAGGTCCGGATACGACAGTCCGACGGCAGCTACGTCGCAGCGGACGACAGCCTGATCACTATGGTCGACGCGTACCAACCGCATCGCGTCGCCATCGCCAAGAACAGCCTGACGGACGGCATCACCAACATCGCGGGCGCAAGCATGAGCGTCACGGGACGCACGCTTGACGGCAAATCCGTCAATGCGATCACATGGACCACCAAGCAGGGGCAATCGCAGCAGCTCGACCTGCAGCCGGGCACCTACACGCTGTCCGAGACCAATCCGCCGGCAGGCTATACGAAGGCCGATGACATCACGTTCAGCGTCGACATCAACGGCAAAATCACCGTGGATGGCAAGACCCAGACGGACGGGACGCTCACCATGGTGGATAAGCCCGACACCAACGGCATCTTCTTCTCCAAAACCGCGGTAGGCGGCGGAGCCGAACTCGCCGGTGCCGAATTCAACCTGACCGGCAGCACATTCGAAGGCAAAGCCATCGACCCGATCACATGGACCAGCGGTGGAACGCCGAAGCGGTTCATGCTCGAGGACGGCGTCTACACGCTTGTCGAAACCAAGGCCCCGACCGGATACGAGGCGGTCAAACCGCTCAAATTCACCGTAAGCGGAAGCCAGGTGTACATCGACGGTGTGCTGCAAAGCGACCGTACCATACGTGTGGAGGACCGCATCGCCACCACCATGGTGCGCGTGCGCAAAGTCTGGTCCGACTCGAACTATGGGAACCGTCCGGAGAAAGTCACCTTCCATTTGCTGCGCAATGCCAAGGAGCTGACCGACAAGCGGTACACGGTCGAGGTGGATAGTTCCAGCTCGTGGACGCATACGTGGACCGATCTGCCCCGATACGACGAGAACGGCGAACGCTACAACTACACCGTGGACGAGGAAACCACGCAAAAGCTCAAGGATGGCTCCTACCGAGTGTCGATCACCAAGCGACCGTATCAGGACGGCGCCGAATACACAGTGCTGAACGTGCGTGAGCCGGACGCCATCAGCGCCAAGGTGACCAAAAACTGGAACGACAGCTCCGACAACGACGGCAAGCGTCCGCACAAGCTCACCTTCCATGTGTGGGGCACCAGTGAGCAGCCGAAGGATCCGACGGACCTGACCCAAGGCTACGAAGACAAAACCGAGCAGATGATCGTGCAGGATGTGAACGTGTCCGGCGACCAACAGTCCTGGGTCTTCGAAGGACTGCCCAAACTGAACATCTACGGCAAGCCGTACGCCTATACCGTCACCGAGGAGAATGTGGACGGTTACACGACAAGCGGATGCGCCGCGGATGAGACCGGCACTGCTGGGACCGAAAGCAAGGGATGCGTGTTCAAGCCGACGGATTCCTCCACCGACAAGGAGAAGGACTTCCACGTGACGAACACGCATACGCCGGAAACGACCACGTTGAGCGTCACCAAGCAATGGAAAGACAATGCCAACAGCGATAACGGCAGACCGGCAAGCCTGACCGTCTGGGTGCTGTCCAGCATCTGGAACAACAAGGCCAACGAGCCGTTGCCGGGATGGCCGACGCCGCAGAACAACAGCATGTGTTCGGATCCGAAGGATACGAAGGCCAAGAACCCCGTCGGCGTCAGCTGCGCGGTGCTTACCAAAGACAATGCCAAGAACGCCGTGACCACCACCGAGGCATCCTCGGATGGCGCGAAGGAGACGGCTGGTTCGTCCGGCTCGGATACGACGAACGTCGCCTCCAACGAATGGGCCTACGCGTTCACCAACCTGCCCAAGTATTACAAGGGCAAGGAAATCCACTATTCCGTAACCGAAGAAGCCGTGAACGGCTACAAGCCGGTTTCGCTCACCGGCGGCAAGACCGTGCCGCAACAGCCGAATCAATCGGAAACCGGCGCTGACGAAAGCAACGCCCAAACCGCAGCGGCTGATCCGAATACGGCAACGGACGAATCACAGGATTCGACTGACGGAACGAACGCAACCGCCGAATCGTGGAACTACCAGCTGATCAACAAGTACACGGCGGTCAAACTGCCCTCCACCGGTGGCGAAGGCGATGGAACCTACATGCGGGCCGGACTGATCGCGCTGCTCGTCGGCACGCTATGCCTGGCCATGGCGCTGCGTCGTAAGGAAAGGAACTGACGATGAACCAGCATGCGCACCACACTGCACGCCGCATCACGGCCGCCGCGATCGGACTGGCGCTTTCCTGCGCGGGGCTTGGCTCGCAAGCCGTCGCATACGCCACACAGCCGGCGGCCACCGACGTGACGGTGATCGCATTCCAACAAACTTGGAGGACCATAGGCCAGGAATGCACGGACACGTACGGGCCTGAAGGCGTGAAATACGTGCAGATCTCCCCGCCGCAGGAATCCGTGCAGGGCACGCAATGGTGGACCGTCTACCAGCCGGTCAGCTACAAGCTCAACTCGCGCTTCGGCACTGAGGACGAGCTAAAAAGCATGATCAAACAGTGCAAAACGGCCGGCGTGGACGTGATAGCCGACGTGGTGCTCAACCACACCACCGGCCATGACGTGTCCTGGGTGGACGACCAGTATGGCGTGGACGGCACCGCATACAACGGATCCTACGGACGCTATCCAAGCATGGACCCGTATGCGGAAGGTGGCACGCAAGGCCTCTACCAGTACCAGGAAAGCGGCAACAACCACCAGTACGGTCTGCCGAGCGGGGACTTCCACACCTGCAAGTCCAACGTCTCCGACAACATCTCCGACTACTCCAACGCCGACGAGGTATGGAACTGCGACTGTCCACCATGTGGGACATCAACACGGGCAGCGAACGTGTGCAGAGCATGCAGGCCGACTATCTGAACCGGTTATGGCAGGACGGCGTGTGCGGCTTCCGCATCGACTCCGCCAAACATATGGATCCGAACGACATCGCCGCGATCAAACGCAAGTTCATGGACAAGGCCGGCATCAACGGCCAGTCGTTCCCATGGTCTCAGGAAGTGATCTACCATCAGGGCGAATCGAGCAAGTTCGCTCCCGAACGGTACGAGAAAAACGGCGAAGTGACCCAATTCTCCTATGCGTATTCGCTGCTCAAGGACTTCAACGGCTCCATCACCGACTTGAAATACATCACCTCCGATTTACTGAAACGCTCCGACGACGCCACAGTGTTCGTAGCGAACTGGGACAGCGCCCGCGGCTCCGAAACGCTGAGCCCCACGTCCGGCGCCCGCTATGAGCTCGCGAACGCGTTCATGCTCGGTTACGACTACGGGCATCCGAAGATTCTGTCCGACTACTACTTCGACAAATCCACGCAGTACGACGATGGCGTGAAGGACACGTCCGACACCAAGGTGCCATACGTGGACATGAACGAGGCATGCGCCACTTCGAAGGATCCGACGCAGATGATCTACGGCGACTGGAACTGCCAGCAGCGTTGGACGTCGATCCGAGGCATGATCCGCTTCCACAACGCCGTCAACGGCACGAAGGTGACGAATTGGCAGGCACGCGGCGACAACAACATCGCATTCGACAGGGCCGCCGACGGTTCCTCGCCGGCGAAAGGCTTCATGGCCATCAACAACACCCTGCAGGATCATGACGTGGATTACACGACGACGCTGCCCGATGGGAAATACTGTGACGTGTACGCGTCACGCGACTGTTCGAAGACGGTGACGGTATCCGACGGACATGTTAAAACCACCATCGGCAAGCGCAGCGCGATCGCGCTGTATCAGGGCGCTGTGGCGGAAAGCGATCCCGGCAAGGGTCAGTATGAGCCGCAGTACAGTGATTCGCCGAACAGCACGTTGATCGGCGACAAGACACTGACCGTGTATTACAAGCCGAAGCAGGATGAGGCCGCCGTGCCGGAACTGCACTATCAGAAGGCCGACGGCACGGAACAGCACATATCGATGAAGGCCGTGGAGGTCGCGGATTCCACCGATGCGCGTGGCTGGTACAGCGCCGATCTGCCGGAAGGCGCGAATCTCGCGGCGGCGAAGTTCTACTTCACCGACGGCACGGGTACGGACCGTCCGGACGGTAACGGGTGGTACCAGTCGCAGGTCGGCGACACCATGGTCAACGTATGCGACGGCACCGTGGCCGTGGCGTGCCATATGCGCGCACATACACCGGTCAGCATGCCGGCCAGACCAAGGTGACCGTCAACTTCAAGCCGACCGATTCCGTCGGCGAGCGTGCCACAGGTGTGCGGGTGTGGACGGATGATCAGACGAAGTCCACGTATCTTCCGTTCGGCGCGACCGTCAACGGTTTCGGCAAGATCGCGCAAGGCTATGTGGATGGCACGCAAAGCCAGGTGAGATTCCGCATCGTCGACGGCGAAACGGCCAATGCAGCATCCGCGGGAACCGAAGACAGCTACTTGGCGCGCACATGGAAACTCGACAAATTCGCCAACGCGTACGTTGACGGCGCCATCGAGCATGGGTGGACGGCAACCAGCCGCAGACCGTCTCCGACAGGTCTCCAGAGAAGGCGTCGCCGGCCGCCACGCCGCAGCCGAACGACATCAAGAACCCGAAAACCCTGACCGTCAAACTGCACTATTACCGTGCCGACGGCAGATACCAGGATTACGACATGGAGTCCGACACCTGGAAGGGCTGGGATCTGTGGAGCTGGTACAAGGAAAGCACCAGTGGTGTGGCCACGCCGTTCAACGGGCACGACGATTTCGGCGAGGTGGCGGAATACACGCTGTCGCAGACCGGCAAGGGCGTACGCGACCCTTGGTTCATCATCCGTAACGGCGGCTCGTCGTGGACGGGCAAGGATTGCGACGACAACGATCGTCAGATTCCCGAATCCGTAATCAACGTGCAGGCCGGTGACCTTGCTGCCGGCACGGCGGAATTCTGGATCTTAAGCGGCGACCCGACCGTGTACGCGCATCCCGTGGCCGCGACCGGCGTAACCTTCGACTCGCAGGGCGGATCACCGATTGGAGCACAAACCGTGAAGTTGGGCGGCACGGCAAGCGAGCCGGTCGCGCCTACGAAGGATGGCTTCAAGTTCGTGCGTTGGACCACCGACGTGGCAGGCATCCGGCCGTACGACTTCAACAGCGAGGTCACCGCTCCGGTGACGCTGTACGCGCAGTGGGCCGTGGCGCACAAGGTCACGTTCGATTCGACCGGCGGCAGCGCGGTTGACACGCAGCTCGTCGGCGACGGCGAAAAGGCTTCCGCTCCGGCCAATCCGACCCGCACAGGATATACGTTCGCAGGGTGGAGAACCGATGCGACCGGTGGCGCCGCCTACGATTTCAACACCGCTCCGGTGACCGGCGACCTGACGCTGTACGCCAAGTGGACGCCGAACACATACACCGTGACCTTCAATTCGAACGGAGGAACGCCCGTCACTTCGGCGACCGTGGAATACGGGCAAACCGTGACGAAACCGACCGATCCAACCCTTGACGGCAAGGTGTTCGTCGGCTGGACCACCGATGCGGCCGGCACCCGGCCGTACGGCTTCGGCACCCCGGTGACCGGCGAGCTGACGCTGTACGCCAAGTGGGCCGATGGCGGCGAGACGTACCATACCGTGACGTTGAACCTGAAAGAAGGCACGGACTATCCATCGACCGCATTGCAAAGCATGACGCTGTTCGTCAAGGACGGTGAGAAACTGGCGATTCCGGATCCCGCACCCACCGTGACGGGTACCGTCTGGCCGGTTGGACCACCGATGAGGCACGGCAGACCGACTACACGGCCGACGCTTCGGTAACCCACGACCTGACGCTCTACGCCAAATGGGTCAAGACCTGGACCGTGACCTTCGACACCCAAGACGGCACGCCTGTTACAACGCAAATCGTGGATGACAACAGCCATGCCACGGCACCCGATCCCGAGCCCACCCGCGACGAATACAAACTCACCGGCTGGAGCACCGATGCGACCGGTGGCACCGCCTACGATTTCAACGCCACTCCGGTGACCGGCGACGTGACGCTGTACGCCCAATGGACACGCACCTCACACCAGTGGACCATCAAGTTCGACCTCAACGGCGGTGCCGCTCCGGAAGGAAAGGAAGCCACGAAACTGTACGCGGACCAGAAGGTCTACGACGGCGACCCGCTGATCTCCCCAACCGTGGACCAGACGAACGTGCCAGTGCTCAAAGGCTACGAATTCCAAGGCTGGAGCACCGTCCGCAACGACGCGCTCGCCAAGAGCGTCCTCTCGTTCGACGAGAACGGCAAGTCGCTGATGCCGATCGACCGCGATGGCACGGTATATGCGTTGTGGGCGAAGATGGCACAGTGGTCAAGCCGCCGACCTCCACTTCCGACTCCACAACCCAATCGCAGATCGGCGCGTATTCCAATACCGAAACCGGACTCAACGGACTGGCCATGTTCGAAGCGGTGGTCCGTCAGCCAGGCAAGTTCCCGAACACCGATTTCGGGTCAATCACCGAGGAATCCACTCCTTGGGTTAACTGAATCAGCCGATTCACCATACACGTTGGCGTCGCGGACCATCCGTCCACGGCGCAACGCGCGTATGTGGGCGGTGCGTACGTCCATATACGCGCACATTCATGTCTGTCCATCGCTTTGTTGGGCATTGCGCCCATTGCGTTCTTTGTGCCTATCGAAGCAAACGGATATCCGCCCGCCGTACGTGGGGCATGGGACGGGTGTCCATTTGCTGAGCGGTTTTGGTCCGCCTGATGAATCACTGACTAGAGTCGCGAGCTATGAGTGATTCTGCAAAGAAGTACACCATCGCCGTCATTCCGGGCGATGGCATTGGCAAGGAAGTGACTCCGTGGGCTCAGAAGGCTCTGGAGAAGGCGGCCGAAGGCGTCGCCGAATTCGATTACGAGCATTTCGATCTCGGTGCCGAACGCTACCTGCGCGACGGCGCGATTCTGCCGGAAGAAGAAGAGGACCGCATCAAGAAGACCGATGCGATTCTGCTGGGCGCCGTCGGCGATCCGCGCATCAAGGCGGGCATTCTGGAACGCGGCCTGCTGCTCAAGCTCCGCTTCGACCTGGACCAGTACGTGAACCTGCGTCCGTCCAAGCTGTACAAGGGTGTCACGTCGCCGCTCGCCAACCCGGGTGACATCGACTTCGTCGTGGTGCGTGAAGGCACCGAAGGCCTGTACTGCGGTGCCGGCGGCGCGGTGCGCCGTGGCACCCCGAACGAGGTGGCCACCGAAGTCTCCATCAACACCGCCTACGGCGTGGAGCGCGTGGTGCGTTACGCCTTCCAACTGGCCATGAAGCGCAGGAAGCACGTGACCCTCGTGCACAAGAAGAACGTGCTGGTCAACGCCGGCGACATGTGGCAGCGCATCGTCAACAAGGTGGCCGAGGAATACCCGGAGGTCTCCCACGACTACCTGCACATCGACGCGACCACCATCTTCATGGTGTCCAACCCGTCCCGCTTCGACGTGATCCTGACCGACAACCTCTTCGGCGACATCATCACCGACGAGGCCGGTGCCGTGGTCGGTGGCGTCGGCTACTCCGCTTCGGGCTGCATCAACGCGTCCAACGAGTATCCGTCCATGTTCGAGCCGATCCACGGTTCCGCTCCGGACATCGCCGGCCAGAACAAGGCCAATCCGACCGCGGCCATCCTGTCCGCCGCCATGCTGCTCGAGCATCTCGGTTTCGACGACGCTGCCAAGAAGATCCATACCGCCGTTGAGGCTGACATCGAGGAGCTTGGCTCCACCACGCGCACCACCGACGAGGTGGGACGCGACATCCTGGCCCGCATGTGATTGGCATTCGCTGACATTCCATTTGGATGTTCCATTTGGTGAGACGCCCGCCGAAACAAGGTTTTCCTTGGAACGGTGGCGTCTTCGCATAATCAGGGGATTTTTCAGGGGTTTTTCGGGGTTCGTGCCAGTGGTAAACGCCCGATGACGGGCAAACCTTGGGATATTGTTGAGGCATGAGTGATAACAACGCCGATTTCAATGGTGCCGGTCAAGTCAACAATCCAACGTCGGATAACGCAGCCCAGGCCGACTACAACCAACCGTACATTCCACAACAGAACGATGCGCAGATGAACCATCCGGAGTCGCAGCCGGAAACCCCCGCATACGATCAGAACTCCGCCGCATACACTCAGCCCGCTCAGCCGGCCGAGCCTGCCGTTCCGGCGTACGATCCGAACGCTTCCGCATACAGCCAGTATGGCCAGACCGCACAGTCGGCCCAGACCGCTCAGCCGTCATACGGTCAGCCGGCGACTCCGGCCCCGGCATACGGTACGGCTCCCGTCTATACCCAGCCGGCTCAGCCGGCCACGCCCGCTGCTCCGGTATATGATCCGAACGCCGCATCGTACAACCAGTACGGTCAGTATGGCCAGCCGTCCCAGCCTGCCCAATCTGCGCAGCCGTCATACGGTCAGCCGGCAGCCCCGACGTATGACCCCAACAACGCTTACGCCCAGCCGGATTACAACCAAGCGAACTACGGACAGCAAGGCTACGCGGCTCCGTCTTACAACCAATCCGCCTATACCCAGCCCGCCTACGCGCAGCAGCCGGCATACGGCCAGCCCGTCGCACCGGCCGGATACGCCCAGAAGTCGAAACTGGCAGCCGGTCTGCTTGGCATCTTCCTGGGCTGCTTCGGCGTGCACAACTTCTACTTGGGCAACACCGGCAAGGCCGTGGCACAGCTGCTGCTGACCGTCATCGGCTGGATTCTCATCATCGGCCCAGCCGTCGCAGGCATCTGGGGACTGGTGGAAGGCATCCTGATTCTGTGCTCCCACTACGGCTCGCAATGGCACCGTGACGCTCAAGGCGTCGAACTGCAGGATTGATGACTCGAGGACTTTACAAACAGCCGGGCGGCAAACTCGTTGGAGTGACTGTCCGGCTTTCTCATGCCGATTCGGATTACGCCGATTCGGATTACGCCGATTCGGACTATATTGATTCGGCTCATACGAATGCCGTGAAAACGGTTCCATACGCTGGGCCGGCTGCATCATCGACTGTTATCGAATGCCATATCGACGGCGATTTCTTCCTCGACGGGGACGATGCCGGAACGCGGAATCTCTTGCATTCCATGGAATGTGCGCTGGAACAGTGCGCGGCCCGTTGCCTCAGCGGTTCGATGGTTTCCGAACGTGACGTGACCGCCGCCGTCGAACGGACGATGCTGCACCATCCGGACGTGCGCATCGTCGGCATGGGCGCGCGTGGCATCGCCATCGCCTTTCAACGTGCGATTGACGGCATCGATGGCGCCGATGGCATTGCCGGTATCGGCGGTAATGATGTTACGAAAGTGGAACCACGCGACGACCTGCGCATTCGGCGGCATACCAGCCCAATGGAAACCGCAGAAACCGCGGAAATCGCAAAAAACATTGAAAACGCTGGAACCGCGGAAAGCGACGAAAACGCTGGAACCGTTGGAACCGGCGAAATCGCCGAAACCGGCAATTGGGCGGAATACGCGCGACGCTGGCACGCACTCAAACCGAACATCGTGCACGACGACCCCCGCAAACCGCAGGAACAAATGGACCTCGACGTTGAATGGGCACGCGAAGTGGCTGCCGGAACCCGCGAACCCACCTGCGTTTCTGGGAATGGGCCGAGCCGGCCGTGGTCATCGGCAGATTCCAGTCGCTCGAAGACGAAGTCAACGTGCGCACCGCGCAAGACGAAGGATTCCACATAGTCCGCCGCTGCACCGGCGGGGGAGCGATGTTCATCGAACCAGGCAACACCATCACCTACTCGCTGTACGCGCCACTCGACTTCGCCCACGGCATGAGCGTCGAGGAATCCTACGAACTCTGCGACTACTGGCTCGTCGAAGCGTTACGCGCCCTCGGCCTCAACGTACGATTCGCCGGACTCAACGACATCGCCACACAATATGGCAAACTCGGCGGCGCCGCGCAACGCCGGTTCGCGCCCACCCACGGCGGACCCGGCGCGATTCTGCACCACGTCACGCTCGCCTACGACATCGACGCGGAAAAGATGACCCGCGTGTTGAACATCTCACGAGAGAAAATGTCCGACAAAGCGGTGAAATCAGCGGCAAAACATGTCGATCCCATGCGCTCTCAAACCGGCATGGGCCGAGACGAGGTAGTGGCGCGACTGGTCGACGCCGCCGTTCGAGTTACAATGTAGCCCGAATGGTCGATGGTGCCCGACTTAACGAGCGTTGGCATGGATGTCGACAACGGAAAACGCAGAAGCACGTCGGAACGGAGGCACGTCGATGGTCACCCCGAATGGAACCAACGGAATCAATGGTTTTGGTGGTTTCGACGATGAGCGTGAGACGTTGCTGCACACCGCGCTGTTCAAGCAGGTTTCGTCCGAAGAAGCCCGGGAACTGCTGCCGTATCTGCAGCATGCCGAATACGACAAGGGCGATTTCATCTTCCGCGAGGGAGACACCGACCATCGCATGTATCTGCTGGAGGAAGGCCGCGTCAAACTGACCAGACAATCCTCCGACAAGCGTGTGCAGCTGCTGAGCATCCACGCGTACGGCGAAGTGCTGGGCGAGATTCCGGTGTTCGATCCGCATGGCGGACCGCGTACCGCTTCGGCGGTGGCGATGACCAACGGCACGCGTGTGGTCTGGCTGGAACATGACGCGCTGTTCGACTGGCTCGACGAACATCCGCGCGTGGCCGTGGACATGCTGCAGGTATTGGCGCACCGCATGCGCAGCAACAACGAACGCATATGCGATCTGGTGTTCATGGACGTTCCCGGACGACTCGCCAAAACACTGCTCAATCTGGCATCACGATTCGGCGAACCGGTCGAAGCCGGCCTGAAGGTGCCGCACGATCTGACACAGGAGGAGATGGCGCAGCTCGTCGGATCCTCACGCGAAACGGTGAACAAGGCGTTGATGGATTTCGCCAACCGCGGATGGATCGCCAGGGAAGGCCGGTCCATCATCATCTACCAGCCGGGCATGCTGATTCGCCGATCAAGACGATGACATTCGGCTGGTTTTCGGCTGATTTCCAACTTTTCCTAAGAAATTGTCTGTTTTGTGAGAAACCCGTGACGGCTTCCGGCACATGCGTTGACGAGCATGTGTTTAGTAGACCCGCCACTTTAGAATGGGCGTCATGCCCAAGAAGAAGACCCTTACCGTTCAACGTGTGCTCGCATTGGTAATCGCATACATCACGTTATGCGTGGGCGGCGGCGTTGTGACGAGTATTTTCTTTATGCCCGCTGTGTTCGCCGCCAATAACGCGGCCAAAGCCGTCATTCCGTCCCTTGCGGTCGAAGGCATCGATTTCGATGTGACCTCGCTCCCGCAACGCTCGACGATGTATTTCAACGACGGCAAGACCGCTTTCGCGGAATTCTATACGCAGAACCGCGAGGTCGTGCCGCTGAAGAAAATCTCCAAAGCCATGCAGCAGGCCGTCGTGGCCCGTGAAGACAAGCGCTTCTTCGAACATACCGGCGTGGACGTGCAGGGCGTGTTCCGAGCGTTCTTCCAAACCTACGTCAGAGGCGGCGACCAGCAGGGCGGTTCCACGCTGACGCAGCAGTACGTCAAGAACGTGCTGTCCACCCAAGCCCGTGAAGACGACGATCCGATCGCCGAATACCATGCGACGGAAGACACCGTGCACGTAAGCTACGTGAAATGCTGATCTCGGTGCAGATCGAAAAGAAATACTCCAAAGCCGAGATCCTGCAGGGCTACCTCAACATCGCGCAGTTCGGCCGCAACAACCTGTGCGGCGTGGAAATGGCCGCCAAACGCTACTTCAACGTCTCCGCTTCGGAACTGAACGTGACCCAGGCGGCGACCATCGCGGCAATCACCAAGAATCCGCAGAACTTCGATCCTTCCGTGGAAGCCAACCAGAAGGAAGCCGAACACCAGCGCAACATCGTGCTGCAGCTGATGCACGACCAGGCTACATCACCTCCGAAAAGGAATTCAAAGACGCCATCAACACGCCGTTGAAGGACACGCTGAACCTGCAGGACGTGAGCTCCGGCTGCCAGTCGGCCATTGAAAACACCGGCTTCTTCTGCTCATACGTGGTCAACCAGATCCTGAAGAACAAGGCGTTCGGCAAGGACGACGAGGCACGCGAGAAGCTGCTGAAGGAAGGCGGTCTGAAGATCGTCACCACGCTCGACCGCAACGCCAACAACGCGGCCATGCAGGCGGCGAACAGCACCGTGCCGGCCACAGACCCGTCCGGATTCGAAGTGATGATAGCGGCCGTGAAGCCGGGCACCGGTGAAATCCTGTCGTTCGGTATCAACCGAACCTACGATGCCACGGATGACGCCCGAACGGACGAGACCAAGACCTCCATGAACTACATGGTCGATCAGGAGGACGGCGGCGGTATGGGCTTCAACGTCGGCTCCACCTGGAAGCCCATCAACATGGTGGCGTGGATGCAGAAAGGCCACTCCATCAACGAGTCGCTCGTCACATCCACCGTCTACGACACGTCGAAGTTCAACTGCAACGGCTACGGTTTCGTCGGCCCGTGGAGGGTGCAGAATTCCGGCGGCGGCACCACCTCTCCGGAAAGCCCGCTGCAGGGTCTGATCAAGTCGCACAACACCACGCAGGCCTCGATGGCGTCGAACATCGGTCTGTGCGCGATCGCCGACGCGGCCAAGGAGATGGCTACCACAACGCCATCTCCAACGCGTCCGACATCTACTCCGCTAACTCGTTCCAGCCGCCAATGACCATCGGTACGGTGCAGGCGTCGCCGTTGACCATGGCCAACGTGTACGCCACCATGGGCGCCAACGGCGTGGAATGCACTCCGATCGCCATCACCAAGGTGACCGACCGCAGCGGCAGCAAGGTGAAAGTGCCGTCCGCGAACTGCCATCAGGCCATCGACCCGGACATCGCGCAGACCGTGTCCTACGCGCTGAACCAAGGTGTCGTGCAGCCTGGCGGCGAAGCGTCGACCACGCAGCTTGACAACAATCGCAAGACCTTCGCCAAGACCGGTACCAACGAGAACACGGTGATGACCACCGCAGGTTTCGTGCCGAACCAGGTCGCGGCGTTCGTCGCGGTCGCCGACGCGCAGGACCCGATCAACAACACCTTCGACAACAAGACCATCAACGGCGTGTACCGCCCGTCTTGGTACGGCATGTACATCGCAACGCCGGCGTGGAAGCAGTTCATGAACACGTATCTTGCCGCCATCAACGCGCCGATCGACAACGATTACGGAAAGGGTGCCGACAAGTACACGGTTTCGAAGGGCGCCACCAGAACATACAACCAGTACCAATACCAGCGCCAGCAGAACAGTCAGCAGCAAAGCCAGCAGCAGACCAACCAAGGCCAGCAGCAGCAATCGCAGCAACAGCCTGCTGAGCAGCAAAGTGACCAGCAGCATCAATAGTTGCGATTGTCGGCTATTCATGCCGACTGCCCGCATTGACTGACCGCACTGACTGCCCACGTCACCGGAGCGTAAATCGCATGGCAAAGTGAACAGTCCATGAACGCCCGCCCCAACCGGCGGCGTTCTGCTTACAATGCAATCGGTACCATGCCCGTCGCGTGGGAACGCGGTGCGGATATCGACGATTCAGGCGATACCAACGATTCATAAGAGAGATGACAATGAGCGAAGACAAGAAGAACGGCAAGCAGAACAAGACGGTCAAACCGTTCGATCCGATGACGTTGCGTGGCGTCACCGTGCGCAACCGCATCTGGCTGCCGCCAATGGACACGTATTCCGCATTGGCGCAGGACGCAAGCCCACGCCATTCCACTACCAGCATTACGTTTCGCGTGCGATGGGCGGCTTCGGCATGATCATCATGGAAGCGACCGCCGTCGCGCCGGAAGGCCGCATTTCGCCGTGCGATCTGGGATTGTGGGATGACGGACAGATGGACGCATGGCGTTGGATCGTGGCCGACGCGAAGGCAGCGGGTGCACGATGGCGGTGCAGCTCAACCACGCCGGACGCAAGGGTTCCACCGGCTGCCACGCGATCGGTTTCGATGGACAGAGCGTGCCGGAAGAGCAAGGCGGATGGCGGACGGTTTGCCCAAGCGCCAACGCATACGGTTCCCTGGCTTGTCCGCGCGCGCTGAGCGTCGATGAGATCCACACCATCGTGGACCAGTTCCGCGACGCCGCCTGGCGTGCCATGAACATCGGCTTCGACGCGGTGGAAGTCCATGCCGCGCACGGCTACCTGCTGTCGCAGTTCCTCGACCCTCTCATCAACGAGCGTGACGACGAGTACGGCGGATCGTTCGACAATCGCGTCCGCATGCTGGTCGAAGTCGTGGATGCGATTCGTTCCGTCGTGCCCGACACCATGCCGGTGCTGGTGCGCGTCTCCGCCACCGATTGGGCCGCAGGCGGTTGGGACCTTGACCAGACCGTCGAACTGGCTAAGATTCTGAAGGCCCACGGCGTGGACCTGATCGACGTGTCCACCGGCGGATTGATTCCCGACGTGACCATTCCGGTGAAGCCCGACTACCAAGTGCCGTTCGCCGAACAGGTGCGCAGTCGCGCGGGCATTCCCACCACCGCAGTCGGCTCATCACCAAGCCGAAGCAGGCGAAGAAGATTCTGAAGTCGGGCGCCGCCGACGCCGTGGAAATCGGCCGCGCCGCCCTGCGCGACCCGTATTGGCCGCTCCGTGCCGCCCACAAACTGGACGTGCCGGTCGAGGAAGCCCCTACCAGCCGCCATACCTCCGCGGCGCCTTCCGCTGACCCTTCCCCTCCCTTCTTCCTCTTTTTTATTGCGAAAAGTAGCCACAACCCAACGCAACATAACAAAAAAACGAGTGGGAGGGCGGGCGTCCTGTTCACGACCGTAAGCTTGGCCGAACGGCTTGAGTGTGTCGTGAACAGGACGCCCGCCCTCCCACGGAGACGCGCCTCTGTATTTATCTATTTATCTGCGATTATTAATCGCCTTTATAGTGCCTAAAAACCGCTTTTTAAATCGCAACTTAAATCGCAATTAAAAAAAGTTTCACGCGTCGATGCCGACCGCCTCGCTGACATGTTCGAACCCGTCGCGCCTGAGCAGTTCGGCCAGTCCACGCTTCAACACGGTGATCTGCTGCGGACCACGGTACATAAGCGCGCTGATGAACATCACCAGCGACGAACCGCAACGAATCTTCTCATACGCCTGCTGCGGGGTGAAGACGCCACCGATGCCGGCGATTGCGAACCGGTCGCCATATTCGCGGTAGACCTGCTTGATGCGTTCGTTGCTGGCCGCGTAGCACGGCGAGCCGGACAGTCCGCCCTCCCAATCGCGCGGAATGGACATGCCGGTGCGGTCCTTCTGCAGATTGGCGATCGACAGTCCCTGCACGTTGTGCTCGGCGAGCACGTCCAGCAGATCCTTGAATTCCGGCCACGTCTTATTGAGCGGCATTTTGACGAGCGTCGGCTGCGGACGGTCGATTTTGTCCAGTTCGGTGAACAGCTTGTCGAGCGCTTCCGGGCTTTGGTTGAACGGTTCGCCGGCCATGGTGTTCGGGCAGGAGATGTTCACTTCGACCATGGCGGTGCGTCCGGCCGCGCGGCGCATCGAAATGCAGTAATCCTCGATGCCTTCGTCCAGATCGCCGGTCTTGCTGTCGTTCGTGCGAGCGATCGAAACCGACACCTGCATGCTCTTCGCCTTCGTCCATGCGTTCTCGGCGCGCGGAATCACCACCGCGGAACCCTCGTTGGCAAGGCCCACGTGCACCATCATCGAATCGTATTCAGGCAGGCGGTGGAACCATGGGCGCGGGTTGCCGGGGCAGGGGCGCGACGTGGTGGAGCCGACCGTTTCGAAACCGAAGCCGACGTTGTCGAGCAGCACCGGCATCTCGCAATCCTTGTCGAGGCCGGCGGACAGGCCGAACGGATTGGCGAAGTCGACGCCCATCACGTTGGTTTCCAGTATCGGGTCGGTGTAGTCGAGCATTTCGCGGCATAGCCACATCAGCGGTGGAATGTTGCGGGTGACCTTGCAGAAATCGATCATCTGGCTGTGGGCCACGTCGGGCGTCTGGTTGAAGATGAAATGCGGTTTGATGATGTGCTTGTAGCCGAACGTGAAAAGGTCGGTGGTGGCTTTGTTCACTGCGTCGTGCCAAAAGTTTTCGGAAACGTATGTCATGGTTCCTTATTCTCGCACGTTTTCATTGGTTTCGCATGGCATTTTGGGCAAAAGCCGGTGTGTGTCGGTGTGGCATATAGGACGTTCGTTTTTGTTCGTTTTAGGCTGAATTTGAGTCGATTGTGGTGCGGCTTTGAGCGAAACACGCGCGAAACGCTCAACTCAGTTGTATTTTTGAGTGAACATGTGCGATAATGTTCATATGATTTCGTCACAACGCCAGCATTTGATTTTGAGCCGTCTGCGTACCCGTGGTGCGGTGCGCATCACTGCACTGTCCAAGGAATTGGGCGTCTCCGCGATGACCATTCGCCGTGACATCGCCGATCTGGCGGACAAGGGTCTGCTGAAGCGCGTGCACGGTGGCGCCGTCAGCACCAGCACACTGCTGAGCGAACCGCTGTTCTCTGTAAAGTCGCAGATGGACATCGGTCTGAAGGACGCCATCGCACAGGAAGCCGTCAAATACGTGGCCCCCGGCGACGTGATCGCCATCGGCGGCGGCACCACGGCGTACGTGTTCGCGCAGCATCTGCTCGAATCGCAGCAATCGTCCGGCATCACCATTCTTACCAACTCCATTCCGGTGGCGGAGCTGGTGCAGGCGCTTGAATCGAAAGACGTGGAAGTCATCGTCACCGGCGGCGTCACCACGCGCTCCAACTCGCTCGTCGGGCCGATCGCAGACAAAGTGGTCGCCTCGCTGCGCGTCAACACCGTATTCCTGGGCACGCATTCCGTGTCCATTCCGCGCGGTTTCCTCATGCCGAACTCGCTGGAAGCCGCAACCGATATGGCGATGATGGACATTGCCGATCGCACGATAATTTTGACCGACCACACCAAGTGGAGCTGCACGTCACTGTCGCTGTTCGCACGTTTTGACCAGGTGGATACGGTCATCACCGATGACGGATTGGACCCCGATTCGGTGTCGAAAACAAGGGATTTGGTCAAAGAGCTCGTTCTGGCGCGCCAGGCCGAGCCGGTTCAGGAAGGTGAATAATCACATGGGTGATTTCGTCAACTACACTCCGGGAGAATATGCGAAGGAGCATATCCGTATCACGCCGACCACGCTTGCCGATGGCCGCGATTTCTTCTATCTCGATGACGATCCGGAATACGTCTCCGGCGTCAAGACTCGCGAACTGAAGGATCCGCGCCAACTTCCGTACCGTTTCTCCAACCAGCTCAACGCGGCCGGCGAGGAAGTGCCGTACGCGGCTCCGGAAATGCGCCGCGACCCGCTGACCGGCGATTGGATTCCGATGGCGACCGCACGTATGAACCGTCCGATCACCGCCGGTCCGGGCGCGACGGCCAAAGGCAATCCGCTGGCCGCGCGCAAGCCAGGCGATCCGTACCAGGACGGCGAAGTGCCGGACACCGACTACAACGTGGTCGTGTTCGAAAACCGCTTCCCGTCGATGGTGCGCGTGCCGGGCCGTTCCGAAGCCGTGGAATACGTCAACGGTAACCCGCTGTGGGAGAAGAAGCTCGCTGCAGGCCGCTGCGAAGTGATCTGCTTCGACCCGGATGAAGACGGCCTGCCGGCGGACCTGCCGGTCTCCCGCCTGCGCACCGTCGTGGAAGCATGGGCGTTCCGTACCGCCGAAATCTCCAAGATGGAGGGTATCGAGCAGATCTTCCCGTTCGAGAACCACGGTCAGGAAATCGGCGTCTCCCTGGCGCACCCGCACGGCCAGGTCTACTGCTATCCGTTCATCGCACCGAAGATGGAAGCCGAACTCAAGCAGACCGAAGCTACCATGAGAAGACCGGCGGAAACCTGCTCAAGGACCTGATGAACGCGGAGATCGAAGCCGAGGAACGCATTGTCATGCGCAACCACAGCTGGGTGGCCTACGTGCCGGCCGCCGCCCGTTGGCCGCTCGAGGTGCATGTGGCCCCGGTGCGTGACGTGCTCACCCTCGACGAGCTCAACGATCAGGAACGTTGGGATTTGGCCGTCATGTACTCCACTTTGCTCAAGCGCGGCAATGCGTTCTTCGACAAGGGCGATGGCAAGGGCATGGACCTGCCGTACATCGCTGCCTGGCATCAGGCCCCGATCCACGACAAGCGCCGCGAGAACTACCGCCTCAACCTGCAGTTCTTCTCGTTCCGCCGCGCCGCCAACAAAATCAAGTATCTGGCCGGCTCCGAATCAGGCATGGCCGCATGGGTGTCCGACACCACGCCGGAACTCATCGCCAAGCGCTTCCACGAGCTCGGACCAATCGATATCGAAGGCTGAAAGCCAATAAAACCCAAAGGACAAAACACCAATGACTGCTGTTGAATTCATTGAGCCGCTCTCGCATGACGAGGGTGTGAAGGACGCGACCGACCTGTTCCGCGCCACCTACGGTGAGGAACCGGCTGGCGTATGGGCCGCACCGGGCCGTGTGAACCTGATCGGCGAACACACCGACTACAACGCGGGCCTGTGCCTGCCGATCGCACTGCCGCACCGCACGTTCATCGCGCTCAAGCCGCGTGAAGACACCAAGGTGCGCGTGGTTTCCGACGTTGATTCCGGAAACGTTACCGAAGCCGACCTTGATGGTCTGCAGGCCGGTGGTGTGGAAGGCTGGGCCGCTACCCGGTAGGCGTTGCTGGGCATTGCGCGAAGCCGGCTTCGATGCGGTGCAGGGCTTCGACGCGGCATTCTCCTCCTGCGTTCCGCTCGGATCCGGTCTGAGCTCCTCCGCAGCCATGACCTGCTCCACCGCCTTGGCGCTGGATGATGTGTACGGTTTGGGTTATGGCGCATCCGATGCCGGTCGTGTGACGCTGATCAACGCCGCCATCAAGTCGGAAAACGACATGGCGGGTGCGTCCACCGGTGGTCTCGATCAGAACGCATCCATGCGCTGCACTTTCGGCCATGCGTTGCGTCTTGATTGCCGTCCAGAGCTGAGCCCGCTGGAGAACGTCTCCCAGCAGGAATTCGATCTCGACAAGTACGGTCTGGAACTGCTGGTGCTTGACACTCAGGCTCCGCACCAGCTCAACGACGGCCAGTATGCCCAGCGTCGCGCCACCTGCGAGAAGGCCGCCGAAATCCTCGGCGTGGCCAACCTGCGTGTGGTCGCCGACAGCATCGCCAAGTCCGACGATCCGTTCCAGGCGCTCAAGGAAACGCTCGACAAGCTGGAAGACGATACGATGAAGAAGCGCGTGCGCCACGTCATCACCGAAATCGCCCGTGTCAACTCCTTCGTGCGTGCCTTCGCCAACGGCAAGATCGACGAGGCGGGCCGACTGTTCAACGCGTCTCATGATTCGCTCGCTGCGGATTATGAAGTGACTGTGCCCGAGCTGGATATTGCCGTGGATGTGGCTCGTGTCAACGGCGCGTACGGCGCACGCATGACCGGCGGCGGCTTCGGCGGCTCCATCATCGCGCTGGTGGACAAGGGCCAGGGCCACGAGATCGCACAGAAGATTGCTGACCGCTTCGAAAAGGAAGGTTTCAACGCGCCTCGCGCCTTGCCGGCGTTCGCTGCGGCTTCCGCGAGCCGCGAGGCTTGATCGCAGAAGCCGATGCAAAAATGCGCGTTGGCGCACGCCCGTGAAAAAGGACGTGCGCCAACGCGCGTTTTTGCACGATTTACTTGTGGACCAGATGGCGCACCAGCGTATTCCACGGCGATGACCAGCAGGTACGATGCCGAATGCTTCATCCCGGCTCCCGGTGCGGCTACGTGTTTGGCTGGTGCTGTCTGTGATCGTATTCGTGCTCCCCTCCTTCTTTCTGAAGGAGGGGAGCACCTTTCGTAAGTAGCGACGTGTCGACTTGGTGGCCGTCATGTTCGGCTACGCTTTTGTGCGTACAACGGACGGGTTGCACGTGTATTTGATGAAAAACGATACGTTATACGATTAACGGCGTGTCGCGATGTGGGTGATTCCGGTGTTCTGCAAGAACGGCAGTATGGAGCCGAAGTTTACGTTTGCGACGCTGGGGGGCTGGTCGATGAGAGCGCTAACTATTGAGATAAACGATTAACGTTTGACATTAAACGATTAATGATTTATAGTGTTAACCACCGCAAAGAAACAACCACAAAGCAAGTGGCTGACGGGGTCGTACCGGTGCGTCTTACATCGGTGCGAGGAGGAAACATCAAGGAAGAAGGAGCCTAATCATGGCACGAAGAAGTGTTCGCCTGTTGGCATCAATAGCTGCAGTCGCGACTATGGTCACGACGTTTGCCGCCTGCGGCAACAAGCAGGCCACCACGGACGAGAACGGCAAGCCGATCGTCAATATTCTTGTCCGCCGTAACGTGACCGATCATCCGATGCAGGACACCCAGTACACCAAGGATCTGGAAGCCGCCTGCGATTGCACCATCAAGTGGCAGGAAGTCTCTGACAACGCTTGGGGCCAGCAGAAGAGCGCCAAGATGGCCGCCGGTGAATTCCCGGACATTGGCTTGAGCTTGTTCAGCATGGTGGATGCGGCCAAGTACAGCACCTATTTCGAGGATCTCAAGCCGCATCTGGACAAGATGCCGAACGTCAAGAAGTTCCTCAAGGCCCAGCCGGGCGCGCGAAGTACGTTACCGATGGCACCAAGATCGCCATGCTGCCCTCCGACCGCGGCAAGGGTTACGAGGTTTCCGGCACTCACATGTTCATCAACAAGACCTGGCTGGACAAGCTGGGACTCCAGATGCCGACCACTTGGGACGAGCTCGAGAACGTGCTCGATGCATTCAAGACCCAGGATCCGAACGGCAATGGCAAGGCTGATGAGGTGCCGATGAATATCCGCAGCCTCGGCTTCGGCCTGTGGAGCCTCTGGCGCTGATGAACTCCGAAGGCGTGGTCACCTCCTTCATGGGCGGCGGCGCTTCCGAACAGGGCTATTATGTGGACAACGGCAAGGTTAAGAGCTATTACACCTCCGACGCGCTCAAGGACGTCGTCTCCTACCTGCACGGACTCATGGCCAAGGGCCTTATCCCGAAGGATGTGCTCACCCGCGACGCCTCGCAATACACTTCGCAGACCGTCAGTGACGGCAAGACCGCGCTGACCGGCGTCTCCTTCGGTTGGTCCAACTACGCCGAATACGGCAACGCGCTTGGCGACCAGTACGTCACCCTGCCGCCGCTGAAGAAGGACGCCTCCACGCCCGACTCCCAGGTCAAGTGGGATTATTCCCAGGACGCCTGCCGCTGGGCCTACTCCGGTTCCGGCCTGACCGTCAACCCGAACGCAGCCAACCAGGACGCCATCTACAAGGTGATCGACGCCATGTACGGCGAGAAGCTTTCCGTGGCTGGATTCTTCGGCTCTATTCCGGATATCGTCTCCGATGACGGCGACCACCAGTACACCATCGACAAGGCTAAAGCCTACGCCGAATATCCTGATACCCGCGCCGTCGCCCTGCAGGACCGCTTCGGTGGCTGGATTCGCGACGACGTGAAGATGGTCAACGACACCAACGCCGACCAGGTCACTGCGTCCGATTTGGCCATTCGTGAGGCGCGCAACCGTGTCGACGGCGTCAAGGATGTCGTACCGATTTACGTGCGCCCGAATACCGAGGACTCCAACACCCTGCAAAACAACAACACCGCCATCTCCAACTACGCGAACAACCAGATCGCGAAGTGGGTCCAGAAGGGCGGCATCGACAAGGAATGGGATGCCTACGTGAAGAAGGTGTCCGAACCGACCCTCGGCCTCGACGCCAACATCAAGATTTGGCAGAAGTGGTACGACAAGTACACCAAGTAGCCAAGTAATACCGCGGGGTCCATCGCACGGGTTCGTTTCTCTCCCGTGACTGCCGCCGGACCCCGCATTTTTGTTCCCTAGCAATCATCCTAAATTGGAGACCAACATGAGTGCACAAACATCGCAAGGCGTTGCTGCACGGACCGTGGCGATGGAAGCGGCTCCCGACCGCAAGAAACCAGGTCTGCTCGATCGCATCGCCGACCACTTCCGCCGCTACTGGCAGCTGTGGATCCTCACCGCTCCCGCCTGTTCTTCGTCGGCCTGTTCGCCTACGTGCCGATGTGGGGCATCCAGCTTGCCTTCCGTGAATTCGACCCGACCAAGGGTCTGACCGGCGGCAAGTTCGTAGGATTCAAATATTTCAACGAGTTCTTCCATAACCCGCTATTCGGCGAGATCATGACCAACACCATTCGCATCTCCCTGTGGACGCTGGTCATGGGCTTCATCTTCCCAATCATCCTGGCCCTGCTGATCAACCAGATCGGCTCCAAGAAAATCAAGGGCTTCGTACAGACCGTCACCTACATGCCCCACTTCATCTCCGTGGTGGTCATCGTCTCGATGCTCAACATCTTCCTGTCCCCGGGCTCCGGCATCCTGGGCCGCTTCTTCGGCGACGAATCGCTGATGGGCTCCACCAGCGCCATCACCGCCGTCTACTGGATCTCCGAAGTCTGGCAGCACGTCGGCTGGAACTCCATCATCTACCTGGCCGCGCTCGCCGGTGTGGACACCTCGCTGTACGAGCCGCGAAGATCGATGGCGCCGGCCGTCTGCAACTGATTCGTTACGTCGACCTGCCGGCGATCATGCCGACCTGCGCAATCCTGCTCATCATGAACATGGGTTCCGTGCTCAACGTGGGCTTCGACAAGATCTACCTGATGCAGAATTCGCTGAATATGCCGGCCACCGAGGTCATCGCGACCTACACCTACAAGATCGGTATTATTAACGGCCAGTATTCGTATTCGACCGCCATCGGCCTGTTCAATACCTTGGTCAACTTCGTCTTCCTGATCACCGCGAACGCGATCGCCAAGCGCGTTTCCGATACGAGTATTTTCTAGGAGGCAGCCATCATGTCTGCAACAACAACCGGGGCCGTTGCCCAAAGCAAGAACGATATTCCCTGGAACAAGCATGTACGTCAGAAGAAAACGCCAGGTGATCTGGCCGTCGACTTCGTCATCGTGCTGCTTCTGGTGTTCACCGTGGTCGCAGTGCTCTACCCCCTGTGGTTCGTGGTCATCGCATCGTTCTCCGACCCGAATGCCGTGGCCGGCGGCGAAGTGACCCTGCTGCCCAAAGGCGTGACCTTCGTCGGGTATGCGAAGGTGTTCGCCAACCATCGCATCTGGCAGGGCTATCTCAACACGATCATCTACTCGGTGGTCGGCACCGCGGTCAACATGGCCGTGACCATCCCCTGCGCCTTCGCGCTGTCCCGCCGCGAATTCAAGCCGCGCCGCGTCATCATGTTCCTGTTCACCGTCACCATGTTCATCAGCGGCGGCCTGATTCCGAACTATTTGCTGTACAAAGCCCTCGGCATCAACAACACCATGTGGGTGTTCATCCTGCCCGGCGCTGTCTCCGTATACAACGTGATCGTGGCGCGCTCCTTCTTCGAAACCTCCATTCCGGAGGAACTGCATGATGCTGCGCAGATCGACGGCCTGAGCTACTTCGGCTACTTCTTCAAGATCGTGCTGCCGTTGAGCTCCGCCATCCTCGCCGTCATCGGCCTGTACTACTTCGTCGGCCACTGGAACGACTTCATGACAGGCTTGATCTACATCACCGACGACACAAAGCAGCCGTTGCAGGTGGTCTTGCAGCAGTTGCTGCTGGTGGCGCAAGGCACCGGTACGAACGTCAACGCCGCGGCCCAACAGCAGGCGGCCGACCAGATCAAGTTCGGCATCATCATCGTCTCCACCTGCCTCTGCTGGTGCTGTACCCGTTCCTGCAGAAGTACTTCAACAAGGGCGTCATGCTCGGCGCCGTCAAGGGCTGATTGAAAGGGATTCGCCATGCTCGCTCGTTTTTCCGTGGCCTATGAACGGTTCTGCCGTCTGCTGCTCACGATCTTCGTGGTGAACATCGCCATGCTCGTGCACACACTGCTGGGTGCCGTGGTGCTGGGATTCTTCCCATCCTGCGCCGCCGCGCAAACCACGTTCCGCACGTGGCTGCGTGCTGAGGATCGGTCGATGCGTGCCAAGGAAGTATGGGGCATCTTCCATGGCGCATGGAAAAACGAGCTCAAGCAGGCGAATCTCTTCGGCTGGCCGTTGGCCGTATGCTGGGTGGTGCTCGCCATCGACTACTACATGATGAACTGGCATGCACGCGGAACGTTCGACGTGGCGGTTTCCGGCGTACTGTTCGTGCTGGCACTGGTATTGCTGGCCTTCACCATGCTGGTCTGGGTGGTGCGCGCGAACTATGACGAACGTCCGCTGTGGATCGTCCGCACAACACTGACCATGATCGTGGCCCGTCCGCTGTGCACCCTGCTGCAGATCGGACTCGCACTGCTGGCGATCCTTGCCTGGGCGCAATGGCCGGGTCTGCTCATGGTGTTCGGCATGTCGCTGCCGATGTTCTGCACTGCGTGGATCGTGTACTCGTTCGGCCGGATTCCGGGAATGGACATCCATGACCGGGAGCAGCCGGGCATCCGATACGCGAAAAGCTGAACGGCAGAGTGTCGCCAAAGAAAGGCGGGCATACAATGGAATCCGCTTCACAAAGCCGCCAAGCAGACAAGGCAAAACCATTGATATCGATCAAAGACATCGCAAAAGAGGCCGGCGTCTCCATTTGCACCGTGTCATTGGTCATGAACAACAAGGACCGCAATCGCGTCAGCAAGGCGGTGGCGCAACGAGTGCGCGGAACGGCCCAATCAATGGGATACAAGCCGAACTCCGTGGCGCGTACATTGCGCACCAGCAGGTCGTATGTCCTCGGCTTTATCACCGATGAGATCGCCACCACGCCACATGCCGGGCGCGTACTGGTGGGAGCGCAGGAGGCAGCGCGCAAACTCGGCTATATTCTGCTCACCGTCAACACGGGAAACGATCGGGAACTGGAGAACCAGGAGATCGCGGCCCTGCGGCAGTACCGCGTGGACGGTTTCCTGTATGCCATGATGTACCACCGTGTTGTGGAGATCCCCGCCGAACTCGAAGGCAGCCCCACGGTCGTCGTCGACAGCGAAGACGAGAATCGCAAGATTCCCTCGATCTACCCCGACGACGAAATGGCAGGGTACGATGCCACCAATCGGCTGATTCAGGCCGGCTGCAAACGCATCGTTTACTACGGTTCCTCAATCACCATTATCGCCCAGGGGGAGCGGTTCGCCGGGTATCGCCGAGCGCTCGCGGACGCGGGCATCCCCTTCGACGAGCAGTTGGTCGTCAACGTGGAAGAGGCCACAAACGCCGCTTCGGAAGCCGGTCGCGTGTTCGACGAGATCAAGCCGGACGGCATCTTCTGCTTCAACGATGTGCGCGCGACCTTCATCTACGAGGCGGCCAGAGAGCGGTCGGTCGGCATCGGCACAGACGTTTCCGTGATCAGCATCGACAACCAGCCGCTCATTACGGACGTGCTCAAGCCCGCGTTGACCACCTTGGAGCTTCCTCACTACGAAATGGGCTTCGAAGCGGTGCATCAGCTGGTCGCCATGATCGACGATGAAGCCGCCACGGAAAGCCTTGCACGCAGTGAGGATTCGATCAGGCGTTCGGAGAACGGCCCGATGACACCGTTGCGTTGCCGCATCATCGAACGCGATTCGATCGTTTCCTGACGGCACTGCGTCTTTGAGTATTTCCATCCATTTTCCATATTCATTTCACACGTGTAGAGGGGTCTACTATGTCGAATACCTATTCCATCTCCATCGAAACCGGCGGCTACCGGCAGCTCGATCTGTTCACCGAACGCTGTGGCGAGGGGAACGCCGTCGTTACCGTTGCGGACGGCAACGGCGTCGCAATCGCGGTGCACACCATGCCCATCGCCGAACGCAGGCATCATTTCTCCATTGCGGTGCCGCAGAAATCCACCGTCACCGTGGCGGCAAGCGGCCTGGTTGTACGCTTCGGCTACCTTTCCGAATGCGATGACCTGCTTGACAACGGCGTTCGCTACGTGAACATGAATCCAAGCGACACCGATTGGCCTGCACAGCCCACGCTGGAACAGATCTACAACCGTTTCGGGCGTTCGGGCGCGCATTTCGAACCGTTCGCACGTTGGATGAACGATCCGAACGGCCTGTGCCAGTTCCAAGGGCGCTACCACCTGTTCTTCCAGCTCAACCCGTATGGTTTCGGCTGGGACAATATGCATTGGGGGCACGCGGTAAGCCGTGATCTGGTGCATTGGACTCATCTGCCAGTCTTCCTGGAACCGCAGCCCGAACTGCACACCGACGAGCGTATCGTCGGCGGCGCGTTCTCCGGTTCGGCCGTGACCGTGGACGAGCATGACAATCCGGTCGCCGGCAACGAGGCAAACGCCATCCGCCTGTACCTGACCCGTCATCTGGAAACCCGCGGCGACGAATCCTCCGTCACCGAATACCAGACCACCTGCCTGTGCGAGGACGGCGTGCATGTTCGCGTGGAATCGCCGGTGGCGCTGCGTGCGAATGACGATTTTGGCTATGACTTCCGTGATCCGAAGGTTGAATGCGGCATGGGCGGCGAGGCTCTCGACCCGGATCGTGCTATATGGTAACCGCCACCAATCTGCCGGTATCGGAATTTAGCGCAGACGCCGCCGATAGTGCGGTTCCCGGCATCAGCACCCAGAACACCGGCGGCTGGTTCACTTATTCTCCTCAGGGCAAGCCGGGGGTCGACCAGCCGAACAACGCCACCGTTCCCGCCATGACATTGTTCTCCGCGAAGAAACCGCTCAAGCGCAATGTGACATGGCGCTACGAAGGGCCGGTGCTCGCCGATTTCGGTCATCAGATCGCACGCACCTACGAATGCCCTGACCTGTTCCAGGTCGACGGCGTGACCGTTGCTGTGGGCGCGCTGATGCATTACCGCGACAAGCAGGGACGTTTCCAGCAGGTGCGCTGGTATGCCGGCGACTTGGTGAATACCGATAATGGTCCGAAACTGGATGTCAAGGCCAGCGACTGGTGCGATTTCGGCACCGGATATTACGCCACGCAAAGCTTCGCCGACGATAACGGCCGTCGCATCGTATTCGGCTGGTTCACCGATTTTCCGGAGATGCGTGTCGAACAGCCGTGCCTGCCAACGGCATGATGTCGCTGCCGCGCGAATTGCATGTGCGTGACGGCAGGCTGTACAGCAAGCCGGTGAGCGAAGTGTACCGCGAGCTGCTCGGCGAGCGTCTTGCCGTGCACGGCGATGGCGGGGATATGGTCGTTACGGCTCCCGGCAACGCATACTATGCGAACGTGCATCTGGCGGATGATGCCGATGCCATCATGGTGCTGGCGAAGGGCGTCAACCCGCAGGACGGCAGGCCGACCGAACTGCTGCTGCAGCGCACTGATGGCGTGACCCGCCTGGTGGCCAAGGGCACTGCGGTGGAGGATGTCGACTTCGACAGCGGCATCACCGATGTTCGCCAGGTGGAGGTGTTCTTCGACCGCAATGTTGTCGAAGTGTTCCTCAATGGCGGTCAGACGGCAGGAAGCATGCTGTTCCAAGGCGCTGATGGCGACGGTGAGCTTCGCATCGCGTCGTCCGGCAAGATCGATGCGGTTGATGCGCGTGCATTGAACGGTATTTGGCGCTAAGACGTAGAGCCGTATCCGGCGGCCCCGTTCCTGCGTGTTCCTTGTGACACGGCGGGTGCGGGGCCGCTGCCGTATGTGCAGGGGTATGTACGCGATATGGGCACGATATGTGCGCTGCGTTGTAATTTGCCGGCGGATGTTGCATGTCATGCTGTGTTGCGACACGGCGCGGGTGAATCCGTGGGCGGTGACGACCTAGGTAAACGTTTGACTACTGACATGCGCGTGTGGCGTCTCACCATGTAATGCGAAAAGCGGGAGAGAGGGGTGTTTTGGCACGTGCCTTTTCTATACTTGAGGGCACGTCCGGCAATTCGCCGAGACGGCAACTGGATATTCGCACCTAACGTTTAGGGAGTTCCATGAACAAGGCAATCATCACCGTCGTCGGCCAGGATACTGTCGGCATCATCGCACGCGTCTGCACATACCTTTCCGAACATCAGGTCAACGTGCTTGACATTTCCCAGACCATCATCGACGGTTTCTTCAACATGATGATGATTGTGGATTATTCCAACGCGGACGAGGAATTCGGCACAGTCGTCGACGATCTCGACAAGCTCGGCGAGGAGATCGGCGTGCGCATCCGCTGCCAGCGCGAGGAGATCTTCACCAAGATGCACCGCGTCTGATCCGCGGCACACGTAAGCCATGCAAGCAACCGAAGCCACGAATCGTACCAATCGTAAGGAAAAACCATGCTGAATATCATGGAGGTCCACGAGACCAACAAGATGATCGAGCAGGAGAAGCTCGACGTGCGCACCATCACCATGGGCATCAGCCTACTGGATTGCGCAGCCGACAGCGTCGACGAGGTCTGCGAGAACATCTACAACAAGATCACCACGTACGCCAAGGACCTCGTGTCCACCGGCCAGGCCATCGAACGCGATTTCGGCATCCCGATCGTCAACAAGCGCATCACCGTCACCCCGATCTCCCTGGTCGGCGCAAGCTCCTGCAAGAGCTCCGAGGATTTCGTCAAGATCGCACACGCGCTCGACCGCGCGGCCAAGAAGGTCGGCGTCGACCTGATCGGCGGCTACTCCGCGCTCGTGTCCAAGTCCATGACCCCGGCTGAGGAAATGCTCATCCGCTCCCTGCCGCAGGCCCTGTCCGAAACCGACATCGTGTGCTCCTCCGTGAACGTGGGCTCCACCAAAACCGGCATCGACATGAACTCCGTCGAACTGCTCGGCCACATCGTCAAGGACATCGCGCACGCCACCGCAGACAACGATTCCTACGGTTGCGTGAAGTTCGTGGCGTTCTGCAACGCCCCGGACGACAACCCGTTCATGCAGGCGGCTTCCACGGCGTGACCGAAGGCGACGCGGTCATCAACGTCGCGTCTCCGGACCGGGCGTGGTCTCCCGCGCGCTCGACGAGGCCAAGGGCAAGGACTTCGAGTTCCTGTGCGAAACCATCAAGCGCACCGCGTTCAAGATCACGCGCGTCGGCCAGCTGGTGGCCCAGGAGGCCTCCCGCCGACTCGGAGTGCCATTCGGCATCATCGACCTCTCGCTCGCCCCGACCCCCGCCGTGGGCGACTCCGTCGGCGAAGTGCTGGAGAAGATCGGCCTCGAACAGGTGGGCGCCCCAGGCACCACCGCCGCGCTCGCCATGCTCAACGACCAGGTGAAGAAGGGCGGCATCATGGCGTCCTCCTACGTGGCGGCCTGTCCGGCGCGTTCATTCCGGTCTCCGAAGACAAGAACATGATCGACGCGGCCAACAACGGCTGCCTGAAGATCGAAAAGCTTGAGGCCATGACCTGCGTATGCTCCGTCGGCCTTGACATGATCGCCATCCCCGGCGACACCACCGCGGCCACCATTTCCGGCATCATCGCCGACGAGGCGGCCATCGGCATGGTCAACCAGAAGACCACCGCCGTGCGTGTAATCCCGGTGGAAGGCAAGGGCGTGGGCGAGATGGCCAACTTCGGCGGCCTCATGGGCTACGCGCCGATCATTCCGGTGAACCAGACCAGCTGCGAGCCTTCGTGACCCGTGGCGGCCGCATTCCGGCGCCGATCCACTCCTTCAAGAACTGACGTTCTTACGAAAGAACCCGACCTTCCTGCACGGAGGCCGGGCTCTTTTGCGTTT
>ENA-OQIM01000050-OQIM01000050.1-human-gut-metagenome-genome-assembly--contig:-NODE-50-length-32740-cov-2.566921_pt1 | contig 32740 bp, 35 predicted proteins | sample MGYA00242579_ERZ504744 | MGnify/ENA primary metagenome ERZ504744 (study PRJEB26092, sample SAMD00036441) | human gut metagenome | host: Homo sapiens | study: EMG produced TPA metagenomics assembly of...
TTCGCGGCGTACTTGGGCACGAGCTCATGCACGTGTACAATCATGACATTCTGACGTCCGCGGATCGCTTCCGCAATGGCGACGGTCATTTCGTATCTCGGCTATTCGCTCATGTATTTCGGCGGCGGCAATTCGCGTGACGATCGCAATGGTTCATCTTCTAATGGTCTTGGATTGCTGGGTGTGCTGTTGAGCGCGATTCTTGCGCCGATTGCCGCTTCGCTTATTCAGATGGCGATTTCGCGTACGCGAGAATATGATGCCGACGAAGATGGTTCCATACTTACGGAAGATCCGGAAGCGCTCGCGTCCGCATTGAATAAGATCTCGAACGGCGCTGAGACGATGCCGATGCAGAAGACTGCCGGTACGCAGTCGGTTGCTGCGATGATGATTGCGAATCCGTTCTCTGCGGAAGGTTTTTCTCGCTTGTTTTCCACGCATCCGGCGACTGAGGATCGTATTGCCCGGTTGATGCAGATGAGTCAGGAGATGAAGGCGCGGGGCGTGCAGTCCGGCTATTTGGCTGGCGGTTATGCGACGAGCGGGTATGCTTCGGAGGATATTCGTCGGCAGAATGGGGGTGTCTCTGGTGCCGGCGCGGTGCGGGTGCAGGGGGATACTCCGGTGGGGGCTATTCGCGAGATTATTCGCAGCATCCCGTGCAAGGCGGGTATGGTGCTGATCGGCGGCGATTGCAATGTGCGCAGGTTGCGCAAGTCATGCGTGATTGCATAGGATTCCGCTGATTCTGACGCGAATTGTGTGTGTTTCCTGTGGGGATGCATTGCAGAATATTTTGATGTCATCTGATGAATGACATTAATGCTGTTGTGGTTGTTGCGCGTTGATTGATATGCGATTTGGCAAGTGGGTGACGGTATCGAATATCGGTTGATGGCCGTGAATCCTGCGAATGCATGCTAGACTAAATGATTGTGTCCAAAAGGCACATTTTTTGCGGATGTAGTTCATCGGTAGAACGAAAGCTTCCCAAGCTTTAAAGGCGGGTTCGACTCCCGTCATCCGCTCCATTCGAAACCCTTGGAATCGTTGGAATTCCAAGGGTTTTTCTATTACCGTAAAAGACCCGTGAAGTCAACTTCACGCCGCGCAACTGTCGGTTGCGTCGCAAAATTTGGTTGCGAATCGCAATGCAACCGAAAGATGGTGGCGTGGAACGCGACGTTTATGACAAGCTGTTGCTTGGCAATCGCCAATAATCGCAAGTCGAGGCGATATGGAAACTCGACGAAAGGGCGGACATGAGTTTCAAAGAGAATCTGCAGTATCTGCGCGGTTCGCGCAACATGACGCAGGAACGGCTGGCAATGCTGCTGGGCGTTTCCCGGCAGGCAATTTCGAAATGGGAGTCCGAGAAGGCATACCCCGAAATGGATAAGCTGCTGATGCTTTGCGACATGTTCGGCGTGACATTGGATGATTTGGTCATGGGCGACGTGCGCGCGTCGGCGGGCTGTGGGGGTGCGGGACGCGTGGACTTGGCTGCTGATACGGATGGTGTGGCCGCGTCGGTTGGGGTGGCCGACGCTGCTGTTGGCGCGGTTCCGGGGGTAATCGGGTTTGCGGCATCGCAGGTCGCAGGAATGTCCGATTCTGGTGAATCGGACGTGAGGGATACGAATCCGAATGTTTGTGCGTCCGTTTCTGGTGAATCGGACGCACAAGGTGCCAAAACCGGTGTTCAATTGTCCGTTTCTGCAGAATCGGACACGCGAGATGGGACGGACATTCCGCAAAGCGTGCCCCGACATATCGTGCAGGATGTGGCTGGCTACGACAGTCATATGAGACGTTTTACGTGGCTTATTGCGATTGGTGTGGCCGCAATCATCCTCGGCGTCGCGGTTGGCATGTTGTTTTCGCCGGAGGGGTCTGTCTTGGGGCCGTCGCCGGTGAACGACGTGCTGGTCACGGTATGCACGTTGGTTGGCGCGATTGTCGGTCTCGCTTTGCTGATACCGGCCGGAATCATGCATGGCGATTTCCGCCGTCGCCACCCGTATGTGCAGGATTTTTACACAGATGAGACAAGTCACGTGCGTCGGTCGTATTGGCGATTGGTGTTGCGATTGGTGCCGTGCTGATTTTGGCGGGCGTGTGCGTGCGAGTGTTTTGTGACGAGTTTGTTGCCGACGGAGACGCGGGGTGGCCGGACAGCGTTCTGCTGGCTTGCGTGGCCGCGGCGGTGTTCTGTTTCATTATGTCTGGGATGACGCATGACAAGGTGAATGTGGACAAATACAATCGTGAAGCCGAAGAGGAAAGCGCGCGCGAGGGACGTTCCGTGCCGCACCCGACGATGAGCGAGTCGGACAGATTTTACAGAAGACTTACCAGTGCAATTTGTGGCGTGATCATGTTGTTAGCGACTGTTATCGCGTTGCTTATGCTTTTTCTTGGAACGGCGGGCAGTGATGTTGACGCGTGGATGAAGGTGTTCTGGGTCCGTGCCGATCGGCGGTGTGCTGTGTGGCGTCGTGGGCATCATCGTGCCATTGGTTAAGGAGCCAGGCGGCGGTAAACCAACAATAGTGTCCGTTTCTGCAGAATCGGACATGCGGGGTGGGCGGCAGGTAGGCTGGAATCCGTGAATACGGATCAGAAACTTCCCGCCGAATCCGCAGGCGAACGCCCCAGTACCCCCCTATTTGGTCATGCCATATCACACGCGGCGACACTCATCGGCCTGTTCGCAATCGTCCTGTGGGGCTTCATGGCCGGCCTCGTGCGACTCGTTTCCGAATCGTTCGGCGCCACGCTCGGCTCGGCGCTCATCTACACTGTCGGCGGCATGCTCCTGCTCATCGTGCGACGGCCGAAACCGATTAGCCAAGCGCCACGCAAGTACCTCGTCGCAGGCGGACTCATGTTCATCGCATACGAGGCGTCGATCTCGCTGTCGATCGGTCTGGCCACAACGAACGCGCAATCTGTGGAAGTCAGCCTCGTCAATTATTTGTGGCCGACGCTGCTGGTACTGATGACCGCCGCCGTGTCGCACAAACGCGGCTCGGTCTCCGAAGCGCTGCCGGGTGCAATCGTAGCCACCGTCGGCGTGGCAATGGCGTCGGCGGTGAAAACCTTGACGTGCAGGAAGCGGTTGCCAATATCGCCAGCAATCCATTGCCGTACGCGCTCGCGTTCGCAGGCGCCTTTATTTGGGCGATTTACGCGACCGTGACGCCATCGATGTCCGATGGTTACGATGGTACGACGATTTTCTTCTGTTGCGTTGCTGTTGTGCTGTGGATTATCCATTTCGTTTCGGGCGACGGTTTGCCAGCTGTAGCGCCTGGCATCGGCGGCTATATTTCGCTGCTCGCATGTGCCGCGTCGATTGCTGGCGGCTACGCGTGCTGGGGGTATGGCATGCTACATGGCAGTATGGAACGCTTGCGATCGGTTCGTATGCGACGCCGCTGTTCTCCACTGCTTCCAGCACGCTCCTATTGGGCGTGACGTTGGGCATGCCATTCTGGATCGGTGTCGCGCTGGTGGTGGTCGGCTCGCTGATCAACGTGTGGTTTGCGCGACGCCGCTGATTGTCCGATTCTGCAGAATCGGACGTCTAAGGTGTAATGCGCCCATCTTGGTTGTCCGTTTCTCCCGAATCGGACTCCCAGACCGTGTACCAGCCGAAACCGATCTAAACCGGCTTAAACCAGCCCGTTCAAATCCACCTCGTCACATCACCTTGGTGGATTCCAGATTGCGGCTCACCCAGTTGTTCAACCGGATCACCGGCTTGCGCAACACCAATCCCAGCAGCAGCGAAGGAATCAGGAACAAGGCGAGATACACCATGTCAAGCAGGTACTCATTGCCGTACGATCCGGCCATCGCGGCGTGCATGGCATCGATGGCGTGCGGGAACGGTAGGAACGGGTAGAGCATTTGGAAGAACTTCGGCAGTGTCTCGATAGGGAACGTACCGCCCGAACCGGCGACCTGCATCACCAGCAGCACCACGGCCACGGCCTTGCCGATATCGCCGAACGACACGGTCAGCGTATACACGATATTCGAGAACACGAGTGCGGCAAGCCACCCCACGGCAAGGAACTGCAGCGCATGATTCGCCTGCACGCCAAGGAAATACATGTCACCCAGGCAAACCAGTGTGCCCTGCAGCAACGCGAGCAGTGCGAAGATCGCGTACCGTCCGAAATACTCGTGGTCGAGGCGCAGTCCCCAACGTGAGGCGTTCCCCGGGCCGGACGGGCCGGCGACGCGCGGCAGCGTGTCGCCCAAGCCCAGCACATGCGCCTTCTCGCGGTCCGAAATTGTCACTTTCAGCATGGCGCACAGGATGATCGCACCCACCAGATTGACAGGATCGTATAGAACGGCGCCATGGCCGAACCGTAGTTCGCGATCGGGTACACTGAGACGCGCTGCAGTGCGACGGGCGCGGAAATCAGCGTGGACAGTGTGGACGCGTTGGCGGTGGCCAGTGCACGTAGTTCGTCCGATTCACCCGAATCGGACGAACTGGCGTCGTTGTCACCGTCGCCACCATCGCTGTTGCCGTCACCGGCGTTCCCGCCCGTCTCCCAGCTTCGTGATCAGCTCCTTCACCGTCGCTGCCGATCGAGTCGAGGTTTCTTCGCGATCGCGCCGAGCTGGAACGGATGGATGTCACATTCGTCCCCACATCGCCCGTCACATCGTCCAGATCGTCGGCGGTGCCGCTCAGCTGGGTGATCATGCTGTCGGTTTGGGAGATCAGCGTGCTGACTGTGGAGGCGAGCGCGTCGATTTTCGGCTTGACGTTCGTGGCGTAATCGTCGCGCACATTGCTGATCGACTGCTTCGCGGAGGTGATGCGGTTCAGGATCTCCTTGCGGGAGCGTTCCGCGGCTGCGGTATCCTGCGTGACCTGCGTGGAAGCGTCTTTCAGCTGCTGCGCGAGCTTCTGCGAATCGCCTTTGGCGGCTTCCAGCAGCGTGATCTCCCGGTCGATGGCTTCCAGCAGCGCCTGTTTCGCGGAATCACTGTCCGGTAGTTGTTCCACCGATTCGTGCATGTGGTTGAGGCTTGTGATGTACGTGTCGTACAGCGATTCGCTGCTGGAGACTTGTTCGCTCAACGTTGTCAACTGGCTGGCTGCGGTGTCTGAGTCCTTGCCGATCGCGTCGAACGCCTTGTTCACCTTGGCAGCTACTTGGTCGAACGCGCCTGACACCTGGTCGAGCGCGGTGTTCACTGAGGAGGTGACGTTCGCACCTGCCGAAGTGAACGACGTGGCACCTGATTTGCCTTGCTTCAACGCGTTCTGGGCCTGTTTGCCCGCCTTGGTCGCCGAGGCGAGCAGTTTGCCCGTGGAATCCACGATGTCGTTCGCCGAGCCGAGCAGCTGCGAATACGACGTTACCTGCTGCGATGCGCCGCTCAACGTATCCGCCATGGTGGTGAGATTGCCGTTGAGGTTGCGCATGTATTCGGCCATTTGCGGGCTTTGCGAATAGTGTAGGATGCTTGAGGCCAGGTCGAGTCCGACTTGCGCGATCGTTTTGGCGAAGGTTTTGTCGATTGTGTTGACCACGGTTGTCGCGCCCTGATCGGTGATATGCGGGGCGATCGGTTGATTTTCTCGTTCAGATAGTACTTGAGCTGCGCGTGTTTGATGTCGGGGGAGAACAGCGTCATCATGTCGGCGCTGAAACCTTTCGGAATTACGATCGCCGCATAGTATTCGCCGGATTTCACCCCGTCGATTGCCTTGTCGCTTTTCACGAACTGCCAGTCCAGCTGGTCGTTGGCGTGCAGTGTGCTGATGATGGTTTCGCCCACGTTGACGCGCACCGGTATGAGATCCGACTTGTAACCCTTGTCGTTATTGGCCACGGCGACCTTCAATGCCTTGGTGTTGCCGTAGGGGTTCCAGCTGGCCGCGATGTTGAACCAGGCGTACAGCGCCGGTACCACCACCAGGCCCATCGAGACGATCACGGCGATCACGTTGCGGGTGGCGTGGCACATGTCCCGCTTGAAGATGCCCCAGATCATTTTCACTGTTCGTTCCCCTCCTCACGCAGACTCCTGCCAGCATTTCCGTCCGTGTTTCCAGCCGCATACTCAGCCGCATGTTCAGGCGCATGTCCGGCCGAACCACCATGCGCAGCCTCATACAGCCTCGTGCGTACGGCATGCATCGGCTTGTAATGCATGCCGGCCGGAATAGCAGGTTCTCGTGCAGGATCGCGCTGCGGAACTCTTCCGCACTCATCGCTTCCTCGCCCAGATAATTCGCATACCGTTCGCGCAGATACTCCACCACGATGAGATACGTGTCGATGGCGATGATCGAAATGATCCAACCGAGCAGCATGGCGAGCTTCATGCGCGTGATGAATAGCAACAGCAGGAACACGAACGGCAGTACCGCCAGCGCGAGGAATCCCCAGCGCACCAGGCGCGGGTACAGGCGGAAGAAATGAATCGCCCGTCTGCGGGCGAGTTCGGGGAACTCCTCGGCGATCTGCTGCGCGGTCTCGGTGAGCCGCAACGGTTCCACCGTGCCTTCGTTATGTTCGGTGATCATCAGATCAGTGTCCGCCAGACGGTTGTCGAACAGGCGGTTGAGGTTCAACGCCAGCTTGCGGACGACCAAGCCGATGAACAGCGCCACAGGCAGATACCAGAACAGCGAGAGCATGTCGATCCAATAATGGTTGGCATACATGCCGCCGATCGGCCCGCGCATCGCGTTGATGCCGTAGGTGAACGGTAGGAACGGTTTCAGACGGCGGAAGAATTCCGGCATCATCTCGATGGGGTAGAGGCCTGCCGCGCCCGGAATCTGGATAATCACCAGAATCACGCGACGGCCTTGCCGATATGCCGGAACGCCACGGCGAGCGCGTAAATGATGTTCACGTAGACGAACGAGGCGAAAATGCCGGCGAGGATGAACAGGAACGGATGCTCGCATTGGATGCCCAGCGCGAGATCGCCGATCGTGGCGATGATCGCCTGCAGGAATCCGACCGTGACGAACAGCAGCCAACGGCCCATATAGCCTTGGCGTGGCGTGTACATGCGGATCTTCTCATCGCGGTCCACTTCAAGCTTGTAGATCGCGACGAGCACGAATCCGCCGACCCATAGCGCAAGATTCGTGTAGAACGGCGTGACCGCGGAACCATAGTTTTTGACCGGGTAGAGGACCTGTTCGTCCAAATGCACCGGCTCGCCCACGAACGAGCCGACCTCGCTCGCGTCAAGTCCGAGCGCTTGGGAAAGCTGCTGGAACATCGCCGAACTGCTCAACGCGGCCACATCGGTGCGCGTGGTGTTGAGCTGTTTGGCGAGATTGGCGAGCTGCGTCTGCGTGCCAGCAATGGTGGTGTTCGTTTGGGTCACGGTGCGCGACAACTGGTCGAGCAGCCCGTTGCCCTGTTCCAGTGTGCTTTGCAGCGTGGTAAGCGTGCCGGACAGCGACCCATTGGCCAGGCTGAGTGTATCGAGCCCGGTGTTGAGATTCGGCATGACCGTGCCGGTGATGGTCGTGCGTGCGCTCGCCATCGACGCCGTGCCGTTTTTCGCCAGCGTGGTGACATCGTCGTTGAACCCGTTCGCGGTGTTCTTCCCCGCGTTGATCGCAGCCGTGGTGTCCTGATCGAAGGCGTCGATGCGCTGCTGCTGGAACGTCAGCTGTTTGCGGGCTTCGGCGAGTTGCGCGGAAAGATCCTTATACGTTTGGTTGTTCGGATCCAGCTGGCTGGCCTGCAACGCCTTCTCCACGCCGTCGAGCACATTGCCGGTGGTGGTGTTGACGTGATGCATGGTGCTGGACACTTGGTCGAGCGCGTCCTGCGTGGTGTTCAGTCCGCTGAGCACGGTGCCGGTGGCATTGCTCACGTTGACCTGCAGACCGGACAGTTGCGTGCTGCCGTTGTCGAGCGCTCCGACCAGCGTGTTCGAGAATCGTTCGGTTTGTGTGCGCGTCTCGCTCAGCAAGTCGGACGCCTTGCCGACGGTGTCAAGCGAGTTGGTGATTCCCGAGGCGAGCGCGATGTTGGACTGTTTGGCCGAATCGATGGTGGTGAGGGCCTTGTCGAGCGTGGAACGCGTGCCGCGCAGCTGCTGTTGGACGGTTTCGAGCTGGTTGATGGTGTCGGTCAGATCGTTGATGACGTCGCTTTGCGCGCTTTTCATGCTGCCGGTGGTTTCTCCCGCTGCCTCCTTCACTTCCTTCGCCACGGCGTCGGCCACGCTGGAAACGAAAGTGGTGTTGATCTGCTCGTCGATCGTGGTCGCACCCGTATCGGTGATTTTCGGCGCGATCGCGTTCAGCTTTTCGTTGATGTAGTACGTGATCGACGGTCGGTCGCCTTTACCAGTGACGGTGCCGATGAGTCTGGAGCTGAAGTCTTCCGGCAGTACGATCGCCGCATAGTATTTGCCGGATTCCACGCCTTCGATGGCTTGCTGCTCGGGAACGAAACGCCAGCCGAGCTGATGGTTCTTCTTAAGCTGGTTGACGGTTTGCTGGCCAGCGTCGAGATGACCGACCAGCGTGGAGGTTGTGCCCTTGTCCTCGTTCGCCACAGCGACCTGGATGTTGCCCGTGTTCGCGTACGGGTCCCAGTTGGCGAGGATGTTGCACCATGCGTACAGTGATGGATGATGGCCACACCCAGCGTGACGACGAGCGCCACTGGTTCTTCAGAATGCGTTTCACGTCTCGAAGGAAGATGGCGAAAACCTGGTGCATCAAGCCTCCTCGCGGGTATTGGTCGCAACATCTACGTGCGGCGGCATGCCCGTGCGGGAATACCCGGTTGGGCTCTTCGTCGCGCGATCCGGTGGATATTCTATGACTTCCGATGGAACGATCGCAATGGTTTCGCCCTGTTTAATGGTCGGTCCCGCAAATGTCGGGATATGAGACGAAAACGCTCGGCATATGGCCTAGTGGGGCGGGCGACCTGGATATGGAGCGGACGGTCGGGAAAACGGAAAGGAAAGATGGCGAATGTTGTCACATGACAAGTGGGATAGGGTCGGGCGATAATGGAGGCATGACTATTGCAACGCCGGAACGTTATGCGCAAATGCTGGACGCCGCACGCCGCGGCGGTTACGCCTATCCCGCGATCAATGTGACCAGCACACAGACCCTGAACGCCGCACTCCAGGGTTTCGCCGAGGCGGAATCCGATGGCATCATCCAGGTCTCCGTAGGCGGCGCCGCCTACTTCTCCGGGCAACGCGTCAACGACCGCGTCACCGGCTCGCTTGCCTTCGCAGCCTTCGCGCACGAAGTCGCGGCGAAATACCCCAACATCACCATCGCCCTGCACACCGACCACTGCGCCAAACAGTATCTGGACGAATGGGTGCGCCCCCTGCTCGACCATGAAGCCGAACAGGTGAAGCACGGTCAGGAACCGACCTTCCAGTCACACATGTGGGACGGTTCCACAGTGCCGCTGGGTGAAAACCTCGACATCGCAGAAGAACTGCTCGACAAATCCCAAGCCGCGCACACCGTGCTGGAAATCGAAATCGGCGCGGTCGGCGGCGAAGAAGACGGGCACAGCGCCGAAATCAACGACAAACTGTATTCCACGCCCGCGCAAGGCATCGCCGTCGCGCAACGACTCGGCCTTGGCGAGCGCGGACACTACATGGCCGCCTTCACCTTCGGCAACGTGCACGGCGCATACAAACCGGGCGTGGTGAAACTGCGCCCCGAACTGCTCGACGAAATCCAGACCACGGTCGCGCTCGCGATTAAGGCCGGCGAAATGCCCGACCCCGCGCACTCGCTGGATGTCGCTCCCGGTAAGCCGTTCGCCCTGGTGTTCCACGGTGGTTCCGGCTCCGCGCCGGAGGAGATCGCGCAGGCCGTGAGCTACGGCGTGGTGAAGATGAACATCGACACCGATACGCAGTACGCATTCAGCCGTGCGGTGGCCGGTCACATGTTCTCCAACTATGATTCGGTGCTCAAAATCGATGGCGAGGTGGGCAACAAGAAGATGTACGACCCGCGTTCGTGGGGGCGCGAAGCGGAAAGCGCCATGGCCGCACGCGTGGTGGAGGCTTGCAGGCAGCTTGGCAGCGCGGGCAAGGCGTTGAAGTAGTGTGATGCCGCACGCGCCGCGTAATGCATGCGGCGTGTGGCGGCACGGTGGGTGTGTCGCGTTGTATGAGACGAAAACGATGGAACTGACTAGTTTCAACGGCCGATCGGTGCATATCCGGCAGATATCCGGTAGAGGGCGCAGGATAGTCTTTGTAAGGCCTTGGTAAGGCTTTGAGGCGAAATCGCATACGCGCGGAGGTGCAACAACATGCCTGGAATTGTTTTGATCGGTGCCCAGTGGGGAGACGAAGGCAAGGGTAAGGCGACCGACCTGATCGGCACGAAGGTCGACTATGTTGCCCGCTTCAACGGCGGCAACAATGCGGGCCATACCGTGGTGGTCGGCGACGAATCGTATGCGCTGCACCTGCTGCCCTCCGGCATCATCAGCCGACCGCGACTCCGGTTATCGGCAACGGTGTTGTTGTTGATCCTGAAGTGCTTTTCGAAGAGATCGACGGCTTGGAAAGCCGCGGTGTGGACTGCTCCCGACTGCTGGTGAGTGAGGGTGCGCACATTATTGCGCCGTATCATCGTGTGCTTGATAAGGTGACGGAACGTTTCCTTGGTAAGCACAAGATCGGTACCACCGGTCGCGGCATTGGACCTGCGTATGCCGACAAGATTAATCGCGTGGGCATCCGCGTGCACGACCTGTTCAATGCGAAGCATTTGCACGACAAGGTTGAAGCAAGCCTGCATCAGAAGAACCAGATGCTGGTGAAGCTGTACAATCGTCGTCCGATTGATGTGAACGAAACCACGGATGAGCTGCTCAAGCTCGGCGAACGTTTGAAGCCGTACGTGGCCAACACCTCGCTGGTGCTCAATAAGGCACTTGACGAAGGCAAGACCGTGCTGTTCGAAGGCGGCCAGGCCACTATGCTCGACGTGGATCACGGCACATATCCGTTTGTCACGTCCTCCAACCCGACTGCCGGCGGCGCATGCACCGGTACCGGTGTCGGCCCGACCAAGATCACCCGCGTGATCGGCGTTTCCAAAGCGTACGTGACCCGCGTGGGCGAAGGACCGTTCCCGACCGAGCTGTTCGGCGAGGAAGGCGAATGGCTGCGAGCCCAGGGCCACGAGTACGGCGTGACCACCGGCCGTCCGCGTCGTTGTGGCTGGTTCGATGCGGTCGTCAATCGTTATGCGGCTCAGGTCAACGGCCTGACCGACATCGTGCTCACCAAGCTCGACGTGCTTACCGGCCTGAAGGAAATCCCATTGTGCGTGGCCTATGATGTCAACGGCGAACGCCGCGACGATATGCCTACTGATCAGTCCGAATTCGCGGCAGCGAAGCCGATCTACGAATCCATGCCGGGTTGGGACGAGGATATTTCCCAAATCCACGACTTCAATGATCTGCCGAAGACCTGTCAGGATTACGTCAAGCGTCTTGAGGAACTGTCCGGCTGCCGTATCTCCGTGATCGGCACCGGCCCGCAGCGCGACCATATCATCCAGATCAATTCGCTGGTCGACTGACCGTCGGCAACGAGTTTCCCGGCTTGACTGGCAACGACGCGGCACATGATATCCGCCGGCTGATTCCGCGATTCGACCACTTGAAGTGGAAGATGGCGGCGGCCGGCATAGTCATTGGTCTGGTTTCAGGATTGCTGGTCGTCGTATACCGTCTCGGCATCGAATACGGCACGGATGCGTCCCGCTGGATATATGCGCGGATTCGCGAGACCCCGTGGCTGATTGCGCCGTGGGCGGTTGCCGCGGTGGCGGCCGCGCTGGCGATCGCGTGGATGGTCGGCAAGGAGCCGATGGCCGGTGGCAGCGGCATCCCGCAGACCAACGGCGTGGTGATATGCGGCTTGAAGATGCGTTGGCAGACGATTCTGCCAGTCCGTTTCGTCGGTGGACTGTTGGGCGCGTTGTTTGGTCTGTCGCTCGGCCGTGAGGGGCCGTCCATTCAGATTGGTGCGTCGGGAGCGCAGTGTGTGTCCCACCGTTTGCGCGGCCACCGCCGTGAGGACATGCAGGAGCATTATCTGGTCACCGCCGGTGCCGCGGCAGGCTTGTCCGCCGCGTTCAGCGCGCCGCTGTCCGGCATGATGTTCGCTTTGGAAGGGGTGCATCGGAGTTTTTCCCCTGCGATTCTGATGGGTGCCACTGCCGCATCGCTGACCGCCGATTTCGTCTCGAAATACTGTTTCGGTCTGCGTCCGGTTTTGGATTTCGGTGATATCGGTCAGCTGTCGTTGGAAGAGTATGTGTGGCTGATTCCGTTGGGATTGGTGGCCGGTTTGGTTGGTTCGCTGATGAACGCTCGTTGCTTGGCTTCCAGACGCTGTACGGCAAACTGCCGGCATGGAGCCGCCCGATGATTGCGATTGCGATCGCGTTGCCTGTCGGCATCTGGTTGCCCGACGTGCTCGGCGGCGGCTCGAATCTGATTGATACCGCCGAACATGCGCGCGTCGGCTTGGGAATGCTGTGTCTGCTGTTCGTGGCGAAGATGCTGTTCACATCCACGAGTTTCGGCTCAGGCGCGCCTGGCGGTATTTTCATGCCGATTCTTGCGGTCGGTTCGTTGGCCGGCGGCATCTGCGGTGAAGTGTTGCATCGATTTGGTGATCTGCCATCCGACGCAGTGGCGGTGTTTGCGGTGTGCGTGATGACGGGCACGCTCGCCGCGTCCGTGAAAACGCCGATCACGTCGATTCTGTTGGCTGTGGAGATGTCCGGAACGTTGACGCACATGCTGCCGGTCGCTGCCGTCGCTTTCATCGCGCTGTTGGTGTCCGATCTGCTGCGCACCAAACCGATCTATGGGGAGTTGCTGGAGCGGTACGTGCGTGCGCAAGGCATGCAGATGGCAATCGCAAGCCATGTGGGCAGCGGCATTATGGAACTGCCATTGGAAATGGGGGCGATTGCGGACGGCAAGCGGGTGCGTGACGTGCGTTGGCCGTCTGGGTGTCTGATCATCGGCCTGCGTCGCGGCGAAAGCGAGATCGTGCCGCGCGGTGATACACGGCTGCGTGCCGGTGACTATCTGGTGGTGCTGTTCAGTGGCGAGGAGGAGCGCGAGGTACGACCTGCGATGCGGCGGCTGTGTGATGCCCGGCTTGACTGAGCCTGGCTGAATTCGGCTGGACTCTGGATGTCCGAATCTGCGGAATCGGACATCAGGGTGCATACGTTGGCGCTCCGTGTAAACTCATATGCGTTAGGAAGGCGGCAACCGCGGCCCAGCTCGTTGTTGCACGGCCTATGAGCGGAACAACGCTGTCCGCGGAAGGCCAGTACAGGGGGAGCGCAATGGAATCGCAAGAACAATCGCCGGGAGACGTGGTGACTGCGGGTGAGGACTCGCATCCCATCACGCAGGCAATCGACACTGTTGAGGTGACGCATGCTGGTGCAACCACGCCCTCCGCTAACACCATGGATCCGCCTACGATTCCCCTGGCACCGATGAAACGTATGCAGGCGCGGTTCAATCCGCTCGCCGACGGACTGATGTATGTTGTGGTGTTCGTCGGTGGATTTGTTGGAGTCGGCTGTCGGCATGCGTTGGATATGCTTCTGCCGTCGGTCAGCGGGACGCCGTTCGTTGTGGGCACGTTTGTGTCGAATATGGTCGCCTGCTTCCTGTTCGCGATGCTGACCGAATTCATGGCGACCGCTTCGTGGCTGCGTCGCCGGGTGCGGCAGGTTGTCAGCCGTGGTGTTGGGCTTGGCTTGCTCGGTGGGCTTTCGACGATGTCCGGCGTGATGCTGGAAACGATGGAAGGTCTGCACGAGCGGCATATCGCCAGTGCGCTTGGCTATCTTGCGGGAAATTTTGCAGGCGGTTTGCTCACTGCCGCCGCCGGCGTGGTTCTGATGCAGGCACTGCTGTCACGGAGTACTCGAAAGCGGGTTCAGGGTGCGTTTTCAGCTGTTTCCGTGTCCGATTCTGCCGAATCGGACACGCAGGGCGTACGCATGTGAAGTGGCCGACGTGGCGCGTTCTGCCGCGCAGGCCGCAATGGAAGCCGCGCAGACGGCCCAGCAGATTGCACAGACGGGACAGGTTCCGCGAGTCGAAACACCAACCGTGCCGCCGACCGCCAGCCAGCCTATGCAGACAGGCCGCGTTCCGCAGATTCCTCCGCTGGCCGTTCCTCAGCTGGCACAGCCATCGCAGCCGTTGCTGCGCGAGCAGGATACTTCAGACTTGGGGCAGCTGCCCGAGCCGATTCAGCAGTCGCAACCAATCCAGCAGCCGGCTAACCCGCTTCCGCCCAGCTTCGAGCCCAAACCGATCACTGCGGAGATTTCGCTTATCGCCGACCCGGCTACCGGGAGGTGCGCTGATGATGTGATGATCTGTCTGTTCGGCGGTCTGGGCGCCATGGCCCGTTACGTGCTCGACGTGTCAATTCAACGAGGCTGGAATCGCGAGAATCGGAGAACGAACCGCAACTTCCCGCTATCCACGCTCGTCATCAACGGCGTCGCCTCGCTATGCGCGGGCATCGCATGATGTCCTACTATTCGCAATCGGTGGATATGGACACGGTCATGATGTTCGTTGTCGGATTTCTCGGTGGTTTCTCAACATTCTCCACGGCGCTCAACGAAGTGGTTTCATTGATTCGCCAGCGTCGTTTTACGCTGGCTCTGGGCTATGGAATAGCAACCGTCGCGGTGCCTCTCATTTGCGTGGCCACCGGTTTCGGCATTGCGCTGCTCGCCAATCCGGCGTAATTTTCACGTTACACGGACGGTCGCTGAGTAACATGAAAGAAATCTGAGCGCAACCGCCATCAAGGCCGCCAGCCGGATGCGACGCTGGTGATTGCATTCGACCAGACCAAGCCGCTGCTGAAGGATGGCAAGGATATCCAGTACCAGGGCCAGACCGGTATCGGACCGTTCAATAAGAACAATGATCCGAGCTCCGCGAACATCGGCGTCTACACCTTCGACAAAGACAACAAGCCGGTCTTCGACCACACCCAGTCCGGCGACGTGCCGACCGACTGATCGCAATGTAGGTCATCATCAATACAAGAAGACGCGCAAAGTGAGTGTGGATATCGCAAGCTTTGCGCCGTTTCTTTTGTTGTGCTGTGCTGCCGTTTTCCGTGTCGTGGGCAGCATACGAAAATCAATATTGAAAATCAAGTAAAGGGGTAACCCCGTTAAGCGATATACACGCCGGACTGTCGAACAGGTTCGAGAGAATGTAAATGAATGTAATATCTCGCGAGAAGCGCACGGAAAGCGCGCGGCAAGCACGTGAGAATACAACGATGGAACAGTGATAACGGGGAAGGTGCGATCATGGTCGGCATGCGCGATGTGGCGAAGAAGGCCGGGGTGTCTCTGAGCACCGTCTCACTGGTGGTGAACGGCAACGGGTATGTATCCAACGACATGCGCGACCGCGTGCGTAAGGCCATGCAAGCCCTCAATTACGTGCCGAACGAGCTTGCCCGCAACCTGTACCACGATCGCACGAATCTGGTCGGCGTCATCGTGCCCACCATTCGTCACCCGTTCTTTGCAACGTTTACCGCGCACCTGCAGCATGCGCTCGCCGCGCAGGGGCTGCGCACCATGCTGTGCTCCACCACCGACGAGACGGACGGCGAAATCCAATACGTCGATATGCTGCGCAGGCACATGATGGACGGCATCGTCATGTGCGCTCACACCTCGCATCCCGGCGATTATTGGACGTCCATCCACCGCCCGATCGTCGCATTCGATCGCGTGCTTGGAAATGGTATTTCGTCGATCGGATCTGACCACGAGCAGGGTGGGCGACTGATTGCGCAGATGCTGATTCGCAATGGCGCGCGCCATGTGGTGATGATTGGCGGTCCGCGCGATCAGTTCTTCGATCTGGCGGTCCGCGGCGAAGTCGAGGAGGGGTCGTTCGATTTGGGAAAGACCACGTTCCCGACGGTGCGCTACTACCTCACGTTGGAACAGGAATTGACCTCCGCGGGCGTGAAGTATGAGTATATCGAGGCCGGTGAGGTGATGGATTTCGCCGGCTATCATCGTGCGGTCAGCCGTGCGCTTGATGGGGTGGCGACCGACGGCGTCGATGCCGTGGTCAGCTCCGATATTGGCGCGGCGTTCTGCGTGCGTGAGGCGTTGAGCCGCGGAATTTCCATTCCCGACGAGCTGCAGGTCGTCGCCTATGATGGTACGTATTTGACCGATTTGGCCGGTATGAAGCTGACCGCGGTCGCACAGGATTTCTCGGCGATCGCGCAGTCGGCGGCCGACCATATGGTGCAGGCGATCGCCAATGAAGAGGCGGCTGCGGCCAACGCCTCGCGCAAGAACATCCCCAAGCCGTTCGAGCCGAACGTGCTTATTCCCATGACGCTGGTGCCAGGCGATACCACGCGTTGATGCTGCGCGTTGGAACGCTGGGTTGGGGTCGGACAGGCTGGGCTGCATAGAACACCGCATCAAACCGGTTCGACACGCGCATTCCGCTGTGTGACTGGACATCGACGCCCCTCTCGAGGTAATATCGAACCGGTTCGATACATACGTGAGTATGCAAATACGTAAACAACAAACAGGCAGACGCGCACACATTGCACCCGCACCCATGAACCAAGGGAGGTCCCATGAAAAACAAAGTGCAGCTCATCACCTACGCCGATCGCCTCGGCGACGGCACCCTCAGCTCGATGACCGACATCCTGCGCACCCGTTTCGACGGCGTGTATGACGGCGTGCATATCCTGCCGTTCTTCACTCCATTCGACGGCGCGGATGCAGGCTTCGACCCCATCGACCACACCAAGGTCGACCCGCGCCTCGGCGGCTGGGACGATGTCGCCGAACTTTCCAAGACCCACGGCATCATGGTCGACGCCATCGTCAACCACATGAGCTGGGAATCCAAGCAGTTCCAAGACGTGCTTGAAAAGGGCGAGGAATCCGAGTATTACCCGATGTTCCTGACCATGAGTTCCGTCTTTCCGAACGGCGCGACCGAAGAGGATCTGGCCGGCATCTACCGTCCGCGCCCGGGTCTGCCGTTCACCCACTACAAGTTCGCGGGCAAGACTCGCCTGGTCTGGGTCAGCTTCACCCCGCAGCAGGTCGATATCGACACGGATTCCGACAAAGGATGGGAATACCTGATGTCGATTTTCGACCAGATGGCCGCATCCCACGTCAGCTACATTCGTCTTGACGCCGTCGGCTACGGTGCCAAGGAAGCCGGTACCAGCTGCTTCATGACGCCGAAAACGTTCAAGCTCATCTCCCGCCTGCGCGAGGAGGGCGTCAAGCGCGGCTTGGAAATCCTCATCGAAGTGCATTCCTACTACAAGAAGCAGGTCGAGATCGCGTCGAAGGTCGATCGCGTCTACGATTTCGCCCTTCCGCCGCTGCTGCTGCATTCGCTGAATACCGGTCATGTCGAGCCGGTCGCGCATTGGACCGACATCCGTCCGAACAATGCCGTCACCGTGCTTGACACGCATGATGGCATAGGCGTGATCGACATCGGTTCCGATCAGCTGGATCGTTCGCTCAAGGGGCTCGTGCCGGATGAGGATGTCGACAATCTCGTGAACGCCATTCATGCGAACACTCACGGCGAATCGCAGGCCGCTACCGGTGCCGCCGCATCCAATCTTGACCTGTATCAGGTCAACAGCACCTACTATTCGGCGCTGGGATGCAACGATCAGCACTATATTGCGGCTCGCGCGGTGCAGTTCTTCCTGCCGGGCGTTCCGCAGGTCTACTATGTCGGCGCGCTTGCCGGCAAGAACGACATGGAGCTGCTGCGCAAGACCAACAATGGCCGCGATATCAATCGTCATTACTATTCCACGGCTGAGATCGACGAGAATCTGCAGCGTCCGGTGGTGAAGGCACTGAACGCGCTTGCCAAGTTCCGCAACGAGCTTGATGCGTTCGACGGCACCTTCTCGTACAGCGCCGACGGCGATACGTCCATCAGCTTCACGTGGGAGGGCACGACCACTCAGGCCACGCTCACGTTTGAGCCGGGCCGTGGTCTTGGTGTGGAGAACACCGCGTCCGTCGCCACGCTCGAATGGCGTGATGCCGCCGGTGAGCACCGCACGGACGATCTGATTGCCAATCCGCCGGTCGCGGCCTGATTCAGCCTCGCCTGATCCGGTCGCTGCCTGACCGCGCATAAATCCATAAATCTGTAATCGTCCTTCCTGTCACCTCTCCTTCAGGAAGGACGATTCGCATTTTCGTTTTTCCGAGCAATCGTCTTATCGGGAAAACAATTTCCCGGGAATCAGCTGAAATCCCAGCAAAAACGGGTAAGGTGAGCTTATGTCAAAGATGTCAAAGCTTTTCGATCAAGACAACATGTTTTTCGCCATTATGGGCGTGCTGTTCGATCTGATTATTCTCAACGTGCTCACGCTGTTGTGCTGCCTGCCGATCGTCACGGCCGGCGCATCGTTCACTGCGATGCACAGTGTGCTCTGGCGCATGGTCCGCCATGAGGAAACGTATGTGGCGCGCCAGTTTTTCGACTCGTTCAAGCGCAATCTCAAGCAGTCGCTGCTGCCGTGGCTTGCGTTCCTGCTGGCGGCGATTGTGCTGGTGGTCGACGCATGCTCGCCTGGTCCATGGGGTCGATGCGCGGGCCGCTGATGGCGTGCGTCGCGTTCATGGGATTGGTGATTATTGCGATTGCGCAGTACTTCTTCCCGCTGCTTTCTCGCTATGAGAATCCGACTTCCGAAACGTTGAAGAATGCGACGAAACTTGCGCTCGGCTTTTTCCCGCGCACCTTGTGCATGCTGGTGATTTTGGCCGCGTTCGCCGTGCTGTATGCGCAGTTTTTCATATATATGATTCCGCTGCTGATTTTGATGGGCGTTACGTTGCCGCAATACTGTTGCGCGTGGATCTACAACTGGATTTTCCGCCGTATCGACGGTGAGATCGACGCCAAGGGGCGCAAGGTAGCGCAGTCCTGAAATTGTTTGCTCGTAAAGGCGTTCCGCAGATTGCAAGTTCCGCGGAACGGCCTTTACGCGTTTTCGTCGCCTTGAGTATCCGATTCTCCAGAATCGGACACGCTGGGGGCAGGATTAGCAGGGAGGATGGTGGCGCTGCGGGCTGGGATGTGCAGTTGGGTGCCGTCGAAGCGTGCGGGGTTGCCGATGCTCAGCAGCACTGTTTTCTCCGCTGGTTCTTGCGTTGGTTTCTCCGCTGGTTCTTGCGATATTTCCTGCGCCGAGCCGCTAGACAGCAGTTTCACATAGTCGCTCGGCAGTGTGCAGCTTGCGTCGGTGTTTGACGGATTGATGGCGACGATGATGCGCTCGTCACCTGCTTCGCGATTGATCTTGCTGCATGTTTCACAAGGTGTTTCACAGCTGGTTTCGTGTGCTGTTCCGCTGCGTTCGCCGTCAGTTGCATCGCGTTCGGCTTCGCCGGCCTCGGAGTTTCTCGCGTACACCAGCGGATACGCGTGATCTTCCGCGTAAAGGAACTCGATGCCTCCGTCGGCCTGCAGCGCGGGATGTGCCAGGCGTAGCGTGTTCAGTGCACGTACGGTTTCCAGCAGCGAGTCGCTGCGTCCGGTCTGCGAAGCCACGTTCGGGCGCTCGCTGTCGGCATCGATCGGCAGATACAGATCATCGGGCCGGGCTGCGGAGAATCCTGCGTTGGTTGCGCAGCTCCATTGCATTGGTGTGCGCGATCCGGTGCGCTCGTATCCGCCTTCCTTGGATTTGAGCCCGTGCATGTAGCGCATGCCGATTTCGTCGCCGTAGTAGATGAACGGGCAGCCGGGCATGGTCAGCAGGAATGCGAACGCGAGCTTCATTTCATCGGTGGTCAAGGTGTCGCGCATGCGGATCATGTCGTGATTGCCCGACGGAATGCAGATGTATCCTGGCGTTCCGGCGGTGCTGGCAAGCATGGCCGTATATGTGTCCACAAACGCCTTGATGTCGCCGCTCGCATTGCCGACATTGTCGTTATTACAATTTGGATTGTCTCCGTCGACGACTGAATTGCCGTTGCTGTCGCACCCGCTGCTGCCCGCGCCGTCGCATTCGCTGCATTCGCCGTCGTGTTCCGTTTCGGCGGTTTCGGCGCTGCCCGTAGCTTCGGAAGATCCGGCCGAAAAATACGGATTCTCGCGGAACAGGTCAAGATAATGCGACGGCCCGAAATGCAGCAGGAAGTCCATGTCGAATCCGGCGTGCAACGCCTCTTCGGGGTCACCCCATTCCGATACGAGCACCGCTTCCGGGTAGGTTTCGTCCAGATGCGCTCGCACTTGCTGCCACAAGAGTTTCGTCCAATAGTGGTCGGGGTCTTCCTTGACGAGGCTGCCTGCCATGTCCACGCGGAAGCCGTCCGCCCCCAGCCCGAGCCAGAAGTCCATGATGTCTTGGATGAGCAGCCGGCCCTGCACCGCTTCGGGGGAGTCGGCGGCGAACTGCCAGTCTTCGGTGACGGTGCCGAATCCATAGTTGAGGCATGCCTGCGTGGAGAAGCAGTTCACGGCCGCCGCGTCGGGACGTTCCGCAATGCCTCCGAGGAATCCGCGGATCGATTCGTAGGGCGAGTTCAGATTCGGCGATTGCGTCATCGGTCGCCAGATGTAGCGGTCGGTCCATGCGTTGCGTTCGTCCTTGCCGGATTCGAGGAACCACGGATTGTCGACCGCGGAATGCCCCGGCACGAGGTCGAGCAGCACGTGCATGCCCAGTTCGTGCGCGCGCTCGAAGAGCCGCTGCAGGTCCGCGTTGCTGCCGTAGCGTTCAGCGGTTGTGTAGTAGTCACGCACGTCGTAGCCGGCATCGTAGAACGACGAGTCGAAGCATGGGTTGATCCAGATCGCATTGCACCCCAGATCGCGCACGTATTGCAGCTTGTCGATGATGCCTTGGAAGTCACCGATGCCGTCGCCGTTCGAGTCGTTGAATGATTGCGGATAGATTTCATAAAAGATTGCGTTGTTGAGCCAGCTTGCCATAAATCCTCCGGTTTTCGCGTCTTTGCCGTTGGTCTACCGATGTATCGCAACGTTGGAAACGTCGGTAATCGCTTTTCCGTCATTATAGCCCGTGAAGACACTTTTTAGGGGTGTGTGGAATGCCAATGTTTGCAATACGTTAATCGATTGACACGACACGCCGACGGGCGGCACTGTACACAAGGTTTCTCGAACCGGTTTGACAACTCTCGAACCGGTTTGATATCCTGTATACCAAGGACGGAGAGATTCCGACAACGCGAGTCGGGGATTCACCTTCCTTTATCACCTCATTGGGCAGGGCTGCTCAGTGAATAGTGGATAGAAAGGGATTGGAAAATGAGCAAGTTCTCTTCTTGGAAGAAGGCTGGCACCGCTATCGTCGCAACGCTGATGACCGTTGGCATGCTGGGAGCATGCGGATCGTCGTCCAGCTCCAGCGGCACCAAGATCACCATCTTCAACTCCAAGGTTGAAATCGAAAGCCAAATGGAAGACATGGCTGCGAAGTACTCCAAGGAAAAGGGCGTAGACGTTGAGGTCTACTACTCCAACGACACCGTCGCAGCGCATCTCGCCACCAAGTACGCATCCAAGGATCCGTACACCATCTCCATGGTCGACGCAAGGACGTCTACTCCTTGGCTGAAGAGCACGCCGTCGACCTGTCTGACCAGGATTGGGTCAAAGACACTGACTACGCCATCAGCATTGACGGCAAGACCTACGGCTTCCCGGTCTCCATCGAAGCTCGTGGTCTGATCTACAATGCCGACGCCATCAAGAAGGTCACTGGCAAGGAATTCAAGCCGGAAGACTACAAGACCCTCGACGAGTTCGAAAAGCTGATTGACGAGCTCAAGGCCGGTGGCATGAAGTCCCCGACCGGCGTCATGAAGGAAGACTGGTCCCTCGCCGGGCACTTCCTGCCAGAAGTCTACGAGGAGCAGGAAGATCCGGACGCCTTCTGCCATGAGCTCAAGGACGGCAAGGTTGACCTCAGCTCCAACGCCAAGTGGAACTCCCTGATGGACTTCTTCGACGTGATGAAGGACAACAACTACGCCAAGTCCTCCGCCATCTCCGCAGAGCGCGAAGTGACCGAGCAGAAGCTGGCTGAGGCGAGATCGCCTTCATGTTCGGCGGCAACTGGGATTGGTCCGTGCTGAACCAGTACGACTACACCGAGAACATGGGTCTCATGCCGGTTCCGCAGAACACCGATGACGGCTCCAATGAGAAGCTCGTCGGCGGCGGCTCCAAGTACTTCTTCATCGACTCCTCCGACAACACCTCCGACGAGCAGCGTAAGGCCGCCAAGGACTTCCTGAACTGGCTTGCTGAAGACAAGGAAGGTCAGGAGTTCATCTCCAAGGATGCCGCTCTGATCTCCCCGTTCAAGAACAACAGTATCGAAGCGGCCGATCCGCTGGGTAAGTCCGTGAAGTCCTACGCTGACGCCGGCAAGCTGATCGACAACTACAACTACCTGCCTGACGACCACTTCTCCGTGCTCGGCGCGTCCTTCCAGAAGTGGCTCGCAGGTGAAGAGGACCGTGCAGGCCTCGCCCAGGACATCCAGGACTACTGGAAGACCGCTAAGTTCACCGGCGCAACCGCCTGAACTTCCAAATAATGCACCATGATGCAGGGTCCGCCGCTTCCTTCCTGCGGCGGACCTTACATCCCCGGCACGTATGGGATCCATCATGAAACAGAATAAGCTTTCCTATAAAATCGGCCAGTTTCTGATGTTCGGTGGTCCGGCGACGATTCTTTTCTTCGCGTGGTGATCCTGCCGTTCTTCTATGGCTCTATCTGACATTCACCAGCTGGGACGGCGTTTCGACAACGAAGCCGTTCGTCGGTCTCGAAAACTACAAGGCGGCTCTTGCCGACACCGCATATTGGCAGTCGCTTGGACGCACCTTCATCTACTCCGTCATCGCCGTTATCCTCACCAACATCGTCGCCTTTCTGCTGGCCTACCTCGTGACCAGCGGCATCAAGGGGCAGAACTTCTTCCGTGCGGGCTTCTTCATTCCGAACCTCATCGGCGGCATCGTTCTGGGCTACGTGTGGAAGTTCGTCTTCAACCGCGCATTCGTGGCTATCGCCGAAGCAGCGACGCAAACAGACCACGCATCGCTGCTTTCCACTCCAAACGGCGCAATGTTCTGCTTGATCCTCGTTTCGGTCTGGCAGTACGCAGGCTACATGATGCTGATCTACGTGGCAGGCTTCATGAGCGTTGACCAGAGCCTGAAGGAAGCAGCCATGATCGATGGCTGCAACAAGGGCAAGGCCATGTGGCACGTGGTCATCCCGCTGATGCGCTCCTCCTTCGTTCAGTGCATCTTCCTGAGCACCACCCGTTGCTTCATGGTGTACGACCTGAACCTTTCGCTTACCAAGGGCGAACCGTTCAACCAGTCGGTGCTCGCGGCAATGCACGTCTACAACCAGGCATTCGTTTACAAGAACTATGGCACCGGTCAGGCCGAGGCGTTGGTCCTCTTCATCGTCTGCGCAGTGATCGGCATGCTGCAGGTGTACTTCGGCAAGAAGGGTGAGGTGGCAGCATAATGAAGGTCAAACCAGCACTCGCACCAAGGTTCTGCATGCACTGATGATCGTCGTTCTGACGATTCTGCTGCTGCTGTTCATCGCACCGTTCATTCTGGTCGTGATCAACGTCTTCAAGACCAAGGCGGACATCAACACCGCTCCGCTGGCACTGATCGGCAAGCACGGGTTCACCCTGGAGAACTTCCCCAGGGCAATGGACAAGATGAACTTCGTCACCGTGTTCGGCAACTCCGCGGTCATCACCATCAGCGCAACCATTCTGACCATCCTGTTCTCCGCGATGTGCGCATACGTGATCGTACGCAACCCCTCGTGGAAGTTCGGCGGCATGGTGTTTGCACTCATGGTGGCCTCCATGGTCATTCCGTTCCAGGTGCTCATGGTCCCGCTCGTGTCCGTCTACGGCGGCCTGCTTGACGTGTTGAACAGTCGTATCACGCTGATCCTCATGCACACCGGCTTCTCGGTCTCCCTGGCGGTGTTCATGTTCCACGGTGCGATCAAGACGAACATTCCGAACGAACTTGAGGAAGCGGCCAGCATCGACGGCTGTTCCAAGTGGCGCACCTTCTGGACGATCGTGTTCCCGCTGCTCAAGCCGACCGTCGCTACCGTCGCCATCATCGACGCATGGCGTTCTGGAACGACTACCTGCTGCCGTCCCTGGTGCTGGGCCGTCGCGAACTGTACACCATTCCGATCGCAACCCAGATCTTCTACGGCACCTACTCCAACGATATCGGCCTGATCATGGCGGCCCTACTGCTGGCCATGCTGCCGATCCTCATCCTGTACCTGTTCCTGCAGCGCTACATCGTCGAAGGCGTGACCTCCGGCGCAGTCAAGGGCTGATCGAACGGTACGGAATCCGCAATCATAACTGAACAGACTCACACAACCGGTCCGGATGCGAAGCGATAATCGCATCCGGGCTTTTCTTATGCGATATCGATTCTTATGCGATATCGATATTGAGATTGCCATCGCATGTTTCTGCTGTCTGACAGGACGTATTGATATGGTTGATTTCGCCGAAAGAATCGCTCGAATGCACTGGTGCAGTGTGTCCGGGCGATTTTCATATGTGCTGAATATCGTGTGACATTTCGAAACGAGCGACGAAATAGAAGCAAGAACGAGAAGCGACAATACAAAACAGGAAAAACAGGAATAGAAACAAGAGATGACTGAAGACAATCAACATAATGCAGGTGAGCAGCAGACTCCAATGCAGCCGCAACCGCTGCCGGGCCAGGTGTTCGTGCGCCCCGGTATCGATGACCGTCCCGATTACGAAAAAACGCTGACCGAAGAGACCAAAGCGGCCCTGAAGCGCTTGGCCGTACAACAGAATCCGCGCGTGCCCGAGGCTTCCAACGAGCGTCCGGAAGTGCAGCAGACCCTCATCAACACGGAAGGCGGCTCCCCGCTGACCGCGTTCGCCCATCTCGACGCCGCTGTGCCGAACCTCGAATCGTCGTTCCTTGACCTGCGCGATCCGATGACCGCGCCCGACGGCACCACGCCCACCAAACCGCAGGTGCATCGTCTCACCGCCGGCTTCGCGCTTGGTGCGCTGCTGTTCACCGCGCCGATGGCCGCGCTCAACTCTGTGCTCATTCCGCAGACCATCAGCCGTCTTTCCGGCACCGACCGCGTCACCGATCTGGCGCTGCTCAGCGTCGTCGGCACGTTGTTGACGTTCCTGATGAACGCGTGGATTGCCGTCGGATCCGACCATTCGTACTGCCCGCTGGGCCGCCGCACCCCGTGGATCATCGCCGGCACGGTGCTGACCGCCACGTCGGTGGCGATTCTTTCCGCATGCGATTTCATGCCGTTGGTCATCGTGTTCTGGCTGTTTACGCTGATCGGACATGCGATGGTATCGATGCCGCTGGCGGCCGCTTTCGGTGAGCGCGTGCCTGACAAGTTCCGTGATCGTGCGGACGCGTGGCGTGGCGTTGGCCAAGCGTTCGGCCAGGTGTTGGGCATTATCGCGGCCGTTTCGATTACGTGGGCTGCCGACGATTCCGGTTGGGATGGCACCACGCGTTTCGCCATGATGGTGTTTGCGTTGTGCCTGGTGGTGGCTGGTGTGGCTACGTTGCTGGTGTTGCCGTTTGAGGGTTCCAGCAGCTATTTGCCTCGTGAGGGTGTGAAGAAGGGCGATTATTTTTCGCAGTATCGTCCGCCGAAGGGCGCTCCGAAGTTCTTCATTGCGTTTGCCGCGCGCATGTTTGCCATGCAGCCACTTCCGGCATTGCGATTTACCAGTGGTATCTTGCGCAGGATGGTTTGGGCGATGTTTCGCAGGTCACCCTGTTTGGTTTGTCCGGAGCGGCTGCGGTTATGTCGATGATGGCCGTTGCCGCGTTCGTCGGCTCGCTGTTGGCTGCGCTGCTGCTTGGCCGCATCGCCCGCGCTTTCAAAGATTCCCGTATTCCCGCGATTGCCGCCTGCTTGTTATTTGTGGTTGCTGTGGTGCTTCCGTTGACGCCGATCGATAGTGCTATGGCGGTCGCGCTGTATGCGCTGTTTGCAGGTTTCGCGTATGTGGTGTATGACGGCGTGAGCAAGGTTGAATCTTGCGACGTTGCCTGATATACGTTCCGTTGGTCGTTCGTTGGCTGCGTTCAGTTTGGCGAATACGTTCGGTTCGTTGATTGGCGCTGTCGTTTGCGCGATTGCGATTGCGGCGACTGGCGAGTATCTGCTGATTTTCGCTGTTGCCGCCGGTTGCATGGCTGTTGCGGGCGTGCTGACGTTGCTGCTGAAATGATTTGGATGACCTGAGATAATCCGAAAAACGAATATCAAATTCAAAATTGCGCGTCCACATAGTGAACCTTTAGTAGAAAGGGGCTGTGGACGCGCTTATCTTTACGGCTTAGTTCGAGCGGATAATCCGCCGAATACAAGACTTTGCGAAAGGAGGTTCGCCACGATGAACGGAATGGTTGCACGCGTACTGCTGTCCGCACGAATTATTATTCCGCTTTCGTTGGCGGACTGATTCGAGCAATGCAGCTTCAATCCCTCGCCAACGGAGGCAGGGTTTGAGGCGCGCAAAACACACACGTTGATGGCCCTGCATGCTGCGGGGTCTTTTTTGTTGCCGCCCACAAGGCGTAAGGCAACGAAATGAAGACTGCACACAAGAGAATAGAAGAAAGACGTTATCGGCGCATGTTGGGAGCCGGTAACGCATGACAGACGTAACAGGAGTAATCCAATGAGTGCAGTCGAAGCAGCCGCTGGCAAAGCGCAGGCAATGGTGCGCGATTCGGTGAAAACCGTGATCGCCGCTTCCATGGTCGCACCGCCATTGAGTTCTACGACTTCTACGCATACGGCACCGCCGCTGCGAACTATTTCCCGAAGGTGTTCTTCGGAGACACCACCAATCCGACCGTCGCACTGCTGGCCAGCCTGCTGACCTTCGCCATCGCGTTCATCGCACGCCCGCTCGGATCCTTGGTGTTCGGCCATTTCGGCGACCGCATGGGCCGCAAGACCACGCTGGTGGTTTCGCTGTTGACCATGGGCATCGCCACGTTCCTGATCGGCTGCCTGCCGACCTACAGCCAGTGGGGCATTGTGGCTGTCGCCGCGCTGTGCCTGTGCCGTTTCGTGCAGGGCATCGGTCTGGGCGGCGAATGGTCGGGTGCCGCTTTGGTGGCCACCGAGAACGCTCCGGAAGACAAGCGCGCGCTGTATGGCTCCTTCCCGGAATTGGGCGCTCCGATCGGTTTCTTCCTGTCGAACGGTACCTACTTCCTGTTGGAAACGTTCAACGATGACGATGCGATGCTGGCATGGGGCTGGCGTGTGCCGTTCCTGCTGTCCTCGATTCTGGTGATCGTCGGCCTCGTCGTGCGCGTGCAGATGGAGGAGACCCCGATCTTCCGTATGGCCCAGGAGCAGAAGAAGGTCGTCAAGTCCCCGTTGACCGAAGTGTTCAAGAAGAGCTGGAAGGAAGTCATCCAAGCCACGTTCCTGGTGGCCGTCACCTACACGCTGTTCTACACGCTGGCAACCTGGTCCCTCGCTTGGGGCACCAAAACCGTCGAGCAGGGCGGCGGAGACCTTGGTTTCACCAATCGTGAATACCTGCTCATGCTGATGCTTGCCATCTGCGTGTTCGCCGCGTTCATCGTCATTTCCTGCGTGAACGCCGATAAATTCGGCCGCAAGCGCGTGATCGTCATCTCGTCCTGCTGCCTCGTGGCATTCGCGCTGCTCTTCCCGTTCCTGCTTGATCCGTCGGTCGTCGGCCAGCGTAACTTCGCCGCCAACCTGCTGTTCCTATGCATCGGCTTCGCGTTGATGGGCACCGCATTCGGTCCGATCGGCGCGTTCCTGCCGGAGCTGTTCGACGCCAACGTGCGTTATTCCGCTCCGGCATCGGCTACAACCTGGCCGCCATCGTCGGCGCGGCATTCGTGCCGACCATCGCCACTTGGCTGTCCCACCACTGGGGTGTGCACTCCGTCGGTCTGTACCTCGGCGTGATGGCCGTGTGCTGCCTCATCTCGGTGATCACCTGCAAGGAAACCAAGGACGTCGACTTCACCAAGTGAGTCGCATTCGATACTCCCGAGTGCCGAACTTGGTACTCCCGTGTACCACTACGAAAAAACGTTTGACGCAAAACATAACCACTATGTGAACGCCAGCAACCAATATAAAGAAAGCGGGACTAGAACAGTTCCGCAGGAGAGGCGGGAGTGATTCCTCGGACACAATCCGGGGGGAGCAACATCCTAGGAATCACAAGCCGCTGCAACAACCGAACAAGTAACAGAAATCGAAAGATTTTTCGGGGAAAAGTACAATCCCGAAGCGATAAAAGAAAATAAAAGGAGCGCCAATCATGGCAGCAACTATCTGGTACGAAAAGGACGCCGACCTGTCTGTGTTTGAAGGCAAGAAGGTGGCCATCCTCGGTTACGGTTCTCAGGGTCACGCCCATGCGCTGAACCTGCGCGATTCCGGTGTGGACGTCGTCGTTGGCCTGCGTCCGACCTCCAAGTCCGTGGATTACGCCAAGGAGCAGGGTCTGGAAGTCAAGCCGGTCGCGAGGCCGTCGCCGAAGCCGACGTGGTCATGATCTGCTGCCTGACCAGTACCAGGCCAAGGTTTACAAGGAAGAGGTTGAGCCGAACCTGAAGCCGGGCGCTGCTCTGGCTTTCGCCCACGGTTTCAACATCCACTACGGCTATATCAAGCCGACTGAAGATCATCCGGTGTTCATGGTCGCTCCGAAGGGCCCGGGCCACATCGTTCGTCGTGAGTATGCCGCCGGTCGTGGTGTTCCGGTCGTTGTGGCTGTGGAGCAGGATCCGGACGGCAAGACCTGGCCGCTGTGCCTGGCTTACGCCAAGGCTCTGGGCGCTCTGCGTGCAGGCGCCATCAAGACCACCTTCACCGAAGAGACCGAAACCGATCTGTTCGGTGAGCAGGACGTGCTCATGGGTGGCATCAACCACCTGTGCGATATGGGCTTCGACGTGCTGACCGAGGCCGGATACCAGCCGGAGATCGCTTACTTCGAGGTGTTCCACGAGCTGAAGATGCTGGTGGATCTGGCCAACGAAGGCGGCCTGAACAAGGCTCGCTGGAGCTGCTCCGATACCGCCCAGTACGGCGATTACACCTCCACCGTCATCACTGAAGAGACCAAGAAGCGCATGCAGTACCAACTCAAGCGCATTCAGGATGGCTCCTTCGCCAAGGAGTTCATGGACGATCAGGCTGCCGGCGCTCCGAAGTTCAAGGAGCTGCAGGAAGAGTACAGCCACCCGCATCTGGAGACCGTTGGCCCGAAGCTGCGTGCCATGTTCTCCTGGAACAACCAGGTGGACGCCGATGCCGATATGGCCGAGTCCTTCAACGGCAAGATCGCCCGTACCCAGGTTCAGTGATTTCGCTGTAGCGGCTGCATGTTAAAGGCCGCTGAGTAGCGTAGTAGCGCAATACGCGCGAAACGTGTTGGAAGCCACCGTCTCATCACGGTGGCTTCTTTTTTGTTGCTGTGTTGTTTTATGACTGGGATATTTCGTACGCGGGATCGCAGCACTGATTGTCGGGGGAGCCGCACGGTTAGGCGTTAGCTCACTTTGTGGACTCGGTACTTATTTAGGAAGAGTCGGGAGTAGGATAGACCCCAGTTTGCAGGACAAAATCCATGCACGAAAACACGCGAATTCATCTGCGAATGGTAGAAACCCGAACGCCGGGAGCGTTCACCCCACTACATAAAAGGAGTGCCAATTACAATGGCTGCACAAATCTGGTACGAGAACGACGGTGATCTCTCGGTCCTCGAAGGCAAGAAGGTTGCCATCATCGGTTACGGTTCCCAGGCCATGCTCACGCTCTGAACCTGCGCGATTCCGGCGTTGACGTCGTTGTCGGCCTGCGTCCGACCTCCAAGTCCGTCGAGCACGCCAAGGAGCAGGGCCTGGAAGTCAAGTCCGTTCCGGAAGCCGCAGCTGAGGCCGACATCATCATGATCCTGGCTCCGGATCAGTACCAGCGCACCATCTGGACCAACGACATCGAGCCGAACATCAAGCCGGGCGCAGCCGTCGCCTTCGCTCACGGCTTCAACATCCACTACGGCTACATCAAGCCGTCCGAGGATCATCCGGTCTTCATGGTCGCTCCGAAGGGACCGGGCCACATCGTTCGTCGTGAGTACGCCAACGGCCGTGGCGTCCCGGTCGTCGTGGCCGTGGAGCAGGATCCGCGTGGCGACGCTTGGGACATTACCTTGCTTATGCCAAGGCTCTGGGCGCTCTGCGTGCAGGCGCCATCAAGACCACTTTCACCGAAGAGACCGAGACCGATCTGTTCGGCGAGCAGAATGTGCTCATGGGCGGCGTGAACAAGCTTGTTGAAATGGGCTTCGAAGTCCTCACCGATGCCGGTTACCAGCCTGAAATCGCCTACTTCGAGGTCTGCCACGAGTTGAAGATGCTCGTCGACCTCATGAACGAGGGCGTCTGAACAAGGCCCGCTGGTCCTGCTCCGACACCGCCCAGTACGGCGATTACACCAACACCTGCATCGACGAGCACGTGCGTGAGCGCATGCAGTACCACCTGCAGCGCATCCAGGACGGCTCCTTCGCCAAGGAATTCATCGATGATCAGGACGCTGGCGCTCCGAAGTTCAAGGAGCTGCAGGAAGAGTACGGCAACGTCCGCATCGAGACCGTTGGTCCGAAGCTGCGCGCCATGTTCTCCTGGAACAACGGCAAGGATGATGACGCCGATATGGCCACCTTCACCGGCAAGATCGCCCGTGGCTGATTTGACTCATCCGGCTAATCGCTGAGTCTTTTATGAAGGACCGCTGCCTCACGGTGGCGGTCTTTTTTTTTTTGTATGTCTGTTAGGATAGGTACGTACGGATTCTTACGGTTTTTCTATAGGAAGAGATGTCATGGTCACTGCGACTGGTCCTGCTCCTGGTTCTGAAATGACAACGTCGGTTGAATCTACCGATGACCGTAGCACGGCAGGAGTTCTGCACGTCGCCTCGATTTTCGCCTCACATATGGTGTTGCAGCGCAACAAACCCATCGCCGTGTTCGGCGCGTTGGATGCCGATTGCGCTGGACTTGAGGTTTCCGCGGAAATCCGCGATTTCGATGGTTCCGTGATCGTGCAGGCGCACGCGTACGCCTCCAAAGAGATCAAGAACGGTTTTTCTCCGTGGCGCGTTATGTTGCCTGCGCAACCCGAGGGCGGACCCTACACGTTGCGCGTCACCGCAGGCAACGATTTCATCGAATATTACGACGTGCTGATTGGTGAAGTGTGGCTTGCCGGCGGTCAAAGCAATATGGAACTTGAGTTGCGCAATAGCGAAAACGCTGAGGAAGCCCTCGAAAACTGCGCCGATCCGCTCCTGCGTTTTTACAATGTGCCGAAAACCGGCGTGATTAATCGTAATGCCGAACATGCGGCAAGCTGGCAGGAATCATCGCCGGAAAACAGCGGCGTGATGAGCGCGGTAGCCTACTATTCGCGCGAAAATTGCGTAATGAACTCGATTCCGACCTTCCAATCGGCATTATCGACTGTTATATCGGAGGCACGTCGATTAGTTGTTGGATGAGCGAGGATGCGCTGAATTCCAGCGAAGCTGGGCGCGGCTATCTTGCTCGTTACGAGCAGGCGGTCGCCGGTAAAACGCAGGAACAATTCGATTTGGAGTATAGCGAATGGCAGTTGCGTTCTGATACTTGGAATGCGTCGGTTGCTGCAGCTCGTGAAGCCGATCCTGATGTGACGTGGGATACGCTGACCCAACAGTACGGCGAATGCCCGTGGCCGCCACCGATGACGCCGACCTCGCAGTGGCGTCCGACTGGTCCGTTCCATGCCATGCTGGAACGCATTGTGCCGTACTCCTTGGCTGGATTCCTGTGGTATCAGGGTGAGGAAGACGAACAGTATTGCGGAACCTACCGTGAGCTGTTGGGCATGATGATCGGCGAATGGCATGCGCTGTGGAGCGAGAATCTGCCGTTCCTGATCGTGCAGCTGCCGCAGTGGATCGACAAGAAGGTCGACGAGGGCGAAGGCGATCCGATGCTGTGGCCGGTGCTGCGTGAGGCCCAGTGGGATGCCGCACAGTCCATCGACAACGTGTTCGCCATCTGCACCATGGATTGCGGTGAATACAACAACATTCACCCGGTTGATAAGCGCACGCCCGGTGAGCGTCTCGGCAATTGTGCGCTTCACCAAGTGTATGGTATGAGCCGTATTCCGGTGTATGGTCCGACTGTGCTGGGCTTCCGCTGCGACGAAGGCGGTCGCGTGCGTCTGTTCTTCCGGTATGCACACGGCTTGCATTTCAGGGGTACTACGCCCGACGGCTATGGTGACGAGTCCGACAGGAGCCTGCCTTCGTTGGTGCGTCTACCGGAACGTTCCGGTTTTGAGCTTGCTGGTGCTGATGGCGTGTTCTATCCGGCCACTGCTGCGATTTTGTGGATGCGATATTGACGATTGGTCAATGCGAAGTCAATG
>ENA-OQIM01000051-OQIM01000051.1-human-gut-metagenome-genome-assembly--contig:-NODE-51-length-32507-cov-2.610346_pt1 | contig 32507 bp, 47 predicted proteins | sample MGYA00242579_ERZ504744 | MGnify/ENA primary metagenome ERZ504744 (study PRJEB26092, sample SAMD00036441) | human gut metagenome | host: Homo sapiens | study: EMG produced TPA metagenomics assembly of...
CATACAGGAAGCAAGAGCAAGAATAATCGCCTGCATCATATCCTGTGTGGCTACTGTCACACCGATCAGAATTCCGATGGGGATCAGAAAATCCAGTATATTTCCGGCATTGGTATTTCGGGCGGGTAATCAACGCTCATTCCGGCCATGGCAATGTCAACGGAAGGGGCATTGTGCATTTTTGGATGCTCCGGTGTCTGCTCTTTCTTTTCCAGATCGGTATAGGCATCTTTCATTTTTCCGAGCTTTGGCATCAGTTGCAGGCAAACAGAATGACAACCAGAAGTGCAGCCATGGGATAAAACATATAAGGAAGCACTTTTAAGTAAACACTCATACCGGTGGAAAAGCCCATATTGAGAATGTCCGGTTCCTGAATAAAAACACCGGAATAAAAAACTACCCAGGTGGAAAAGGGAATCAGTGCACAGACAGGTGCACCGGTTGAGTCAATGATATAGGCAAGGGCCTGGCGTGGGACTTTTCGTTTATCACAGACATCCTTCATACAGGTTCCAACGGTCATGATGTTGAGATAATCATCGACAAAAATAATGATTCCGAGAAATACCGACATCATCATGGTGATCCGTTCATTTTTACAGAAGCGGCTTAACAGGTTGGAAAAACCAAGTGTTCCTTTTGCCTCGCGGAGCAGGAAGATGAAGCCTCCGAACAGTCCGCAGAGAAGAAGAATATACTGGTTATCTGCGTTGCTGATCTCCGAAAGCAGCAGATCACACCAGGGTCCGATAAAAGCCGTTTTATACATGATGAGATAGGCAACCAGGGTTCCGAAAATCAGAGCTTCGAAAGATTTTTTTCGTTTTTAATGCAAAAATCAGCATCGCCGCAGGCGGCAGCAGACATAAAATTCCATATTGCATAGCGGTTCTCCTTTGTAGTTAGAATATGTGATGCAGCGCACCGCTGTAAGAAGAGTTACAACAGGAAGAGACAGAGCTTTACTGTTTCGTCATGATACGATAAGTTTCCGGCCGCCGGTCACGGAAAAGCCCCCAGGAAAAACGTTCTTCGCGCAGGGCATCCAGATCGAAGGAGGCGTACAGGATTTCCTCGGTATCTCTTCCGGCAGATGCCACAAGCTCACCGGTTGCATCGGCAATAAAGGAAGAACCGTAGAAAGTAAGAGAAGAGGACTGGCCGCCATTTTCTTCACAGGGAGTTACGGTTTCGGTACCAATCCGGTTTGCAGCAGCAACCGGAACAAGATTTGCGGCAGCATGTCCCTGCATGACGCGTCGCCAGTGCCCGCTGCTGTCTACATTCAGGATCGGCTCACTTCCGATCGCGGTAGGATAGAGCAGGATTTCAGCCCCCTGCACAGCCATACATCGTGCTGTTTCCGGAAACCACTGATCCCAGCAGATGCCGACGCCGACGGTTCCAAAACGTGTTTCAAAGACTTTGAATCCCGTATCTCCCGGAGTGAAATAGAATTTTTCCTGATAAAAATGATCGTCCGGGATATGGGTCTTGCGGTAAACGCCAAGAATGGATCCGTCTGCATCAATCATGGCAATGGAATTAAACAGGCGCTGAACATCCCTTTCATAAAAGCTGACCGGAATCACGACCCCAAGTTCTCCGGCAACGGCCTGAAAACGCCGGACAGCGGGATTTTCTGTCAAAGGCAGGCATAATCATAATAATCGTATCGCTTTTCCTGACAAAAATACGGTCTTTCAAATAATTCAGGAAGAAGGATGAGATTGGCGCCGTTGGAAGCGGCTTCACGGACCATGGTCTCTGCTTTGTCTATATTTTCCTGTACCTGGCTGCAGCATGAAAACTGCAGTGCGGCAATTTTTATATTTTTCATAATCTGTTTCCTCTTTTCTTTGCCGGAATCTGCTGGGTAATACAGTGAATGTTGCCTCCGCCGGTCAGAATGACGCGTGCATCGACAGGAGGATCCGTCGATCCGGAAAGCATTTTCCGAGAATTTCTGCAGCCACGGTATCGTTTTCATCGCCGAAACGGGGAAGAAGGACACAGTGATTGGCAAGATAAAAATTGATATAGCTGGCGGCAAGGCGTTCCCCGGCTTCCCGCTGGTCTTCGCCAGCTTCAAAATCATAGCCGAGAAGATCTTCTTCTGTAATACAGATGGGATGCTTTGGAATGGGCAGCTTGTGAATTACAAAGCTTCGTCCCTTCGCGTCAACGGTATGGGAGAGAAGATCAAAAGCGGCCCTGCTTCTGGCATACTGAGGATCGTTTTCGTCATCTGTCCAGGCAAGAAGTACTTCTCCTGGCTTTACAAAGCAGCACATATTATCGATATGGCCGTTGGTTTCATCGTTGTAAATACCAAAAGGCAGCCAGATGATTTTCTCGACCGAAAGATACTGACGCAGCTTTTCTTCAATTTCCGCTTTTGTAAGAGAAGGATTGCGCCAGGACTCAGCAGACATTCTTCGGTCGTAAGCAGGGTTCCTTCCCCGTCAACATGGATGGAGCCGCCTTCCAGAACAAAGGGGCGGGCATTATAGAAGGAATCTCCGAGAAAACTGCAGATTCGTTCCGGAACCTCACGGTCATGCTCAAAGTGGGAGTACAGACCGTCATACTGGCCGCCCCAGGCGTTGAATTCCCATTGAATGCCTCTTCGCCCACCCTGATCGTTGACCACAAACGTAGCGCCGGTATCTCTTGCCCAGGCATCCTCTGTCGAGGCTTCGATCAGATGAATCCGGTCGGAGGAAAGCAGTTCCTGTGCCGATGCTTTATCCTGTGGCCGGACGAAAAGATAAACCTGCTCATAGGCGGCAATTGCTTCTGCAATTTCTGCAAATGCAGCTCTTGCCGCTTTTGCCCCGTAATTCCAGGAACGGGCGGCCACGGCCAGATCATCAGCGTGCCTTCGTGGGGCTCAAATTCGCCCGGCATGTAAAAGCCATCGGTTTTTGGGGTTCTAAGACAATCGGTTTTTGAAATCTTCATATCCAAACTCCTTTATCATTCGGCAGTTTCCAGCTTTGTCCATCACCGCGATGGAAGGGAGTGGGATTCCGTTAAAGGTATTGGTTTTTACCATCGAATAAATCGCCATATCTTCAAAATACAGTCTGTCACCGATCCGGATTTGGGAATCGAAGGAATATTCGCCGATTACGTCGCCCGCCAGGCAGGTATTGCAGGAAAGGCGGTAGGTATAAGGCTTTTCCCCGGGCAGTCCGCTGCCTTTGAGCGGAGGGCGGTACGGCATCTCAAGCACATCCGGCATATGGCAGGCAGCGGAAGTGTCAAGAATTAAAATTTTTCCGTTATTTTCAACAATATCGAGAACTTCCGTGACATTGTAGCCTGCGTTTAAGGCAACTGCTTCCCCGGGCTCCAGGTAAATCTGAAGACCATACGTTTCTTTCATATGGTTGATACAGGAAATCAGGCGTTCGATATCGTAATCCTCACGGGTGATATGATGTCCGCCTCCCATGTTAAGCCAGTTCATTTTAAAAAGCCACTTGCCGAATTTTTCTTCCACGGCGCGCAGTGTGGTTTCCAGATCATCCGAATTCTGTTCACAGAGGGTATGAAAATGAAGACCGTCCACAAGATCGGCCAGTTCGTCTGTAAAATCGCAGGCGCGGATGCCATGCGGGAGCCGGGCGCACAGGGATCATAAATCGCATGGCCTTCCTGCGTGGAGCATTCCGGGTTGATGCGAAGTCCGGCTTTTGCGGTTCCGGAAGCCTTAAGTACGGGGAGGTACGTTCGGAGCTGCTTTTCTGAATTGAAAATAATATGATCGCAGATCTGTGCGAGCTCTTCCATATCCTGCGGGCGGTAGGCCGGAGAATACACATGATTCTCCAGCCCCATTTCTTCCTTGCCAAGCTGCGCCTCATAGAGTCCGCTGGCAGTCGTTCCGCTGATATATTTTCCAATCAGCGGATATTCCGAAAAACAGGAAAAGCATTTCTGAGCCAGCAGAATTTTTGCACCGGTGCGTTCTTCTACCTGGTGCAGGATCTTTAAGTTTTCTTCCAGTTTGCCTTCATCAATGACAAAACAGGGAGTTGGCAGTTCGTTTATCTTATACATAGGCTTAATCTACTAAAACAGGATTTTCTACGACCTTCCACGAAGACCCCACTTGTTGAGTGCTTCCATATACGGATCCGGATCGAATTCATCTGTGGTGTAGACACCCGGCTTGTTCCAGAGACCCGCTCACGACCATCATGGTTCCGATCATGGCCGGAACGCCGGTGGTGTAGGAGATCGCCTGAGACTCTACTTCCCGGTAGCATTCCTGGTGGTCACAGACATTGTAAATGTAAATGCTTCTTTCTTTTCCGTCCTTGATACCGGTAAAAATACAGCCGATGTTGGTTTTACCCACGGTGCGCGGGCCAAGGGTGGAAGGATCCGGGAGAAGCTCTTTTAAAAACTGGATCGGTACGATCTGCTGTCCGTTGAAGGTAATCGGAGTGGTGGAGAGAAGTCCTACATTTTCCAGACATTTCATATGGGTCAGATAGCTCTGGCCGAAGGTCATGAAAAAGCGGATTCTTTTTACGCCCGGGATATTTTTTGCAAGAGCCTCAATTTCTTCATGGTGAAGAAGGTACATATCCTTCTCGCCTACCTCATCGAAGTTATATTCCCGTTTGATCGACATTGGCGGAATTTCTACAGTGGCCGTTTTCCCAGTAAGAGCCGGGAGCGGATACCTCGCGGAGGTTGATTTCCGGATTGAAGTTGGTTGCAAACGGATATCCGTGGTCGCCGCCGTTGCAGTCCAGAATATCAATCGTGTGAATTTCATCGAAATAGTGTTTCTGTGCATAGGCTGCAAAGACACTGGTGACGCCCGGGTCAAAGCCGGTTCCGAGAAGACCGGTGATGCCGGCTTCCTTGAAACGGTCCATATAGGCCCACTGCCAGGAGTAATCAAAGTAAGCAGAAAAGCCAAGCTCTTCGCATCTCTTTTCGTAGATTGCACGCCATGCCGGATCATCCGTATTTTCTGCTTCGTAATTTGCAGTATCGATGTAAGGAACCTTACATGCGAGGCAGGCATCCATAATGGTAAGATCCTGATAAGGAAGAGCCAGATTTAATACGGCATCCGGCTGATACTGTTTGATTAAGGCGATTAATTCTTCTGTGCAGTCGGCATCCACCTTTGCTGTTGTGATAATGGTTTTTGTGGTCGGAGCCAGCTTTTCTTTTAAAGCATCGCACTTGGAAAGGGTGCGGCTTGCAATCATAATTTCAGAAAATACTTCACTGTTCTGGCAGCATTTGTGAATGGCTACGGATGCAACACCGCCGCATCCGATGATCATAACTTTGGACATTGTTTGGTTCTCCTTTTTCAGAAAATGGTGTTGGGTTCATCTTTGGCTATAAGCACGAAAAAGACAGATGACGTGCATCATCTGTCTAAAAATCGAAATTTATACATGATCGTATTGTGCAAACTTCAGGGGATGGACAAAAATCCAGGCTTCCCCCTGTTTTCCTATGCAGAAATATATAGTCACGTACTCTTATTGACCGTTTCATAAGATGATGTGCTCGTCGTAGAGCATCGATTATAAAGTAATCAACTCATAAAATTTGCGCTTTTAACGCAATCAATAATGTGGCTCTTAACCACGCTCGGCAACTACCCCTGCCTGTCCGTCGGTTTTTTACCAGAGGCATATATTTTGCATAAGAACAGAATTGTTCGCTTGCAGTTCCAAATTATAAAGTGAAATGACATGGATGTCAAGAAAAATTTGTGAAACTATTCAGAGCCATGCGAAATGGAAGAAAAATCACAGGGTGATCCAGTAACGCTCCAGTGTTTTGTTTTCATCGGCACGATAAGCGGTGCCGTCGAACCGGCCGCCATTTTCAGGATCGTTCTGCGGCTTCCTTCGTTGGTATCCAGGCAGCAGACCAGAATTTCGGAAAGGCCGAGGCTTTTGCAGTACGGCTGCACATTTTCAGCATCCAGGAGGCATAGCCTTTTCTGCGTTCCGACGGGCGGACGGAGTAGCCGATGTGGCCGCCCAAGTGCGCAGAAAATCGTTCAGGTAGTGGCGCACCTGAATCATGCCGACAAGGCGGTTGTCTGATTTGCGGATGCACAGAAACTGTGTTGCGAGAACCATGCCCTCCGGCAGAGTCTCCTCTCTGGTATACCGCATGGTATCTTCAAGATACGCCTTCATATCATCAAACCGGCGAAGCGGTCCGCAGCGTCCATGGAATCGCTGTTTTCCAGAAAATCGTTCCGGTAGGCGGCGAGTTCGGCGAAGTATTCCTCCGACGGTTCAACTAACATCAGTTCATCGTTCATCCTTAGCATTTCTCCGGTTCCGGATACTCGACGCCGAAGGTCTCAACGGTAACGGTAGCCATTCTCTGCGGCTGCAGCGGTTTGTCGCTGTAGTCGGTGTTGACAGATGCGATTTTATCTACGACTTCCAGGCCTTCTGTTACTTTTCCGAAAGCAGCGTATGCGCCGTCCAGATGCGGAGCAGCTTTGTGCATGATGAAGAACTGGCTTCCTGCGCTGTCCGGGAACATGGTACGTGCCATGGAGAGAACGCCTGGGGTGTGTGCGAGGTTGTTCTCAAATCCGTTCTGGGAGAACTCACCCTTGATGCAGTAATCCGGGCCGCCGGCGCCTGTGCCAGCAGGATCTCCGCCCTGGATCATGAATCCCGGGATGACGCGGTGGAAGATCAGGCCGTCATAGAAGCCTTTTTTTACCAGACTGATGAAATTGTTTACGGTGTTCGGCGCGATTTCCGGGTAAAGCTCTGCTTTCATCACATCGCCGTTTTCCATAGTAATTGTAACGATTGGGTTAGACATAATTGTTTTCCTCCTGATTTTTTTACGATTTTTTGATAAGACGTAAGTAGCCATTTTTCGAAGAAAATGAGCGGATTACGAATGTTTTTGATGATTACTGGAGTGCAAAGCACGTAGCGATCTGGTATCAAAGGGGGCAAACCCCTTTTTTCAGATCATTACTCCAGGAATGTCTCATGGATCGCACGCATTGCCTGATCTGCGTATGCTTCGTCGATCAGGGCAGTGATGCGGATTTCTGAGGTGGTAATCATCTCGGTATTGATTCCTGCATTGGCGAGCGCGCCGAACATTTTGGCAGCCACGCCCGAATGGGAGCGGACACCGGCTCCGATGACGGAAATCTTTGCCACGTTCTCATCATAATCCAGCTTTTTGATGCCGAGCGAATCCTTATTGTCGTTCAGCACATCGATCGTGCGCAGCATATCCGGCTTTGCAACGGTAAAGGAAACGGACTTTGTGCCGTCCTTTCCGAGTGACTGGATCATGACATCGATGTTCAGATTGTTCCGATCCAGTAAATTTAAGAGGCGGAACGTACTCTCCGGATCGTTGCCAAGGCCTGCAACACGGATTTTTGCCACATTTTTGTCGGCAGCCACGCCGCTGATTAACATTTTTTCCATTTTGGTTTTCTCCCTTACCATCGTTCCGGAATTCCGGTTCAGACTGGAGCAGACCAGAAGTTCCACGCCGTATTTTTTTGCGATTTCCACGCATCTGCTGTGAAGGACTTTTGCGCCGAGCGAAGCCATCTCCAGCATTTCATCGTAAGTTACCTCTTCCATCTTGCGCGCATTCGGTACAATCCGCGGATCTGCGGTGTAGACGCCGTCTACATCCGTGTAGATTTCACAGACATCCGCGTGCAGCTCTGCAGCGAGGGCAACCGCAGTCGTATCGGAGCCGCCGCGTCCGAGCGTTGTGATATCATCGTATTTGTTGATCCCCTGGAAGCCGGTGACAATGACAATTTTGTTGTCATCCAGCTCTTTACGGATGCGCTCGGTGTCGATCCGTTTGAAGCGCGCGTTCTGATAATCGGAGGTCGTGTGCATCGGTACCTGCCAGGCATTTAAAGAAACAGCACTGACGCCCATCTGAATCATGGTTATGGCCATCAGGGAAACGGAAACCTGTTCACCGGTGGCAAGAAGCATATCCATCTCGCGGCGGGACGGTTTTTCCGTAATCTGTTTTGCGGTTGCAATCAGTCCGTCCGTCGTTTTTCCCATCGCGGAGAGAACGACAACGACCTGGCTTCCGGCCTGCTGTTTTTCGATGCAGCGCTGTGCTACATTGCGGATGTGCGCAAGATCTGCGACGGAGCTTCCGCCAAATTTCATTACAGTCAGCATAACAGTTTTGATCTCTTTCCTTTTTGATTTACGCGGACAAAAGCGCAGAGCGTGTTTTACCGCGTTTCCGGGCCGAAAAAACAGGAGTGGGACGTTTTGGGGCCGCGAAACTCTGATACATAGTATAGCGAAAACAGATAGAAAAAGCAAGGAAAAGCACAAGGAAAAGCACAAGGAAAAGCGGTTTCGTTCTGCGGTTGTATTACCTTTTTGTTTGTGTTAAAATGATAGGCAGAAAAAGAGGAGAAGAAAGCATATGATCATAGAAACAAATTCTGCGTCGGAGACGCTTGCCCTTGGCGAAAAGCTGGGAAAAGCGGCGAAGCCTGGCCAGATTTATACATTAAACGGAGACCTTGGTGTTGGAAAAACCGTTCTGACGCAGGGCTTTGCAAAAGGACTTGGCATCACAGAGGCAGTCAACAGTCCCACATTTACCATTATTCAGGAATATACGGAAGGACGTCTGCCATTTTATCATTTCGATGTTTACCGGATCGGTGATATAGAAGAAATGGAAGAAATCGGATACGATGATTATTTTTTCGGTGAGGGTGTCTGCCTGATCGAATGGGCAGAACTGATTGAAGAGCTGATCCCGGAGGGTGCGATTTCGATTACGATAGAAAAAGACCTCGAAAAAGGGTTTGATTACCGGAAAATTACGGTGGAATAAAAGAAAAAAAATCCTGAATGTGGTGGAAAAACAAAAGGAAATCGTAAAGATCCTGTTTCCGGCAGACTGCCAAAATGAGTTGCACAGGAAGGAAATATCGGAAAGGAAACAAAAAATTATGAAAATACTTGCACTGGACAGCTCCGGCCTGGTGGCTTCGGTGGCTGTTGTTGAAAATGACACACTGCTTGCGGAATACACCGTAAATTATAAAAAAACACATTCCCAGACTCTGCTTCCGATGCTGGATGAAATCTCGAACATGACAGAGCTGGATCTTTCGACGATCGATGCGATTGCAGTTGCCGGAGGTCCGGGCTCGTTTACCGGTCTTCGCATCGGTTCTGCAACAGCCAAGGGACTTGGTCTGGCACTTGAAAAACCACTGATTTCCATTCCAACGACGGCGGCAATCGCGTACAATATCTGGGATACTGACAAATTTGTCTGCCCGATCATGGATGCGAGAAGAAACCAGGTCTATACCGGAGTTTACTGCTACACGGATCATCGTCTCGATACGGTCTGGGAACAGGATACGATGAGCATTGAGGCACTGGCGGAGGGCCTGAACTGCCTCGACCACGAAGTGATTTTCCTCGGGGACGGCGTTGCGGTTTACCGGGAAAAATTAGAGGCACTGCTGACGATTCCGTTTTCCTTTGCACCGGCACACGTCAACCGCCAGAGAGCGGCAGCCGTCGGAGCACTGGCTGAGGTTTATTACAAAGAAGGTAAGATTCAGACGGCAGAAGAGCACGAGCCGGAATACCTGAGAAAATCGCAGGCGGAGCGTGAAAGAGCGGAGCGGGAATCTGTGAAGCATGCCGATGTGGTGAAAAAACAGGAGAACGGAGAAAAAAGCGAATGATCACAATCCGTGAAATGCAGATCGATGATCTGGAGCAGGTGATGCCGATTGAGGAGGCCAACTTTTCGATTCCGTGGACAGAAACCGGATTTTTTACATTTCTGATCCGTGACGACGCACTGTTTCTTGTAGCAGAGGAGGACGGTGAAATTTTAGGATATCTCGGAATCCTGATTTCCTTTGATGAAAGTGAGATCACAAATGTCTGCGTGGCAGAAAAAGCGAGAAGACGCGGCATCGGCCGTGCACTGATGGAAGAGCTGTTCCGTCGGATGCAGGAGAGAAAGGTGCGCGTCATTCATCTGGATGTGCGCATCGGCAATACGCCGGCACGGAATCTGTACGAGAGCCTCGGCTTTGTACAGGACGGCATGCGGAAGGGGTACTACGATCTCCCGAAGGAGGACGCAGTGCTGATGAGCCGGACGGATGAATCGGTTCCGAAGAGGTAGAGAGAAATCGTTATTGTATACGCATTTAACGCACAGGACTTTCCTTTCATTCCCAGTAGGAATGGCGGGAAAGATGTGTTACAATCGACAGGACACAGGAGAATCTGATTTCTGTTTTGTGTCAGGAACGAAGAAAGAAACGTTTTTTGATACACGGGAGGAAGAAAAATGCGGAAATACAACAAAAACACAAATGAGCTGGAAGCGGCGGTGTGTAACTGCTGCGGAAAAAGCATGAAAATACAGAATGGAATGCTGCTGGAGGGGATCTGCTCGGTCGACACGACGTGGGGGTACTTTTCCGGGAAGGACCTGGAAAAGCATGAGTTTGATCTGTGCGAGGAGTGCTACGATCGGATTACATTGTCGTTTGCGGTTCCACCGGAAATTTCGGAGGACACGGAGGTTTAGAATTTCGGGCAGTTCGGCATCGTTCTGGAAGAAAGGGGAAGGTGCAATGCAAAGAGGTTTTACGATTCAGTCGAAGGTGGATGGACTGATGCTTGACGGGCTTGTGGTGGAGCCGGAGGAGGGCGTACAGCGGACGGCGCTTCTGCAGCTCAGCCATGGAATGAGCGAATACAAGGAGCGGTATCTGCCGTTTATGGAGTTTATGGCGGAACACGGTGTAGTGTGTGTGATTCATGATCACCGCGGGCACGGAAAGAGTGTGAAGTCGGAGCAGGATCTCGGATTTATGTACGGCGCAGGCGGCGCAGGGCTTGTGGAGGATCTGTTTCAGGTTACGGTATGGGCAAAAAAAGAGTACCCGGATCTGCCGTTTATTCTGATGGGACACAGTATGGGATCCCTGGTTGTGCGCACGTATGCGAAGGAGCATGATAGGGAGCTGGATGCGTTGATTGTGTGTGGTTCACCGAGCAAGAATTATCTGCGGCCGCTGGGTGCGGCTGTAGGACACGCAGAAGCGGCGGTGCTCGGGGATGAGCATCGGAGCAATCTTCTGGAGGCGATGTCGTTTGGATCGTTTGCGGCGCGGTTTGCGGATGAGAAGAGCCGGTTCGCCTGGTGCTGTTCGGACCCGGAGGTGGTGCGGGAGTATGAAGAAAACCCACTCTGTGGCTTTACGTTTTCGGATGATGCTTTTTTTGCGCTGAATGACCTGCTGAAGGAGACGTATGGATTCCATGGATGGCATTGCACAAACCGGAAGCTGCCGGTGCTGTTTTTGTCCGGCGGGGGATGATCCGTGTTATGTGAATGTGCGGCGCTTTAAAAAATCCATTGACCATATGCGGCTGATCGGGTACCGCAATGTCAGAGGAAAGCTGTATCCGGGAATGCGGCATGAAATACTGAATGAGAAAGAGAAGTACCGCGTGTATGGCGATGTCTGGAAGTGGTTGAAGAAAGAAAAAGTGGTGGGGAATGTGGAGGGGGGAAGCACACCCCCGCAGACCCCGGACGGCGCTCTGGCAGGGAGCGGCGGTGTTTGATCATTTTTTGAAAACGTCATCAGCAAAAAACTGATGAGCGTTTTTTTCAATGTAAGTAAATTTTTGACGATCACATGATCCATCCAAATACGGTGGAAAGGACGATCATAATCATAGAAAAGACAAACGAGTTCACCGACATCAGCGTCGCCCGCTGCCTGGACGGGATCATGTCATTGAGCAGAATATCGGTCCGGACTTCAAGAAAATCATCGGAAAAGGATCCGATAAATCCGCCGAAGACCATAAGGGCCGGCAGTCCGGTAAAGCTCATAAGAAAGGCGAAAAGTACACCGATCGTGCCAAACAGCAGAATCGCGCGGTAGCGGTATTTGTGAAAGTATGCCGTCATCCGCGATCCAGTGCCGCGCCGAGTCCCATCACGAAGAGGGCAGGTCCAAGCAGCGCGCTGTTCATGCCGGTGAGTGGCAGCTTCGCCTGTAAAAAGAAGAGAACCAGCGTAGAAACGGCACCGATGAGTGCGTTCACCAGCATAATATTTCTTGCTTTTTTCTCACGGACAAGAAACTGCCAGCTTTCCTGCACAACCGAAACGATTTCCTGTCCAACAGGATAATGAACTGGTGTTGCGTCCGTTTTTACTTCCGCAAGGCGGAATGAAATGCCAAGCGCAATCAGCCCGAAGAAGAGATCAATCGCATACGCGCGCCGGTATCCCAGCCACAGGGCAAGGCCTGCGCAGAGCGTTGCGGTGGAATTGGTGATACGGTACAGCATCATTTCAGTAGAAGAAAAACGGGCATAAAATCCTTCGTCCCCGTTCTGCTTCAGACTGTCATACGCAAGTGCCTCCCGTGTGCCGGATGCAAGGTTATAGCTGAGCGCACTGCATCCAAGCGCAAGCGCCGTTGTGGCAAAGCCGGTGGAAAAAATCATCAGCGTACCGGAAATCAGGCGGCCACCTGACTTGCAATCAGCGTTTTCCGTCGCCCGAAAACATCGGCGACAACGCCGGAGGGGAGTTCAAAGCAGAGGCTCACGATATGGAAAATACTTTCGAGCATCCCGATCTGCAGCAGCGAAAATCCACGGAGTGCGAGCAGTGCAACCCACGAAGCCGCCGCAATCTGAAAATAGCCGACCGTGGTCATAAGATATAAAGTTCGTATTTGTTTTCTGGTATTTTTCTCAGACATAAAAAAATCTCCTTGTCAAAATATAGTAAAATTCTGATGGGGAGATACGTGCATTTTCTGTGTGATTTTAAGAATACAAGATGTGAAGTTTACTTAAAAAAGAGCGCACTATCCCCATAAACAGCTGAAACATCGCCATTTGTGAGGTGAAGAAACTGGTTTTTCCAGATCATAGTGCTACTCCTTTTGTAATCATAATTTTTTACCAGAATACCACCGGAAACGGAAAAAGTCAAAGAAAAATTTTGACAAAAATAAAAAAAACTATTGACTTTCAAGTATACTTTAATGCTACAATTTTTTCAACAATACTGAGGAAACGAAGGTTTTCTGCGGAAAAGAAAGGGGATATTTTAACATGAGTGTAGATGTAACAAAAATGCCGAAATTAGGATTTGGCATGATGCGCCTTCCGGAGAAGGACGGAGAACTGGATTTGGAGCAGATCTGTAAAATGGTCGATGCGTACCTTGCCTCCGGAATGAACTATTTTGACACCGCCTATATGTACTGCGGCGGAAAATCGGAGAGCATCGTGAAAAAAGCGCTGGTAGAGCGTCATCCGAGAGAAAGCTTTACTCTGACAACCAAACTTCCGCAGTGATGATGGACGAGGGCATCGAAGGCCGTGACCGCATTTTCAACGATCAGCTCGCGCGCACCGGAGCAGGCTACTTTGATTATTACCTGCTGCACAGTGTCGAGGACGGCGCAAACTATGACGGCTATGTGAAATACGACTGTTTTAACTGGGCCAAGAAGAAAAAAGAAGAGGGACTGATCAAACACTTTGGTTTCTCCTTCCACGGAACGCCGGAGCTGCTTGACAAGATTCTCTCCGAGCATCCGGAGGTTGAAATTGTCCAGATCCAGATGAACTATGCTGACTGGGACAATCCGCTGATCCAGTCCGGACGTCTGTATGAGGTGCTTCGGAAATACGATATGCCGTTCCTTGTTATGGAGCCGGTAAAGGGCGGTTCCCTTGCATCAGCAGGCAAAGAGATTGAAGCAGAGATGAAACGTGTTCATCCGGATGCATCGATTGCGTCCTGGGCACTCCGCTTTGCGGCTTCCCTCCCGGGTGTTGCAACCGTGCTCTCCGGTATGTCAAACGAGGAACAGATGGAGGATAATATCAAAACCTTCCGAAATTTTGTACCGTTAAACGAGGAAGAAAAAGCAGTGATCGCCAAAGCACAGGAAGCGCTGAAAAAGAGTCCGGCGGTTCCATGTACCGCCTGTCGTTACTGCTGCGACGGATGTCCGATGGGAATCGCGATTCCGGATGTGTTCAAGGCATTGAATACCATCCGCCTGTATGGAGAAGAAGACCGCGCGAAAAATTATTATAAAAAGCTGCTGGAAACATCGGGAAAAGCAGAAGACTGCGTGCAGTGCGGTCAGTGTGAGAGTGTATGCCCGCAGCATCTGCCGATCATTGACCTGTTAAAAGAAGCGTCCGAAAAGCTTGACGTGCCGGTGACGGAATAAGAGGATTGCGAATATCCGCTTTTGCATATGCTTTAGAAAAAGGCTCCCCGGAATACTCTGAAAAAAAGAGTATCGGGGAGCCTTTTTTCTATGGGAAATCTTGTTGGAATTTCCTGCGGAGAAAAAGATCCTTTGGGCAGGATTGCACTGCGCGGAAAAAATGTGCCACTTGCGAGAGATGTGACGGAGCGGTTTACGACCGGAAAAATGGAATGTAAAAAAGAAAAAAACTCATGTTTTACATAAACTTAACATCTCTGAGATTTTGCATTTTACACGCCGTTGTTATGATGAAACCTGTAAAAACGAAATGTAAAAAACGTCGGGATTGCGATTTTACAAAATAGAAATCACAAAAATCCCGTGTGAAAAGAGGAGAAAAGAATATTATGAAGAGAAAAGTAATTGCAATCACCTTAACCGCAATGATGGCTGCAGGAATGCTTGCAGGATGTGGAAGCAGCGATAGCAGCAGTTCTTCCACAGCAGACACTACAAAAGAGGCTTCTGCAACAGAGGCAGATGGCAGCACAGACGGTGACAGCACCGCAGCAGGCGGAGATTTTTCCGGACAGATCAGCGTGATCTCCCGTGAGGATGGTTCCGGTACCAGAGGTGCATTCATCGAGCTGTTCGGTGTAGAAGAGAAAAACGATGCAGGTGAGAAAGTGGATAATACCACCGTTGATGCACAGATCACCAACAATACTTCCGTTATGATGAGCACAGTGGCAGGTAACCAGCACGCAATCGGTTATATCTCCCTTGGATCCTTAAATGATGAAGTCAAAGCACTGAAAATCGACGGAGCAGAGGCAAGCGCAGAGAACGTAGAAAACGGTTCCTATAAAGTAAGCCGTCCGTTCAACATTGTAACAAAAGACGGTCTTTCCGCAGATGCGCAGGATTTCATGGACTACATCTTAAGCACCGACGGACAGCAGGTTGTTTCAGATGACGGATATATTGCAATCAAAGATACCAAAGCCTACGAAGGAAACTGCAGCGGTGAAAAGGTTGTGGTAGCAGGATCTTCCTCTGTAACACCACTGATGGAAAAATTAAAAGAGGCTTATACAAAAGTAAATTCAAACGCTAACATCGAAGTACAGCAGAGCGATTCCACAACAGGTATCACTTCCGCAAGCGATGGCCTCTGTGACATTGGTATGGCATCCCGTGACTTAAAGGATGAGGAGAAATCCTCAGGGCTTACCGCAACCGTAATCGCAACCGACGGTATTGCTGTCATCGTAAACAAAGAGAACCCGACCGATGGGCTGACCAGTGATCAGGTAAAGAGCATCTATGTTGGCGACACAACCGACTGGCAGATGTAAAATAAAGAATGTATAAAGCAATGGAAAAAGAAGTAAGGGCGAACAATGGAAAATCGCTCTTACTTCCGTATCCGAAAATGTTCAGAAAAAGAAGCTGTCTTTCGGAACGTGCTTGAAAAAGCAGTTCGTAAGGAAAAAAACGAAAGTCTTTTTCAAACAGCTCCGCGAAACAATGAAATGAAAGGATTTATCTTATGAAACTAAGAGAAACGATCATGAACTTGTATTCCTGATTGCGGCGTGCTGCTCCGTACTGGCTGTTGCACTGATCTGCATTTTCCTGTTCATGAATGGCGTTCCTGCTATTTTTAAAATCGGACCGCTGAAATTTTTGACCGGTACCGTGTGGAAACCGGGAAACAACATTTTCGGTATCCTGCCGATGATTGTCGGCAGTATCTGCGTGACCGGCCTTGCAATCCTGATGGGTGTGCCGGTTGCCATTCTTACTTCGGTGTTTCTTTCCCGTTACTGTCCGAAAAAGTTTTACGGCATCTGCAAATCAGGTATTAACCTGATGGCCGGTATTCCGTCTATCGTATATGGATTTTTCGGACTGGTCGTGATCGTCCCATTGATGGCACAGCTGACCGGCAAAAACGGAAACACAATGCTGACGGCATCTATTCTTCTGGCCGTTATGATTCTTCCGACCGTGGTCGGTGTAACAGAATCCGCCATTACAAGCGTTCCAGAATCCTACTATGAAGCAAGCCTTGGCCTTGGTGCAACGCATTCCCAGAGCGTTTTCTTTGCAGTTGTCCCGGCGGCAAAATCCGGAATCCTGGCCGGCATCGTTCTTGGCATCGGACGTGCCATCGGAGAGACAATGGCAGTGATTATGATTGCCGGAAACCAGCCTCGTATGCCAAAAGGAATCACAGAAGGCCTTCGTACCATGACAGCCAATATTGTACTGGAGATGGGATATGCATCCGGACTTCACCGGGAAGCGCTGATTGCAACGGGTGTTGTGCTGTTTGTCTTTATCCTGCTGATCAATTTATCGGTGTCTATGCTGAACCGGAGGGTACATTATGGTGATTAAAGGAAATGGAGCTGTAAATACAATGGAAGCTGTAAAAATAAATACAAAAGAAAAAGAAGAACAAAGGTTACGTATCACAAAAGTGTTTTTTCTTCGGTACTGACCGGAATTACCTGTGGAGCGGCCATTCTTGCACTTGCTATTCTGGTTTTCTGGTTGGATTTATTCTGATCCACGGTGTGAAAAACCTGACACTGGAGCAGTTTGCATGGACCTATAATACAGAGAATGTTACGATGCTTCCGGCGATCATCAACACTGTTACGATGACAGTACTTTCCCTGCTGCTTGCTGCGCCCCTCGGCATTTTCTCGGCGATTTATCTGGTTGAATATGCCAATAAACGCGGAAAACTGGTTGCCTGATCCGGATTACGGCAGAGACCCTTTCCGGTATTCCGTCGATCGTTTACGGTTTGTTCGGTATGCTGTTTTTTACGAAAACCCTGAAAATGGGATACTCGATGATGTCCGGTGCCTGTACACTTGCCATCATGATTCTTCCGCTGATTATGCGAACAGCAGAAGAAGCCTTAAAATCAGTTCCGGATTCCTATCGGGAAGCAAGCTTTGGACTGGGAGCCGGAAAGCTTCGTACGATTTTTAAAATTGTTCTTCCATCTGCCGTACCCGGCATTCTTTCCGGTGTCATTCTTGCGACAGGCCGTGTCGTAGGAGAGACGGCAGCGCTTCTTTTCACAGCAGGAACGATTGCAAAGGTGGCAGGACTTATGGATTCCGGCCGTACCCTTGCCGTTCATATGTATGCACTTTCCAGTGAAGGCCTCTATATGAATCAGATGTATGCAACCGGCGTCATCCTGATGCTGATTGTCCTTCTGATCAACGGCTGTTCCGGAATGATTGCGAAGAAAATTGCAAAGAAATAAAAGAGAGACGAGGAAAAAACATGAGCAAAATAGATGTATCCAATATGGATCTTTATTACGGAGACTTTCATGCATTAAAAAATATCAACTTGAGCATTGATGCCAATGAAGTGACGGCTTTTATCGGACCTTCCGGCTGTGGTAAATCGACCCTGTTAAAATCCATCAACAGAATGAATGATCTCGTTCCGGGCTGCCGGATCACCGGTGAAATGCTGTTGGACGGAGAAAACATCTACGGCGGAAAAATGGATGTCAACGGACTCCGAAAACGGGTCGGCATGGTATTCCAGAAACCAAATCCGTTCCCGATGAGCATTTACGACAATATTGCCTATGGCCCCAGAACCCATGGTGTCCGTTCCAAAGCGAAGCTGGATGATATTGTGGAGCAGTCTCTTCGACAGGCGGCAATCTGGGATGAGGTGAAGGACCGTTTGAAGAAAAGCGCACTTGGCATGTCCGGCGGACAACAGCAGCGTCTTTGCATTGCGCGTGCTCTTGCCGTACAGCCGGAGGTTCTTCTGATGGACGAACCAACCTCAGCACTGGATCCGATTTCTACTTCCAAAATCGAAGATCTTGCGGTAGAATTGAAAAAAGATTATACTATTGTCATGGTAACCCACAATATGCAGCAGGCAGCCAGAATTTCCGACAAAACCGCATTTTTCCTGTTAGGCGAGGTAGTAGAATACGGAGAGACCGAACAGATCTTCTCCATGCCGAAGGATAAACGGACAGAGGATTACATTACAGGGAGGTTTGGCTGATATGAGGGAAAGATTTGAGCAGCAGATGGAAATTCTGCACACGGAGCTGATTGAGCTTGGCGCACTCTGCGAGCAGGCAATCGGACGGACGTATGAGGTTCTGCTGGAGGGAAACCAGAGAGCGGCAGAAGAGATTATCAAAAAAGACCAGGTTGTCGATGCGAAAGAACGGGAGATCGAGGATCTCTGCTTCCGCATCATTTTACAGCAGCAGCCGGTAGCACGTGATCTGCGTCAGGTATCTGCGGCATTAAAAATGATTACCGATATGGAGCGGATCGGAGACCAGGCAGCAGATATTGCGGATATCGTAAAAGTAACGAGTCTTGATGTGCCGGATGCAAGCATCCGTCTGAAGGATATGGCGAAAGCAACAGCTTCTATGGTACAAAATGCATCGATGCATACGTTAAGCAGGATCTGAAGCTTGCACGGGAGGTTATCGATTCCGATGATATCGTGGATGATCTTTTTGACGAGGTAAAGGATGAAATTCTGCAGGGTATGCGAAAGGGAATTACCACAGATGTCCAGTCTCTGGACTATCTGATGATTGCAAAATATTATGAAAGAATCGGTGACCATGCAACAAACATTGCGGAATGGGTTGTGTATTCCATTAACGGTCACCATAAAGGGGAATAACAGATGATTTACTGCGTGGAAGATGAAAGAAATATACGGGAACTGATCGTATACACACTGGAATCGAGCGGTTTTACCGCAAGAGGCCTGGAAAGCGGAAAAGAGCTGAATGCAGCTATTGCAGAACAGCTTCCGGATCTGATTCTCCTGGATATCATGCTTCCGGGAGAGGATGGTCTTGAAATTCTTTCACGCCTCAAGGCATCGGAAGTAACAAAAGAAATTCCGGTCATTATGGTAACGGCAAAGGGCGCTGAGTATGATAAGGTCATGGGCCTGGACTGCGGAGCCGATGACTATATTACCAACCGTTCGGCATGATGGAATTTATCGCAAGGGTACGTGCCGTGCTGCGCCGTGCCGGAAAAGAAGAGAAGGAAAACGATGTGCTGGAGACCGGGGATCTGCAGATCCAGGTAAAGCAGCATCAGGTTCTGGCCAAAGGGAGAAGGTTACCCTGACCTTAAAAGAGTTTGAACTGCTGAAATTTTTAATGGAAAATAAAGGAATTGTCCTTACGAGAGACCGTCTGCTCGGCCATGTCTGGGGTTATGATTTTGACGGAGAAACCCGTACGGTAGACGTTCATGTGCGTACACTCCGCCAGAAGCTGGGCGAATGCGGCGAGCTGATCGAGACGGTCCGCGGCGTGGGATACCGGATAGGAGGCTGAGAAAGTAAGATGCGTAAAAAAGTCTTTCAACATGCGGGAGCGTTGATTATCGCAGCGATTATCCTGACCTTTTTCACCATGAGCTGGGCGATGTACAACAATACGGCGGAGCAGCTTCGTGTTTCGGTGAGAAATGAATGTGAGTATTACAGGTATTTTCTGGACAAGATGGGTGATGACAGTCTGGATAAACCGGCCGGAAAGATTACAGCAAGCCGGGTCACCCTGATTGACACAGACGGAACCGTTCTGTTTGATTCGGTCGAGGATGAGAACATGATGGGAAACCATTCCGGGCGGCCGGAGGTGATTGAGGCGGAAAAGACCGGGGAAAGCAATATTTCCCGTTATTCCGAGACCCTGCGGAGCAAAACATATTATACGGCACTGCGCCTGGACAATGGAAAAATCATCCGTGTTTCCCTGACAACGGACAGTGTGTTCGGTGTGATGCTGCGGAATATATGGCTTGTGGCTGTGCTGATTGCGGCAGTTCTTGTCGTAGAGCTGATGATGGTCAGCCATATGACAAAGGCACTCGTAAAGCCGATCAATGAGATTGATCTGAATCATCCGCTGGACAACAAAGCGTATGAGGAATTGAGTCCGCTGCTTGGAAGAATTCATCAGCAGCAGAAGCAGATTCAGCAGCAGATGGAGGAGCTCCGCCATAATCAGGAGGAGTATCTTGCAATCACGGAATATATGAAGGATGGTCTGATCGTGACAAACCAGTCGGTCGTACTTTCCATCAACCGTTCGGCACAGAATCTGTTTGATGTGACAGCGGAGGAGTGCATCAACCACAATATCGTGACAGTCAGCCGCAACGAGCAGCTGAAGGAGGCACTGGATCATGCGCTGGAGGGCAGTTCCGAGGAACGGATGCTGGAGATAAATGGAAGAGTCTATCAGCTTCTTGCAAATCCGGTGCGTGTGGACCGTGTTGTATCCGGTGCGGTAATCCTGGTGCTGGATGTGACGGAAAAACAGAAAGCCGAGGTGATGCGCCGTGAGTTTTCAGCCAATGTGTCACATGAGCTGAAACACCGCTGATGTCGATTTCCGGATATGCGGAGATCATCGAAAACAACATGGTAAAACCGGAGGATATTCCCAAATTTGCGGCAGAATCCACAGTGAGGCGAGCCGGTTAAGCTCTCTTGTCGAGGATATTATCAAGCTGTCCAGACTGGACGAAAACGACCAGTCAATCCCGATGGAGGAAGTGGATCTGATGCAGACCTGCCGTGATGTCGAGGGACATCTTTCCATACGGGCAAAGGAGCAGCAGGTGAAGATGACACTGAGAGGAGAGAGCTGCCGGATCAAAGGTGCACGACAGGTTCTCTATGAGATGATCTACAATCTCTGCGACAATGCGATCAAGTACAACCGCAAGGACGGTGAAGTTGAAGTGACGGTTTCACGCGGAAGAAACGGACGGGCAGTGGTATCTGTGGCAGATACCGGAATTGGAATTGCAAAGGAAGATCAGGAGCGGATCTTTGAACGGTTCTATCGTGTGGATAAGAGTCATTCCCGCGAAACGGGAGGTACCGGACTTGGACTTTCCATTGTGAAGCATGGAGCAATTCTTCATGATGCGAAGATTAAAATTGAGAGTACGCTTGGAACCGGAACAAAGATTATTCTGGAGTTTTAAGTGAAAAACAGATACCGCAAAAGACAGCATGCGGAGGAAGAATCTATGCGGGAGGCCTGGAATATTCATGATTTCCAAGCCTCCAAAGTGGTTCCGTCCCCGCATGCTGTCTTTTGCGGTATGGTTTTGCATCGTTACAAAAATGCAAATTCGTTGTTTTGAATAAACAGAGGATTCAATATTTGGTAAATATGATAAGGGGTTTGGGGGTTGTTTTTTTGATGCAGAGTATGGTATTGTAAATATAACGAGTTCCGGAAACGTTACCGACACCGTTTCCGGAAATACAGACGAGATACAGGCAGCCCTGTTTTTACGAAACAAAATGAGCTGGCTAGAAGGGCTGTATAAGTTACAATTTGCTGCGTATCCGTGAACAGGAATTATGTATTTGTGGGGTCGGATGGATAGAAAAACGACAAGGAGAAAGGGTTTAAAAAATGAGAACAGTGGTATTTTAACTTCCCGGTAGCTTCGCTGCCGTCCCGATATGGTATCGGATGTTTTTCGAAAGAAGCGTATGAATTTGTGGATCGCCTGGAGGAGGCCGGCCAGAGCTACTGGCAGATTCTTCCACTTGGACCGACGGGATATGGAGATTCGCCGTACCAGTCGTTCTCTACTTTTGCAGGAAATCCATATTTTATTGATCTGGAGACCTGGTAAAAGAGGGACTTCTGACAGAAGAAGAGTGTGATGCGTGCGATTTCGGCGACAATGCAGAGTATATTGATTACGAAAAGATTTATCTGTCCCGTTTCAAAGTACTCAGAAAAGCATTTGAAAGATTTGCGGCAGATGACGTATATGATGCATTTGTATCGGAAAATGGTTACTGGCTGGAGGATTATGCGCTGTATATGGCGATTAAGGATGCACTCGGCGGAATCAGCTGGAGTGAGTGGCCGGCAGAATTAAAGGACAGAGAAGAAGCAGCACTGAATCAGAAACGGGAAGAACTTGCCGGGGAGGTTGCATTTTACAAATTCCAGCAGTTTATGTTCCTGAAACAGTGGAAAGCACTGAAAGCATACGCAAATGAAAAGGGTATCCGTATCATCGGTGATATTCCGATTTATGTGGCATTTGACAGCGCTGACACCTGGGCAAATCCGGTTCTGTTCCAGTTTGATGAGGACAACCAGCCAAAAGCAGTTGCCGGATGCCCGCCGGATGCGTTCTCCGCAACCGGACAGCTCTGGGGCAACCCGTTATACAGATGGGATTACCATAAGAGCACAGGTTATGCATGGTGGCTGTTACGTCTGGCTCACGTGTTTAAACTGTACGATACTGTCCGCATCGACCATTTCCGCGGATTTGATGAATATTATTCCATCCCATTCGGTGATCAGACGGCAGAGCGCGGCCACTGGGAAAAAGGACCGGGCATGGACCTGTTCAATACCGTCAAAGAAAAGCTCGGCGATGTGGACGTTATCGCAGAAGACCTGGGATACCTTACTGAGAGCGTGATCGAAATGGTGAAAGAATCCGGCTATCCTGGTATGAAGGTGCTGCAGTTTGCTTTTGACTCCCGTGAGGAGAGCGATTATCTGCCGCACAATTACGAGAGAAACTGTGTTGTTTACACCGGAACACACGACAACGATACGATTCTTGGCTGGTATTATGTGATGAGCGAGGAAGACCGCGAATTCTCCAAAGAGTATATGGGAAATGCAAAGAGTACCGATGAGGAGCTGCCGTGGGATTTTATCCGCATGTCAATGGAGAGTGTGGCAAATCTGGCTGTCACTCCGATGCAGGAGTTTTTAGGCCTTGGCACGGAGGCAAGAATCAACTATCCGTCCACACTTGGAAATAACTGGAAATGGCGCCTGCTTCCGGGACAGTTTACACCGGAGCTGGCCAAGAGAATTCATCGGCTGACACAGATTACAGCACGTATTACAAAATAAAAACACGCGCTGGAAAGAAAGCAAAACAGGCCGGGGAAACAAGCCGGAAGAGATTCCGGCAGAACAGGTACAGAGTTTAAAGGAGAGGCCTGCAGAATATGGAACAGGTAACAATCAGGGACATTGCCCGCAAATGTAAGGTAGGCGTGAGTACCGTATCGAGAGCGATGAACAATCATCCGGACATCAATCCGGAAACAAAAGAGATGATTTTAAAGGTGATTGCTGAATCGAATTACGTACCGAACAACAGTGCCAGAAACCTGAAGCGGTCGAATGCCAAAGCGATTGCCATTCTGGTAAAAGGCATGGACAACATGTTCTTCAACAACATGATCAGTGTGATTGAAGAGGTTGTGCGAAAAAAGAAATACGCCTGCATTATTGAGCGAGTAGAGGAAAAGGCAAATGAGGTAGACTCCGCGATCGAGATCGTCAAAGAAAAACGGCTGCGCGGCATCATTTTCCTCGGCGGAAACTTTACGCATCCGCATGAGAAAATGGCGCAGATCCCGGTTCCGTACGTGATCAGTACAATCGGGGCGGTTTCAGACGGAGGAAAACCGTGCGCGAGCGTATCGGTCGATGACTACAGGGAAAGCTATAAGATGGTAGATTATCTCTGTGGTCTCGGGCACCGGCGCATTGCCATCATTACCGCCTGCGAGGACGACATCAGTATCGGACGGCTCCGTCTGAATGCGTACCGCCAGGCTTTACTGGATCATGGGATACCTTATGACCCTGATCTGGTATTTCATATGACGAAGGACGACACGTATTCTTTCGCCACAGGTACAAGATAACAAAAGAAATTCTGGAAAAAAAGACGGAGTTTTCCGCGCTGTATGCCACCGCGGATACGCTGGCAATCGGTGCGTGCCGTGCCTTAAAAGAGGCCGGGCTTACCGTGCCGGATGATATTTCCGTTGCCGGATTTGACGGAATTGATGCAGGAGAGTATTATATACCCAGCATCACAACGATCCGTCAGCCGGTGGAGCAGCTTGCCGCAGAGACGGCGAAGATGCTGTTTTCCTTAATTTCAGGAAAAGAAGAACCCTGCAGCAAAGTATACGATGGGGAACTCGTCGTAAGGGAATCTACGAAGTCGCGGATCGCGCAGCAGTAAAATATTTGCTGTTTCGCTGCCCCCAAAAGTGATTCAGAAGTGAACCGTCCCATTCAGGGAAAAGCTTTGAATGGAACTGCGAAAGCTGCCAATTGCAGGAAATCCGGAATGGCAGCGCAACTAAATGACACTGTGGGAATTTATCCACAGCAATACGAGGAGAAAAAAATGGAAGAAAGAATTCAGGCAATCTTAAAAGAGCGTTTTGGAAGAGATCTGGACAACTGCACAAAGAGCGAAATCTTTGAAGCCCTGATGGTTATCACCAAACAGGAGATGGCAGGTCGCAAAAGAAACACCGGAAGTAAGAAGCTGTATTATATTTCAGCAGAGTTTCTGATCGGAAAACTGCTGTCCAATAACCTGATTAACCTTGGCATGTACGAGGAAGTTGAAAAAGCACTTGCAGCTCACGGAAGAGAGCTGACCGAGATCGAGGAGATGGAAATGGAGCCGTCCCTTGGAAACGGAGGTCTCGGCCGTCTGGCAGCATGCTTCCTTGATTCTATCGCAACGCTTGGCCTGCCGGGAGACGGTATCGGCCTTAATTATCACTTCGGTCTGTTCCGCCAGCTTCTGGTCGACCACAAACAGAAAGAAGTGAAAAATCCATGGATCACAAATGAGAGCTGGCTCGTTAGACAGCCGGTATCCTTTGCGGTTCCGTATAAAAACTTCACGATGCATTCTACCCTGTATGATATCGACGTACCGGGTTACAACAATGGCTGCAACCGTCTTCATCTGTTCGATGTAGACACTGTAGACGAGAGCATCGTTCCATCAGACAGCATCAACTTTGACAAGCATCAGATCCAGAAAAACCTGACACTGTTCCTCTACCCGGATGACAGCGACCGTGCCGGACAGCTGCTTCGTATCTACCAGCAGTATTTCATGGTCAGCAACGGCGCACAGTTTATCCTGATGGAGTGCGAGCAGAAGGGCTATGATCTGCACAGGCTGTATGATCACGTTGTGATCCAGATCAACGATACCCATCCGTCCATGGTGATTCCGGAGCTGATCCGTCTGCTGCAGGAGAGAGGCTTTACCATGCAGGAAGCCATCGATGTTGTAAGCAAGACCTGTGCTTACACCAACCACACCATCCTGGCAGAGGCACTGGAAAAATGGCCGATCGATTACCTCGAGGAGGTTGTTCCGCACCTGATGCCGATTATCCACGAGCTGGACGCACAGGCAAAGAAGAAATACAAAGATGAGAAAGTAGCGATCATCGATAAGGATCAGCGCGTCCATATGGCACACATGGATATCCACTACGGATTTTCTGTTAACGGCGTTGCAGCACTGCACACCGAGATCCTGAAAAACTCCGAGCTGAAACCGTTCTACGATATTTATCCGGAGAAATTCAACAACAAGACAAACGGAATCACTTTCCGCCGCTGGCTGCTGCACTGCAACCGTGAACTGGCACAGTATATCGAGAGCCTGATCGGACCGGGATTCAAAAAAGATGCCGACGAGCTGGAAAAACTGCTTAAATACAAAGACAACAAGAAGGTTCTTGCAAAACTTGAGGAGATCAAACACAACCGCAAACTGGATCTCAAACAGTTCCTGTATGAGACACAGAATATCGCGCTGGATGAAAATTCCATCATCGATGTACAGGTAAAACGTCTTCATGAGTACAAACGCCAGCAGATGAATGCCCTGTACGCTATTTACAAATACATGGATATCAAGAGCGGCAACAAGCCGAAAACCCCGATCACCATGGTATTCGGTGCAAAGGCTGCACCGGCTTATATCATCGCAAAAGATATCATCCATCTGATCCTGTGCCTGCAGGAGCTGATTGATAACGATCCTGAGGTAAGCCCGTACTTCAAAGTGATTATGCTTGAGAACTACAACGTATCAAAAGCTGCAAAGGTGATCCCGGCAGCAGATATCTCCGAGCAGATCTCCCTGGCATCCAAAGAGGCTTCCGGAACCGGAAACATGAAATTCATGCTGAACGGTGCCCTGACGCTTGGAACAGAAGACGGTGCAAACGTTGAGATTGGCGATCTTGTCGGAAAAGAGAACATCTACATCTTCGGAAAGAAACCGCAGGATGTCATCGACCTGTACGCAGATGCTGCTTACTGCTCAAAAGACATCTATGACGAAGATCCGGAGATTGCAAAGCTGGTTGATTTCATCGTCAGCGATGAGCTTCTTGCTATCGGCGACAAGGTTTGCCTGGAGAGACTCTACAAAGAGATCTTGAACAAAGACTGGTTCATGACGCTGCTCGACCTGAAAGAGTATATCAAGACAAAAGAAAGAGTATACAAAGACTACGAGAACAAAGATGCATGGAACAAGAAGTGCCTGATCAACATCGCAAAAGCAGGCTTCTTCTCCTCCGACCGTACCATTGCACAGTACAACGAGGATATCTGGCATCTGGCATAAGTGCAGAACATGCATACAAAACGCCGCCGCAGACGATTCGGTTCGTCCGCGGCGGCGCTTTTTAATGCAATTTTTATGAAAGATTCAGCGTCTGCTTAAGATATAGCGGCAGATCAGGAACAGAACAACGCAGAGCACCACGGTGATGATAAGTGTGGAAACCGAGGATGTGGTAACCACAGCAGTCGGTGTGGAGTCCTGGAAAACACGGACGATGCTGATTCCGCCGAAGATCTGGATCACGGTAGTCATGCCGATGTAAGAGAGGACAGCCGTCAGAATTTTGTGGCTGGATACCAGGCTTCCGATGCTGATGGCGGCATAGAACAGAAGAATGCCAAAGAACAGCGAAGCGAAGAAGCCAACGATGGAAAACAGTGCCATACCGATGTGGTTCGTGATGCCGATCAGGGAAAAAGCAGCATCGGCAACACCGGTAATCTGTGCCCAGAGATAGGACAGAAAATCGGAAAAGGTCATGGCCTTGTTGTAAAAAAGCAGGGTGTTTGCGGTAAAATACCGGATTGCGGACGGCAGAAGCAAAAAAGCGAAGGAAGCGAGAACGGAAAGTGCGTTTAAGATGCTCCATGCGCCGAAAACCAGCATTTTGGAGAGAATATGATCCGTTGCCGATACCGGAAGGACGTTGGTCAGATACCCTTCGTCGGTAAAAAGATTTTTATAGTAGCGCTGGATCATCAGCACCTGTGTCATGACGGATGCGGCGATCACAATCAAAACGTACGCAAACAGATAGAGGACGATCAGCAGATCCGGCAGCTCAGAAATCTGGGAAAAGAGGAATCCGGAGCCTCCGAGAGCGCCCATGAAAATGGCGGCACCGTTCAGCAGCGCCATGTTTTTCCAGCATGCTTTCCACTCATGTTTCAGACATTTTTTTAACATTTGAATACCTCCCTGAAATAAGAATCAATCGATTCACCCTCCTGCATCCGGATATCCTCAACCGAGGCGTGCAGTTTTAACTGGCCCTCCTGGATAAAGATGACCTCATCGAGAATATTTTCGACATCGGAAATCAGATGTGTTGAGATGAGGATGGATGCGTCTGGTTCGTAGTTGTTTAAAATCGTAGATAAAATGTAATCGCGTGCTGCCGGATCGACGCCTGCAATCGGCTCGTCGAGGCAGTAGAGCTTTGCGCGGCGGCTCATCGTGAGGATGAGCTGGACTTTCTCTTTCGTTCCCTTCGACATCGTTTTCAAACGGTCCTTCGCTGATTTTTAAGGATTCCAGCATGGCATTGGCGCGGGACATGTCAAAGTCCTCAAAGAAATCGCTGTAATACGTTAAAAGATCCGAGACGCGCATCCAGCTGCCGAGATACATTTTATCCGGCAGATAGGAGACGATCCGTTTTGTCTCAATACCGGGATGATTTCCGGCGATGAGGACTTCACCCTCACTCGGGGTCAGCAGTCCGTTCAGCAGCTTTAAGAGCGTCGTCTTTCCGCTTCCGTTGGGGCCCAGCAGTCCGATAATTTTCCCGGAACCAGGGAAAGGTTGAGATGATCGAGCGCGGTGTGGTTTCCGAAGCGCTTCGTCAGGTCTTTACACGTTACAAGTTTCACTCATGATTTCTTCCTCCTCAATCGTTTCGGCAAGTAGCTGCCGGATTTCCTCCGGGGTTATGCCGAGCTGTTTCATGTGGGCAACAAAAGCAGATACTTCTGCGGCGGCAAGTTCTTTTTTCATCTGATGAATCAACTCCTTATCTTCGGTAATAAAGCGTCCGCTGGTCCGCTGGGAATAGATCAGTCCGCTGCGTTCCAGTTCGGAAAGCGCTTTCTGCATTGTGTTCGGGTTGACGGCGGCCTCCTGCGCGAGATCGCGGACGGACGGAAGCTTATCGCCCGGCTGATAGCGCCCGGTGATGATGTCCATCTGTACCCGCTCGATGATCTGCAGATAGATCGGCCGCGAGGAATCAAGATTCCATGGCATATGGCATTCACTCCTTTTGTACTACTGTATTAATTTGATAGTACAATCATACAATCGGTTTATGGATTTGTCAAGAAAATTAAGAAAAAAATTTTAGATTTAGAGGTTAAATTGTGGTAAACTAAGCGTAAGTGCGGCACATTAGTATTAGAAGAAAAACCGCAGAAATAGTTCCGTCTAAAAAGATGGATGAAGGGAGAAATATGGCAGAAATTAAACTGAAAAAAAGAGAAGAGATGGATCCGGCGTACTGCTGGGATCTTTCGAGTTTGTTTGGTAGTGATGAAGAATTTGAGAAAACAGAGCAGGAGCTTGCGAAGAAAATAGAAGCGTTCCGCGCAAAACAGGGAACAATGAAAGAGAGTGCAGAAGCGCTGTATGACGTTCTTTCCGGTCTTGATGACATCAGCCGCGTCTTTTCCAGCCTGTATGTCTATGCAAGCCAGAAATATCACCAGGATATGGGAAATCAGAAGTATCAGGGCTATGCCGGAAAGATGGACAGCATGATGGCTGTTCTTGCGGATGCCTCTTCTTTCGTAGAGCCGGAGATCCTGGAGCTTGACGAGGAGACGGTTACAGAATTTGAAAAAGCATATGAGCCGCTCCGTCTGTACGATCGCATATTAAAAGAAAACTTCCGCAAGAAAGAGCACATTCTCTCGCCGGAGATGGAGGCGGTTCTTGCAAAAGCCGGAGAGATGGCATCCAGCCGGATCAGATTTTCTCGGCATTTTCGAACGCAGACCTCAGATTCCAGCCGGTCACGGATGAAGAGGAAAATCAGGTTCCACTGAGCACGGCACCTTCGTCGGATTTTTACAGTCGAAGGACCGCCGGGTCAGAAAAGAAGCGTTTGAGAAGTATTATGCGGAGTATGAAAAACACAAAAACATGCTCGCCGCAACGTTCGGTGCCAATCTGAAACAGGCCGCATTCTTTGCAGATGTAAGAAAATATCCATCTGCACTGGCTGCATCGCTGGATGGCGGAAATATCCCGGTTTTGGTTTACGACAAGCTGCTCGAGGCGATTCATGCAAAAATGCCGGCGATGTACCGCTACGTGGCACTGCGTAAAAAGCTGCTCGGTGTGGATGAACTTCATATGTATGATGTTTACGTTTCTCTGACGAAAGAGTACGAGCAGAAATATACGTATGAGCAGGCGATCGAGATCGTGAAGAAAGCGCTTGCCGTGCTCGGGGATGATTATGTGGCACTGCTGGACAAGGGCTTTTCGGAGCGCTGGGTGGATGTTTATGAGAACGAAGGAAAAAGAGCGGTGCTTACTCCTGGGGTTCTTACGATTCCCATCCGTATGTGCTGATGAGCTTTAACGGAAATATCGATTCGGTCTTCACACTGGCGCATGAGATGGGCCATTCGCTGCATTCCTGGTATTCGAACCATACGCAGCCGTTTACGTATGCGGAGTACCGCCTCTTTGTCGCTGAGGTGGCATCAACCTGCAACGAGGCACTGCTGATCCGCTATCTGCTGAAGCATGCGAAAGAAAAAGAGGAGAAGATTTTCCTGCTGAATTATTTCCTGGATCAGTTTAAGGGAACGGTGTTCCGCCAGACGATGTTTGCGGAGTTTGAGAAGCGGATTCATGAGAAGATGGCAGAGGAAGGCACGCTGACGGCGGACGGTATTTCGGAGCTGTATCTGTCGATCAACAAGGAGTATTTCGGACCGGATATGATTTCGGATCCGCAGATCGCGCTGGAATGGGCGAGAATTCCGCATTTTTATACACCGTTCTATGTATATCAGTATGCAACGGGATTTTCGGCGGCGATTGCGATCAGCAGCAAGATCCTGGCAGGGGAGCCGGGTATTGTGGAGAAGTACAAACAATTCTTAAGCGGCGGCTGCTCGATGGATCCGATCGACCTTTTGAAGATCTGCGGCGTCGATATGACGAAGCCGGAGCCGGTGGAAGAGGCGCTGGATGTGTTTGCTTCTTATGTGGAGGAGCTGGAGAAGCTGACCGCGGAAGCGTAAGCACAGGTTTTAAAGTTGCATAAATTTGATGGGAAATATGTGTGAAAAATATACAAAATTTGGCGCGTTTTTCCTTGAAAAAGTTTTTGGATATGTTACAATATTATTACAGAGTAAAAATGGATGAGCTGGAAATTGAAAAATATTTGCGATTAAGAGGGAGAATTTCCGTATTTCTGTCGAATGCGGAAGATTAAACGTAAATTTTTCGGAATGCGGCTTTGCTCCTGTAAAAATGGGGAGCGGGCCGCGGCCGGCTATGAAAGAAATATTACTGTTCATTCAGCAGTGAACTGTAACAAAAACAGACGGATAGCAGATGAAGTAAGGGTGAGAGTATGAATTTATATGAGGCTATTTTTGTTAGAAAATCAGTAAGGAATTATTGTTTTGATACGCTTCCGCCGCAGACTTTGGATAAGATTTGGGAGCATTATAAGGAGATGCCGGCACTGTTTTCGGGCATCGGTGTGGATATGGCGATTCTGGACAACAGAAAAGGGCAGGAGAGAATGCTCAGTATGTTCAGTGTGAAGGCGCCGTATTATATGGCTTTTTATTCGGAGGAGTCAGAACGATATCTGATGAACGTGGGTTATATTATGGAACAGATGGTGCTGTATCTGTGCAGTATCGGACTGGGAACCTGCTTTATCGGAAGTAATCGTGTGAAAAAGGCGGAGCTTGAGAAGAACGGAAAGCGGCTGGTGGGGATCGTCGCTTTTGGTAAGAGTCATGGTTCGCATACGAGACGGCAAAGTGAAGCAAAGAGACTGCCGCTGGAGGATCTTTGTGTGTTCAAAGAGGTGCCGCGACAGTGGATGACGCAGATGCTGGAAGCGGCGAGACTGTCGCCATCCAGTATGAACAGCCAGCCGTGGAGATTTGTGGTTTATGATAACAGGATTCATATTTCTCGAAGAAGCACAGTGTGGAGAAGCTTCGGAAGTGGGATGAGGTGAATTTTGGGATTATGTTTGCAAATATGATGGTGGCAGCGGAGGAGCTGTGGCTGGATGTCGACCTGATCAGACTCGGGGATATTTCGCAGAAAAACTTCTCAAATAATCAGTATGTGCTGAGCGCGATTCTGAAAGCGTAGAGGTGAATACGGACGACCGCGGACGACTTCGTGCGCTTCGTGCCCGCTGCACCGCAGGTACGAAGCCGCACGAGTCTGACGGTGGGGACGGGGGTAAAGCGTCTGGATCCGCCAGGAGGCGGATCGGCGTGAGCATGTGGGGTGGATAGAGGTCTGGATCGCTAGGAGGCGGATCGGCGTGAGTATGTGAGGTTGGGAGGACGGATGGAAAGGAGTCTGGATTCGTCAGGAGGGTGGTTCGGTGTGAATTTGTGGGGGGGAAGACAGCTGTGCGGGTGTCTGATGGAGAGCGAAAATTGAGGGAATCGTAGATACTTTTGATTTTTTTTTGAAAAAAATTGAAAATAGGTATTGACAAATGAGGGGAGTTCCTGTATAGTATCATTTGTAAGGTGCAGCGAGCACTTAGCAAGATAAAAATTAATAAATGCGCGAGTGGCTCAGGGGTGGAGTACAACCTTGCCAAGGTTGGGGTCGCGGGTTTCGAATCCCGTCTCGCGCTCTACTGGAAACCGGAATGTGTTAAGCATTCCGGTTTTGCGTTGTGGAAAATAGATGAAAAAGAATCTTATTTTTAAAACTTAAGAATATTGCAT
>ENA-OQIM01000052-OQIM01000052.1-human-gut-metagenome-genome-assembly--contig:-NODE-52-length-32495-cov-3.109645_pt1 | contig 32495 bp, 32 predicted proteins | sample MGYA00242579_ERZ504744 | MGnify/ENA primary metagenome ERZ504744 (study PRJEB26092, sample SAMD00036441) | human gut metagenome | host: Homo sapiens | study: EMG produced TPA metagenomics assembly of...
CGCTTTACGTATGACAACAACTATTTCAATGACCTTTATCAGGGAATTCCGATTGGCGGTTATAACGTTCTGACAGAGCGGCTTTTTGAAAAAGCGGATGTACAGACAGGTGTTGATTTTCTGGAAGATAAAGAAAAGTACCTGGCGATGGGTGAGACGGTGATTTACACCGGAGCGATTGATGCGTTTTACGATTATGCACTTGGCAAGCTGGAATACCGTACGGTGCGCTTTGAAACAGAAGTGCTGGATACCGACAATTATCAGGGCGTGGCTGTAGTAAACTACACCGATCGGGAGACACCGTATACGCGTGTGATCGAACATAAGCATTTCGAATTCGGAACCCAGAAAAAGACCGTCATTTCCAGAGAGTATTCCACCGACTGGAAAGAGGGGATGGAGCCGTACTACCCGGTGAATGATGCCAGAAACCAGGAACTTTATCAGAAATATGCCGCACTTGCGGAAAAAGAAGAGAAGGTTATCTTTGGCGGAAGACTTGGAGAATACAAGTATTACGATATGGACAAAGTCATTGAGGCTGCACTGAACCAGTGGGAGAAAATGCAGCGGTAGGAAAAAGAACTGCAAACGGAAATCAATCAAAACGGACTGCACACTTGACAGCAGCCCGTTTTTTGACTATATTATAAACGATATCCGGCTGAAAAATACCGGAAAATAAGAAAATGAAAGAGGTCGTTATGAGAAAAGAATATGATGACGAGGATGAAATCCCGGAAAGACGCCATTCCTCAGGAAAGAAAAAGAAGAAATTCGGCTGGGTTAATGTGCTCACCATCCTTCTCGTAGTTGTACTGGTTGTGCTCGTCGGTGTCTATGCTGTAATCAATCACTATTACAGCAAGAGTAACTACGTAAGCGATGATAAAATCACGATCAATAAATCCACAGAGGTTGAGACCGAAAGTACCGGGCTGACCGATGAGGAGACGGATGCCCTGCAGTCTGAGATTTTAAATGAGACACAGGACATTGAACTTCCAAACAACAATAACGTGTACAACATTCTGCTGATCGGTGTTGACCGTCGTGACAAACGTGGTATGGAAACTCAGATTCCATGATTCTGTTATCCGTCAACAAAGATACAAAGCAGATTCACATGACATCCTTTATGCGTGACCTGTATGCAAATATTCCGGATGTCGGTGTAAAGAAGCTGAACGCAGCCTGCGCATACGGCGGCGGCCCGCTGGTTGTCCGTACCATTGAAGACAACTACAAGCTGCCGATTGATAACTACGCAAGCGTTGACTTTGATTCCATGATCGATATCATTGATGCCGTCGGCGGAATCGAGCTTTCCCCGAGTGATGATGAGGTACGTGTGGCAAACAACTATATCAACGAAATGTGCAAGCTTCGCAATGCAGATGCATCCGCACATCAGTATACGTCAAGCGGCGATCAGCACGTGGACGGTTATCAGGCGGTTGCATATGCACGAATTCGTTACGTCGGAAATCGGATTATCAGAGAACCGAGCGCCAGAGAGAGGTATTAAGCAAAATGATGCAGGAGATGAAATCTTCCAGCGTAACAGAACTGAGCGCGCTGGCAGATACCATTCTTCCGAGTGTCACCCATAACATCGATCAGTCTACACTGATGACGCTGATCGGCGAGCTGCCGACGATCCTCTCCTATGAGATTGTACAGAGCCGTGTACCATACGATGATCTGTACTCCAGCAAGGGTGAGATGCTTGTTCCGGATTTCTCGGCAACCATTTCCAGACTTCAGACAGAAATCTACGGATCTACTACCGTAAACGAATAAAAAAGAAACAAATGAAAAACCTCCTGTATCCGGCAAGAAAACCGGAGCCGGGAGGTTTTTCTGCCCGAAAAACCGGAAAAAACCATAAGAAATTTGTAAGGTATTTTACCGGCGGATAACTTGAAATAGATGGAAAAATGTAGTAAGCTATAAATTGTATAAGAGTAAAAAAATGGGAGGATGAATAAGAATGAAAAGAAAGTTTCTGGCCGCAGCCGTACTTGGCGTCATGGTAAGTGTTACACCAGCCGGTGCATATGCAGCTTCTACAGAAACCAGTCCATTACCGGTAAATTCGGAAAGTGATACTGTAGCTCAGGCCGAAGACGAAGAAACGACTCCGACTCCGGCGCCAACTGAGACCCCAGAGGTTACACCGAGTGAGACTCCGGCTCCAACCGAAGCACCGACCGCAACACCAACCGTAACACCAACTGAGACCCCTTCCGAGACACCGACGCCGAGCGCAACTCCGGCTCCGGAAGTAAGTAATCTGAAGGAAGGCTGGAACAGCGTTGAAAGAGATGGAAAGAAACAGTTTCAGTACGGAGTTCTGGATGAGAATAATAAGGTGGTAGCTGCTACCGGACCAATAGAAATCGACGGTGTCGGTTATGTGTTTGATGAAAACGGCTACATGCTGACCGGTGAAGTAGAACTTACGGATAAAGATGGAAAAACCGGAACCTACTACTTGGATACAGAAGGGGAAGATCCTGCAAAAGACGGACTTGGTTCGATGCAGCAGGGTATCTGTGAAGGAAAAGTATTTGCACCGGAACTGAAAAGAAATGAACTTGTTACACTTGAATTTAATGATGGAAGCGTAGACGATTACTATGCGGATGAAAACGGCTATGCCATCTGGAGCAAGACCCAGAAGGTAGGAGATAAAACATATCTGTTTGGCGATGACGGCACCCGCGTAAAAGAGGCAGGTTTCCAGACTGTTGTCGATGAAAAAGGGGTAACGCATACCTACTATCTGAATGCAGACAGCACCGTATCTCTTGGAAACCACACCGTATATCAGCAGGAAGACCGTACCGTAAGCTGGCTGACAGTAGGTTCTACCTGGTATCTGGTAGATGCAGAAACTGGAGAACTCCTTTCCGGCTGGCAAAAGGTAGATACAGCAACCTACTATATGAAACCAGGTTCCTTTGATGCGAACGGAGACATGAAAGACGGAAGCTTCGAGATGGAGACCGGCAATCAGAAAAATAAATCCGGCTGGGCTGAAATTGATGGAAAATGGTACAGCTTCCGAAGCTGGGGCGGCGTACGAACCGGCTGGTTCAATTACGATGGAAATAAATATTATCTCCACGAAGACGGCCATATGGAAGACAATGCACTGAATCTGAATGGAACCTTGTACTTCTTCCGAAGCTGGGGCGGTATGCGCGTCAATGATGTTGCTGAATATGAAGGCAATTATTACTATGTCGGAGCTGACGGAACCGTTTCGACCACAAACTGGCTGGAAAAAAATTAAAACCGCAACTCAGACGATCTGGTACTGGACGACGGCAGACAGTGGAAAACTGCTGACGAATTCCTGGCTGGATTACAATGGAAACAGCTATTATCTGAAAGCCGATGGAAAAATGGCTTTTAATGAGTGGCTGGATAACACCTATTACTTCCGCAGCTGGGGTGCGGCCTACAAAAACGCATGGGCAAAAGTCAACAATGTATGGTATTATTTTGACGGAAATGGAAAGAAATATACCAGCGGCTGGCTGACCTACAAAGGAAATAAGTATTATCTGAAATCCGATGGAACCATGCTTGCCAATGAATGGCTCGATGGAAAATACTACTTCAAGAGCTGGGGTGGTATGTATAAAAACGAATGGGGCAAGTCCGGCGATACCTGGTACTGGTTTAATGCAGATGGAACCAAACGGACGCAAAAAGGCTGGTTCCTCTATGATAAAAATTATTATTATCTGGATAAAGATGGAAAATGCTGACCGGCTGGGTTTACCATGACGGTAACTATTATTACATGAAGAGCTGGGGCGGCATGGCACATGACGAGTGGATTCTTCATGATAAGAACTGGTACTACTTCAAGAGCTGGGGCGGCATGTACCATGATCAGTGGCTGACACTGAACGGTTCTCAGTATTATTTCCGCAGCTGGGGCGGAAGATATCAGAACTGCACCGCTACGATCAATGGAAAACAGTACAAATTCGATGCTTCCGGACGCAGAATCACGGAAGGATGGGAGTACATCGGAAAATACCGCCGTTACCGCAAAGCAGACGGTTCTTTGATGGAGGATGTGACAAGCATCTTCAATCCGTCATCCAAATACATCACAGTAGACAGAACCCGCGGACGTGTCACCATTTACGGCTATAACAGTGCAACCGGTTCTTACGATACCCCGATCAAATCAATGATCTGCTCCGTAGGAAATCCAATCAGTTACACTGCAGCAGGAACATATAAAATCGGCTGGCAGTTGAAAAAGAAGCAAATGAGAGGTGAAGATTATGTGTGCTGGGCACCATATGTATCACAGATTTATGACGCTGTTTACTTCCATGGCGTAGCAAGCAGCACACCGGATCTGAATATGATCTCTGCCGTAGACTTCAATTCCCTGGGATCACCGATGTCACATGGTTGTGTCAGACTGACTGCAATCGATGCAAAATGGATTTATGATAACGTCAGCAGCGGAACAACGGTCCGCATTGGCGACAATCTGGATTATCCGCTGACAAACCCGACCCGTTATACCTGGACAGGCGGTGCTTTCGGAAGCGATCCGACATATCGATAAAAAATAGAACAGGAATACCTGTATGAGAAAATCCATCGGGGCAGCAGTGCCGCCGATGGATTTTCTGATAAGAAGACATCGGCCATTTTACAGGAAAGGAAGACAGATACGATGGAATTACAGGAAAAGAAAAAGAACCGGACAGAACAGAAAACAGATATGCAGAATAAGGAAAAGGCATTGCTTACCCAACTTGACGAGATTGCAAAACAGGATCTCTGTCTGGCATTCTCCGGCGGTGTGGACAGCAGTCTGCTGCTGAAGCTTGTCATGGATGCATCTGCAAAATATGGAACAAAGGTTTATGCAGTAACCTTTCAGACACGGCTGCATCCGCCCTGCGACCTGGAGACAGCGACAAGAGTAGCAAAGGAGGTTGGCGCTGTTCATGAGGTCCTTTTTGTTGATGAGCTGGAGCAGGAGGCAATCCGTTACAATCCGGAAAACCGCTGCTATCTCTGTAAGCACTATCTATTTGGGAAACTTCTGGAATTTGCCCGCGATCACGGTGTCACCCAGGTACTCGACGGAACAAATGAGGATGACCTTCATGTCTACCGGCCGGGGCGAAAAGCGCTGAGAGAATATGGTGTTATCAGCCCGCTTGCAGCGTGTCATGTGACAAAAACAGAGGTAAAAGCACTTGCCGCAAAGTACGGCGTTTCCGTAGCACACCGTCCATCCACTCCATGTATGGCGACACGCCTTCCCTACGGGGCAGAAATTAACTATGACGTTCTGGATCGGATTGCGGACGGCGAAGCATGGCTTCATACGCTGTTCGGTGCGGAAGAGAATCTCCGCCTGCGTGTACATGGCGATGTGGTGCGTCTTGAAATTGCACCGGAGCGTATGGGGGAAGTGCTTGAGAAGAGAGAAGAAATGATTGCATATCTGAAAAAGCTCGGCTTTTCTTACCTGACGATGGATCTGGAAGGGTTCCGTTCCGGCAGTATGGATGAGAAAATAACACAGAAAGAGGAAACAAAATGAAAGCAATTTTAAGTGCGGACCGCAAATGGGGTCTGGGATATCAGGGACGGCTGCTGGTAAGTATTCCGTCTGATCTGCGGTTCTTCCGTGAAACTACGATGGGACACGTTGTCGTGATGGGAAGAAAGACACTTGCTACACTCCCGGCAGGGCAGCCCTTAAAAGGCAGAACGAATATTATTTTAAGCCGTGATCCGGAATGGAATGTCCGCGGCGCAACCGTTGTCCACAGTATCAAAGAGCTGATGGAAGTGTTAAAGCCGTATGAGGACGACGATATTTATGTTGCGGGCGGCGGAGAAATTTACTGTCAGCTTCTCCCATACTGTGATACGGCATACGTCACACGAATTGACATGACGTATCAGGCGGATACCTTCTTTGAGGATCTTGACGAATCACCGGATTGGGAGATGGTAGAAGAGGGCGATGAGCAGACCTGCTTTGATATTGAATTTTATTTCACGGAATACCGAAGAAAGAATGAAAAGGCAGAACGCCCGAGATAAGGGTAAGACAGGACGTAAAAAACGGAGAAACCACAGAAAAAGCGGCTTCTCCGTTTATATAGAATACAAAAAGTATCAGTGCTGTCCGCCTGCAGAAAGCTCCAGCATTTTTTTTCTTAATATCATTTTCGAGCTGTACCAGCTCAACTTCAGCGGCGGCACGTTTCTGGCGGCCGTCCTCCTGAATCTTCATCACTTCATCGAGGGTAGAGATCAGGCTCTGGTTCGTCTGTTTTAAGGTTTCCATATCGACGATACCGCGCTCAGATTCTTTTGCAGTCTCGATCGTTGCCATCTTCAGATTCTCCGCATTCTTTTTCAGAAGCTCATTTGTCATATCCGAAACCTGGCGCTGTGCTTTGGCAGTCTCAGTCGAGTGATGAACGCCGAGTGCAATGATCATCTGGTTTTTCCAGAGCGGAATGGTGTTGACGAGTGTGGATTGGATCTTTTCGGCCATTACAGAATCGCTGTTCTGAATCATGCGGATCTGCGGCGCTGTCTGGATCGAAACCATACGGGTCAGTTCCAGATCATACAGTTTCTTCTCAAATCGGTTGCAGAGATCTTCGAGATCCTTGGCAGCCTGTGCATCTTCGGCCTTTCCGGTCATCTGCGCTTTATTCTGCAGATCACGGAGTTCTGTGGAACGTACCAGCTCCAGCTTTTTCTTTCCAGCGAGAATGTACATGGTTAGCTCTTTAAAATAATTCAGGTTCTGTGCATACATCTGATCCAGAATGGCAATGTCTTTCAGAAGCTGCCGCTGGTGGCCGTCGAGCACGTCACAGATTTTATTGACATTCACCTCTGCCTTGTCATACTTCGCTTTCATTGCATTGATTTTGTTCGTGCTTTTCTTAAAGAAAGAGAATGGTCCCTTTTCTTCTTCTGCGTCAAACGTTTTCAGCTCTGTCACAACAGAGGTGAGCAGATCGCCGATTTCCCCGAGATCTTTGCTTCTGACGTTCTCCAGCGTTTTCTCGGAAAAGTCTGCCATTTTCTTCTGTGCACCGGCACCGTACTGCAGAATGCCGTTTGTATTGGCAAGATCAATCTGGGAAACAAAGGCATTCACCATGGCTTTCTGTTCGTCGGACAGAACAGAATCATCCATGACCTCTTTCTTTTCTTCCGGCTGCTGTACCGGAAGTTCCGGTTCCGGCTCCGGAGCGCCGAAACTTAAGCTTGGAATTTCAGTGGTGTCCTTTACAAAATCATTCATGTTTTCTATTCTCCTTTTCTTCGGTACGGAAACGTAACCGGTGATTTGATTTCAATTGTATAGCTTTGAATAGTTACATGTGAAGCGGCTCAATATCCTGCTTTGACGGACCTGCCTGATTTGTCAGTCCCTCCTGCGCCAGCATCGTCTGCAGAACAGAGATATCAGAAGAAATATCCCATGCCGTTGTCTGGAACAGATCATCAAGCAGCTTTTCGAATGCGGCATTGATGGTATCCAGTGTGTCCTCGATTTCCTTCTTGGTTCGGAGGATATTGTCGCTTTGAATTGGTTCGTTCTCAAAGGAACGGTAAGCGTCGAGCAGCTTCCAGGTTGTCGGCATATAGTAATCCATAAATTTCCGCAGGGCGGCGGCTTCTTTTGGGCGCTTTTTTGCCTCCTCGAGAATCCGGGTAACAACCGTTTCGAGACGGCTCAGCTTGGCTGTGATGACTTCACCCGGCAGATCCAGGTTGCACTGATGGATCTTCTGAATATAAGATTCACATTCTTCCAGCATCTGCTGGTATTCCGGCGTTACACCGGAGGCCTCCAGCTGTTCACGTGCTTTCTGCTCAGCAATCTGCTGTTCCTTCTGGCTGGCGAGCATTGCGCGGTACTGGTCGTAGCAGTCATTTGTTACCATCAGACAGGTACCATTCTCGTCGAGGTGGCCCTGGCGCAGCATGGATTTATCAATCATGGTCGTAATATCGGTCAGAAGCTCACCTTTCTCACAGTGCATACTGTCGCAGAGTTCTTTCGTGGAAATATATTCCTTTGTGCCGATCAGCGTACAGATCTGGCGGAAATGGCGGACCAGACGCCGGTTTTTACTTCCCTTTTTCAGAAGAATGCCGCCGCCGATGGTAAATGCGGCAAAAATAAGAGAAGGAATCAGCGCGCTGTTGTCTGGACCTGCAAATAAGGAATACAGACTAAGCGCTGTGCAGCAGCCGAACAGTCCGGTGACACCCCAGCCGGCGGCCGTCTGAAATCCGCCGACAAGTGCAAGATCGGTGGATGGCATAAAGCGCTCGCGCAGTACACGGCGTTCTTGTATGCGGCTGTTCCATTCCGTATTCTGGGAGGTCTGCCAGGTATGGGAAGGTTTGGGAACCGGGTTCGCGCTCTTACCCGGCATCGTGCCTCCCGGCCCGTAGGAATAGTGATGCGGTCCGGTCTGCTGCGCTGTATTATTATGGGAAGAATGCTGGCTGCTGTAGGAAGTATCTGCGGAATAGCCGCGGGACGGCTCCTGTGTGCCATTTGCACGGAATGGTCCCTTCCGGTTTGGGTAGACAAACTGGTTGATGGTGTCTGAAATCTTCCGGTTTAATTCCTGAAAATCCTGAGAATTTACAGCGTTATCCACAAGCTTTCCAATACTGTCGCCGACATCCTTTAAATCATCTTCAAAACTCATGACAGTTCCTTTCTGATGAGGTACTTTTTCTGTGTACCGTTTTCCATTTATTATACAATGCGATTGGAAATCTTACAAGCATACAGTGCTTAATTTTCTATGAAGCTGGAGCTGACGGGAATGGTTACAGTTCACAGGAAATGATTTTGTTTTTGGATGAGTTGAAAGAAAGCAGTAACTATTATATACTAAAGAATATCGAATGTCAGAAAAAATCAAATCAGAATAAAGGGGCCGCAATACTAAATGAATAAAAACGAAATTATCCAGATACAGGGAATGGAATATAAAGAAATGACAAAACAGCTTTTGAACAAATGTGCCTTAGCTACGCTCATTCCTTCGAAGGTCAGTCTCATCGGTATTAAGCCAAATCTGGTAGCACCTGTCCCGGCGGAGTTTGGAGGGACGACACATCCGGAGGTGGTTGCGGGGATCATCGAATATCTTCAGGAAAACGGATTTACTAACCTTCAAATCATGGAAGGTTCCTGGGTCGGGGATAAGACAGAGGAATCGTTTGAGGTCTGTGGATACCGTATGCTTTCGGAACAGTACGGCGTTCCGCTTATCGATGCGCAGAAGGAAAAAAGCATGCCGGTGCAGTGTGGTGATATGGAACTTCAGATTTGCGAATGTGCGAAAAAGGTGGATTTTATGATCAATGTCCCGGTCATGAAAGGCCATTGCCAGACTAAAATTACCTGCGCACTGAAAAATATGAAAGGTCTCTTGCCGAATAAAGAAAAACGTCATTTTCATGCCATGGGACTTCATCGGCCAATTGCGCATCTGGGGCTTGGGATTCATCAGGATTTTATTTTGGTGGATAATATCTGCGGAGACCTTGACTTTGAGGATGGCGGTAATCCGTTTATCATGAATCGCCTTTTCGCTGGGTTAGATCCGGTGTTGATCGATGCATATGTCTGCGCGGAACTGCATTATAAGCCAGAAGATGTCCCGTATGTCAAAATGGCAGAAGAGTTGGGCGTGGGCAGCGCTGATCTCACACGGCTTTCAATCCGCCAAATTGGCGAAATTGGTGAAAAAAGAGTGATTCCGGAAAAACGGAAGATCGTGGAACTGCAGGATGCCGTAGAGGAAGTTGAGTCCTGCAGTGCCTGCTACGGCTATCTGATCCCGGCGCTTGACCGGCTGAAGGAGGAAGGACTGCTGCAGGAACTCCACGAAAAAATCTGCATCGGGCGAGGGAGTACCGGGGAAAGAGGCGGGGCGCTTGGTGTGGGAAGTTGTACTTCAGGGTTTAAATACAATCTGAAAGGCTGCCCACCGACCGATGAGCAGATGTATGAATTTTTGAAGCAGTACATTGCAACTAGACGAAAAACAGAAGCAGAAAAATAGCAACAGAGGAGAGAGTGAATGAAAAAAGCAGTCAAAGCCATTTTAAATGTATTGTCCTACGGCGGAATTGAAGTAGAATCCGCCCGTCGGCTTGCCGATATCAAGAAGCTGGATCCGATCCGTATTTTTCTGCGAAAATTGGATATGGAAATATATAATGGGGACTACAAGGTTCCGATTCGGCTGTTCTTCCCGGATGAAAAATGGAGGAGCATGGTGCAAAAGAAGCGATTCTGTTCTTCCATGGCGGCGGCTGGACAACCGAGAGTGTGGAGACATACGACCGTGTCTGCGCGCGCATGGCGCAGTCGACGGGGCAGATTGTTGTATCGGTAGAATACCGTCTTGCACCGGAGCATCGTTTCCCGACAGGCTTAGAAGACTGCTACGCCGCCGCCCAGGCAATGCTGCGCGGGGAGATTCTGCCGGAGGTAACGCCGGAAAATGTCACGATCATGGGCGACAGCGCAGGAGGAAATCTTGCGGCTGCGGTCTGCCTGATGGCGAGGGACAAAAAAGAACTGCTGCCGGGGAAACAGATTTTGATTTATCCGGCGGTGAATTCCTGTTACACAGAGAAATCACCGTACAAATCCGTGAAAACCAATGGAACCGGATACCTTCTGACCAGTGTCAAAATGGAAGATTATGTAATTCTGTATCAGCGGACCGAAGAAGACCGTAAAAATCCGTACTTTGCACCGGTACTGGCAGAAAATCTGCAGGGACTGCCGGACACGCTGGTACTGACGGCGCAGTACGATCGCTGCGCGATGAGGGCGAGGATTATGCGAAAAAGCTGAAAAGGGCTGGCAATCTGGTTGAACATCATCGGATCAAGGGCGCATTGCACGGCTATTTTGCGCTTGGCATTGAACACCTATATGTGCAGGAAAGTTTTCAGTATATGAATGCATTTTTAAGGAAAGAAAAACAGCAGAAAAATGCAGACGAAGAACTGGAAAACATAGCAGCAGTGAAGAAACAATTGACACACGGGAAGGCGTAAGGAGGCATAGAAAATGAAGAAAGAACATTCTTCGCGCTGGAGAAAGCTGGACAACGCGGCACAGGCATTTCCGGCGGCTACCGGAAAAAGGATACGAGAGTCTTCCGATTTTACTGCCAGCTGAAAGAGGACATCCAGGCGGATCTGCTGCAGAAAGCGCTGGAGCAGACAATGGAGCATTACCCGGTGTTTTCCATGGTACTGCGGAAAGGTCTTTTCTGGTTTTATCTGGAGCAGCGCGATCTGCCAGCAAAAGTAGAAGAGGAAAAGCGTCCGCCGTGCAGTGAGATTTACGTACCCGACCACAAAACGCTTCTTTTCCAGGTTTCTTACTATAAAACCCGAATCAATTTCGAAGTATTCCATGCCCTGACAGACGGCACCGGTGCGATGCTGTTTCTGAAAGACTGGTGAGCAATTATCTGATCTTGTGTCATCCCGAGGAAATCTTTTCAAAGGTCAGCGAAGACATGCTGACAGAGACAGATTTCGAGGAGGACAGCTTTTCCCAGTATTACACCGGAAAGAAAAATGAAAAAGAAAAAAGCCGCCCGGCATACCAGATCAAAGGCGAGTATCTGGAGCAGGAGGAGATGGAAATTACTGAGATTCTGCTTTCCGCGGAAGCAGTTCATAAGTGCGCAAAAGCACATGGCGTGTCGGTGACGGCGTACCTTGCGGCGGCGCTGGTATATGCGGTATATGAAGAAATCCCGAAAAGCAGGCTGAAAAAGCCGGTTTCTCTGATGGTTCCAGCCAATCTCCGCAACTTTTTCCCATCCGCATCGATGACGAATTTCTGGAGCTGGATCGAGATTGCCTGTGATCTTGGGCCGGAGGCATCGTTTGAGGATGCCCTGCAGATCACGGGAGCCGCGATGCAGAAAGAGGCGCTGAAGCAGGAGATTTCCACACGTATGAACGATCTGGTGCGGATTGAGCGGAATCCGGTGCTGCGCGCCGTGCCGCTGGAAATCAAAAATCTGGCGCTGATGGCGGGCACGACGCTCGGCGGACGAAGCATTACGACCGTCTATTCCAATATCGGCCGGATTCAGATGCCGCCGGAGTATGAAACATATATTGAGCGGTTCGGATTTTTCACCAGCACCGACAAAGTACAGATGTGTTCCTGTTCCTACGGTGACAGCATGGTGCTTGGAATCACATCTAAAATCGCTGATTCCAATATTGAACGGAACCTGATGCATCTGCTGCAGAAAGAGGGCATCGCCTGTGAACAGGAGGAAAATGATTTTCCGGGACAGAAAGAACAGCCGCACGGGACGGCCAAACTGGGATTGAAAATTTTTTCTTTCACCTGCATCGCGGCTGTCGTACTCTGCTGGATGATGAATTTCCTTGCAACGCCGCAGATGTGGTGGGCAGGTTATGCGACAGCGGGTGTGTTCTGCGCCTGGCTTCTGATCCGGGTGGGATATCAGAAACGGAAAAATCCACTCAAAAACAGTATGTGGCAATTGATCTTTATTATGATCGGTGCGATTCTGTGGGATTATGCGACGGGCTGGATCGGCTGGTCTGTCGATTTCGCAATTCCGCTCGCCGTTCTTATGAATGGCGCGACGATGCAGATTCTGGCAAGAGCGTACAAAATGGAGGTCAGTGAATATCTTTTTTATCTGATGCAGTCCGGAGCAGCAGGAATCGTTCCGGCGATTTTGTGGCTGACGGGAACTGTCCGCATTACCTGGCCGTCCGTGATCTGCGTGGGCCTTAGTGTGCTGTATCTGATCGGGCTGTTTTTTTTCCGCGGAAAAGATTTTATGCGGGAAATGCAGAAAAAATTCCGGGTATGAAGGGAAAAGGTGATAGAAAAAATAAGAAGAGCAGGTAAGAAAAGTGGATGTTGGTCCCTTTTCTTACCTGCTCTTTTGAAACTTGTGTGTGTCTGCGGCGGAAAAGCCTGGAGAGATATCTACTGCGCCTTCTCCTCACAGCCGCAGGAATCCCACGACGGCATTTCATCCCCATTTTTAATCGCATCGCGAACCGCGCTGTAATACCGTACTTTCTGCTGAATATGCTCGAGATCAGATTCCATGCGCTCGATTTTCTCGCGTGTATTCTGCTCATGTTCCTTGAGAATGGCAACCATCTGGTCAATATTTCCCGGGATATCGTTCTCAAGCCGGAAAAACTCCTGAATCCCCGCAATCGGAAGCCCGGTGCGTTTGAAGCAGAGAATTGCGGTCATGCAGTCAATGTGCTGCTGGGTGTAAATTCGTTTCTTACTTTCGGTATGAATGACATCCGTCAAAAGTCCGATCTCCTCATAATAACGAAGCGTAGAGGCCGGAAGTCCAAAACGCTCGGACATTTCACGAATAGTGTAGGTCTGCTGTTCCATGGAAAAACCTCCTTGAACGATAGAGTTTGAATAGTAGAAAAACTTCTTAAAGTATACTTTAAGAAAGTGAAATTGTAAAGAGAGAATCTTCGTTACGTTTCACTTGGCAGTGCAGCACTTGCTGTTTTGATGCGTAGGAAAGGAATATTTATCAGAAAGTGAGAAGAAAAAGTACATTGCTTATCTGCATTAGAATGGAATATAATAGAAAGCAGAAAAAACGTGAAAATGTGAGGAATAATCGTGAAACAGGAAATTATAGCAGACCTGTCCAGGATCACCGAGGAGGAACAGGCAATTCTGGACGGCAAGACGGAAGTGGAAAAGGAGCGGTATTCGAGCGGGCAGAAGTTTGTGATGGATGCGGGAAAGCTGCTGGAGCGGGGAAAATTGATTGATATTCGGCCGCACACGCGTTTATTCGTTTTCCGGCGCACAGCCACAATTATGTCGAGATGATCTACATGTGCCAGGGAAGCACCGTGCACACCATCAACGGGGACCGGATCGAGCTGAAAACGGGTGAGCTGCTGATTCTGAATCAGAATGCAGTGCAGGAAATTGAACCGGCAGGGCGTGACGATATCGCGGTCAACTTTCTGATTCTGCCGGAGTTTTTTGACCAGACGCTGCGAATGATCGGGGCAGAGGAGAATCAGTTAAAGGATTTTATCGTCGGCTGTCTGAAAAGCGGGGAGGTACCGCTCTGTTATCTGCATTACAGAATCGCGGATGTCCTTCCGGTGCAGAATCTGATCGAAAATCTCGTCTGGACGCTCTTACATCACCAGAGCAATAAGCGGAGCATCAATCAGATTACGATGGGCCTTTTATTCCTGCAACTCATGAACTACACCGAACGCGTGCAGGTGGGAGAGCAGTATTTTGAACAGGAGATGCTGCTCGGCGTATACCGCTATATCGAGGAACATTACCGGGAGGCAGTCTTTCGGAACTGGCGGAAGAACTGCACTACGATTTTTACACCTTAAGCCGCATGATCCGCCGCCTGACCGGGAAAAACTACACTGAACTTGTCCAGAACAAACGCCTCACCCAGGCCGCGTATCTGCTGGAAACGACAGGACTTTCCGTGGCAGACATCGGCGAGCGGGTCGGGTATGAGAACATGAGTTATTTTCATCGGATTTTTAAAGAGCGCTATGGAATATCGCCGAAGAAGTACCGGGTGGAGAAGAAAATAGAATAGAAATAGAAAAATCCACAGGGGGATAAGGGCTCTGTGGATTTTTTTGCTGTTATCCTATTTTAGCGGAAAACGAATCCTCATAAAGATAATTCTGCTTTTATAATAGATTTGTCCAGCATAGTAAGATGTTAGGCATTCGAAAAAGAAAAAGCAGAGAAAGAGTGGAAAAATAGACAACTTTAGAATATAATTGACTAAGAAAAAATGGAAAAACAGGAAAAACTCGATAAAATTATATTTTACGTCGTAATTGTCATAGAAATTTTAATGATTTTGCTGCAAAATGGAGGTAAGAAAAAACAGAAACGGAAGTGAATAAAATGAGTTTATATATCGGGACAAATTATCATCCGCATGATTGGCCGAAGGAGCGGTGGGAAAAGGATTTTCAATTGATGAAAGAGGCTGGATTTGATACGGTGCGGCTGGGACATCTGTGCTGGGACAGCTATGAGCCGGAGGATGGCGTTTATACCTTCGAATGGTTTGATCAGGTTATGGAGTTATGCGTAAAATACAAATTGAATGTAATACTGGATGTGTCGATGCATCCGGCACCGATCTGGGTTCATAAACTTTGCCCGGGATGCAATGTAGGAGGAAAAAATGGAGCTCCACAGGCACCGCTGCGCCGATATATGGACGATGTTTCTGATCCAGAGTATCAGAAGTATGCACTGCGGTTTGCTGAAAAAATCGTTTCCCGTTATAAAAATCATCCGGCGCTGTTTGCGTTTGGACTGTGCAATGAGCTGGGAGCAGGCTATCCATCCTATTCTGAAGCGTCGAAGAAGAGATTTCAGAAATGGCTGGAAAAGAAATATAAAACAATAAAAGCACTAAATCATGCCTGGGCAACCCAGCGCTGGAGCCGAAAGCTTCATCTTTCGAAGACGTTGCAATGCAGGTAAATGAATACGAAATCGGGGCACCGGAGGCATGGCTGGATATGCGGCGCTTCTTTTCCGATGGTATCGCAGATTTATTACAGAACTGGCAGAAACGGTAGAACAAAATGCGCCGGGAAAGGCTCATACATCGAACCACTTTGCAGAATATGAGACGCTTGGATTTGATTATTTGAAGACAGCATCTGGATTTGTTGACTATCCTGGCATCGGTTTTTATCCTGGCTATGGAAACAGGGAAAGTATGGGATTCTGGAAAACGGGTTCCTGGTACATGAAACGGATTGCTGAAACTGGAAAACCAATGTGGTGCATTGAATTTGTGACAGGTGGTTTCGGGATTCATCATGCGGCAATGGGTATGAACAGAATGTATGCGTTCTGGTGTCTGCTGCATCGGATGCAGATGATGCTGGGATGGACCTGGCGAAGCATGCTGAATGGCGAAGAACAATATCTGACCGGTATGCTGAATCATGATGGAAGACCGAATGAAAATTATCGGGAATACCAGTGGATTGCATCGGATTTTCGGAAGCTGGAAAAATACGGATTTCCATATCTGCCGCAGCCAGAGATTGCTGTTTCTTACAGTTATGACAGTGAGCTTATGGCTGCGTATGCAAAAATGCAGTATCGAATGCCATACAGCAACAACCTTGCCATCGCGCATCGGATTCTGGAAGAGAGAAACCTTGATTATAATGTTGTAGATTTGCATCAAATGACAGAACAATATCAGATCCTGATTATTCCGGGTGAAATTGTAATGGATCACGAGCAGGAAAACACGGTGCGGGAATTTATAAAAAATGGCGGTACGGCAATTATGACAGGGTATTCTGCATGGGTAAAAGAAACCGGTCAGGTATTTGACACGTCGAGACAGGAAACCTGACTGATGTATTTGGAATAGAAATTGTTGGATATCAGAGAACCGCAGGTATGGAAGTTTCTGAAAAAGAAGAGCAGAAGCTTCGCAGAATCCGGCAAACGGAAGAGAACTTCTGAAAGTGAGAGAAAAATGGATTGATGTGGATTATTATGAGCAGATCGAAGCAACAGATGCAGAAGTCCTGCAGCGTGAGGAGACACATCAGATTCCAGCTATAACCAGAAATCGGTATGGAAAAGGAGCGGCGTATTATTTGTTTTGTGAAACAGAGCCGGAACTTTTAGGCGAGGTTCTTGATGAATGCTGCAGGGAAAAAAAGTATGCAGTCCGTGGTTACACCGCAGGGAGTAATTGGAAGAAAAATAGCGGAAAACCAGTATTTTTATGTGAATCTGACGGGAAAGGAGCAGAAAATAGAGCTTCCAGAGAATGGATATGGGGTGCTGCAGGAGAAAAAGATGGAAGATACCTGCACGCTGCAGGCGTTTGATGGTGAACTGGTGATTTGTTAAAGAAGATTGCATGAGGAAAAGAAAATGAAAAAAACAGAGGACAAGTCAGTTATTTACAAGTCACTCTGGATCATGGGGACAGTTATGATTTTAGCTGTCCTCATTATTGAGCTTGTAAGTATTTTTCTGATTCAGAGAGACAGAAGAAAGACGGAGAGGCTATTTTCTAATACGATAGAGAGCTACGGCCAGTTCTGGGAGGATAAATTTGCATCAACTTCAAAAGCGCTTCTGCTGATGAGCGGAACGGATTCAACACCATATTATCAGCAGCTGTGTATTTCGAAAGATCCGCTAACGGTGGAAACTGCTAAAGTACAGCAGCAGAAAATCATGATCGAAATGGGAGAACGGTATGGAAGGGAAATGATGCTGTTTGTCTATGTGCCGGAACGAAATATTTATTTTGTAAGCACAGAGGAAGGGACAACTTATGCCTATCAGAGAGCGTTTAAAGAGAAAATCATTTCTTATATCGCGAACCAATATCAGGAACCAGAGAAAAACTGGATTTTTATGGAATTTGATGGACATCAGTACCTGGCGCGTATTTATTCGGCTGAAAATGGATACATTGGAGCTGCATTTTCTTTGGAAAGAATTGTATCTGGTTTTGTCGGAGAACGAAAAGATCTTTGCGTAGAAGTGCGGGATAATGAGACAGGAGAAGTAAAAATACACCAGGGGACAAGAAAAAGCGGAATTAGTACAACTTGTGTTTATCCACTGAAATATACAAATGCACAGATTTATGTCAGTATGGATGAAGGAATGCTGGACCCGGGAGGAACGTTCGGAACGCTTCTGCTAATGGGAGTCATGATGCTTGCAATTGCCAGCATTCTGATGGCAATTGGTCTGCAGGGAAAAACAGTCTTTGCGCCATTAGAACAGCTTCGAAGAGCCATGGAGCAGTACAGTACCGGGGATTTGGACGTACGTCTGCCGGAGCGGGAAAATGTATCTCAGATCGGACAGCTCTATCAGACCTTTAATCATATGGCAGATCAGATTCAGATTTTAAGAATTGATGTTTATGAAAAAGAGCTGGAGCGGCAGAGGGCGCGAAGCCGTTTCCTGCAGGTGCAGATTCAGCCGCATTTTTATACCAATATTTTAAATCTGATTCATGGAATGGCACAGATTCAGGATTTTGAAGAAATTCAGAAACTCTGCCGGGTATCAGCTGCATATTTCCGTTATCTGATGGGGCAGAAAGGAACCTTTGTACCATTGAAAGAAGAACTTCGATGTCTGATAAGCTATGTTGAAATTCAGCACTGCCGTTATAAAGATATGCTGGAAATTCAGGTAAACGTAGAACCGGAAATGGAGGATGAAATGATTCTTCCACTGGTGATTCAGACTTTTGTTGGAAACAGTGTAAAACATAATATTATGCTGGTTCCGCATCTGGAAATCGAGCTGACAGTAAAAAGAGAAGGCGAGCATGATCTGCTGATCTGATCGAAGATAATGGTTTAGGATTTAAGAAAGAAATTCTTGATAAAATTAATCGGAATGAGTCAATTGAAGAAGAAGGAGAACATATCGGAATACAGAATGTGAAGGAACGTATCCGTGAATTTTATGGGGAGGCGTATGAATTAAAAATTACAAGTCAGCCGGGATATAGTGAAATTCGCATTTTACTGCCGAGAATAGAAAAACAGTAGAAAGAAGGGAGCAAAAATGAATCTGCTGCTGGTAGATGATGAAATTGCCATGCTGCATATTATGGAGAAGGCAATTGACTGGAAAAAGAAGGGAATTCAAAAGGTTTTTACGGCCTACAATACGGATCTTGCACGGGACATTATCAGTAGTTCCAAAATTGATCTTGTGATCTGCGATATTGAAATGCCAAAAGAGAATGGTCTGAGTCTGATTCAATGGATTCAGGATATGTATCCTGAAATTATCAATATTATTCTGACTGGGTACCCGGATTTTAATTATGCGAGAAGTGCAATTTCCCTTGGGGTTTACCGGTATTTACTGAAACCGATTGCATTTGATGAACTGGAAGAAACAATTGCTTCAGCAGTGGAAAAGCTGGAGGAGTATAAACAAAAAACAAACCGGAAGCAGATCCGGAGATGGCAGATGCGGTCAATACGATTAAAAAGTATCTGGAAAGCCATTACAGTGAAGTGATTACACGAAAGAAGATTGAAGAATTGGTGCATCTGAACCAGGATCATATCAACCGGGAGTTTAAGAAACAGACAGGATATACACTGATGGAGTATGTACAGCATTATCGAATTTTGATGGCAAAGAAAATGCTGCGGGAGACGACGCTGTCGATTTCTGAAATCAGTATTCGGACAGGCTATGATTCGCCGGCCTATTTTTCTAAAATATTTAAAAAACAGACCGAACGTACACCATTGGAATATCGTGCGGCAAAAGCAAAAGGATAAGTCGTTTTTGTTATAAAACGGGTCGGGATTGAAATTGAGAGAGAAGTGGAAGTGCGGTAAGATAAAACCATCAAAAAACACGGGAGGTAACACAAATGAGAAAGAAAATGGCAGCAGCAGTTTTGATGGCGGCAATGACCGCATCACTTCTTGCAGGATGTGGGGACAGCAAGAGTTCGGACAGCACAAAGGCAGATTCTGCGCAGACAACAGCATTGAACCAAAGTGAAGCAGGAGATAGTACATCCGATCTGAAGGATGGAAAAACAGAAGAACTTCTGATGGTATGGCCAGGATCTAATGCATCACCGGCAGATATGCAGGCCGTAGAGGATGCAATGAATGAGATCATCGGAGAAAAGGTAGATGCAAAAGTAAAACTTCAGATTATTGAATGGGGTGCTTATAACGACCAGACGAACCTGATGCTTTCGAGCGGTGAAAAACTGGATATGGTATTTCTGATGTCCAATATTCGTGAAGATGGACAGAGAGGACAGCTCTATCCAATCAATGATCTGATAGAGACGTATGCACCGGATGCATACAGTGCAATGGAACGTTATATTGAAGCATGCTATTTCGACGGTAATCTGTATGGACTGCGACGTATCGTGACCTTGCATCCCAGGCAGGATTTATGTGCCGGGCAGACATTCTGGAAGAGCTTGGATATAAAGCGGAAGATATCAAAAACTTTGATGATATCGAGGAAGTACTGAAAAAATGTCAGGAAGTACATCCGGAACTTTATCCGATGATTCCGTCGGATCTGAACAATGGATGTTTCCTGAACTATGTAAAAGGAGAGTTTGATGTTGTAACTTCAGGTGTCGGCGTTGATATCGATGATGATGCATCCGATGGAATCACCGTTATTAATACGTATGACACAGAAAAGTACAAAGAGATGGCTGAAAAAGCATATGACTGGAACCAGAAAGGCTATTTTATGCCAGATTCTACAACGAATACAACAACCCGTCAGGATCTGTTCCGTGCCAATACAGCGTTCAGCTATTATGGAAACCAGCATCCGGGAACTGCAACACAGGAAACAATGAACTCCGGTAAAGAAATCGTTTCGATTCCGATTGGAAGAAGCACTATCAGTACCTCCTCTGTTAACTTCTGCCAGTGGGCAATTCCGGCACAGTGCGAGAACCCGAAAAAAGCTCTTGCAGTCCTGAATCTGCTGTACTCAGACTCCGACTTCCAGAATCTGTTCCGATATGGAATTGAAGGCAAAGATTATGTTGTATCGGATGGAATTGCATCTTATCCAGATGGAGTAACTTCTGATTCGGTAGGCTGGGGCAACGAGCTGTGGCTCTGTGGTAATGGTTCTGTTGGCTATGCATGGGAAACTGATCCGGAAAATGTATACGAGAAATTTACGGAATACAATGATACTGCACAGGAATCTCCGCTGTATGGATTCATTTATGACACGACAAATGTAAAAAATGAAATTACAGCAATTACAAACGTAACAGATAAATATAAAGCAATCATCGAAAACGGCGATGCAGATCCAAGTACGACACTGCCGCAGTTCAATGAAGAACTGAAATCAGCAGGTATCGACAATATTATCGAAGATATGCAGAAACAGGTAGACGAATGGCTTGCAAATAAATAAACAAGGCAGACAGGGTCGGACGATGAGAATCGGCCGGCCCTGGCTTTTGAGACAGAAAAAGAGGGATTTCTATGGGAAAAAAGAAAACATGGAAAAATATAAAAAGAGCATTTCCATTATATATAATGGTAGCGCCGGGATTTTTATATCTTTTAATTAATAACTATGTGCCGATGACCGGTATCATCATTGCTTTTAAACATTTGAATTTTGCAAAAGGAATTTTGCACAGTGACTGGGCGGGGCTTTCCAACTTTGAATATCTGTTTAAAACACCGGATGCAGCACTGATTACAAGAAACACATTATTATACAATTTTGCATTTATTGTCGTTAATACGACGGTATCTATTCTGATTGCAATTTTACTGAGTGAATTAAGAAGCAAGACAAAAGTGAAAATTTTTCAGTCTGCTGTTCTGATTCCATCTTTGATTTCGATTATCATTGTCAGCTATCTGGTATATGCGTTCTTAAGCGGACGTACTGGCTTTGTTAATGGACTGCTGACTTCTCTTGGAAAAGAAAATATCTCATTTTACACCGAGTCAAAATACTGGCCATTCATCCTGATTTTTGTAAACTGCTGGAAGGGAGCCGGATATTCATCCATTATTTATCTGGCAGCGATTCTTGGAATTGACCAGGAAATGTATGAGGCAGCTGAGATTGACGGAGCAACAAGATGGCATAAAATCAAATGTATTACCCTTCCGCTGCTGAAATCTACAGTAGTCACAATGACACTGCTGTCCATCGGAAGAATTTTCTATTCTGATTTTGGTCTGTTTTATCAGGTACCAATGAACTCGGGAGCGCTGATCAATGCAACCAACACGATTGATACTTACGTATATCGAGGACTGATTGAGCTGGGTGACATCAGTATGTCATCGGCAGCCTGTGTATATCAGTCGCTGATGGGATTTGCACTTGTCATGATTGCAAACTGGCTTACAAAACGTTACAGCAGTGAGAATGCACTGTTCTGACAGAAAAGAGGACAAAATTATGGTAGGAAAACAGGAACGGCGTTATCAGAGAATGATCACGGTAGTTCTGGCACTGATTTCACTGATTATGGTGATTCCGCTGGTGCTTCTGGTGGTTGCATCGTTTACAAGCAACAATGAGATTGTGCTGCATGGATATTCTTTCTTCCCAAAAGAACTGAGTCTGGAAGCATACAGGTACATTTGGAACGAGAGGGCACAGGTTTTCCATGCATATGGAATCACCATTCTGGTAACCGCGATTGGAACAACGATTGGCGTGATGATGACACTTTTGTATGCGTATGTACTGGCACATGAGAAATTTCCTGGAAAAACATTTCTTGCATTTTATCTGTTTTTCACGATGCTGTTTAATGGTGGACTGGTACCGACCTATATTATGTATACCCGCTACCTGCACATGAAAAATACGATTCCGGCATTAATTATACCGGGTCTGCTGATGAGTGCTTTTAATGTGATTCTGACAAGAACGTATATTCAGTCAAATGTACCGGCGGCATTAAGTGAGGCTGCCAAAATTGATGGTGCAACAGAGTTTCAGGTATTCCGCAAAGTAGTTCTTCCTATGTGTAAACCGATCATTGCAACGGTCGGATTATTTGCCGGACTTGGTTATTGGAATGACTGGACGAATGGATTATACTATATTACAGATACTAACAAATTCAGCATTCAGCAGCTTTTGAATAATATGATTAAAAACATCGAATTTCTTTCCAAAAATGCGAACAGTAATATCAACCTGGCCAGCGTAGGAGGGGGAATCCCGCAGGAGACCGTGCGTATGGCAATCGCCATCGTCGGACTGCTTCCGATTCTGATCGTATTCCCATTCGTACAGAAATATTTTGTAAAAGGAATTTCTATTGGAGCTGTAAAAGGCTGAGAAAAAATTGGGGGAAAGCAAATGAAAATAAAAGAGATGGAAACAGAAAAACTGATTTCGCTTCTCTGCGGCGATCAGTTTATGAATACAAAAGCACTGCCGGAATACGATATTCCATCCCTGGAAATGAGCGATGGACCGATGGGGCTTCGCTATCAGAAAAAGGATAAGGATTCTCTTGGCATTAATCGAAGTGAACCGGCGACCTGTCTGCCGGCGGGAGTAGCAGTAGCGGCATCCTGGAACCCGGATGTAGCAGAGCAGGTAGGAACAATCATTGGATCAGAGGCGGCTGCGTACGGAGTGGATCTGGTGCTTGGACCGGCGGTTAATTTGGAACGGAATCCCCTCTGCGGAAGAAATGTGGAATATCTTTCCGAGGATCCGCTTCTTGCAGGAAGACTGGGAGGTGCCTATATCCGCGGCGTGCAGTCACAGCAGGTCGGCGCATGTATCAAGCACTTTGCTGCAAATAATCAGGAGACCGAACGGGAATATCTGAATGTAATCTGTGAGGAAGATGTCCTGCGGGATCTGTATTTAAAAGCATTTGAAATTGCAATCCGTGAGGGAAAACCGGCAGCGGTCATGACGAGCCTTTCGAAGATCAATGGAACATACTGTGCAGAAAACCGCTGGCTGTTCGATATTCTTCGAAAAGAATGGGGATTTGACGGACTGGTCATGACGGACTGGTTCGGACTGGACGATCGGGTGAAATCGGCAGAGGCAGGACTGGATCTTGAAATGCCGGGAACGGATGGAAAAAGCACTGCTTATATGGTGGAGCAGTGGAAACAGGGCAGACTGGACGAACACGTGATCCGTGAGCGGGCAGAATGCATCATACGAAATGCGAGAAAGTGGAAGATTCCGAAAACGAAAAAGACAGAGGAAGAACGAGAGCTGATTTTAAAAGAAAATCATGAAAAGGTCTGCGCAGCAGCAGAAGAAGCCATTGTTCTGCTGAAAAATAAAGAGGATATTCTGCCGCTGCAGCAGGGCAGAAAGCTGGCGGTTATTGGAGAATATGCGAGAGAACCTCTGTTTCAGGCGGAGGGCTCCGGAAAAGTAGAAGGAGCAGGAAAAGAAGACGCCTGGGAATGTGCAGAAAAATGGAACGGAGCAGATAATACACCGTTTGCGATGGGATATCGCAGGAACAATGCGGGAAGTGAAGCGGAGCAGCAAAAACTCCGGGATGAGGCGGTGAAAACAGCAGCGGATGCAGATGCGGTTCTGTTTTTCCTTGCTATGGATTTTGGTTTTGAAGGAGAAGGAAATGACCGTGTGCAGTATGAACTGCCGGAATACCAGGTGGCTCTTTAAAGAAATTGCTGCAGTTAATTCGAATGTAATTGCGGTTGTGATGAACGGCGGAGCCGTTGCCATGCCGTGGGCCGACGAAGTAAAGGCGATTCTGGAATGCTTCTACGGCGGTCAGGGGATTGGAAGAGCGATTGTGAAAGTGATAAGCGGAGAGGTGAATCCGTCCGGACATATGCCTGTGTCAGTTCCAGCGTTCCGGGAACAGATTATCTCGGATGAAATTTTGCAGAGCAGACGGAGCAGGTGACGTACCGCGAGGGTATGTTTATGGGCTACCGAGGATACGAGACGAAAAAAATTCCGGTGCAGTTTCCGTTTGGATTCGGACTTTCGTATACAACATTTGAAATTACGGAGTGCAGCGTGGAGCAGGAGAAAATCACAGATTGTGAGAAAACAGTTCTGCGTGGAAAAATTAAAAATACGGGCAACAGAAAAGGGACTCAGGTCGTTCAGCTCTATGTGAAAAATCCAAGAGCATGGAAAGCAAGGCCAGCCAGGGAACTTCGCGATTTTCAGAAAATCATACTGGAGGCGGGAGAAGAAAAAGAGTTTGTATTTTCCATTTCACGTGAACTGTTTGAACTCTACGATGAACGCGTTGATGAGCGGACGGTACCGCAGGGAATGTATGGACTTGAGCTTGGATTTTCAGTACAGGATATCCGTGCAGCACAGAAGATCGAAGTAACACCGGTTTTTCCAGTACCAAAACAGATCCAGGGATGGGATAAAACGGAGCGTCTGCTGGAAACGAAGGCTGGGGAACAGATTTTTGAAGAGCTGTATCGTAAAATTACAGAAAAAGCAGGAGGAATCTTCGCGCAGCGTCTGAAAGAAGAGAAAAATGTAAGAGAAATGCTTCTTTCTCAGCCATTCGTATCGTTCACCTGATGATCTGGAATGAGATGACAGATTCAGAATTAATTGCTATATTGGAAAAGGTAAATCAAGAACTGTATCATGACTACCGGGAAAAGATGCGGAGTTTGGAGAAAAAATGAAAACAATAGAAGAAATGAAATCCTTTCCGGCGGCAAGAAAAAATTACAGACCGGAAAGGTAGAAAAACTGTCGGAAGAACAGATGAAATGGTTCCGGGATGCGAAGTTTGGCATGTTTATTCACTGGGGAGTATATTCGATGCTCGGAAAAGGGGAATGGGTGCTGATGAATGAGCATCTGGATGTACGGAAGTATGAGACACTGAAGGATGACTTTCTTGCAGAAAATTTTGATGCGGAACAGTGGGCCAAAAATGCAAAGGCAGCGGGGATGAAGTACATGGTGCTGACAACACGCCACCACGATGGCTTTTGCCTGTTCGATTCGAAATGCAGTGATTTTACCGCAATGAAAGGAGCTGCACATCGGGATTTTGTTAAAGAATATGTGGAGGCGTGCCGGAAAGAAGGAATGAAAGTTGGCTTTTATTATTCTCCTCTCGACTGGCGCTTTCCAGGATATTTCATGCCGGATCTTTACTGGGAGAGTGCAGAGGCACTGAAAAAACAGTGCCATGATCAGCTGATGGAGCTGATGAGTAATTATGGAAAGATTGATCTGCTCTGGTTCGACGGTGAGTGGCTTGCACTTGGAGGAATGGACTGGAATGGAGAAAGAGGCTGGTACAGGAAAGATGACTGGCAGACCAGTGAATATATGAGGGTCAATTATTTCTGGGAGTCGGAGAAACTGATAAATGAAATTCGACAGCTGCAGCCGGATATTATGATCAATAACCGCGGCGGCTGGGAAGGCGATTTCCATGTGCGGGAACGCAGAATCGACGGGATGCGGACGGACAAGCCGTGGGACAGCAACGACTGTATTGCGGATTCCTGGGGCTATATCCCGGGCAGACCAGTGCTGCCGCTGCGCCAGCTGATTCAGAATCTGGTTTCAATCGCTGTGCGGGACGGCAATTATCTGCTGAATATCGGCCCGGACGGAACGGGAAAAATGGATGAGGAGCAGGTAGAACGCCTGCGCCAGGCCGGAGAATGGCTTTCGAAATACGGCGAAACGCTGTACGGCCTGCGCGGCGGCCCTGTGATTGCGGACCGCTGGGGCGGAACGACGTACCGCGACAATATTGTTTATGTGCATATTCTGGAATGGGAAAAAGATCAGATCACGTTTGAAATTCCGGGGAATACAATGGAAAAATGGGAAGTGATTTCCGGCGGAAAAGCAGAACTGACGGAAGAAAACGGAACCTTTTCGATCTCCGTCCCGATTCCGGAGCGCGACAGCATTGATACCATTCTGAAACTTACCTTTGCAGAACCGATTGTATGGGAGGGCTGCAAAGGACGGGAAAATGATGTGTATGGACTTGCGGACGGTCTGAAAGAAGAATAGAGGATACAAAAAAACGGATCGAGTATCTGACTTTAAAATCAGATGTTCGATCGTTTTTTGCGTGTAAATCGTATCAATTACTTACTGTTCATTTTCATCCTTCGGCAGCCGCACGATCCGTACCTTGTCGACTCTCCGGTCTGCCATTTTCAGTACGGTTACGTCGAGGCCATCCGAGACGAAATGATCGCCTTCCTTTGGCACGCGCTCGAGGATCCCCATGATCCATCCGCTGACCGTAAAGACGTCAAATTCTTTGTCAATATCGAGCTCTTCATACACCTTGTCGATGCTTGCCGTTCCGGTCACGAGGTATTCGTTTTCGGAAACTTTCTGGATTTCCTGTACAACCGCATCATGCTCATCCCAGATTTCGCCGACGAGTCTTCGAGGATATCTTCCATGGTGATGATACCGTCGGTGCCGCCGAATTCATCAATGATAATGGCAATATGCGATTTCTTCGCCTGCATTTTTTTCAGCAGCGGGCCGACCTTCGTATTCTCGGTTACAAAGAGCGCCGGGCGGATGATGCTGCTTAGCGGTTTGTTGGTGTGGTAAATGTGGTTGTGGAAATCCTTCTGATACACAATTCCCACAATGTGGTCGATATCATCATCATACACCGGCAGCCGGGAAAATCCGGTGTCGGAGAAGTCTTAGCGATCTCGGATTTCGTCGCATCGAGCGGAATGCCGATGACGTTGACACGCGGAGTAAAGATCTCTGCGGCCTCCATCTCCATGAAGCCGATTGCATTCTGAATCAGATCGCCTTCCTGATCGTCGATGTCGCCTCCTGGGTCGCCTCCTCGACGATGGTCATCAGTTCCTCATCGGTGATGCCGTGGTTTTCCGAGGATTTGAAGATGCGGGAGAGCAGCTTCTTCCACTGGGAAAAGAAAAACGTCACCGGGGTCAGCACGATCATCAGAATGTGGAGAAACGGTGCGGAAAATTTGGCGATCGTCTCCGGGGATTCTTTTGCAATGCTTTTCGGGGAAACTTCGCCGAAGATCAGGACCACGATAGTGGTTACGATCGTGGAAACCGTCGCACCGGAGTCGCCGCCGAGAATCTTGATAAAAAGCACCGTGGCAAGGGAGCTGAGTCCGATGTTGACGATGTTGTTGCCGACGAGAATCGTGGAGAGCAGCTTGTCAAAGTTCTCCAGCAGCTTTAACACCAGTTCCGCCCGCTTGTCGCCTTTTTCTGCCATATTTTTCATGCGGATGCGGTTCAGCGAGGTGAAAGAAGTCTCCGTCGCCGAAAAGTAGGCTGAGAGCATGACGCAGATAAGAATGATGATGAGTGACACAATGTCGCTGTTCATTTGTTTTTCCTTTCTTAGGAAACCGGGACACGATGCAAAAAATGTACAAAAAGACATAACCTATCTTGAATCTGGCGGAATCAAAGATAGATTATGTCTCCGTTTATCAAATGATGAAAATAAAGCATCGTCGAGGCATACTGCCTGAGTCGTCCATGTTTCTGTAATCCTTTCGTTGATCAGTAATCCCTTTTATTGTACGGTATGTGGGAATAATTGTCAATAAGACATGCGAAAATCACAGGAAATACGAAACCGCATTGTTGTAGCTGATATTTTCCACCATCTCTTTCAGAAACTCCAGGTTCGCCGGGTACTCCCCGTTTTCCACCCAGTTTCCGATTTGATTGCAGAGAATCCGGCGGAAATATTCGTGGCGCGGGAAGGAGAGGAAGCTGCGGGAGTCGGTCAGCATGCCGATGAAGGTGGAGAGCATGCCGATGCTGGAAAGCGTCGCAAGCTGGGATTCCATGCCGTATTTGTGATCGTTGAACCACCATGCGGTACCGAACTGCACTTTCGAGCGGATGCCAGGCGCAGCAAAGTTTCCAGCCATGCTTGCAAGCATCGGGTTGTCGCCCGGGTTCAGAGAGTAGAGCACAGTTTTCGGCAGTGCGTCGTCCTCGTCCATATCGTTTAAGAAAGCGCCGAGCATCGGGGCAAAGGCGAAATCGTTCATGCTGTCAAAGCCGGTATCGGCACCGAGCGCACGGAACATCCGCTTCGAGTTGTTACGGAGTGCTTTGATATGAAGCTGCATGGCGATATTGTGCTTATGATACAGCCGTCCGAGGTTCGTCAGAAGGAAGCCCTTGTACATGCCGAGCTCTTTTTCAGTGAGAGCACCGCCGTTCATGCGATTTTCAAATACATCATTCGCCTCAGCAGCCGTGCATGGCACATAGAAGCAGCCCTCAAGGCTGTGGTCGCTGACAACGCAGCCGGCGGAGAGGAAGAAGTCGAGGCGGCAGGAGAGGGCATGCACCATATCCTCCGCGGATGCAATCGTCCTGCTGGCGGCAGCGGCAAGCTTTTCCACATATTCCGGGAAATCCGGCTTCTCGAGATGAACGGCGCGGTCCGGGCGGAAGGACGGCAGAACGCGGCAGGCAAAGTCTTCCTTCTGTAATGCCAGATGGCAGTGCAGATCATCTGCAGGATCGTCGGTGGTGCACAGATGCGACACATGCTGGTTCAGAATCAGATTGCGCACGGTAAACTCCTTCGTCTGCAGTTTTGCATTCGCCTCATCCCAGAGCTCCTTCGCTGTTGCGCGGGAGAGCGGTGTCGTGATGCCGAAGTACCGCTGCAGCTCCAGATGTGTCCAGTGGTATAAAGGATTGCCGATCGCGTTCTCAATCGTCTCGGCAAACGCCAGATATTTGTCGTAATCATCGGCGTTTCCGGTGATCAGATCCTCCGAAAAGCCCATCGCACGCATGGCACGCCATTTATAATGATCCCCGCCGAGCCAGACGCGTGTCAGATTCTCCATCTGGCGGTCTTCGAGAATCTCCTGTGGATTCAGATGGTTGTGATAGTCAAAAATGGGCATTTTTTCAGCCGCCTCGTGGTACAGTGTTTTCGCCGTATCGGTCTGCAGCAGAAAGTCAGCGTCCATAAAAGGTTTCATATGGAAATACCTCCCCTTTAGAATTGAGCGGTCAGAGCAGCAAGCGTATCTGCCACAGCGCCAGGTCCATGAAGCATCGAGACAAAAGCATCCAGTACACGGTCAGAAAGTCCGGCAGAAATCAGATCCACACCGAAAATCGAAGCATCGGAGAGCAGCGGAGCCAGAGTTTTGGAAAGGGTCTCGCGGTCAGCCGGTGCGCTGAGTTTCAGATCCTGCACATACGGGCGGACCGTGGCAAGCAGCGGATCCGGGCTCAGCTCAAATGCATCGCCGTTGTCATCCACGCCCATCAGATACCGCAGCCATCCCGCAAATACAGCCGGAATTGCCTGGAGATCCGAGAGTGACAGCTCCGGAGAAGCAAGATACGATTTGATCGTCTCACCGAACCGGATCGACAGCTTCTGTGACGTATCGGTTGCAATTCGCTGCGGCGTATCCGGCATAAACGGATTCGGGATGCGGATGTTCAGCACTTCATCGATAAACTGCTTCGGAGAGAGAATACCAGGATCGGTGACAACCGGAAGTCCTTCGATATATCCGATGCGCTCCACGAGCTTTTTCAGTACCGGATTTTTCATCTCCTCACTGATTAGTTCATAGTCCAGCAGGCAGCCGAACACAGCGAGTGCGGTGTGCAGCGGGTTCAGGCAGGTGCAGACCTTCATGCGCTCTGTTTTGTTGACAGTTTCCCGGTCGGTAAAGATCCATCCGCTCTTTTCCAACGGCGGCCGTCCGTTCGGGAAATGATCTTCGACTACGAGGTACTGGCATTCCTCTGCATTGACGAACGGAGCAACGTGGGTGTGGCGGGAGGTGACGATCGACTGTGCATCAGCGAGGCCGTTCTCCTCGAGTATCTTTTCGATGGAACCATCCGGCCGCGGGGTGATCTTGTCGATCATGGTCCACGGGAAGCTGACTTTTTCCGGGTTCTGCAGATAGGAGAGGAAGCCTGGCTGTACCAGCTTGTTTTCTTCCCATGCAGAAGCGTAGGCTGTCAGGGCAAGGGAAAGTTTTTCGCCATTGTGGGAGCAGTTGTCGGTGCTGACCATCGCAAACGGTTTTTCGCCTGCAAGAAATCTTTCATATAAAAGAGAAGCAACTTTTCCCATATAGCTGGTAACGGAAGAAGGTCCGGCAGCAAAATCGGCAGCAACAGACGGCAGCAGTTCGCCCGCACCGTTTTTCAGGGAATATCCCTTTTCGGTGATCGTAAACGTCGTCATCTGCAGGGAATCCTTGGTAAAGATTTCTTTTAACCGGGCAAAATCCGGAGAATCCGCCGTATCGGCAGCCAGCGATTCTGCGATGCTTCCAACAACGGTTTTCTCGACAGAACCATTGGCTTTTAAGGTCACCAGAATGCTTAAATTATCGTGCGGCTGGTACATATCACGGATGATTTCTGTATCGAAGCCCTCCGCAACGATGACACCGCGGTCAAAGGTACCGTTGTTCAGCAGTTCCTGTGCTGTATTTGCCTGGAAGGCACGGAAAATATTTCCGGCTCCGAAATGCACCCAGCACGGAGATTCTTTCGTGCGGGTGATCATTGCTTCGCGGTCATAGGATGGAAGCGCATAGCCTGCGGCTTCCCACGCTTTTTGATCTGCCAGTCCGGCAGCTGTTAAGTTAAGAGACATCAGTAAAAACCTCCTTTAAATTCCACGTTTGTGACTCTTGTCAATAGCTTCCCAGAGTCCGTTTAAATAAGTCGCGCCGAGTGCGCGGTCATACAGTCCATAGCCCGGCATTGCCTTCTCGCCCCAGATCATACGTCCGTGGTCCGGGCGGATCGGGCCGTCAAAGCCGATGTCGTACAGCGCTTTCATGATCTCATACATATCGAAGCTGCCGTCAGAGGAAAGGTGTGCGGCCTCCTCGAAATCCTGCTGGCTGTGGAATTTCAGATTGCGGACGTGAGCGAAGTGGATGCGGCCCTTTAAGGAACGGATCATATCCGGCAGATCGTTCTCCAGGTTTGTTCCGTAGGAACCCGAGCAGAAGGTCACGCCGTTGTGCGGGTCATCGACCGTCTTCATCATGCGCAGAATGTTTTCTTTATTAATGATGATTCTCGGAAGACCGAAGACACTCCATGCCGGGTCGTCCGGGTGAATGGCCATTCTAATGTCGTACTCGTTGCAGACCGGCATGATGCGTTCGAGGAAGTATTTGAGGTTGGCAAACAGTTTCTCATCATCCACATCGCGGTAAGCGTCAAAGAGTTCTTTCACTTTTGCCATGCGCTCCGGCTCCCAGCCAGGAAGAATTGCGCCGTTTGCATCACCTGCGATAGATTCAAACATTTTTTCCGGAACAAGTGCGTCTACGGCGGACTGTTTGTAGGCAAGTACGGTCGAGCCGTCCGGACGGACGCGTGCGAGTTCTGTTCTGGTCCAGTCGAAGACCGGCATGAAGTTATAGCAGACAAGGTGAATGTCTTCCTTGCCGAGGTGCTTTAACGTTTCAATATAATTATCGATGTACTGCTCACGGTCCGGGCTGCCGATTTTGATGGCGTCGTGGATGTTGACGCTCTCGATGCCGGAGATGTGAAGTCCAGAGGCCTCAACCTCTTCTTTTAACGCGTGAATCGCTTCGCGTGTCCACACCTCGCCCGGGGTAGTGTCGTACAGAGTTGTGATGACTCCGGTTACGCCCGGAATCTGGCGGATCTGCTCTAAGGTAACGGTATCAAATTTGGAACCATACCAGCGAAATGTCATTTCCATAAGAAAAACTCTCCTTTATTTTGTAATGTACTCTCGGAATCTTTCTGCACTTGCCTTTGCAGCTGGCGGAAAATCATCTCACAAA
>ENA-OQIM01000053-OQIM01000053.1-human-gut-metagenome-genome-assembly--contig:-NODE-53-length-32286-cov-1.854131_pt1 | contig 32286 bp, 51 predicted proteins | sample MGYA00242579_ERZ504744 | MGnify/ENA primary metagenome ERZ504744 (study PRJEB26092, sample SAMD00036441) | human gut metagenome | host: Homo sapiens | study: EMG produced TPA metagenomics assembly of...
TCGTGATTTTGAAATGTACGTAAAATATATAAGATCAAGGGCATGTTTATGATATAATAAATGAAAAAAGGAGCGTGAATGGAAATGAGTAAAAAACTTGAAAAAATGAGATGGCGGCAGAAGACAGAATCTATCGAAAAGATGAATGGGTCAGACAGGACACAGATGAGCTGTTGGGACTGGAACAGAAGCTGAATGAGATGGAACTGTCAGAGAAGGATCGCAAGGTTGTGGACGATTACACCGCATGTATGGAATCCAGCAGGACAGAATGGGATACCTTCTGTATGAGGCTGGAATGAAAGATGCCAGACGCAAAATGCGAATCCGTAAAGCTGTCTGCAGAATATCTTTCGCAGCTGCAGTAGCTGCAATCCTCGTGATCTGGCATGAGAAGACATTGGATAAATTGCAGGAAATACTTCACATGCTGCATTGGGAAATGGATGAGGACGAACAGGAATAATTTTTCTGGAATCAACTAAAAAATCTATAAACAGAAACAAAAGATGGAACTGTATCAGAATGATAATTCAAATGATAACAGTTCCATCTTTTTATTTAAGAAAATAAATGTTTTACGTGAAACATTTAAATTGCTTCGAGTGCCTGGGCAATATCTGCGATCAGATCGTTTTTGTCCTCAAGACCACAGGAAATACGGATCAGTCCAGCTGGAATTCCCGCAGCGGCAAGCTGCTCGTCGTTCATCTGTCTGTGAGTGGAAGTAGCAGGATTCAGACAGCATGTTCTTGCATCTGCAACGTGAGTTTCGATTGCTGCAAGTTTCAGATTCTTCATGAATTTTTCTGCGGCAGCACGACCGCCTTTTAATTCGAAGGAAACAACACCGCATCCTCCGTTTGGAAGATATTTTTTTGCGATCTCGTAATATTTATTGGATGGAAGAGTGGGATAATTTACAAACTCTACTTTGTCATGCTTTTCAAGGAATTCTGCAACAGCCTGTCCGTTTTCGACATGACGTGGCATACGGACATGAAGAGATTCCAGACCAAGATTCAGAATGAAGGCGCTCTGTGGTGACTGAGCACAGCGAGATCACGCATCAGCTGGGAAGTACATTTAGTGATGAATGCGCCTTCTTTGCCAAATTTCTCGGCGTATGTAATTCCGTGATAAGATTCATCTGGAGTACAGAGTCCAGGGAATTTGTCAGCGTGAGCCATCCAGTCAAATTTACCGGCATCAATGATCGCGCCGCCAAGTGCGGCTCCATGACCATCCATATATTTGGTTGTAGAATGAGTTACGATATCAGCACCCCATTCGATCGGACGTAAATTTACCGGTGTTGGGAAAGTATTATCTACGATAAGCGGTACACCATGAGCATGAGCAGCTTTGGCGAATTTTTCAATATCCAGAACCGTAAGCGCCGGGTTTGCAATAGATTCTCCGAAAACTGCTTTTGTATTTTCTTTGAAAGCTGCATTCAGTTCTTCCTTAGTGCAGTCCGGATCGACAAAAGTCACATCTACACCCATTTTTTTCATTGTGACGGCAAGCAGATTATAGGTTCCACCATAAATGGAAGAGGAAGAAACAACGTGACTTCCTGCTTCACAGATATTAAAGATCGCAAAGAAGTTTGCTGCCTGTCCGGAAGAAGTCAGCATTCCGGCGGTACCGCTTCGAGAGCTGCAATCTTGGCTGCAACATAATCGTTTGTGGGATTCTGAAGTCTTGAGTAAAAATAGCCTTCTGCTTCAAGATCAAAAAGTTTCCCCATGTCTTCACTGGTATCATATTTGTAGGTGGTTGACTGGTAAATAGGAATCTGCCGTGGTTCTCCATTTCCAGGTGTATAACCAGCCTGAACACATTTGGTGTTGATAGAATAGTCCATAAATTTTCCCTGCCTTTACATTGTATATAGTATCTTTTATGTTATACCCTTTTTACATAGATGTAAAGGTAAAATACATACTTGATAAGTATGAAATGTATGATATGTAATTGTCCGTAGTAACTTGGTTGTGAATGGTGCCTGTGAAAAGCTGCCAGCAAAGTATAAGGGATGCTTGCACATTTGTCGGGAAAAACGAATAAATATATGCTATAATAAGTGCAGCTACAGTGAGAGTATACGCAAATAATAACTGGACAAGGAGGATGATTATGGCAAAAATCGTAAAAATTGGTTCATCGGAAAACAAAGATAAACGTCTTTTGCAACTTACAAATAATCTCAATACATTGAAGGCATCTCTTGCAAATATGATTGAGCAATATGAAAATGAAGGCGCAGAAGAGAAAAAACTGGATACTATGACAGAAGCTCTGGATGCCTTAGAAGACGCGTATGATGCCCTAAATGACATTTTGCTGGAGGAAAGGTAAATAATATAGATGAGCTATATAACAACGTATACAAGGCGGCATTTTGACCCTGTAAATCCTGATCCCGATCTGATCTGTATCGAGGATATTGCCCATGCTTTGCCTATGATCTGCCGGGGGAATGGACATGTCACTACATTCTGGTCAGTAGGAGAACATTGTATCTGCTGTGCAAAAGAAGCAAATGCAAGAGGATTGTCGAAACGTCTGGTGCTGGCGTGCCTTTTACACGATGCCAGTGAATGTTATATGTCAGATGTGCCAAGACCTTTAAAGCAGGAGATGTCCGCATATAGAAAAATAGAGGACGATTTACTGAAAGTGATATACGGTAAATTCCTCGGAACACCACTTACACCAGAGGAAGAAACACAGATCAAAATAATAGATGATGATCTATTGTGGTACGATCTGGAAACACTTTTGGATGAAAAACAGGAGACAGAAAAGCCGAAACTGCACATAGATCTGGATTATACGGTGCGGCCATTTAAAGTAGTGGAAGAAGAATATCTTGAAATTTTTAAAATGTTTCACGTGAAACATTGAAGTGGCTGTGATAAAATTAAATCACAGTAAACAGTAACTCATATACTTATACTAAACTATAAATGAGTAAATTTGAAAAATTGCACAAAACTACCCTGCTAATTTTATAAATGAGTCAAAATCATCGCTTTCCTTTGCACATTGAAAGATATCGATACTTTTCCAACTGAACAATGCTGCAGATCTTGTGATATCCGGTCTCGAAAGAGCAGAACTCACCAGTTCCTGCTATACACATGAAATGTGCCAGTGACATAAGCAGCCAATACCTTTTGATCCCCTGTACAGAACGCAGCTGATAGCCGTCCAGTGCCATTTTATCCTTACACTGGCGGAAAAATATTTCAATTGACCATCGGTACACATAATATTTTCGCTTTTTGACTGTCGCAAGGTCAAATCCATTATGTGTAACGGACAATTCGGCAGCCAGTTCGCTGAGTTCCTTTTTCATTCCTGATGGATACAGCAGACGGTTTGTTTTCAAAGCACCAATGGTATGGAACCCTTTCTGCGCAAAGGCATTGATTATTTTTCAGAAACATATTAGTAGTCACAAAGGAAATAAGACATTACTGGTGGAACAGACAGTTCCTTTGCAATGTTCTGTGCAATGTCAATTTTAGAAATTGATTTATTGTACATTACAAAAGCATAATTCAGGACAATGCCGTTGCAGGAAAGCATAACAGCAACTGCCTGATGTCCATAATCCTGTTTTTTCTTTAAATGAGACTGGTGAAAGTACGCATCTTCAATTGGATGTAATGCCCGTGACAAAGGCTTAGTCTTTGAAGCTATCGTGTCATCCACAATGCAGAAAACAGGATTTCCGGTACGTGCAGCTTCTGAATAAATAATCTCAATGACAGACTGTTTTAATGTATCTGAAAGTAATGAATCATTCCATTTCCCGGAATTAAGGAAATGAGCGATCGTAGTTCTGTGGCAGGAGCTGTTTTTAGCAAAATCCGTGGTTTTTCCATGGTATCCTGAGATAAAAATGCTGATCAGGATACTCATAAGATGATTTATGACCCGGTTCGAATAGAATTTGCATAAATTTAATTTCTTAAACTGGTTGTATATGAATGACGAATGATGTATAGTATTTGCGAGAGGCACCTTCTTTCTTGTGAATGTTGCAAATGTTTGTTTCGTCACTTTCATTATACAACATAATCAGATTTAAGGTGTCTTTCTTTTATGCAAAATCACGAACTTGCTCATTTATAGAATATAGAAAAATAAAAACAGTCTGATGATACAGGCTGTTTTTACGAAATAAATAGATAAGAGAGGTGTCTGCGATGTTTTCAAAGACCAGGAACAGAATGACAGAGGAACATTATGAGAAGGAGATCGGGCGACTTCGGACAGCGCTTGAGGAGGCTGATGCAGTTGTGATCGGTGCCGATGCGGGACTATCGACATCGGCAGGATTTACGTATGCAGGAGAAAGATTCCGGGCACATTTCTCAGATTTTGCGGCGAAATATGATTTCTCGGATATGTATTCCGGCGGTTTTTATCCGTATGAGACGCTGGAAGAATACTGGGCGTACTGGAGCCGTTATATCTATATCAACCGTTACATGGATGCACCGAAAACGGTGTATGAGAAGCTGCTGGAACTGGTGCGGGACAAGGACTATTTTGTGCTGACAGCGAATGTAGATCACTGTTTCCAGAAGGCAGGATTTGATAAGAAACGACTGTTTTATACACAGGGGGACTATGGACTTTTTCAGTGCAGCGAGCCGTGCTGTCAGGAAACTTATGATAATGAAGAGCTCGTCTGTGAGATGGTACAGCAGCAGAAAGATATGAGGGTTCCAACAGAACTCGTCCCACACTGCCCGTACTGTGGAAAGCCGATGACGATGAATCTTCGGGCTGACAATACCTTTGTGCAGGACGAAGGCTGGCATCAGGCAGCAGAGCGGTACTCCAATTTCCTTCGTACACGCGACGGATTAAAGACACTTTATCTGGAATTAGGGGTCGGGTATAACACACCAGGGATCATCAAGTATAGTTTCTGGCAGATGACACTTAAGAACCATCAGAACACCTACGCCTGCCTGAACTACGGCCAGGCCGAATGCCCAAACGAGATCCGAAGCCAGGCGATCTGCATCAATTCTGATATAGGAGAAGTGCTGGAGAGGATTTAAAAATAACTGAAAAGAGGAAAAAACCATCATGAAAAATTATAAATTACTGACACCTGGACCACTGACAACTACCGATACGGTAAAGAAATGCTGTTTGACCACTGCACCTGGGATGATGATTACAAAGTATCACTCAGGAGATCAGAAAAAAACTGCTGGAACTTGCACATGTATCTGAGGATGAATACACTGCCATTCTGATGCAGGGAAGCGGTACTTTTGGTGTGGAATCTGTACTTACCAGCGTGATCGGAGCAGACGAGAAACTCCTGATCTGTGCAAAGGGAGCATACGGAGAACGTATGGAGGATATCGTAAAACATGCCGGGATCGACTATACGATCTACCATGAAAAATACGACAGAGTGCCGGATGCAGGCAAGGTAAATGAGATCCTGAAGAACGATCCTGCCATCACACATGTATCCATGGTCCACAGTGAGACAACCTCTGGAATCCTGAATGATATTGAGTCTGTCGCAAAAGTAGTCAAAGAAAATGGACGTACTATGATCGTAGATGCAATGAGCAGTTTCGGTGGTGTGGATATCCCGGTCGGAGAATGGGGAATCGACTTTATCATCAGCAGTGCAAACAAATGCATCCAGGGCGTACCGGGATTTTCCTTCATCATTGCAAACAAACAGAAACTGATCGAATCCAAAGGCAAAGCAAGAAGCCTTTCTCTTGACCTCTATGACCAGTGGGAGACTATGAACAAGGATGGCAAATGGAGATTTACTTCTCCGACACATGTAGTTCTTGCATTTTATCAGGCATTAAAGGAGATGGAAGCAGAGGGAGGAATCCCTGCAAGACATCAGAGATATGTGGAAAATAACCGTCTTCTGATCGAGAAAATGAAGGAACTTGGCATCCGTCCATACATTGACGAGGAGCATCAGGAACCGATCATCACAACCTTCTTTTATCCGGAAAATGCAAGCTTTTCCTTTGCAGATATGTATCAGTATATCAAAGAACGCGGCTATGCGATCTACTCTGGAAAAGTAACAGAGGCAGACACTTTCCGGATCGGAAACATCGGAGAAATCTACAAAGAAGACATCCTGAAAGTTTCAGAACTTATCAAAGAGTTTCTGGAACAGAACAGATAAAAATAAGTGAGGAAAAGCAAAATGAGTACATATAAAGCAGTAATTTTTGACGGGGCAGGCACAACTGTAGACTATGGATGCTTGCACCGGTGCAGGCATTTGTAGAAGTGTTCTGTCATTTCGGAATCGAGCCGACCATGGAAGAAGTAAGAAAACCGATGGGAATGCTGAAGCGTGACCATATCCGCACCATGCTCCAGATGAAGAGGATTTTCGGTCTTTGGAAAGAAAAATACGGAGCTGACTGGACAGAAGATGACGTAGAAAAACTTACTCTCTGTTTGAGGAGAAACTTCTGGGAATCCTCGATCAGTTTGCAGAAGTAAAGCCATATGTTCTGGAAACGATAGAGGAACTGAGAAAGAAAGATATCAAGATCGGTTCCACAACCGGTTATACCGACAAGATGATGGCGATCGTGACCGCCAAAGCAAAGGAAAACGGATACGAGCCGGATGCATGGTTCAGCCCGGATTCCACAGGAAATGTGGGACGTCCGTACCCATATATGATCTTCAGAAATATGGAAGCATTAAAGATCCAGTCCGTGAAAGAAAAATTCATCGATGCAGGCGCGGATGAAGTGATCCTGAATATGAAGGAACTGACGAAATTATTGTGAGATTTTCCTATCCTATAAAATATCTTCCGGGATATTGTCAGCGGAACTCCATTCCGGAAGCAGTTTCTGTCAGTACATGGTGGCGAATGGAATGTTTGGCCTGACAGAAATGAAAGATCAGCTGAAATGCAAAACGGCTGTTTCCATGGTTATGGCAGGAGTGGGAGTCATAGAATTGATGATCATAAATCTATTTTTATAATAATGCCTTCATACTTATTTTCGAATATTCATTCACATAAAGGGGTTGTTGCTGCAAAGATGAGAGATCATTTTTGCGGCAGCAGCCCCGATTTCAAGAGTTTTATTGGCTTGATATGAACTTACTATAATTTGAACCAACCAGTTTAGAGTAATTTTATTGACTTGTTATGTATTTGCTATAGTTTAAGCCAATTAATTCCGAGATTTTGGTGGACTTTATTTGTACTTATCTGTTTGCTAGTCATTTATAGCCTGAAATTTGGATGGTCTAATTTGCCATTACTTTTTCCAAGGTCATTAAAGGATAGCAAAAATAAAGCAAAACCGCCGCCAGGCAGATGTTCCTATCTGTTTCTGGCAGCGGTTTTATTTATGGATTGAATGGTTTAGCAGATCACAATGATCTGAATTGGAGGTTTTTTACTGGATCGGCTCGAAATCTACAGCACCGTGTTTGCACAGCGGCAGATGATGTCTTCCGGGAGTTCGTCGCTTCGTAGATGTAGCCGCAGACTTTGCAGACAAAGCCTTTCTTTCCTTCGGTCTGCGGTTTTGGTTTGACGTTGTTCTGGTAGTAGGTGTAGGTCATGGTCTCCTGGTCGCTCATGACACGGGCTTCGGTGACACTGCAGATGAACATGCCATGGGTTCCGAGGTCAACATATTGCTCTACCTTGAGGGACATGAATGCGTTGATGTATTTGTCCAGGAATACAAGTCCGTTGCCGGAACGGTTGACTTTCTGGCCTGCGAATTTGTCAGCAGTTCTGCCGGACTGGAAACCGAATCTTTCGAAAACAGAGAACGGTGCTTCGACGGACAGGCAGTTTACATTCAGGACACCAGTCTGCTGGATCACATGGTGAGAGTAGTTGGCTTTGTTGATGTTGACTGCTACACGGTACGGGTTATCGGTCAGCTGGGTAACAGTGTTTACGATCAGTCCGTTGTCACGTTTTCCATCGTTGGAAGTCACAACATAGAGACCGTATCCGATACGGAAAAGTGCAGACATATCATTTTTGTTTGCGAGAGTATCGTTCTTGGCGATATATTCTTTGCAGAGTTCATCGGTCATTGCCTCGATCTCTTTTCTGTTTTCTTCTTTTACAGCGGACCAGATGTGGACGTTGTTCTTTAACCAGTCGATCTTTTTGCACGGAGCCATCATTTCTTTCATGACTTTGGCTGCCAGAGGAGCCCAGGAGCCGTTTTCGATGATTCCTACCGTGCGGTTCTGGAAATTATGCTCTACCAGTCTGGTGATAAAGTCATTCATGAACGGATAGATGCTCGCATTGTAAGTGGTGGTTGCAAGGACCAGTTTGGAATAACGGAAAGCGTCGCTGAGAGCCTGGGACATATCGTCTCTTGCAAGGTCATAGACGAGAACCCGCGGACATCCTTTGGATTTGAGTTTTTCTGCAAGGAGATATACAGCGTCTCTGGTGTGACCATATACGGAAGTATAGGCGATCACGATTCCGTCTGTCTCCGGTGTGTAGGAGGACCAGGTGTCATAGAGTCCGATATAATGGCCAAGATCTTCAGTGAGTACAGGACCATGAAGCGGACAGATCTTCTGGATATCAAGTGTTGCGGCAACTTTGAGAAGCGCCTGAACCTGTTTTCCGTATTTTCCTACGATACCGATGAAGTAACGTCTTGCTTCGTCATCCCATGGCTCCTCTACATCGAGCGCACCGAATTTGCCGAAACCGTCTGCGGAAAACAGAACTTTTTCTGTGCTGTCATAAGTCACCATAACTTCCGGCCAGTGTACCATCGGAGCAAAGACAAAAGTAAGCTGATGGAATCCAAGAGAAAGTGTACCGCCGTTTTCTACTTCGATCTTGCGTCCCTCGAGGTCGAGATCAAAGAAGTTCTGGATCATGTTGAATGCTTTTTTGTTGGAAACAACTGTGGTGTCCGGATAAACTTTGAGGAAGTTTGCCACGTTTGCTGCATGGTCCGGTTCCATATGCTGAACGATCAGGTAATCCGGTCTGCGTCCGTCGAGGATCTGCTGGATATTGTCGAGCCATTCATGTGTGAAGTTGGCATCTACGGTATCCATAACCGCGATCTTGTCATCCAGGATCACGTAAGAGTTGTAGGACATTCCGTTCGGAACCTTATACTGTCCTTCAAAAAGGTCAACCTGATGGTCATTTACACCTGCGTATCTGATAGTATCTGTGATCTTCATATTTCGTACCCTCCAATTTGTTATGAGTTTTATGTAAAACGTTTTTTGTATCCTTGACTTTGTTAAAAGTATAACAGAATACAGAAGAGAATTCTGTTGCAAAAGTCACAAAAATGCTCTTAATTGAGAAAAATTATGTTATAATAATGGAAAAACAATGGAAAGAGATGAGGGGAAAAATGGAGCACATCACACTTTTTACAGATATTCTGCCCGAAGAACAGGAAAGAATGCGTGTCTGTTTTCATGCAAGGGAAATGACGTTCCGAAACGGAGAAACCATCATGGAATATTCAAACTCCATGAAAAAGATCGGTCTGATCCTCTATGGCAGGGCGATACTTTACTGCTGTGACACCGAGGGAAATGAGTACATGATCGATGAACTCAATAAAGATGCCGTTTTTGGTGAGCCGTTTCTGCTTCCGACGGATTCACAGCATTATTATGTCCGTGCGGCGCAGGAGACCAGGATCATGTTTATCGACTACGAGCATGTGATCAGACGCTGCGACCAGGCATGCCACCATCACAGCCAGATGGTCAGCAATCTGTTGCAGCTTACTGCAATCCAGTCCCGACAGCAGAATGAGCGGATCTACATGCTTTCCAGATCCAGTACACGTAAGAAACTGATAACCTATCTCAATACACTTTCCGCAGAAAAACACAGCAAAGACCTCACACTTCCTATGTCCTATACCGCACTGGCACAGTATTTAAGTGTCGACCGCAGTGCCATGACGAGAGAACTTAAGAACCTCGAAGCCGAGGGGATCATAGAGAAAAACGGAAAGCAGATCCATATGATTTGACACAGGCAGAAGAGGAAGAGTATACTGAAAACAGTATATTAAATGAGTAGGAAAGAAATGAAAAATTTTATTAAAAAACTGTGCCCGCTGTTTCTTGGACCTGTCCTGCTGACCGGGATTGCACAGAGTATTCTGGCGTCGGATGAGCGTACAGATCTCATGATAGGCTGTGATGAATATAAGCCATATAATTACTTTGATGAAAATGGCAATCTGGTAGGAATTGATGCGGATCTTGCACAGGAAGCTTGTCATCGGATGGGGTATGAGCCCGTTTATGAATATAACCTATTTCCGATGCCAGAGTCATCGATTATTTTAGATTCTGGGCATCGGATCTAGCACGCAGCATATTTTCCGATGCGAAAAAGATAGTCTGGCATGTCTGCGGATCATGTAGACACTTATTTTGATTTTTCTTCCAGAAAATCATACGCGAACTGTGCGTACATTGCGGCTCCGCGTTTGAGGACGGATTCATCCACAGTGTAGTGGTCGTTGTGGTTTTTTGCGGTGAAACCAAGTTCTTTATTCTGGCTTCCGACGAGACCGAAAACGGCGGGAACTTTCTCCATAAAGTAGGCGAAATCTTCGCTGATCATCATCTTCGGAAAGGGTTTCAGAGCGTCCGGACCGTACATTTTGGTGGCGGCGTTTCTTGCGATCTGGACGAGATCTTCGTGTTCATTGATGAGCGGAGCTGGAAAATATTCAAAGGTAAGAGTGGCCTTTGCTCCCATAGATCGGCTGTGTTTTCGACGATCTTGCGGAGCAGAGGCTCTGTTTTTTTACGCATTTCCGGGGAGTGGGTGCGGGTGGTTCCCTTCATAATAACTTTGTCAGCGAGGATGTTAAAACGCTGGCCGCCGGTGATCTTGCCGACGGTGACGACAAGCGGATTCAGTGGGTCGTTCATGCGGGAGACGATAGCCTGGATCTCTGTGATGATATGAGCCGCAGTCAGGATCGCATCAACCCCTGATGTGGAGTAGAGCCGTGAGCAGAAATCCCTTCTACTTCAATGCGGAAATTATCGCAGCTTGCCATGCGCGGACCAGTCTCAAAATTCATATAAGGCGCATCGAGATCGCCCCAGATATGTGTCCCGTAAATGGCATCCACATCATCCAGAAAACCGTGTTTTACATAGTATTCTGCACCGTGACAGGACTCTTCAGCAGCCTGAAAAATGATCTTTACATTGCCTTTTAAGTGCTTTTTCCGGGACGTCAGCATGCGGATTCCGCCAAGGAGCATTGCGATATGGCAGTCATGTCCGCAGGCATGCATGACACCTGGATTCTGGCTGCAGAAAGACAGGCCTGTGTGTTCTTCGATGGGAAGGGCATCGATATCTGCACGGAGCGCGACCGTCTTACTGTCAGGTGTACTTTTTCCACCCTCGATCATTGCCCAGAGACCGTTGTAATCCGGGTAAAAATGTGGTATAAGACCCATTTCTTCCAGGCGTTTTCCAATCGCCTGAGTCGTATTTTTTTCTTCAAAAGAAAGCTCTGGATGTGCATGAAAATAGCGGCGCTGTTCAATGATCCAGGTCTCATTTTGTTCTGCCATATCTTTAAATTCATAGTCAAAATCCTTTCGTAAAAGTATGATGCAAGGTAAAAATATTCTTATGATAATCAATCAGGCCATCGCTTTTCATCCTGCTAAGTTCCTTGGAAAGAGCACTCCGGTCGAGGCTCAGATAGTCGGCAAGCTGCTGACGATTGAGTGGGATTTCGATGCGGTTACTGCCCTGAAGTTCTGCCTGATAGGAGAGATAAGAGAGCAGTCTTCCACGGATCTTTTTGGATGAGGTGTGCAGGATACGGCGGGAGAGAGTGAGGTTTTTGCGGGCACTGATGATGACAAGATTCTGGATCAGGCGTGTGTAATTTCCCTTTCCGCTGGAGGCAAGACGAAGATTTCCGGGACATTTACAAACAAAATTTCCGTATCTTCCGTGGCGATCACGTCCACCATCATCGGCTCTCCAGCACACAGGCATAAGCCTCGGCAAAAACTTCTCCGGGTTTGACCAGCCCCAGGATACTGGTATTTCCCCAGATATCATTATTCTCGATCTGGCAGTACCAGACAGCACGATCCCAATATTCGACACCGGTTTCCCGGCAGTATAAACCGCCGAATCCCGAACAAACCTCCGGGTAGAAGCCCGAAGCCTACGTAAGAGCTCCTCTGTTTCGGAAGGCGTATATCCGCGAAATAAAGAAGTCTGGGAGATGAGAGAGAAATCCATAAACAGTCACTCCTGAAATTTATTTGTTTTAATTGTAAGCATATTCTGGCAACAGGTCAAGGAATGATTCTGCAAAACATTTTAATCCATGAGTCAGCAGAAAAGTTGTAGATATTTTTAATTCCGTTGTCATAACCACGGAATTTCCTCCTCATTCCAGTATCCTGTACTCAACAGGTGAGAACACCTGCGATACCGAGTCAGAGATACAGACAAAATGAGGAGAATTTTTATGATCAGAAGGATCATTCAGATAGATGAAGAAAAATGCAACGGATGCGGAGCGTGTGCGGCGGCTTGCCATGAGAGCGCGATTGGCATGGTTGACGGAAAGGCGAAGCTCCTTCGCGATGACTACTGTGACGGCTTGGGCGACTGCTCCCGGCATGTCCGACCGGCGCGATCACATTTGTGGAGAGAGAAGCAGCGGCGTATGACGAAGCAGCCGTTCTCGCGAACCAGAAAAAAGCTACAAAATCACAATCCCAGCTCCAGCAGTGGCCGGTACAGATCAAACTTGTTCCGACAAATGCACCGTATTTCGACGGCGCGAAACTCCTGATCGCGGCAGACTGCACCGCTTACGCCTACGCAAACTTCCACGAAGATTTTATCAAAGGCAGGATCGTCCTGGTAGGCTGTCCGAAGCTGGATGCCGCAGACTACAGTGAAAAACTTGAAGAGATCATCCGAAACAACAATATCGCCAGCGTAACCATTGTCCGCATGGAAGTTCCATGCTGCGGTGGTCTGGAAATGGCAGCCAAAAAAGCCCTCCAGAACAGTGGCAAATTCATCCCATGGCAGGTAACCACCATCTCCGTGGATGGAAAGATCCTCGACTGATTTTATTCATAAAAATAAGAAGGAACATTGGACAAATCGGCACACACGATTCCACAGGTGATGCCATGGTAACTGTCCTCGAAGGAGTCGGCGAATTCACCGTAGACGGTGTAAAATACCAGTGCAAAGCAGGCGAAGCAATCGTAATGCCAGCCAAGATCCCACACGCAGTATATGCAGTAGAGGCATTCAAAATGCTCCTGACCGTAGTTTTTCCACAGAAATAAGATTCACAACTTACCGGCAGACCGCAAATCTGCCGGCTTTTTTTCTGCAAAGGCTTGTTCATGAGAGCTGATAGAACATTATCCCGACTACCGCGTGACAAAAAACGGTCTGACATGCACAAATGTTGGATAAAAGGTATAAATAGTGACAAACTCATTGAAAAATTTTGAAGAAATTTCGTATAATATGACATAGATAAATTTACAAAAATACCCAAAACGATAAACAGGGGAGGAAAATCCCATGGCAAAGACAATAACTATCTGTTTTACCAACAACAAAGGCGGCAGCGGCAAATCCACGACCTGCTCAAACCTCGGCGCAGCCATGTCACGCGCGGAAAGAAAGTTCTGCTGGTTGACGGTGACATGCAGCTGAATCTTTCACTGGCAGTTTTTCCAGAGGACTGGGTTCTGGAGCACGCCCAGGGAGAGAAGAATCTCTACCATGCAATTGGTAAACAGGAAGACCTGACAGACTACATCGTACACACACCGTACGAAAGTCTTGATCTGATTCCGTCATCTACGCTGATGAGTTCCATCGAGTACGAACTTTTTACCAAATGGCAGCGAGAATTTATCCTGAAGAAATGTATCCAGAAAATCAAGGATTCAGGCGTTTACGATTATATTCTCATCGATGCACCGCCAACCCTCGGCGGATGGGTCATGAACATTCTGTGTGCATCTGATAAGGTAATCATTCCTGTAGAGGCAAGCCCATGGGGAATGTTCGGACTTGCAAATATGTTTGAATTTCTGGGCGAAGTTAAGCAGATCGCACCAGATCTCGAAGTTGCGGGTATCGTAGTGACCAAAGTCGACACTCGCAAGAATTATTTTAAACAAACCATGGAAACTTTGCATCAGCTGGACAATATTCATGTATTTGACAACCTGATCCGCGTTGACAGTACCATTGAATGGTCTCAGGACAACAGCATTCCGGTTGTAGAATACAAGAAATCCAGCAGAAGCGCGAAGGAATATACAGAATTAGCCAGGGAGGTAATGGATTATGTCAGTAGGTAAGGACAGCATTCTGCGTGCTGCAAACGCAGAAGCCAAAAACACAGAAACAAAAGCAGAACCAGTAAAACCAGCAGAAGAAGTAAAAGCTCCGGCAGAAGTCAAAGAAGCACCAAAGGCAGAAGCTAAAGAACCGGCAGCCAAAAAAACTCCTGCCAGAAAACCGAGAGCAACAAAGGCAAAAGCCACAACAGCCAAGAAAGCAGCACCAAAGAAAACCACAACCCGCAAAAAATCCGTAAAAACTTCCGTTCTCACACCAGAGAATTCAGAAGAACTTCAGAAAGCTTTTGTCAAGGACAAAACACCGGAAGAAGTACAGGGTTCTGTTCAGGTAAATGAAGAACTTCCGGTTTATCTTCTGTAATCTCATGTAAAGATATCGAAAGAGCTAAATAAACGAAATCAGTTTCCACACGACAGATAACATTGTGCGAAAACCTGATTTTTTATTGGAATTTTATTACATTTCAGATGCAGTCTGGCGCGCGCCCTCTTTTTCCGGGAAGATATGTCTGAAGATGAAACGGACGATCGGACCTGCGTAAATGAGCTGCCAGAAGAAAGCCATCGGGAAGTTCATGGCAGTTGTCTGAAGCCATACAGCAACGAACTGATTTCCTGCATTCTTGAACAGAAGAGTTGCAGCAAAACTCATCAGCGGGCACATAAAAGCAATGGATGGAACAGAAATCGCAAGGATCTTGCTGAACGGATGACAGCTTCTGAAATCAACCATACGGGAAGCACACATAAAAGCAAGCTTGGATACGATGAAGAAATCCAGAATGAATGCGATCGGTCCCATGATGACTAACTCATGAAATGCGGAAAGAAAAACAGTGTTGGACATTCCACCGATATTAAGTGAGATATTATAACAGATCATGGCGTAAACCATGAAAAATACCATAATGATTGTAAAAATTACTTCTTGAAATTTGTTTTTAGGCATAAAAAATCCTCCTTGAATAAATAAATTAAGATACAAGAGCATGTGTTGTTCGTTAATCATTCAGGGAGAATGTGCGTTTCCAATTAGACCATATTCAATTGACAGTTGCGAATTATACTATATACGAAGAAGAAATGCAAGAGAAAAATTGAATTTTCAAAGTTAATTTAAAATCTGCACTTAGAAAATAAGCAAAAATTAATATTCACGAAATTTTACAGAGAAAGAAGCATGTGATAAAATGACCTCAATAGTGGAGGATTTTACCATACGATAAAGTAGAAACTATTTACAGATGTTTTTAATAAGAAGAAGAGGGATAAAAATGAGTGCAGGGTTACATTCAAAATGGAATCGTACTTTAACCTGGATGTTGTCGGCGGCTCTTATAGCTCAGGGAGGCACAGTAGTATACGCCGGTGATCTGGGGGATGAAGCGGCAGTCGAGGCTTTTTCTGAGGATAATTACGAAGCTGATGATGCAGCCAGTGATCTGGAGTTCTCAGGCGATGAGGAAACTGTAATTGAGGACAGCACAGATGAAAGCACAGAGAATATTGATGCAGAGACCAGCGAAGGAGACGAACAGACAGATGCAGATGCTGATTTCCAGTCTGAGGCAGATTTCACTTCTGAAGTTCAGGTGGAAGAGGAGACTTCAATCGCAGATGGGCTTTATCTTGGCGATATACCTGCTGATAATTCTATCGGTCAGATCATAGACGGTAATGTTGTATTTAATGGAGTTTCTGAGGAAACCAGTCTCTTTGTACCGGTTTATGGTGAGAAGGGCGGCAGCAAAATTGCAGTCAGAGATATGACATGGGAATCCAGTGATGAATCTGTTGTGAGTATTTTTGATACAGATTCCGACGATCAGTTACAGTTAAGAAGCCATAAGGCAGGTGGTGCTGTTGTAACAGGAACTTACCAGCCAACAGATGAGAATGGAGCTGTATCCGGCGAGCCAATGAGCATCAGCATTCGTGTTTTTGTTAAGGGAATTGTGCTTGCAGCAGGCTCTGACAGCATTCAGTTATCTTTAAATGAGAATCTGTCTGTACAGGCAATTGGCTATAAACTGATTGATGGAACAGGTGAGGATGGAACAGCGGCAGATGGACAGGATGTTATCTGGAATGTGGATGATCCGCAGATTGCAGAAGTGGATGACAATGGAAATCTGATCGCGAAAGCCCCTGGTGAGACAACTGTAACTCTTACATGGGGTGCATTTACAGCAATAAGCAAAGTAAGTGTTACCGGTACGGGAATAAAGCTGACACCAGCCAGCCGTAGTATTAAGCAGACTGGTGCAACTATCATTTTTGCAGAGACATGGGATGGCACAGAGAAGAATGACAGTCCGTCAGTTACATGGACCAGTTCTGATCCGTCTGTCGCAACAGTTGATGATAAGGGAATTGTTACCGACATCGGTACGGGTACAACCGATATCGTTGCAGCCTGGAATGGTGTTCAGTCCGAACCGCTCCAGATCAAAGTCACACCGGCAACGGATGTATCTGTAACGACACAATGGGAAGACAGCGGCGCACTGACCGTTCGTCCGGATCAGGTTGATGTTCAGCTGCTTTCCAATGGATTTGAATATGACAGCATTACACTTGGCACAGATACCGAGTGGAGACATGTGTGGGTACTCCTGGATTCTCAGGATGAGGATGGTCTTCCGATTACCTATGATGTTGTAGCTGCGGCTCCGATTGGTTATACCGCAGAAGTACAGGGCAGTGCTTCAGAAGGATTTACTGTGGTATATCGTCCAGCGAAATAACGGAAGCAATTTTATAGCATAAGCTTGGTGTTACAGCACTGAGGGCTTATTTTATTGTATAATTGCAATAAATTCTCATTAACGGGCAAAAAGTGTTCTGAATTTCAAAAAACTCTGCCCACAAATAATGTCACATCTTGAAATATGAAAAATAATACGTATAATTTTAACTATCGAATCGGCGAGTATGAAAGAGAAAAACCGTATATTCAGGGGTTTACCTGAGTATACGGCTTTTTTATTGTTAAGAAAGTTCTCCATTTTCCAATTGGTATATAATACTTTCTACGTATGCGGCAGCTTCTTCTGAAGTGTAGAAACTGCTTTCCAGCATATTCTGGAGATAATCAAGAAATGTTTCAAGAAGTCCATACTCCTGGATCGTAAACAGCATGACTTCTCCATTATATTTCTGAAAAATCAATGTTCCGACATTTCCACGAATACAAAGATGCAGGTTGGATGGAAGATGGTTTAATGGCTTTTGCAGAATTCTGTAAGAACCCTTGCGGCAGCTTCGGCAACTCCATGTAGCATCTCGATTCGGTGCTCAACAGTAAATTTATGATAAAAAACTTCTGGAATCTCGGCAGTCCGTCCGGATGCAGCAAACTGAAGAAGTCCGTCAGCTGTAAAATATACATAAGTCTGGCTGTCTGTGAGTCTTTTCATATTTCCATCTAAAAGCAAGGGCAGCCTGTTTGATAATTTCCTCACTGTGCGGAATATCATAATTAAATGCCTGTTTCAGAATCTTTTCGCTGATAAATGGTGTAATACAGACTTCCGGTTGAAGGGCAAAAGTAGGTGCCTCTTCAGAAACTTCAAAAATTGTATTGAAAACATTCGAAAAATTATCCGGCAGAAAAGCAGTTGGCAGAAATAACTGTGAACATTGTTCCAGATAAGTATTGTACATTTCCTGAAGCATATGTATTACATCAGAATTGCGGTAAAAGATTCCTGACTGTCCGTCAGCAGTACACATCAGCGCTGCATCGGAAGTCAGAATCATACATGGAAAAATATTCATATTCTGGTAATGAGATGGAATATTATCATAATAATACCATAATGTATAATTCAATCCAGACATGTAGATTGGGAAAATCGCATCCAGATACTTCAGGTTTACAAGCTCATGCTGTTCTGTAAAGGTGTCTTCACTGTTCAGACAGAGGATATGCTGAACTTCCAGGGTATCAGACGGAGCCAGCGTGGAGAGCAGATGAAAAACAAATTCATGATCTGGCTGTAGAAACAGTGATATCTTGCCGGAAGACCTGGATGCTTCGGCGAGGAACATTTTGTGGATGAAATAGTTGACGCTCTGAAGACTGGTCAGGACTGTGCAGTCCGATTCCTGATTATTCTGGATAAGTTTTGAGGAAAAAATAAATTCATCCGGTGATACAGAGGAATGACTTGGAAAGTGCCGGATAAAATTTTCTACACTTTTGCGCTTGTAGTAGACTTCCGGACCGATCACAGTCACTTCCCAGGCTTCCTCGAAACGCTGTGTTTCTGCTGGCGTCAGGTGCATGAACTGGGCCATTTTTCAAAATATCTTGGACGGCTGGATTGCGTTTGACCACTGATCAGCTTGTAAATGGTAGAGCGGTCAATTCCGCAATATTTGGTCATAGGTGCAACTTGACGTGCCTGGCTTTGATATATTCGGTAAGAACCTCCGAAAATGTTGACATGTTAAAAACTCCTTCCGGGTTGATTTGATATGATGAAATCCGGAAAAGGAATTTTATTCATCCCATCCCTCATAAAACGGATATTTACAGAAATATTCCGGACGATATCGCCTTCTTCAAGTTCCAGGTCGTCTGCATCAGAAACAGGCGGGAGCTGGCAGTCATCCTCATCAAGTTCCAGAGAGATCCAGTTGTAAGCAGCGGCATTTGCTCCTCAATTGCTTCATCCAGAGTCTCGCCCTCTCCGAAACAATCCTCAAGATCCGGGAAAAATCCCTTATAAGTACCTTTATCAGTTTTGCGGAATACTGCAGGATAAATAAATTTCATGATACACATCTCCTTTTTACTCAATGTTAATAGTATATCATATCAGGTGGAAAAAAAAGCAGAAGATTTTGTATAATGGTGGAAAATGAATGGATAGTTTGCAAAAAAATACAAAGGAGATGTGAAATGGCAGTCAAACTTATCGCCAGCGACCTGGACGGGACCCTGCTGACAAACAAAAAAGAACTTTCTCCACGTACAAGAGAAGCCCTTGATCTGGCGGCAGCACAGGGAATCTACCTTGTGCCGGCAACGGCAGATCCTTTGGTTCTGTACCTGAGATGATCCGTGAGTACCCGGGAGTGGAATATCTGATCACAGCCAATGGCGGCGCTGTTTATTCTGTCAGCGAAAAGAAGCGCATTTACCAGTGCCTTATGACACCGGAATCCGTAGAAGTCGCGATCGCTGTAAGAAAAAGGGAAAAAATGGTCATGGAAGTCGTCATCGACGGTGTTCCCTATGCGGAGGAAGATTACGTCAGAGATCCGCTTCCTTATCTGGCAACAGAGTACGGGGCAAGATATATCAAGGCAACGAGAACTCCTGTGAAGGACATCATTGAGTTTGCGACGCAGCATGCGAAAGAACTGGACAGCATCTCCTTCGTATGCACCACGAAGACAGAAACCGCCTAGTATGCATCCCTGGAGGATGAGATCCCGGATATCCTACGTGACTTCCTCTGTGTCGAATCTTCTCGAAATGGGGCACAAAGATGCAGGGAAGCAAAACTCTATTGTGGCTTCTGGATAAACTCGGGATCTCCCCGGAAGAAGCGATGGCATTTGGTGACGCAGACAACGACAGCAGTATGCTAGAAGCGGTAAAATACGGCATTGCAATGGGAAATGCCACCGAAAACTGCAAGAAATCCGCCGCCTGCGTGACCGGAACAAACGAAGAAGACGGTGTGGCCGAGGCTATTTTATCGCACATAAAATGTGAAATTTAACTAACCCTATTGACAATGGAAAAAAATCGTGATATTTTATAGAAAATTTGATTTAGTTAATTAAACCGTTGAAGCGGAGATAAAAACTATCATGCGCGCACAGAGAGTCCGGGAGGGTGAGAGCCGGGTGGAAATGCAGATTGTTAAATGGACCGCTGAGGGCACAGGGAAAGGCGATCGCTTAGTATTCTGTGACGTGAGGCATACGTCAGTTGCCGGGAATATGCAGGTATTCCGCAAAGCGCACGGGTCATTCCGTGAATCAAGGTGGCACCGCGGGTGAATTTTAACGCTCGTCCTTGACAGAGAGCAGATTCTGTCATGGGCGGGCTTTCTTTTTTGCTCTGACAGGAACAAACAGTAATACACAGGGAGGTATGATCCATGTATCCTACGATAGAAACCATCAGAGAGATCGCAGCAAAAGGTCAGTACAAAAGAGTTCCGGTCTGCCGGGAAGTATACGCAGACAGATATACACCGGTAGAAGTTATGAGGACTTTAAGGAAGGCGAGCAGGCATTGTTATCTGCTTGAAGTGCCAGCCAGACAGAGGTGTGGGGACGCTATTCTTTCCTCGGATATGAACCGGCCATGGAGATTACCTGCACGGACGGAGCAATGAAGATCCGCCGCACGGAAGGCGAAGATCAGGGTGAGATCACAAAGCAGGTTGCACATCCGGGAGACACTTTAAGAGAGATCCTGAAAGAATACAAGAGCCCGGTGATTGAAGATATGCCACCGTTTACCGGCGGTTTGGTCGGATATTTTTCCTATGATTACATCAAATACAGCGAGCCGAAATTAAAGCTTGGCGAACACGAAGATCCGGATTTCAGAGACATGGATCTGATGCTTTTTGACCAGGTGATCGCCTTTGACCATTACAGACAGAAAGTACTTCTGATCACAGGAGTCATGCTGGACGACCTGGAAAATCTTACCAGAAAGCAGAGAAAAAACTTCAGGAAATGGCAGATCTGATCCGAAACGGACAGAAGGCTGAGTTCCTGCCATTACAGCTTGATTCTGAGATCAAAACCGCAGTTCCCGAAAGAAAAATACTGCAGATGGTAGAAAAAGCAAAACATTATATCCATGAGGGAGACATCTTCCAGGTGGTGCTTTCCAACCCGATGAGAGCAAAAGCAGAGGGAAGTTTATTTGATACTTACAGAGTCTTGAGAGCAACAAATCCGTCACCGTATATGTTTTATTTTTCCAGTGATGACATCGAACTTGCAGGTGCTTCACCGGAAACGCTGGTAAAACTGGAGGACAAAAAACTTACCACTTTCCCACTGGCAGGAACCAGACCGAGAGGCAAGACAAAGACAGGAAGACAGGAACTGGAAGAGGGACTTCTGAAAGATGAGAAGGAACTTGCAGAGCACAACATGCTGGTCGATCTGGGACGAAATGACATCGGAAGGATCAGCAAGATTGGAACGGTAGAAGTGGAAAAATACATGAGTGTGGAGCATTTTTCACAGGTTATGCACATCGGTTCCACAGTCGCAGGAGAGCTTCGAGAAGACAAAGATGCGATAGATGCAGTCGACTCCATCCTCCCGGCAGGAACACTTTCCGGGGCACCGAAGTTCCGTGCTGCCAGATCATCGAAGAGCTGGAACAGAGCAAACGAGGCATTTACGGCGGCGCGATCGGATATCTGGATTTTGCAGGAAACCTTGATAGCTGCATTGCGATCCGTCTTGTATACAAGAAAAAAGGTGAGATCTGCATCCGCTCCGGAGCAGGGATCGTAGCAGACAGCGTTCCGGAAAAAGAATTCGAAGAGTGCTGCAACAAGGCAAGAGCCGTAGTTCTGGCAATCCAAAAAGCACAGGAGGGATTGGAATGATCGTACTGATTGATAATTATGACAGCTTTTCCTACAACGTATATCAGCTGATCGGTTCCGTAGAACCGGACATCAAAGTTGTTCGAAATGATGAATATACAGTAGAAGAAATCGAGGCAATGAAACCGGAAGCACTGATCCTTTCACCGGGACCGGGCAAGCCGTCAGACGCAGGAATCTGCATCGAAGCAATTAAATATTTTGCAGGAAAACTTCCAATCTTCGGCATCTGTCTTGGACATCAGGCAATCTGTGAACCTTCGGCGGCAGAGTTTCCTACGCAAAGAACTAGATGCACGGCAAGAAAAAAACATCTAATAACCGTCGGAGAAAGCAAACTTTTTGAAGGACTGGGAGACAGCTTCCAGGCAGCCAGATACCATCACTGGCAGCAGTAAGAGATAAGCTTCCGGAGGTTTTAAGAGTCACAGCAGAGGCAGAAGACGGCGAGATCATGGCAGTGGAACACACAGAATATCCAATCTATGGAGTACAGTTCCATCCCGAATCCGTTATGACACCGGATGGAAAAGTGATGATCCAGAACTTTATAAATGTTGTAAAGAAGTAGTTAAGGAGGACATGAAAATGATCAAAGAAGCAATCGTAAAACTTTCAAAAAAAGAAAACTTAACATATCAGGAAGCAGAGACAGTCATGGATGAGATCATGAGCGGACAGGCGACTCCGGTACAGATGTCTTCCTATCTGACAGCACTTTCCATGAAGGGTGAGACCATCGATGAGATCACCGCTTCCGCAGCAGGAATGCGCGCGCACTGCATCAAATTACTGCATGATTTGGATGTCCTGGAGATCGTAGGAACCGGCGGTGACGGAGCAAACTCCTTCAACATTTCCACCACTTCCTCACTGGTGATCGCAGCAGGCGGCGTGCCGGTAGCAAAGCATGGAAACCGTGCAGCATCCTCCAAGAGTGGTGCAGCAGATGTTCTTGAAGCACTTGGAGTAAACATCACGATCTCCCCGGAAAAAAGTGCAGAACTTCTCAAAAAGATCAACATCTGTTTCCTGTTTGCACAGAATTATCATATCGCAATGAAGTACGTAGCACCGATCCGTAAGGAACTTGGAATCCGTACCGTATTCAATATCCTCGGACCTTTGAGCAACCCGGCAGGAGCAAATATGCAACTGATGGGTGTGTTTGATCAGAGTCTTGTAGAGCCATTGGCACAGGTTATGGCGAAGCTTGGTGTGACAAAAGGAATGGTAGTTTTTGGACAGGACAAACTGGATGAGATCTCGATGAGCGCACCGACTTCTGTCTGCGAGATCAAGGACGGATGGTTCCAGTCTTACGAGATTACACCGGAGCAGTTCGGTTATACAAGATGCTCCAAAGATGATCTGGTTGGCGGAACTCCGGCAGAAAATGCAGAGATCACGAAAGCGATCCTGAAAGGCGAAGAGAAGGGACCGAAGCGTCAGGCAGTATGCCTCAACGCCGGAGCTGCACTCTATATCGCAGGCAAAGCAGAAACCATGGAAGCAGGTGTACGCATGGCAAAAGAACTGATCGACAGCGGTGCAGCACTGAAGAAATTAGAGGAATTCATTCAGGAATCTAACGCTTGAATGACCGATTAGAAAAGGAAATTTTTTACTATGAACATATTAAATGAGATCGCTGAGAAGACGAGAGAGCGCATCGAAAAAGACAAAAAAGAGATGCCGAGAGAGGATCTGATCCGTGAGATCCAGCAGAAAAAAGTGCAGATGCTTCTCAATCCGCTGATCCAGTCTGAGACAGCAAAAACGCCGCATAGTTTTTATCAGGCACTAAAAAAACCGGGAATGTCCTATATCTGTGAAGTCAAAAAAGCATCCCCGTCCAAGGGGCTGATCGCACCGGATTTTCCGTATCTGGACATCGCAAAAGAGTATAAAGCAGCCGGTGCATCCGCGATTTCCTGCCTGACGGAACCGTTTTATTTCCAGGGTTCTGACCAGTATTTATGGGAGATTGCATCAGAAGTTGATATCCCGGTACTGCGAAAAGATTTCGTCATTGACGACTACATGATCCTGCAGGCGGCAGCTTATGGTGCAGCCGCAGTGCTCCTGATCTGTGCATTACTTGACGATAAACAGCTTCGGGAATACCGCGAAATGGCAGAAGATCTGGGAATGGATGCCCTGGTGGAAGCACACGATGCAGAGGAAGTTGCGAGAGCTTTAAAGAGCGGAGCAAGGATCATCGGAGTCAACAACCGTGACCTCAGAACCTTCGAGGTGGATATGGCGAACAGCATCAACCTTCGCAAACTTGCACCGGAGAATGTGATCTTTGTTTCCGAGAGCGGCATCCGCACATCGGAGGACATCAAGCGTCTGCATGATAACCAGATCGAGGCTGTGCTGATCGGAGAAACCTGATGCGAAGTCCGGACAAAAAAGCAGCACTCGAAGAACTGAATGGAGCACCGTTGACTGAGGATTGAGAAACAGAGAGATGCAGGAAATGACAGCTCAGGACCATAGCAAAGCTAAGATAAAATATGTGGGCTCAGGCGCAGAGAAGACATCCTCGCCGTCAATGAGGCGAAGCCGGATTACTGTGGATTTATCATAGAATTTCCCAAAAGTTTCCGGAGTGTAACGGCAGATGAAGTGAGAGATCTGGTGAAAGATCTGATCCAGGAGATCCAGCCAGTTGGAGTGTTTATCGATGCACCGATGGAGCTGGTAAGATCACTTCTGGATGACGGAACGCTTGCACTTGCACAGCTTCACGGACAGGAAAATGAGTCCTATATCAGAGAATTAAAAACATACACAGACAAGCCGATCATCAAAGCGTTTTCCATAAAAACAGCCGAAGATATCGAGAAAGCACTGCAAAGCCCGGCAGATTACATTCTTCTGGATCAGGGCGGCGGAGGAACCGGAAAGACTTTTGACTGGTCTTTGATCCCGGAGATCCAGAGACCATTTTTTCTCGCAGGAGGCATCGGAGCCGCCAATCTGGAACAGGCGATCCGGGAAATCCATCCATATGCGGTGGATCTAAGCAGCAGTGTGGAGACAGAAAAGTGGAAAGATCCGGCGAAGATCCGGCAGGTTGTGGATATCGTCAGGAAAATGAAAGAAACAAAGTAATTATATAAAGAAACAAGGTGTTTGGAAGAATATAGAGGAGGACACAAATGTCAAAAGGAAGATTTGGAATACATGGAGGGCAGTACATTCCAGAGACACTGATGAATGCGGTTCTGGAGCTGGAAGAGGCCTATAACCGTTACAAAGATGACCCGGAATTCAACCGTGAACTGACCGATCTGCTGAACAATTATGCAGGCCGTCCGTCACGTCTGTACTATGCAGCACATATGACAGAAGACCTCGCGGAGCCAAAGTTTATCTGAAACGTGAGGACTTGAACCATACAGGAGCACACAAGATCAACAACGTTCTGGGACAGGTTTTACTTGCCAAAAAGATGGGAAAAACACGTGTCATCGCAGAGACAGGAGCCGGACAGCACGGTGTTGCAACCGCAACAGCAGCAGCTCTTATGGGTATGGAATGTGAAGTATTCATGGGTAAGGAAGACACAGAACGTCAGGCACTGAACGTATACAGAATGCGTCTTCTGGGAGCTAAAGTACATGCCGTTACATCAGGAACTGCAACCCTGAAAGATGCCGTTTCCGAGACAATGAGAGAGTGGACAAACCGTATTTCCGATACACATTATGTCCTCGGATCTGTCATGGGACCGCACCCGTTCCCGACGATCGTCCGTGATTTCCAGGCAGTCATTTCTAAGGAGATCAAAGAGCAGATCCTCGAAAAAGAAGGCAAACTTCCAGATGTTGTGCTTGCCTGTGTGGGCGGCGGTTCCAATGCGATCGGAACTTTCTATAACTTTATTGAGGATGAGGGAGTCCGCCTGATCGGCTGTGAGGCAGCAGGACGCGGTGTCAATACTGCAGAGACGGCAGCGACGATCGCAACCGGAAAACTTGGTATTTTCCATGGCATGAAGTCCTATTTCTGCAGGATGAGTATGGTCAGATCGCACCGGTTTATTCCATTTCAGCGGGATTAGATTACCCTGGTGTCGGACCGGAACATGCACATCTTTATGACAGCGGACGTGCGGAATATGTGCCGGTAACAGACGATGAAGCGTAGATGCATTCGAATATCTGTCAAGAACAGAAGGCATCATTCCGGCGATCGAGAGTGCTCATGCCGTGGCTTACGCGAGAAAGATCGTGCCACAGATGCGTAAAGACCAGATCGTAGTTATCACTATTTCCGGACGAGGAGACAAGGACTGTGCAGCGATCGCACGTTACAGAGGGGAGGATATCCATGAATAAGAGAATTACAGAAGCATTTGCAAAGGGAAAAGCATTTATCCCGTTTGTTACCTGCGGGGATCCGTCCCTTGATGTTACCGAAAAAATCGTATATGCCATGGAAGAAGCAGGTGCAGATCTGATCGAACTTGGTATTCCATTTTCTGATCCGACCGCAGAAGGCCCTGTCATCCAGGGCGCAAACCTGCGTGCTTTATCCGGTGGAGTTACCACAGATAAAGTTTTTGATATGGTAGAAAAGATCCGCAAAAACAGTTCTATCCCAATGGTATTTATGACCTATGCGAACGTTGTTTTTTCCTATGGGATTGAGCGTTTCTGCAAGAGAGCAGCAGAAGTTGGAATGGACGGAATGATCCTTCCGGATGTCCCATTTGAAGAAAAAGAAGAGTTCGCATCCGTTGCAGAGAAGTATGGTCTGGATCTGATCTCTCTGATCGCACCGACCTCCCACGAGAGAATCTCCATGATCGCAAAAGAGGCAGAAGGATTTGTCTACTGCGTATCCTCCCTCGGAGTTACCGGCATGCGAAGCCAGATCACCACAGACATCGGAGCCATGGTGGAACTCGTCAAAGCCCAGAAAGACATCCCATGTGCCGTAGGCTTCGGAATCTCCAACCCAGAGCAGGCCAAGAAAATGGTCTCCCAGGCCGACGGCGTCATCGTGGGTTCTGCCATTGTCAAACTCTGTGAAACCCACGGAGCCGACTGCGTACCGTATATCAAAGAGTATGTGAAGTCCATGAAGGATGCGATAAGATAAAAGCATATATCATATATAGAAAGCTTTTTTCTTGAATAATTACCCGGTATCTAATCACCAGCATCGGAGGGAATGCCAGATGTATTTTCCGATGCAGGAAGCTATTATGAACACTGTTTTTCTGATATATTCAGCTTATCAGGAAGACGGTGTTTTTTATGATGATAAAAAATCAGATGGATTTTCACTTGCTTGTAAAAGGAATGCCTTCATGTTATGATATAGACATTAGTTGGGAAAGGAGTGGCAGACATGGCGAGATTAGGCATTCGGTTGGTATTTCAGATTTTGAGAAAATCCGGAAGAATGGATATTACTACGTTGATAAAAGTGGACTGATCGCAGAATTATTAGAAGAAAAATCCAACAGAAGTTACTCTGATCACCAGACCAAGGCGTTTTGGGAAGACTCTTGGTATGAGCATGCTGGCGAATTTTTTTGATATTCGAAAAGAAAGTACAGAGTTGTTCAAGGGGCTGGAAATTGCGGAACAAAGAGACGTGTGCAGTGAGTGGATGAACCAGTTTCCAACGCTGTTTGTGACCTTCAAGGATGTTGACGGATTAGATTTTTCCAGTGCTTATGGTATGCTTTCTTCAACGATCACAGAACTTTACAAAGAGCACCTGTATCTAATGGAAAGTTCCCGGATAAGTCCATATGATAAAGAAATCATGCAGCGCATTATTACAGAAGAAGCAACTGTTACAGATATCAAAAAGAGCCTGTCGTTGCTGATAAAGCTGATGCAGCAACATTATCAGAAAATGTAATCCTTTTGATCGATGAATACGATGTCCCGATTGCAAAAGCCAGCAGCCATCAATATTATCCACAGATGCTTGAAATCCTTAAAGTGATGATGAGCACTGCGTTAAAGGACAATCTGGGGCTTTGCTTTGCAGTAGTCACAGGCTGCCTGCAGATTGCGAAAGAGAGTATTTTTACAGGAACCAATAATTTTGTTTCCGATACAATAAGCGATTCAAACTTAAATGAATATTTTGGTTTTACACAAAAAGATGTAGATAAGATCCTGAGCGAAGCAGATGTCGAGGAATTTGGAGACGAGATGAAGAAATGGTATGATGGGTATCATTTTGGAGAGGTTGATGTTTACTGCCCCTGGGATGTGATGAATTATATTCGTGATATCCAGCGGAATCCGAAGGCAAGACCGGCAAGTTACTGGAAGAATACCAGTGATAATGAGATCATCCGTTCTTTTATTGATTACGCAGGAAGTAACATTACAAAGAAAATGGAAGCCTTACTTTCAGGAGGTTATATCATACAACGTATAGATGAAAATCTCACTTACGATTATCTGCATTCTTCAGAAGAAAATCTCTGGAGCATTCTTTATCTGACAGGCTATCTGACGCAGGCAAGGGAAAATGAAATAACAGATCCGTTGCCAGACAATATGTCAGCGTTAAAAATTCCAAATGCTGAGATCAGAGAAATTTTTTGAGACTACCGTTGAGAAATGGTTTTCTGAGAGTGTCAAAACATGGAATCGAAAGGCTTTGTTCGATGCTGCATGGAGTGGTCAGAGCGAGATCCTTACACAGGAAATGAGCAAACTTTTGCGAAAAACCATCAGCTATCATGATTACAGGGAAGATTTTTATCATGCTTTTCTTGCAGGGATTTTTACAGGAGCAGGATATGTTGTAGAGTCAAACAAAGAACATGGAGAGGGACGCAGCGATATTGTTGTGTATGACTCTGTAAATGGACAGGTGGCGATTTTTGAGGCAAAATATTCCAGAACATTGTCTGCTATGGATGGCGACTGTGAAGCAGCCCTGCGCCAAATTGACAGGCGTATGTATGCAAAAGAGTATGAAGATGAATATGACCATATTTATTGCTATGGTGTAGCTTTTTATAAGAAGCGTTGTCTTGTAAAACAAAAGAAAGAAAACTGATTTATTATTGGAGAAGAGGGGTATAGCATGGAATTCCAGCATGAACTGGTGATCCCGGATGAGGGACTGCCGTTTAAATTTTTTCTGTTTGAGGGAAGTCAGGGAAATTATGTGAGGGAGAAACACTGGCATACGTCTGTGGAGATCTTTGCGGTGATGGAAGGTTCGCTGACTTTTTATCTGAATGATGAGAAACATCCGCTCAAGGCGGGGGAGCTGATGATTATCAATTCCAATGAAGTGCATTCGATCGATTCGCCGGAAGAGAATCATACGGCAGTACTTCAGATTCCGCTGAAGCAGTTTGAGGACTATTTTACCGCACACCGATTTGTACGCTTTGCGGGAAGTGTTCCGGAGATGGATGCGACACTCTGGAGACTGGTGCGTGAAATGTATAAATTATACGGGAAACGTGGAGTCGGATATGAATTCAAGATCCGTTCCTTCTATTATGATGTGCTTTATTTTCTGGTCAATCACTACCGGTTGGACGAGGCGGGCGAGCAGGAAGTACGCCACAGCCGCCGCCTGGATGCTCTTGCGAGAATTACTTCCTATATGAGAGAGCATTATCAGGAAGAACTCAAACTGACCGAAGTAGCGAACATGTTCGGTTACTCCGATGCATATTTATCCAGAATGTTCCAGAAATATGCAAATGTCAATTTTAAGACGTACTTACAGGACATCCGAATGACCTATGCATACAGGGAATTACTGAACACAGACAAGACGATCAGCCAGATCGCTCTGGACAACGGATTTAGCAGCAGCCGCGCTTTTACGCGGGAATTCCAGAAACGATACAGCATTCTGCCAAGCGAACTTGGACGAGAAAAATAAAGAATAAAAATGCAAAAACAGGCGGATCAGAAACGCCTGTTTTTTTTCTTAATAGTTATAAATGTTTGTACAAAACAAAAAACTAAAAGGTCAAAAAAGTGCACTAAAGAGGACAAAAAATCTGGCGAAATAAAACACACCTCATGATATGATATCTCCAACATGAAAAATATAAAGGAGGTAACTTCAGGTGAGGATTCAGAATGTAGCAGATGACGCGTTCCGTAGATATGGTAAAGTACTGGAGGGGTATGACTTTACAGAACTCCTGAAGGAAATGAAACAACACAACCGGTACCGGAGGACGTGATCTATGTGCCATCCGTAGAAGAGATGGAGGCATTGCCGGTAGCGAAGGAACTTCAGAACAAAGGATACGGTGGACTGCCGATCGAGATCGGATACTGCAATGGTCATAATAAGAAATTAAACGGACTGGAATATCACCGCAATTCCGAGATCAACGTAGCGGTTACAGATCTTGTCCTTCTGATCGGACATCAGCAGGATATCGAAAAAGATTTTACATATGACACATCCAAAGTAGAAGCATTCCTTGTTCCGGCAGGAACCGGAATCGAAGTATATGCAACAACTCTTCACTATGCACCATGCCATGTAAACGAAGCAGGTTTCCAGTGCGTTGTTGTTTTACCAAAAGGAACAAACACGGAGCTGACTTTTGACACAGCCGCTGAAGGCGAGGACAAGCTTCTTACAGCTAAGAATAAATGGCTGATCGCACACGAAGAAGCAGCTATCGAAGGTGCGTTTAACGGACTCAAAGGTGAGAATGTCGGAATCGACTGATTTTTTATACTGAAAAGCAAATAACTGTAAATACAAACTTATATAATATGGAGGAATTTTTATCATGAACAATATCCCAGTAGTAAAACTTGGAATCATCGCAGTAAGCCGTGACTGTTTCCCGATCCAGCTCTCTGAGAAGAGACGCGCAGCTATCAAAGCAGCCTACACAGGAGAACTTTACGAATGTCCAGTAACTGTTGAGAACGAGAAAGACATGGAAAAAGCACTCGAAGATGTAAACAAAGCAGAGTGTAACGCCCTGGTTGTTTTCCTTGGAAACTTCGGACCGGAAACACCGGAGACACTGATCGCAGAAAGATTCGACGGACCGTGCATGTACGTTGCAGCAGCGGAAGGCGACGGCGACATGATCAACGGCAGAGGTGATGCTTACTGTGGTATGCTGAACTGCTCCTACAACTTAAAGATGCGTCATCTTGAAGCATACATTCCGGAATATCCAGTTGGAACAGCTGATGACATCGCCAAGATGATCGGTGATTTCGTACCGGTTGCACGTGCCGTTATCGGTGTTCGTAACCTCAAGATCATTACATTCGGACCACGTCCGCAGGATTTCTTCGCTTGTAACGCACCGATCAAAGGCCTCTATGAACTGGGTGTTGAGATCGAAGAAAACTCCGAACTTGACCTTCTCGTTGCTTTCAAAGAGCATGAAAACGATCCTCGTATCCCGGAAGTTTGCGCAGATATGGCAAAAGAAATGGGCGAAGGCAAATACTACGAAGACCTCAATGCAAGAATGGCACAGTTCGAGCTTACTCTTCTTGACTGGGCAGAAGCTCACAAAGGAGCAAGAAAATACGTTGCATTTGCTGACAAATGCTGGCCGGCATTCCCGTCACAGTTCGGATTTGAGCCTTGCTATGTAAACAGCCGTCTTGGTTCCAGAGGAATCCCGGTATCCTGCGAAGTTGATATCTATGGAGCACTCAGCGAGTACATCGGACTCTGCATCTCCAACGACGCAGTTACACTGCTTGACATCAACAACTCTGTTCCGCAGTATATCTATGACGAAGATATCAAAGGAAATATGATTACAAACTTACAGATACATTCATGGGATTCCATTGTGGAAATACTCCGGAATGCAAGATGTGCGAATCCAGAGCCGTTAAATATCAGCTCATCCAGCACAGACTTCTTGAGCCAGCAGGATCTGAGCCAGACTTTACAAGAGGAACTCTTGAAGGTGACATTGCTGCTTCTGACATCACATTCTATCGTCTGCAGTGCAACTCAGAAGGTGAACTGGTAGCATACGTTGCAGAAGGTGAAGTTCTTGATGTACCGACAAGATCCTTCGGTGGTATCGGTATCTTCGCTATCAACGAAATGGGAAGATTCTACCGTCACGTACTGATCGAAGGCAACTATCCGCATCACGGAGCAGTTATGTTCGGACATTACGGAAAACAGTTCTTCGAAGTAGTGAAATTCCTTGGACTGGATGTAAAGAAGATCGGTTACAACCAGCCAGCAGGAGTAAGATACCCAACAGAAAAATCCGTGGG
>ENA-OQIM01000054-OQIM01000054.1-human-gut-metagenome-genome-assembly--contig:-NODE-54-length-31999-cov-3.003545_pt1 | contig 31999 bp, 38 predicted proteins | sample MGYA00242579_ERZ504744 | MGnify/ENA primary metagenome ERZ504744 (study PRJEB26092, sample SAMD00036441) | human gut metagenome | host: Homo sapiens | study: EMG produced TPA metagenomics assembly of...
TTGGAGGGGTTCAACCATAAAAACACACGTCCCGAATTACACCTCCGAAACCACGTTCCAGCTTCCCTACGCAGGATTATCCCGTTCAGGTAGTGAGTCCGTGAGCTTATCCCTGTCCCACGTTCTCAGCCAAAGGCTCCCCTAGCGTCTTATTATTTTAACGTATTAAAGTATACCAACCTCCCCCTTATTTGTCAACCTACCCGTTTTTTCATCCAAATACATGTTGACAAGAAGTACATACAAGTGCTATATTACAATTAGTTCAATCATTAAACTAATTGTACGAAAGGAGCACCAACACAATGCAGATTCTGAAAGTAACAGACGAAGCATTCCGCCAGTACGGCAAAGTCATCAAAGACCTCGACGTCAGCGACATCATCACCGCCATGTCCGAGACCCCATGTCCCGACGACGTAGTCTACGAGCCTGCCATTGAAAGCCTCGAAGCCTGCAAAAGCGCCCAGTCCGTATCCGACAGCCTCTACGGCGGCATGCCGATCCAGATCGCTACTGCAACGGCCACAACCATTTACTGAACGCCGTAGAATACCACCGCGACAGCGAAATCAACATCGCCGTAACCGACCTGATCCTGATCCTCGGAAAAGAACAGGACATCACCGAAGACCACACCTACGACTCATCCAAAATGGAGGCCTTCTTAATCCCGGCCGGAACCACCATTGAAGTCTACGCAACCACCCTCCACTACGCACCATGCAACGTGGCAGCCAGCGGCTTCAAATGCGTCGTAGTCCTTCCAAAAGGAACCAATACCGACATCACCCTGGAAGAAAAACACACCCCGGAAGACGACCTGCTCTTCGCCAGAAACAAATGGCTCTTAAGCCACCCGGATGCAAACATCGCTGGAAGCGTAGCAGGCATCAAAGGAGAAAACCTCTCGGTAAAATAAAACCAGAGACAAAACCAGAAATCAGAAACACTGCCCCAAAAGAGCAGTTCTGAACATAAAAAGAAACCAAAAACCAAGAAAACCAAAAAAAGGAGGATCTTCAAAAATGATCAACAATACACCGGAAATCAAATTAGGTATCGTTGCAGTAAGCCGTGACTGCTTCCCGAACAGCCTTTCCGAGAACAGAAGAAAAGCAGTCGTAAAAGCATACGACGGAGAAATCTACGAATGTCCAATCATCGTCGAGAATGAAATCGACATGATGAACGCACTCGAAGACCTGAAAAAAGCAGAGTGTGATGCACTTGTTGTATACCTTGGAAACTTCGGACCGGAGACCGAGGAAACCCTGCTTGTAAAATACTTCGACGGACCTTGCATGGTAGTAGCAGCAGCAGAAGAGACCGGCGACGACCTTGTAGGCGGACGCGGCGATGCATACTGCGGCGTTCTGAACGCAAGCTACAACCTGAAACTGCGCAACCTGCACGCATACATTCCAGAGTACCCGGTTGGCGATGCAGAAGACGTAGCAGCCATGATCAAAGATTTCGTACCGGTTGCAACTGCAGTTGTAGCTGTTAAGAACCTGAAAATCATCAGCTTCGGACCGCGTCCGACCAACTTCCTGGCATGTAACGCACCGATCAAACAGCTGTACAACCTCGGCGTAGAAATCGAAGAGAACTCCGAGCTTGACCTGTTTGAAGCATTCAACAAACACGCAGGCGACGAGAGAATCCCGCAGTCGTAGAAGATATGGCAAAAGAGCTCGGCGAAGGAAACCTGAAACCGGAAATCCTGCCGAAACTGGCTCAGTACGAGATCACCTTGTTAGACTGGATCGAAGCACACAAAGGCTCCAGAAAATACGTAACCCTGACCGGAAAATGCTGGCCGGCATTCCAGACACAGTTCGGATTCGTTCCTTGCTATGTCAACAGCCGTCTGACCAAGATGGGCATCCCGGTATCCTGTGAGGTAGATATCTACGGAACACTGTCCGAGTTCATCGGAACCGTTGTATCCAAAGACACCGTAACACTCCTCGACATCAACAACACCGTTCCGAAGGATATGTATGAGAGCGAAATCAAAGGCAAATTTGATTACACCTTAAAAGATACCTTCATGGGATTCCACTGCGGAAATACCGCTTCCACCAAACTGGCATTCTGCTCTATGAAATATCAGATGATCATGGCAAGAACCTTCCGGAAGAAGTAACACAGGGTACCTCGAGGGAGATATCGTTCCTGGAGACATCACCTTCTATCGTCTGCAGAGCACATCTGACGCAAAACTGCGCGGATACATCGCAGAGGGCGAGGTTCTTCCTGTAGCAACACGTTCCTTCGGAAGCATCGGTATCTTCGCTATTCCGGAGATGGGCAGATTCTACCGTCACGTACTGGTAGAGAAAAACTATCCGCATCACGGCGCAGTAGCATTCGGACACTTCGGAAAACCGTTATTCGAAGTATTCAAAATGCTCGGTGTTGAAGTAGATGAGATCGGCTACAACCAGCCGAAGGGTGTTCGTTACCCGACAGAGAATCCGTGGGGCTAATCCGTTCCGGAAGATTCACTGAAAAATAAGAAAGATATGCAGTAACGCATAAGCAAAAGGGCGGAGCAGAGATCTAGGTCTGCTGCCGCCCTTTTTGAAAAAGAGTAGAAAAAGGAGATTCGACATGTATTTTATTGGTGTTGACCTTGGTACTTCCGCTGTCAAACTGCTTCTGATGGACGAGGAAGGCAAAATTGTAAATATTGTATCGAGAGAGTATCCGCTGTATTTCCCGCATCCAGGCTGGTCTGAGCAGAAACCGGAAGACTGGTGGGAGCAGAGCAAAGAGGGAATCCGCGAGCTGGTAAAAGACATAGACAAATCCCAGGTAGCCGGCATCAGCTTCGGCGGCCAGATGCATGGTCTTGTCATCCTGGATGAGAACGATAACGTCATCCGCCCGGCGATCCTCTGGAACGACGGCCGTACCGCAAAACAGACCGATTATCTGAACACCGTAATCGGAAAAGAAAAACTCTCCGAGTACACCGCAAACATTGCATTTGCAGGCTTTACCGCACCGAAGATTCTCTGGGTGAAAGAAAATGAGCCGGATAACTTCGCAAAAATCTGCAAAATCATGCTTCCAAAAGATTACCTGGCATACCGTCTCTCCGGCGCATTCGTAAGCGACTACTCCGATGCATCGGGCATGCTTCTGATGGATGTCAAGAACAAATGCTGGTCCAAAGAGATGGCAGAAATCTGCGGTATTTCCCTGGAGATGCTGCCGGAGCTCCATGAGAGCTTTGACGCTGTCGGAACCTTAAAACCGGAAGTAGCAGCAGAACTTGGACTGCCGGAGACCTGTAAAGTTGTAGCAGGAGCCGGAGACAACGCAGCAGCCGCAGTCGGAACCGGAACCGTAGGCGACGGCATGTGCAACGTTTCCCTTGGTACAAGCGGAACCGTATTCATTTCCAGCAACAAATTCGGCGTAGACAGCCACAATGCCCTGCACGCATTCGCACACGCAGACGGCCACTATCACCTGATGGGATGCATGCTGAGTGCAGCTTCCTGCAACAAATGGTGGATGGATGAAATCATCCGCACAAAAGAATATACAAAAGAGCAGGAGAACATCACAAAACTTGGCGAGAATAATGTATTCTTCCTGCCGTATCTGATGGGCGAGCGTTCCCCGCACAACAACCCGGATGCAAGAGGAACCTTCATCGGCCTGACCATGGACACCACAAGAGAGGATATGACCCAGGCTGTTCTCGAGGGCGTTGCCTTTGCGATCCGCGATTCCTTTGAGGTAGCAAAATCCCTCGGCATCCAGATCGAGAGAACGAAAATCTGCGGAGGCGGTGCAAAGAGCCCGCTGTGGAGACGCATGATCGCAAACGTGCTGAACATCAAAGTGGACCGTATTGAGTCCGAGGAAGGCCCGGCACTTGGCGGAGCATGCTGGCAGCCGTTGCCTGCGGTGTCTTTTCATCCGTAGAAGAGGCGGCAGAAAAAATTGTTCGTGTGACAGAGACCATCGAGCCGGAACCGGAACTGGTTGAGAAATATGAGCGCCAGTATCAGAAATTTGCAAAGATTTATCCGACCGTAAAAGATCTGTTTACAGAGCTGCTGTAATAAAAAGAGGTAAGAAATAAGATGAAGAAAGTGGAACATGGGAAAACATTTGACCGGAATGCAGCAAACCCGCCGGCGTTTGAAATCTTTCACAACACCGTGACAGAAGGCTATCCGAAGCACTGGCATACCGCAATTGAAATTATCATGCCGACCAGAGGCGAATATGAGGTTGTTGTCGGAAAAGACAGCTATAATCTGAAAGAGGGCGACATCATTATGATCAATTCCGGCGTTGTACACGGAATGAGATTCGTATCCCAGGGAGAACGGATTGTCATGCTGGTGGAACCGGGCTGTGTGGAGAATCAGGAAGAAATGGAAACGATTTTCCTGCGGCTTCCGGCCATCTACTTCAAAAAAGAGGATGAGGAAGATCCCTTCTATCTGTTTCTACGCAGCCAGATTCTGGAACTGGTGCGGGAATACGATAATGAGGGCGCAGTGATGACGCACAGAATCTGCACCGGCCTCAAAGAGCTTTTTTCAGAGTTTGGCCGCAAGGGCTTTTCGGATGCCAACGCGCAGAATACGTTCGGGGCAATGAAGCAGCAGGAATATATAGAGCTGTTTTAAGCGCCTGCCGTTATATCAATGTCCATTACATGGAGAATCTTTCTCTCGAGGAAGTAGCTGCGGTCAGCGGATTTTCCAAGTTCCACTTTACCAGAATTTTCAAGCAGTACATGAACATGACATTCTATGAGTACCTCAATTCTAAACGCGTCAAACGCGCAGAGGAGCTTCTGTACGACAAAAAGATGAGTATCACGGATGTGGCGATGAATTCCGGATTCTCTTCTTTAAGTGCCTTCAACCGTACCTTCAAGACGGTAAAGGCCTGTTCGCCGAGCGATTACCGCAGACAGCGGGAGTCGATGGTACAGGCTTTGCTGATGCAGGGATAAAAGGACTTGTATTTCACACTTTACTGTGCTAAAATGGTAGTATTCCGAGTTATAAGAATGAGATGGGGACTTAATTTTCGTACAGGAGGGCTTGAAATGAACAAGAAACTTCATTCAGAAGCAGTAGACCAGCTTTTTGAGGCAATTTTGTGTCTGAAGAATAAGGAAGAATGCTATACTTTTTTTGAGGATGTATGCACCATCAATGAACTGCTTTCGCTGTCGCAGCGGTTTGAAGTGGCGAAAATGTTGCGGGAGAAGAGAACGTATCTGGAAATCTCCGAAAAGACGGGAGCATCCACGGCGACGATCAGCCGCGTGAACCGTTCCTTAAGCTATGGAAACGACGGATATGAGATGGTGTTTGAACGGATGGAAAAGAAAGAAAATGTGTAAAATCAAAAAAGACGGTGCGATTCCAACGCAGCCGTCTTTTTTTGATTACACATTTGTTCTTAATTTTTCTTTTTCGGATCAGAAGGCGCCGCGAGGGATGCCAGTTCATCACCATGTGCTCGATCATCTGTTTTTTCAGATAGACATCGAAACTCAGCAGACAGATAAACGAAAAGAGCTGGAGAAATTCCCGGTCCTCCTCCGGTGAGCTGCCGAACATGGACTTGGATACATCCGCTTTTTTTCAGAAGATCTTCTTTTACGGATGCAATTTCTTCTTTTCCATCTGGAAAATTTCGTCGTAGATATCTTTGATGGAAAAGCCGCTCTCCGTGCCGAAATACCGATCGGTGATCGGGGCGAGCAGTGTCTGGATATCCGTGATCGAGAGGATGTTTTTAAAGTAGTAAATAAAAACCAGAAGCATCATGTGCTCCGGCGAATATTTCTTTTTGACCGGCGGCGGGAGCAGCTTGTTTTTTGCATAGTTGTTGATCATTGTTTTTGTCAGAACCTTATCGGACTCGAAGCGGCGCGAAGAAGCGAGCTGTGCGTCCATAAAGGTCGTGACCTGGTCCATATATAAAGCAATGTTCGGGATTTCCTCCGGGCGGATGCTTCGAGAGAATCCAGTGAATTCAGTAAATCATGAAGAATTTTATCTGAGTCTATCGTCATTTGTTATCACCTCACTGTTCCCATTATATAGTTTTTAATACCAGATAGCAAGGACTTTGCGAAAAAAGTTTCCATGATAAAAATGCAACGTATGTTCGTTCTTACTTGTAACCGGGGCGGATTTGTTATATACTGAGATGCATGTGAAAAGATTCGAAGCAGATGAAGGAGAAAGAACATGAATCAGACAGAAACAGGATTAAACCCGATGCAGATGGAAGCTGTGGAGCACACCGAAGGGCCGCTTCTGATCCTTGCAGGTGCCGGTTCGGGAAAGACGAGGGTACTGACGCACCGCATCGCCTCCCTGATCAGGGACAAAGGCGTCAATCCGTGGAATATTATGGCGATCACTTTTACGAACAAGGCCGCCGGAGAAATGCGTGAGCGTGTCGATAAAATCGTGGGATACGGATCGGAGCGGATCTGGTCAGCACCTTCCATTCCAGCTGCGTGCGGATTCTGCGCCGCCATGCTGAACGTCTGGGATACGCCAACAATTTTGCAATTTACGATACCGATGACCAGAAATCGCTGATCAAGGACATCATGAAACGGCTCCAGATGGATCCGAAACTGTACCGCGACCGTGCGATCATGGCGGCAATTTCGTCCGCAAAGGATGAGATGATTGAGCCGGACCAGTACCGGATTGACGCGGGAATCGACTGGAAGCTGCAGAAGTATGCGGCAGTTTATGCGGAGTATCAGGCAGAGTTAAAGAAAAACAATGCGATGGACTTCGATGATCTGCTGGTACAGACCGTAAAATTATTCCAGCAGTTCCCGGAAGTGCTCGACTATTATCAGGAGCAGTTCCGCTATATCATGGTCGATGAGTATCAGGATACCAACACGGTTCAGTTCGCTTTGTGAGCCTTCTGGCGGCAAAATACCGCAATCTCTGCGTTGTCGGCGATGATGATCAGTCGATCTACAAATTCCGCGGGGCGAATATTGAAAATATTCTGAGTTTTGAGCATGTATTCCCGGATGCGAAGGTCATTAAACTGGAGCAGAATTACCGTTCTACGCAGAATATTCTGAATGCGGCAAATGAAGTGATTGCGAATAACCAGGGACGAAAAGCAAAACGCCTGTGGACAGAGAACCCGGAGGGTGACCTGATCGATCTGCGGCAGTTCCAGAGCGGTTTTGAGGAGGCGGAGTACGTGGCAGGAGAAATCACGCGCGGCGTCCGCACGGAGGGAAAGAAGTATCGTGATTATGCAATTCTCTACCGTACCAACGCACAGTCCCGTCTTTTTGAGGAGAAACTGCTGCTTGCAAATGTTCCATATAAAATCGTGGGCGGTGTCAACTTCTATGCGAGACGCGAGATCAAGGATCTGCTGGCGTATCTGCGTGTGATCGAGAACCCGGAGGATGACCTTGCGGTACTGCGTATCATCAACGTTCCGCGGCGCGGTATCGGAGCGGCGACGATCAACAAAGTGCAGGACTGGGAGGCAGAGCAGGGCATCCGTTTCTACGATGCGCTTCTCGAGGCCGAGTATGTGCCGGGGCTGATGCGGTCTTTAAATAAGATTAAATCCTTCACGTCCTTTTTACAGGTACTCCGCGCGAAAGCAGATTATCTGTCGGTCAAAGAGCTGCTGAATGAAATCATCGAGGAGACCGGCTATGTAGCAGATCTGCAGGCGGAGGGAACCGAAGAAGCGGCAGCCCGCATCGAGAACATCGACGAGCTGATTTCAAAGATTGCGGATTATGAGGAGAGCGCCGAACAGCCATCTCTCGGTGGTTTTCTGCAGGAGGTTGCGCTGGTGTCTGATATCGACTCGGTGGATGAGGAGAGCGATTACGTGCTGTTGATGACACTGCATTCCGCAAAAGGACTGGAGTTCCCGAACGTATTCCTTGCCGGCATGGAGGATGGCATTTTCCCAAGCTACATGACGATCACCGGGGATGATCCGTCGGAGCTGGAGGAGGAGCGCCGTCTCTGCTACGTGGGCATCACGCGTGCGATGCAGCATCTGACATTGACGTGTGCGCGCCAGAGAATGATCCGCGGCGAAGTGCAGTACAACAAGATGTCCCGTTTTGTCAAAGAGATTCCGCGGGAGCTGATTTCCCTGGAGCGGGAGCGCGGGGAGATCGAAGACCGGAAGCCGAAGATGGACATTCCGACGAGAGGCAGCGTCTATGCGGCGATGAAGCAGGCATTCCGCGAGAAGCCGCAGCAGGCGAAAACCTTCAGCGCGCAGAAGCGACGAAACTCGATTACGAAATCGGGGATACGGTGCGCCATATCAAGTTCGGTGTCGGCATTGTCACGGATATCGTGGACGGCGGAAGAGATTATGAAGTTACCGTCAACTTCGACCAGGCTGGTACGAAGAAAATGTTTGCTTCGTTTGCAAAACTGAAAAAGTTATAAGGAGAACGAGAGCGTGTCGGAAAACAAAATTCCGGCACGCTCTTTTTTCGACTGATGCGGCAGACGCTCAGGTGGTAATCAGGGTGGAATAGCCGTCGCGGCGCAGGCGGCGTTCCATCAGAATGGCATTTCCGAGCTGGCGGTAAGCGCCGACCTGGACCTTGAAAAAGCCGTCCTCGGCGAGAAGAAAAGCGGGATAGCCCTGGTCGAGAAGGTCGTAAAGCATACGGTCGGCATTCTGGCGGATGCGGAAAAGGCCGGTCTGGACACGGTAGAAGGTTTCCGGTGTGTCGGAAGGATTTTCCTGTTCCGGCGGCGTGGGACGGGGCGAAGCGGAAGCAGTGACGGTATCCGCTGTTGAAACGGACGGACGGGCGGCTTCCGTTTCCGCAGCGCGCCGGTCAGCCTCCGTGACCGTCTCGAGATCCAGCGTTCCAAGCACTGCATCCGCGATGGCGCGGGCGATTTCTTCCTGCTTTTCATCGTAGAGCGTATTGTCCTGCTCATTGTTCAGAAAGCCGGTTTCAATCAGAAGAGCCGGCATTTTCGTCCGCCGCAGAACAACAAGCCCTGGCCGTGCCTTGACACCGAGATTCCGGAATCCCAGCTCCGAGAGCGCGCCGTTAATGTTTTCTGCCATTGTCTGTTTGATGCCGGAGTTGTCATAGACAAGCGTTTCCACGCCGGTATACTGGTTCGGTTCCTCCGAAGAATTCCGGTGAAAAGAAATAAAAAAGTCGGCATCCGCCTGATTGGCCATCTGCGCCTTTTCAAACGGCGTCTGATAAACATCGGTTGTGCGGGTATAAATGACAGAGACACCCTGCTGGGAAAGAAGCTCGCCGACCGCGATGGCGAGGGAAAGATTGTCATCCTTTTCCCTGCGTCCCTCATAGACAGCGCCCGGATCACTTCCCCCGTGTCCGGCATCAATTACGATAGTATAGGGCATAAGATCAAAGCTCCTGAAAATACGGTTCTACTTACGATATGAAGAAAGGACGAAAAAGGTTATACTTTTTTTAGTTTTATTTCATTGTATCGTATACGGGCGGTGTGTTAGAATAGGAGATAACATTAGGAAAGTGTGTCAAAAAATCTGCGGAGGATACAAAAGACACACAGATGAGAGTGAGGATTTCATGAGAATTACAATATTCAGTCTGGGGGGACTGCTTGGGCAGTATGTGACCAACACGGCGCTTCTTCACGGCGCACAGGTGACCGCCTACGTGCCGGATGCAAAAGCGATCTGGCCGAGAAAAAATATGACCGTGATTGAGGGAAGCCTTCAGAACCGGGAACGCGTGCTGGAGGCACTGCTGGAAGCGGATGCAGTCATCAGCGTGCTGACTCCGATGCGTGTGAAACATGTAAAAGAAGAGGAGACACCGCTGGCTGACGGAAACGCAATGATTCTCTCGGCCATGAAGCAGCTTGGAAAAACGCGGTTTGTGACGGTAGGCCATGTCTGCATTCATGCGTTTGGAGACTGCGAGGACAAATACCAGAGAATGAGTACGAAATTCATGCAGATTTTCTGGCCAGGTGTCTATAAAGATATGCAGAAGATGGGACAGGTTCTGGCACGGAGCGATCTGAACTGGACACTGGTGCGGACGTGTCCGGGAAGAGACGGGAAAGTGAAAAAGGTAGGGCAGAACTGCAGTATTTCGCTGGACGGCAGCCAGTTCCGGCCTGGATACTCGAGAGAGGCCCTGGCGGAATTTCTGTACGAGGCGGCCGCCGATCAGCAGATGTACAGCAGAAAAATGCCCATTTTTTACAGAGAGGGGTAAGAATGGATTTTTCAATTTTATATGCACTGCAGCATCTTCACAATGCAGTGCTCGATCGGGTGATGGTGGGAATCACTTCACTTGGAAATGCGGGATGGATCTGGATTGCGCTGACCGCCGTTTTCTTAATCCTTCCGAAATACCGGAAATGCGGTGTAAGAATGGCGATCGCGCTGATTTTAGATTTGATTTTATGTAATCTGGTGTTAAAGCCGCTGGCAGCGCGCCCGCGTCCGTGCTGGATTGACGAGCAGGTAAAGCTGCTGGTTGCCGCTCCGAAGGACTATTCCTTCCCATCGGGCCATTCGGCAGCCTCGTTTGCGGCGGCAGTCTCTATTTTTGTGATGCACAAAAAGAAGGAGCTGCCGCACTGATTCTGGCCTGCCTGATTGCATTTTCCAGACTGTATCTGTTTGTGCATTTCCCGACCGATGTCCTAGCGGGAATTGCGGTTGGTTTTATCTGTGCTTTTCTGGCTGCGAAGATCCAGAACGGTTTTCTTCTTCATTCTCGAGGTCGATAAAACGGAACGAAAGCATCAGATACAGAATTTCATCCGGGCTGGAAAGATCAGATTCTAAAATTTCCTTGATCTTTTCCAGGCGGTAGAGCAGGGTACTGCGGTGGATAAAAAGCTCACGCGCCGTCTGGACGACATTGCAGTGGTTGTCCAGATAGCAGCGGAGCGTCCGCATATAGTCACTGCCGGAGCTGTCGTCGTGCTCCTGCAGAAAGAGAAGTCTCTCATGCACAGCATGTAGCCTGGGAGCTTTTTTGTTGCCTGATCGAGGATGTAGTCAAACGAGATATCGTTGAACGATGCATCCGTTTGTCGGGATATTTTCGCGTACCGAACTGCAGGGCGATTTTTGCCTGGATATACTGGCGGCGCAGATTCATGTGGCCGTTCATGCAGCGCGAAAGCCGGCATTTAAGGAACTGTCCTCCACAAAGTGCACCATGCGTTCCATCAGATCGGTCATGGAAAAATCGGACAGCGTGAGGTTAAAGAACGCAACGATACCGCCGCCGTGCGGAAACGCGGAGCAGCCGGTCAGAATGTTTTCCAGATAGGCGCAGACCGAGTTTGCCGTCAGGTTTTTCTGATCCATATCGGAGAGCTGCAGATAGAGGCAGCAGTAGGTGTGGCGGGAATGCCAGCCGAGCGCATCGAGAGCCTGGCTGACCGCAATATAGTCGGCCATCCGGTCGTCGAGGGCACGGAGCAGCACGGTGTGAAGCGACTGCGCCGGCGAGGTTTTCTGCATCACATTGTGCAGGAAGGCGTGATGGATCATTCTGCAAGAAATTCAAGAAGAAAGCCTTCGGAATCAGAAAGATCCTTTTTCGTGTCGAGGAGCAGCAGGCGGTAGGCGCTCTGACCATGCTGCGTGATGTTGACGCAGAGGGAACCAAGTCCCGTTACGTGATCCGGAAAGCGGAACCATCCATCGAGATCGCGGACGGACGCGTATTCGCTGCTTTCTGTCAAGGAGAGCAGAAGCGGGCGCGTTGCATCGAGGGAGCCAAACACCTTTTCGGGAAAAAAGGAAGGTTCTTCGGACGCTGCGGCGATGATGGAAAAATCCATGCCGACCACCATCAGCGGGTGGGCAAAAACAGGCAGGGAGAGATTTAAAAGATGCTGGATCGATTTTCCGTCGAGCCGTGCCTGCATCAGCTCCTTCTGCCAGGAATCGTACGTCCAGAAAAGCTCCTGCAGGAACGAAAAAACAGCGGATACGCTGCTTTTAACGGCGATCGAAACCGGAGCCGGAAGTTCCTCCGGCAGTTCTTCGGTACAGAGAAGAAAAAGGGAGCTGCTTTCTTCAGGGAGGGAGGAAAGAGAGCCGATCTGTTCTTCTGTGCAGAGAAAGACCCGGTGCGCAGTGGCTGCGGAGCTTGTCTGATAAAGAACAGGCAGTTCCAGTGTGCCGGAGAGCGGCAGGTTTTCCGGTGCAAGAACCGAAAAAGCGCTGCTTAGTTTATAAGCGAGAAATGCGGGGGAGAGCTTCATCGTATCATCCTCCCTGCGCGTGTCATATCGTAAAAATTCATAAAAACCTCCTCAGAAATGAGTGACGTTCTGCGGACGAAACCGCGGTACTTTTTATTTTAGCAGAACAAAAAGGTCTGTCAAGAAAGAAAAGACAGGGGTGCGGGAATTTTTACGGCGGCAACAAGTTAAGATTTTGTGAAGATAGTTGTGGTTTGCGGGGAAAACTGCTACAATATGGCTGATTTGGTTACTGTTCACTCAGCAGTGAAACACTTGCTGTTTCGCTGCGTAAGAATATGATTCAGGTGATTTGAAGTGGTTTTTTACAGAAGAAAAAGGAAGGTATGACTTTAATGTATCATATTATAGTAAATAAAAATCGCGGTCGGGGCGCGGCGAGAAGCTGTGGCCGGTGATTGAGGGCGAGCTTGAGCGGCGCAGGACGGAATTTCGTGTATATCCGACAAAGTATCACGGAAGCGCACGGGAGACGGCAGCACGGCTGACCGCGAAAGGGGTATGGAATCCCGATGATGTCCTTCTGGCGATCGGCGGAGACGGTACGGCGAATGAGGCGGTCGATGGAATCACCAGCCTGTCGGATGTAAAGTTCGGTTATATTCCAACGGGAAGCGGCAACGATTTTGCGCGCGGTGCCGGAATTCCCTCCGATCCGCTGCAGGCGCTGGAAGCTGTGCTGAAAGGGGAGGAAAAGGAGATCAACATTGGAACGGCGCTTCTTGGCAGCCAAAAGCGGAGATTTCTCGTCAGCACCGGCATCGGTTTGATGCAGGCATCTGCACGAGGCGCTGGCATCAAAATCAAGAATACGCTGAACCGGCTGCATCTGGGAAAACTTACGTATGTGATGATTGCACTGCGGCAGCTCTTTTATCTCGAACCGTTCACACTGGATGCAGCGCTGGAAAACGGAGAACACCGTTCGTTTGAAAATGTTCTTTTTGCAGTGACAATGAATTTTCCGTACGAGGGCGGCGGCTTTTGCTTCTGCCCGGAGGCGGACGGGACAGATGATCTGCTCGACGTGATGGTGGTTTCCAATCTTGCCAAATGGAAAGTCAGCTATCTTCTGCCGATGGCGCTGTTTGGACGCCACACGGGATTTCCTGAGGTACATATGGAGCGGTGCAGCAGCCTTTCCTTTCAGACAGACCGCGCGGAACCGGTCCACCTGGACGGAGAATCGGGCGGACACCGCACGGAGGAAAGGATCGGACTGGAAACGGAGCGTCTCCGCCTTTTGGGCGACTGGGTGAAAGAAGGGATGGAAAGATGATGTTCTGGATCATATTTTTTGCAGTGCTTGCCGTCCTGGCAGCAGGTTATTTCTTTTCCATTCTGCCGGCTACATCGAGACGGCAGGAATGTCTGAAATTTGCGGAATGGAATTATGCGCACCGCGGTCTGTGGAACGCGGCGGAGGGAGTTCCGGAGAATTCTCTTCCGGCTTTTGCCCGCGCGGCGGAGCAGGGATATGCCATCGAGCTGGATATTCAGATAACAAAGGATGGACGGATTGTGGTGTTCCACGATGACACGATGAAGCGGATGTGTGGAAACGAGGGAAAAATCAGCGATTATACGTATGAGGAACTCCAGCAGTTCCATCTGGGCGACAGCACGGAAAAGATTCCGCTGCTTCGTGAGGTACTGCAGACGGTAGACGGCCGCGTGCCGCTTTTAATCGAAATCAAGATGCCGGGACTTTCCACGGCGGTCTGTGCGGGATTTCAGAAGGAGATGGAGGGGTACACCGGTATGTTCTGCATGGAATCCTTCAACAGCCTGGCCCTCCGCTGGTGCCGCCGCCACATGCCGCAGACGCTGCGCGGCCAGCTTTCCGGCCGTTTTTCAAAGGATGATAAGGTGCATCTGATCCTGCGGATAATGGCGCGTCATCTGATGCTGAATTTTATCGGGAAACCGGATTTTATCGCCTACGACCACCGCTACGCCGACTGCCCGGGCTTCCTGATCGACCGTATGCTGTTTCGGACACCGGCATTTGCATGGACGGTAAAAGATGAGCATGTATATAACCGGACACGGAAAAAAATCGACGCGGCGATCTTTGAACATTTCCATCCCAAGGACGGCTTTCAGAAACCGAAACGGCATCACCGCAGCGGAAAAATGCAGGCGCAGAAGGTTATTGTAAAAAAAGAAAAGAACAGGTTAGAAACCGATGAATTGTTTCTTAAAAAATAATAAAGCTTATTGACTTCGGTTTTCGGTGTGCTATAATTTCAGCAGGTTGAAGAGAAAAACCTCGTCAGAAAAGTGGAGGGAAACTATGAAGACAATAAAAAAATATAAGCATTTTCTTCCGGTAGTGGTTTATGGTATTTTCTATCTGAAATGTTTTCAATATCTGGAAACGCACATTACGAAAGGTTATCATCTGATTCATACTCCGTTTGATGATATGATTCCGTTCTGTGAGTTTTTTGTGATTCCTTATTTTATGTGGTTTGGATATATTGCATGGTCTGTCCTTTATTTCGGCTTCTGCAACAAGAACCGCAGAGAATATTATCAGCTGATTATCAACCTGGGAATCGGAATGACGGCGTTCCTCGTGATCTCCTATCTGTACCCGAACGGCCAGAACCTGCGCCCGACGGTATTCCCACGGGAGAACATTTTCACGGATCTGTCAGAGGCCTTTACCTGACAGACACACCGACCAACGTATTCCCAAGTATTCACGTATATAATTCCGTAGCCGTAGCTGTTGCCGTAGAACACAGCGAGCAGCTCAAAAACCGCCCGGTATTCCGAAACGTCTGCCTGGGCCTGACGGTGCTGATTGTGTTTTCGACCATGTTTTTAAAACAGCACTCCGTATCGGATGTGTGCTGTGCGCTTGTTATGAATGCGGGAACCTGTATGCTGCTGTACCGGCCGGCAAAGGCGGGGAATGCACTGCGGACACGGGAGAAAAAAGCGAAATATAGAATGTAAAAACGGAAACGGACGGCCCGCGCACCAGAAGGTGCGCGGGCCTGACGGTTTAGGACGGGAGAGAATGGGTGATGAGTGGATGGTAGTGCAGGAAAAATGGAATGCGTCCGTCTATTAAGAAACAAAACTTATAAAACATATAAGATATATTAATTTCATTTATAAAGATAAATATGCTATTCTGTAAGTAACGAAAGATTGTCCCGTTTTTGGGGGACTATGATTCAGACAAATGGAGGATAAAAATGAGTACAGTCAGACGCGTTTATGTGGAGAAAAAGCCGGAATTTGCGATTAAGGCGAAAGATCTGAAGCATGAAATCAAGCACTATCTGAACATCCAGACCGTAACCAACGTACGGGAGCTGATCCGGTACGATGTAGAAAATATCAGTGATGAGACATATGAGAAAGCATGTAAAGTAGTCTTTGCAGAGCCGCCGGTTGATATCTGCTATCAGGAAGATTTCCCGCGTGCAGAAGGTGCGAGAGTATTTTCCGTAGAATTCCTTCCGGGACAGTTTGATCAGAGAGCCGATTCTGCCGTACAGTGCGTGCAGTTCTTAAAAGAAGACGAGCAGCCGATCATCCGCTCCGCCGTTACGTATGTTATCGAAGGAGAGATGACTGATGAGCAGTTTGACGCAGTCAAAGCACACTGCATCAATCCGGTAGACTCCAGAGAGACAGGACTTGAAAAACCGGAAACCCTCGTGACAAAATTTGAAGAGCCGGCAGACGTCAAAATCTTCGACGGATTCATCGACATGCCGGAGGCAGAATTAAAAGCCCTGTATGATTCCCTCGGCCTTGCCATGACCTTCAAAGACTTCCTGCATATCCAGAACTACTTCCGCGGCGAAGAAAAACGAAATCCATCCATGACCGAGATCCGCGTACTCGATACCTACTGGTCCGATCACTGCCGCCATACCACCTTCTCCACCGAGCTTACCAACGTGACCTTCGGCGAAGGCGACTACTACGAGCCGATGAAAAAAAAGCTACGACCGCTACTTAAGCACCGTGAGGTACTCTACAAAGGCCGTGACGACAAATTCATCTGCCTTATGGACCTTGCCCTTCTGGCAATGAAAAAACTGAAATCCGAAGGAAAACTCGCAGATCAGGAAGAGTCTGATGAAATCAACGCATGCTCCATCGTCGTACCGGTAGATGTAGACGGAAAAGACGAAGAGTGGCTGATCAACTTCAAAAACGAGACCCACAACCACCCGACCGAGATCGAGCCGTTCGGTGGTGCAGCAACCTGCCTTGGCGGTGCAATCCGTGACCCGCTTTCCGGCAGAACCTATGTATATCAGGCAATGCGTGTGACCGGAGCCGCAGATCCGACCCGTCCGCAGAGCGAGACACTCGAAGGAAAACTTCCGCAGAAAAAACTCGTAAGAGAAGCAGCACACGGCTACAGCTCCTATGGAAACCAGATCGGTCTTGCAACCGGCTATGTCAAAGAAGTTTACCATCCGGACTACGTGGCAAAACGTATGGAGATCGGAGCCGTCCTTGGAGCAGCACCGCGCCGTGCCGTTGTCCGTGAAAATTCCGATCCGGGCGATATCATCATCCTGCTCGGCGGCCGTACTGGAAGAGACGGCTGCGGCGGTGCAACCGGTTCCTCCAAAGTACATACGACAGAATCCATCGAGACCTGCGGTGCAGAGGTACAGAAAGGAAACGCACCGACTGAGCGTAAACTGCAGAGACTGTTCCGCCGCGAGGAAGTCAGCCTTCTGATTAAAAAATGCAACGACTTCGGTGCAGGCGGAGTTTCCGTTGCCATCGGCGAGCTGGCACCGGGCCTTAAGATCAATCTGGACAAAGTACCGAAAAAATATGCCGGCCTCGACGGAACCGAGATCGCCATCTCCGAGTCCCAGGAGCGTATGGCCGTTGTCATCGACCCGAAAGACCGTGAGCAGTTCCTGAAATATGCCGCAGAAGAGAACCTGGAGGCAACCGAAGTTGCAGTCGTAACCGAGGACCCGCGTCTGGTACTCTCCTGGAGAGGAAAAGAGATCGTCAATATTTCCCGTGCATTCCTGGATACCAACGGAGCACATCAGGAGAATGATGTCTTCGTAGAGATTCCAAAAGCAGAGGACACCCCGTTAAAAAGAAGCGGTGACATTGCCGACGTGAAAGAAAAATGGCTGTCCACCCTGTCAGACCTCAACGCATGCTCCCAGAAAGGTCTTGTCGAGATGTTTGACTCCTCCATCGGAGCAGCCAGCGTGCTGATGCCGTACGGTGGAAAATATCAGCTGACTGAAACTCAGGCCATGGTTGCAAAAGTGCCGGTTCCGGATGGAAAAACCAACACCGTTACCATGATGAGCTACGGCTTTGATCCATACGTATCGAGCTGGAGCCCGTATCACGGAGCAGTCTATGCCGTAACCGAGTCCCTGTCCCGCATCGTGGCAGTCGGCGGCGATTACAGCAAAGTCCGCTTCACCTTCCAGGAATATTTCCGCAGAATGACTGAGGATCCGCACCGCTGGAGCCAGCCGTTCGCAGCACTTCTTGGTGCATACGACGCACAGATGGGCTACGGCCTGCCGTCTATCGGAGGAAAAGACAGTATGTCCGGTACCTTCAACCATATCGATGTACCGCCGACACTCGTATCCTTCGCGGTTGACGTTGCAAATTAAAGATGTAGTATCTCCGGAGCTGAAAACCACAGGAGACAAACTCAGTGTGGATCCACCTTCCAGTCGACGCACATCTGCTTCCAGAGTACGAAGGCGTCATGGAAACCTACAGAAAACTGCATGAGGATATGCAGAACGGCCGTGTGAAAGCCGCTTATGTCGTAGACCGTCAGGGTATCGCAGCAGCCGTATCCAAGATGGCATTCGGTAATGCTCTCGGCGTAACCATCGAGCACAATGTAGACGAGAGAGATCTCTTTACTCCATATATTGCAGATCTGATCTGCGAAGTTCCGGCTGAAAAAGTCGGAGAGCTGGCAAGCACCTACACCGTCATCGGTGAAGTGACAGACAAACCGGTTCTTTCCTATAAAGACACCGAAATCACCATCCGCGAGGCCGTTTCCGCATGGAACAAACCGCTGGAAAAAGTATTCAAGACCGTATCCGGTGCAGAGCTTCCGGAGGTAGATGCCCTGAATGTGGCAGCAGCAGACGAAAACGGAATTGTTGCAGACAGCTGCTATCAGGCAAAGAGCATCCACGTATGCTCCCACAAGCTGGCACAGCGACCGTATTCATTCCGGTCTTCCCGGGAACGAACTGTGAGTATGACAGCACCAGAGCTTTCGAGCGTGCCGGTGCAAAAGTTATCACTCAGGTATTCAGCAATCTTTCCGCAGAAGACATCCGCGGTTCTGTCGATGCCTTTGAAAAAGTCATCAACCAGGCGCAGATCATCATGTTCCCTGGCGGATTCTCCGCAGGTGATGAGCCGGATGGATCAGCAAAATTCTTTGCAACCGCATTCCAGAATGCGAAGATCAAAGAAGCTGTTACCAAACTGCTGAATGAGAGAGACGGACTTGCCCTTGGTATCTGCAACGGATTCCAGGCACTGATCAAACTGGGACTCGTTCCGTACGGTGAGATTCTCGGACAGACGGAGGATTCCCCGACTCTGACCTTCAACACTATCGGACGCCATATTTCCAAGATGGTTTACACGAAGGTTGTGACCAACAAATCCCCATGGCTGGCAGGCGCCGAGCTTGGCGGTGTTTACACCAACCCGGCATCCCACGGAGAGGGACGTTTCGTAGCATCGAAAGAGTGGATCGACAAGCTGATGGCAAACGGCCAGATTGCAACCCGCTACTGCGATGTCAACGGAAACCTGACCAACGACGAGTACTGGAATGTCAACGGTTCCTACTGCGGAATCGAGGGTATCACCAGCCGGACGGCCGTGTCTTTGGTAAGATGGCACACGCAGAGCGCCGCGACAACGGCGTAGCAGTCAACATCTACGGAGAGCAGGATCTGAAGATCTTTGAGTCCGGTGTTGCTTACTTTAAATAAAATAAAACCAAAATAGAAGATTCCCGCAGAGAGGAAGAAAGCTCCTTTCTGCGGGAATTTTTTGTCAGAAACAGTAATTTCTGATTTCGAAAGAAAAAATTTGATTATGCGCCGCGGTGCAGTTATAACGCAATATTTTGCTTTATTAACAAAAGTAATAAGGTCAAATAGTAGAAATATTCTGAAAAAACGAAAGATTTCGATAGTCTCAACACATTACATATATGACGGGCCCGGAAGAGAAGGACAGCGAAATAACAGGAGGGAGAAAGAAGTGTATGAGACAAGAGAAGGAACGATTTTTTCAGATCATATTCGAGGAAAACAGTCATGTGCTGTTCCGTTATATCTGCGGTCAGTTGAACAATGACCGGGAGACGGCGAAGGATGTGCTGAACGATGTATGGGAGGTATTGGTGGTAAAATTTGAAACCGTTGCCGATCTCGAAGGAGAAGAGATGACGAAATGGCTGTTCTGTGTGGCAAAAAACAAGATCAAGAATCAGCGCAGAAAACATTATTATCAGAATGAAGTTTCCTATACACAGTATCAGAAAGAGAACAGAAATGAAGGGGAGGCGGCCGCGACAGCCGAGATTGAGGAACGAATGGTGATGCAGAACTGCATCCAGAACCTGAATCCGATGGATCAGCGCATTTTCTGGGGGAGAGCATATGGATTCAGCTACAAAGAGCTCAGCGGATTCTGCAAGAAAAGCGAGCAGGCGCTGCAGTGCCAGTACAGCCGCGCAATCAAGAAACTGCAGGGAATGATGAGTCAGGAAATCAGTCTGACGAGAGCGTAGAAAATGGAAATGGTATGCAGCGGAAACCTCAACTCTTACAATCCAAAAACAATAGAAATATCTAAAAAATTCTCTGCAGGAGAATATCCTGTGTCTAAAAATAAAGTGTTACCGTTTACATATCAAAAATCCGTTTTCCTCGTTGTCGTGGCGCGGAAATTGTGTTAAAATATTTTTAGAAAATTCACACGATGTGCGAGAAGGCAGAAAGGATGAAAACAACATGAAGGATGAGTACGTAGCCTATGTAGGCACTTATACCCATGGAAGCAGCATTGGTATTCATTTATATGATGTAAATGTAGAAGAAGGCACTCTGACAGAGCGAAAAGTCATACCGGTCAACAACTCTTCCCACATTGCCCGTTCCTTAAACGGCAAATACCTGTATTCGATTGCAGATGAAGGCGTTGCAGTGTTTGCAGTGGAGGATGACGGAGACCTGACCCCGATCAACAAAGTAGACATCGACGGCATGCGCGGCTGCTATCTGTCGGTGGACAAAACCGGAAGATACCTGTTCGTGGCAGGCTATCATGACGGAAAAGTAACCGTTGTACATACCCATAAGGACGGCCGCCTCGGAAGTCTGATGGACGGCGTGTTCCACAAGGGCCTTGGCAGTGTGGCAGAGCGTAACTTCCGCCCGCATGTCAGCTGTGTCGTTCCTACACCGGACAACAAATATGTCTGCGCAGTCGACAACGGCATTGACCAGATCAAAATGTACAAGCTGAACACACAGCGTGACCGCCTGAAACTGGTGGATATCCTGCGCTGTGAGCGTGAATCCGGTCCGAGAGAGATCGTTTTCAGTGAATCCGGAAAATACGCGTATGTCATTTACGAGCTGATGAACAAAGTCGATGTATTCAGCTACCGTGATACGGGAAACGGACCGGAATTTGAAAAACTGCAGTCGATCAGCACCACATCCGCGAACGTGGACCAGGCGCACGACGCTGCATCCGGCATGTGCCTTTCCCCGGATCACCACTACCTGTTTACTTCTACAGCCGGAGACAATACCGTAGCAATGTTCCATATCGACCCGGAGACCGGCTGCATGGAGAAGAAGTTTGCACTTCCGATCAGCGGCGAATATCCAAAGGATATTGCAATGTTCCCGGACGGAAAACATATCGCAGTGGCAAACCATGAGTCCAACACGATCACAACATTTACCGTTGATTATGAGAAAAACGTGCTGGTTCAGAAAGGCCGCCCGATGAAAGTGGAGACGCCGAACTGTATTCTGATTACGAAAAAAGGCGTTCACTAAAAATAACGCAAAAATGCCTGCAGGAAGAACTGTATCCCGCAGGCATTTTTTGTGTTGAAGCCAGAAAGAAGCAGTCCGGCCTTTATTTCTCGTCCAGAGCCCAGACTTTCTTTACATTGTCCAGTTTGGCGCTCATGCCGACGAGCAGTGCGTCCGCCAGGACAAGAGCGGTCATGCATTCCACGACAACAACGGCGCGTGCAACGATGATCGGGTCGTGGCGGCCTTTGATTTCGATGGCAATGTTTTCACCATCTTTGTTGATGGTCTGCTGGGAAGCAGCAACGGACGGGGTCGGTTTGAAACCAGCCCGGACAACGATATCGCTTCCGTCGCTGATACCGCCTAAAATACCGCCGGCGTGGTTGGTCAGCTTGACAATGGAGCCGTCCGCATTTACATGGAAGGCATCGTTATTGGTAAGCCCGGTAGCTGTGCAGACCGAGAAACCGTCTCCGATTTCCACGCCTTTTACGGCGCCGATGGAGACGAGTGCTTTTGCAAGGTTGGCATCGAGCTTTTCAAACACCGGATCGCCGACACCGGCCGGCATATGGTGAACGACACATTCGACCACACCGCCGACGGAATTTTTTTCCGCCATGGCTTTTGTTAAAAGCCCGGAAGCCTTTTCGGCAGCCTCTGCATCCGGCATATTCAGGGCGTTATTCGCGATTTCAGCGGCATCAAAAGACTGGATTTCCACGTCACCGATGGAGCGGGTGTAGGCGGAAACGGTGATGCCAAGCTCAGAGAGCATTTTTAAGGCAATGGCACCTGCAGCCACGCGTGCGATCGTCTCGCGTCCTGAGGAGCGTCCGCCGCCGCGGTAGTCGCGGAAACCGTATTTTGCATCAAACGTATAGTCGGCGTGGCCCGGTCTGTAATAGGAAGCAATGTCGCTGTAATCTTTGGAATGCTGATCCTCATTCCATACCACCATGGAAATCGGGGTACCGGTCGTTTTTCCTTCGAAAGTGCCGGATAAAATCTGAACGGTATCGGATTCTTTCCGTTTTGTGGTAAAGCGGTTCTGTCCCGGCTTCCTGCGGTCGAGGTAAACCTGAATATCTTCCTCGGAAAGCGAAAGGCCGGCCGGCACTCCGTCCACAACAACGCCCACGCCTTTTCCATGAGACTCTCCCCAGGTGGTCAGTCTGAAGATAGTACCAAATGATGATCCTGCCATATATAAAGTCCTCCTGAATTTTTTCGTATATTTATAAAATAACTGGAAAAGATTTCTAATAAATTATACCGGAAAGTAAAACATTCGTAAAGCTCTTTTTCAGAGACGAAATTCACCGTTATACCGTTTGACAAACGAAAAGGCAGCACGTATAATGAGAATGTATTTTCGGGCAGTGAAAGCCGGTGAAATAAAACAAACAAAAAGGAAGAGTGTGCATGAATTTTTTAGACAAAATGGAGCGAAAATATGGGAGATATGCGTTAAGCCATCTGACGATGTACATTATCGTAACGTACATTGCGGGATATATCATTGCGCTTGCGGCTCCCATCATGAGACAGTATCTGACGCTGGAACCATACTATATTCTGCATGGCCAGATCTGGCGTCTGGTGAGCTGGATTCTGATTCCGCCGAGCAGTCTCGACATCTTTACGATCATTATGCTGTTTTTCTACTACTCAATCGGAACGAGTCTTGAAAGAGCCTGGGGAGATTTCAAATATAACGTTTATATCTTTTCGGGTATTCTGATGACGATCCTCGGTTCCTTCCTGCTGTATGGAATCGAGTACGCAGTGAATGGGTATCCGGCGCTGATGGGAACTGCATTCAGCACCTATTATATCAGCCTTTCTATTTTCCTTGGCTTTGCGATCAGTTTTCCGGATATGCAGGTGCTTCTGTACTTTATTATCCCGATCAAGATCAAATGGCTGGCGTATCTTGATGTAGCGCTTCTTGCTTATAGCATGATTACCAGCATTCTGAGCGGAAACTGGGCAGGATGTGTTGTTATTTTGTGTTCCTTGGCAAACGTCCTGGTGTTTTTTCCTGATGACAAGAAAAGGAAAACATAACTCTTTCCGGCAGAACAGACGCAGGAAAGAATTTAAAAAAGCCGTATCAAGAGGAGAAGCCGAATACCGCAATCCAAATGGAATCACAAAACACAAATGTGCGATTTGCGGGCGGACTGAAAAGGATGATCCGAATCTGGAGTTCCGTTTCTGCTCCAGATGCAACGGAAATTATGAATACTGCCAGGATCACCTGTTTACGCATGAACATGTAAAATAAAGAAGGAGAGAAAGTATGAGAAGAACGAAAATTGTCTGCACCATGGGGCCAAATACCAACTCCCGTGACCTGATGAAAAAACTGATTGAAACAGGAATGGATGTTGCTCGTTTTAATTTTTCTCATGGAGACCACGATGAGCAGAAAATGCGTATGGATATGCTGAAAGAGCTTCGAAAAGAGCTGAAAACTCCTGTGGCAATCCTTCTGGATACCAAAGGACCGGAAATCCGTACCGGCGTTTTGAAAGATGGCAAAAAAGTAAATCTGGTAACCGGACAGACCTTCACCCTGACAACCGTTCAGGAGACCGGAGATGAAATCACTGTTCTGTCAGCTACACAGGCCTTACGGAAGATATCAAAGAGGGAGACACAATACTGATCGATGATGGTCTGATCGGCCTGCGCGTAGAAAAAGTAAATGCACCGGAAATTGTCTGTACCGTAGTAAACGGCGGCGAGCTCGGAGAAAAAAAGGGTGTGAATGTACCAAACGTTTCGATCAATCTTCCGAACCTCACGGAGAAAGACAAAGGAGATCTTCTCTTTGGTATTGAACAGGATATTGATTTTGTAGCGGCTTCTTTTATCCGGAATGCAGAGGCAATTAACGAAATCCGTGAGTTCCTTGTGGCAAACGGAGGAGAGCGTATTGATATCATTGCCAAGATCGAAAATGCGGAGGGTGTGCAGAACATCGACAGCATCATCGATGCGGCAGATGGTGTGATGGTTGCAAGGGGAGACCTTGGTGTAGAGATTCCGGCGTGCCAGGTACCGCATGTACAGAAAATCATCATTGAAAAATGCAATCATAAATACAAACCGGTTATCACAGCAACCCAGATGCTGGATTCCATGATCCGGAATCCGCGCCCGACCCGTGCAGAGGTAGCCGATGTTGCGAATGCAATTTATGATGGAACGGATGCGATCATGCTCTCCGGCGAAACAGCAGCCGGAAAATATCCGGTCGAGGCAGTTACCATGATGGGAGAGATTGCCGAGCAGACGGAGCGTTATCTGAAATTCGAAGATTACCGCGATGGAAAAGCGCTGGAAGGAAAGCTGAATGTTTCCGCAGCAGTCGGAAGTGCAGCCGTTTCTATGGTAGAACACATCAAAGCAGCCTGCATTGTGACCCCGACGATGTCCGGTCAGACCGCAAGACTGATTTCCAACCTTCGTCCGAGCGTACCGATTTACGGCGTTACCCCATATGAATGGGCAAGAAGAAAAATGCAGCTCTACTGGGGCGTTCGTCCGGTGACCGGATACGAGGAAGATTCTACGGAGAACATCATTTCGCATGCCATGTATATGGTGCGCCGTGAGGAGCTTGTAGAACGCGGCGATATGGTTATTTTTACGGCCGGAGACCCTGCTACTAACGAGGTGACGGGTGAAGGATATATGACAAACATGCTTCACATTATTCAGGCAAAATAAGCAGAAGAAGGAGACAAAAGAGAATGACGAAGAAGCCTTTTGTAACAAAAGAAAAACTGGAAGAAATCGCAGCAGCAGTACCAACTCCGTTTCACATTTACGATGAAAAAGGAATTCGTGAGAATGCGAAAGCGGTAAAGGAAGCTTTTTCCTGGAATCCGGGATTTCGTGAGTATTTTGCTGTGAAAGCGAACCCAAACCCGACACTGATCAAAATGCTGGGTGAATATGACTGCGGATGCGACTGCTCTTCTTACACGGAGCTGATGCTTTCCGATGCGATGGGATTTGAGAAAGATAAAATCATGTTTTCATCCAACGTAACACCGGCTGCAGAGTATCAACTGGCTGCAGAGCTTGGTGCGATCATTAACCTTGATGATATTACACATATTGATTTTCTTGAGAAAACATTAGGCTACATTCCGAAGAAAATCTGCTGCCGTTATAACCCGGGCGGACTGTTTAAAATCAGCACCGATATTATGGACAATCCGGGAGATGCCAAATACGGTATGACAACCGAGCAGATTTTTGAGGCATTCCGCATTCTGAAGGCAAAAGGGGCAGAAGAGTTCGGCATCCATTCCTTCCTTGCAAGTAATACCGTAACCAACGATTACTACCCGGTTCTGGCAAAAACACTGTTTGAGCTGGCTGTAAAGCTGCAGAAAGAGACAGGCGTAAAAATCAAATTCATCAATCTTTCCGGCGGTGTCGGAATCCCGTACAAACCAGGTCAGGAAGGCAATGACATCCGCGTGATTGGTGAGGGTGTACATAAAGTGTACGATGAAGTCCTCGTTCCGGCCGGCATGGGCGATGTTGCAATTTATACGGAAATGGGCCGTTTCATGATGGGACCGTACGGCGGACTCGTTACCCGCGCCATCCATCAGAAACACATTTACAAAGAGTATATCGGCTGTGATGCATGCGCGGTCAATCTGATGCGGCCGGCAATGTACGGCGCTTACCACCACATCACCGTGATGGGAAAAGAAGATCAGCCGTGCGATCACAAATATGACGTAACGGGTTCCTTATGCGAAAACAATGATAAATTCGCTATCGACAGAATGCTGCCGGAAGTAGAGGTCGGAGATCTTCTCTTTATCCACGATACCGGCGCACATGGATTTTCCATGGGATACAACTACAACGGAAAATTAAAATCTGCAGAGGTTCTGTTAAAAGAGGACGGCAGCTTTGAAGTCATCCGCCGCGCAGAAACCCCGAAAGACTACTTCGCTACACTGGATGGAACACCGGAGTATGAGAAGATGTTTGGAAATAAATAAGAAATTATAATTTAAGCAAATAGAAAACCCTTTCCGAAAGAACCACACGATCAAGATGGTTCTTTGGAAAGGTTTTCTGCATCTCTTAAGACGGGAAAGATAACAAAAAAGATCCATATAAACTTTCGTTCATACAGATCTCTTTTTTGTCTGCCGCTGGCCGGACTCGAACCGGCACGGTTATTCACCGCTTGATTTTGAGTCAAGTGCGTCTACCAATTCCGCCACAGCGGCACGTTCTGATAATCAGAACAAAATATATTTTACCACAAAAGCGGGAAGAGCGCAAGAGGGGAATTTGGAATAATTAGGGTTGTGGAAAAACAGAGCGGAAAGATGGGGGAGGGACTTTTTCGAAGAAGAGAAGATATTTGTATAATGGCAGGAAAGAGTGAGAAAGGAAGGGAATACTATGGCATCGCCTTATGGGCATTATGCTGAGATACTGGAAGATATATTAAAAGAACTGCAAAAAAGAAAGAGAAGAAAAAACCCTCCAAATCGGTTTCACTATAGAATAAATTTTAGAAGTGACCGTCGGCTGTTGGGAGTGGCGTATGGATTGATTGCAGTAACAATAATAGCTTATTTTTGGAACAGTGATGCAAACTGTGAAGTGATTATTGGCCATTATATTCTGAGCGCTGCGTTTACGATATGGGCAATTTTAGGGTATCTATACAGCAAAGGTACCTGGATCGATGTCATTGATGATGGAGAAAGAGAAGATTCCAGAATGATCATAAGGAACCCTTTTGAAGGGAGAGGATTTTTATGATGAGTGAGATCGGTGAAGTAAAATTGGAAAAAGATACTGCTAGGTATATTTATGATGCAGATGGAAATCTAGTGATCTCAATATCTGATACGGCAGATAATTTTGATCTGTTGGCTCAAAATCTGGAATGGCATAACAAAAAGATAAAAGAAGTCAGCAGGTTGGAAATGTTGAGAGCATTACCACGTGAGCTGATAAAAGAGATAAGGAAATCCAGACATAAGGAAAGATAATTTACCATACAGGAGGAAATCAATTATGATTCTTGCAATAGACATCGGCAACACTAATATCGTTCTCGCTGTGTCGAAGGAAAAAAGACATTCTTCATCGAGCGCCTGTCCACCGACAAAGCCAAAACAGAACTGGAATACGCAGTCAGCCTGAAAAATGTGCTGGAAATTTATGAAATCCCTGTGGACCAGATCGAAGGCGGCATCATCTCCTCCGTCGTTCCGCAGGTAACGGAACTCTGCCGGAGTGCGGCAGAAAAAGTCATCAAAAAGCCGGTCAAAGTGGTTGGACCCGGCGTGAAGACAGGTCTTAATATCAAACTGGATGACCCCGCAACCGCAGGAAGCGATCTCGTTGTAGTAGCAGTAGCAGCCCTGAATGAATACACCTGCCCGCAGATCGTCATCGACATGGGAACCGCAACTACCATGAGTGTGCTCGACCAGAAAGGCTGCTTTATCGGCGGTGTTATTCTTCCAGGATTACGCACCTCTCTGGATGCACTCGTATCAAACGCCGCGCAGCTCAGCCAGACCAGTCTTGCCGCGCCGAAAAAAGTGATCGGCAAAAATACCCTGGACTGCCTGAGAGGCGGCATGATCTACGGAAACGCCGCCAGCATCGACGGCATGATCGAGCGGATGGAAGAAGAACTCGGCTGCAAATGCACCATCGTAGCCACCGGCGGCCTGGCGCAGGCTGTGATTCCGCACTGCCGACACAACATCATCATCGACGAGGATCTGCTCTTAAAAGGCCTTCAGATTATCTATGAAAAGAACAGATAAAGATCCGATTGCAAATCCGTTCATTGACAAAGTCTGCGAATTGTTATAACATATGTATAACAATACGATACGAGAAAGCAGGGTGTAACTATGTATTACGAGACAATACAGATCGACTTCAACAGCGACGAAGCGATCTATATCCAGCTGCGGAATCAGATCATTCTGGGCATTGCCACTTCGCGGATTCAGGAAGGGGATACCTTACCTTCCGTCAGGCAGCTCGCAGACAATATCGGAATCAATATGCATACCGTAAATAAAGCCTACAGCGTACTCCGCCAGGAGGGCCTCCTTTCCATTGACAGAAGAAAGGGCGCCGTCATCAGCATTGACGCGGACAAACTGTACGCGATGCAGGAACTGCGGGAAGATCTGCAGGTCATTCTTGCAAAAGCCGTCTGCAAAAATATATCAAAAGAAGAAGTACATCAGCTTGTAGATGAAATTTACAGCAACTACGCAGACGAGTAAATAAGGAGACAATATTATTATGAGAGAAGGATATACCAGTCAGGCAAAAAAAGCACTGGCATATGCGGTTAAGACAGCCGAAAAATGCGGACATAACTACGTGGGAACCGAACACCTTCTGATTGGCCTTCTGAATGTGGAGGATGGAACCGCAGGCATGGTGCTCACCGAGTTCCATGTAGATGCCGGACAGCTCACTGAGCTGATCGACCGTCTGATCGCACCGGGCGGAAATACAGCAACCGAATCACGTCCGGGCTATACCCCGAGAGTACGTCGTGTACTCGAAAATGCAGAAGCAGAGGCCGCACGCTTCAAAAGCAGAGCCGTAGGAACTGAGCATCTGCTGATTGCTATTTTAAAAGAGAGCGACTGCGTTGCCACCCGCTTACTTTTCACCATGGGCATCAACATTCAGAAATTATACAGTGCCATTCTCACCGCCATGGGCGAAGCACCGTCGCAGGGCGGCATGAATGGAAATCCAAACGCCGGCCGCGGACCGCAGACAAGAGGCGGTGCATCGAACAGCGAAACACCGGCGCTCGATCAGTACAGCCGCGATCTCACCGAACTCGCGCGCGAAGGAAAACTCGACCCGGTTGTCGGCCGCAGCCAGGAAATTGAGCGTGTGATTCAGATCCTGAGCCGCCGGACAAAAAATAACCCTTGCCTCATTGGAGAGCCAGGTGTCGGAAAAACGGCGATTGCCGAAGGCCTTGCACAGCGCATCGCTCTTGGCATCGTGCCGGAAACCATCCGTGACAAGCGTGTTGTCATTCTTGACCTCTCGGGAATGGTAGCCGGAAGTAAATACCGCGGTGAGTTCGAAGAGCGCATCAAACGAGTCGTCAAAGAAGTGACGGATAATGAAAACATTCTGCTGTTCATCGATGAACTTCACACCATCATCGGAGCCGGAGGTGCAGAGGGCGCACTCGATGCATCCAACATCTTAAAACCGTCCCTCTCCCGTGGAGAAATTCAGCTCATCGGTGCAACAACACTGGAAGAATACCGTAAATACATCGAAAAAGATGCTGCATTGGAGCGCCGTTTCCAGCCGGTCAAAGTAGAAGAACCGACGGAAAGCGAAGCACTTGATATCTTAAAAGGACTGCGTCCATACTACGAACGCCACCACGGCGTGGAAATCACCGATGAAGCACTGGAAGCAGCCGTAAAAATGAGCGTCCGCTACATCAACGACCGTTTCCTGCCGGATAAAGCCATCGATCTGATCGATGAGGCATCCGCAGGCGTACAGCTCGCCGGCTACCAGGTGCCGGACAACATGGCAAAGAGGAGCAGACACTGTTCGAAGTACAGAAAGAAAAAGAATCCGCGATCAGTGCCGGCGATTTGAGCAGGCAAAAGAACTGCAGGCGCGCCAGCAGGAGCTCGAAAAAGATCTGGAGCAGATCCGAAAACGCTTTGAACGCCGTTGCAAAAACAAAAAACTGCAGGTAACAGAAGAAGAAATCGCAAAAACCGTATCCACCTGGACGAAAATTCCGGTACAGCGTCTCGCGGAAGGAGAATCGAAACGTCTGGCAAGACTGGAGCAGACACTCCATAAACGCGTTGTCGGCCAGGAAGAAGCCGTGACAGCTGTGGCAAAAGCCGTAAAACGAGGCAGAGTCGGATTAAAAGACCCGAACCGTCCGACAGGATCCTTCCTGTTTCTTGGACCGACCGGTGTCGGAAAAACAGAACTTTCCAAAGCACTCGCCGAGGCAGTTTTCGGTACAGAGCAGGCCCTGATCCGCGTCGACATGTCGGAGTACATGGAGAAACACAGCTCTCCAAACTGATCGGATCCCCTCCGGGATACGTCGGCTACGAGGAAGGCGGCCAGCTCTCCGAAAAAGTGCGCCGCAACCCGTACAGTGTGATCCTGTTTGACGAGATCGAAAAAGCGCACCCGGATGTCTTCAACATTCTGCTGCAGGTGCTTGATGATGGCCATATCACTGACGCGCAGGGCAGAAAAGTTGATTTCAAACAGACCTGCATTATTATGACATCCAATGCCGGAGCACAGAACATTGTAGCGCCGAAACGCCTTGGATTCCTTTCGACAGAAGATGAGCGGAAAGACTACGAATACATGAAGGGCCAGGTGATGGAAGAAGTCAAACGGATGTTTAAGCCGGAATTCCTGAACCGAATCGACGAGATTATTGTATTCCATCAGCTTACCAAGGCGGATATGAAGAAGATTCTGCAGATTCTGCTCAAAGATCTGGAGCGCCGCTGCAAGGAGCAGATGGACATTGAATTGAAAGTCCGTGACACCGTGAAAGAATATCTCGTGGAAAACAGCTTCGACAGCAAGTACGGTGCCCGCCCGTTAAAACGCGCGCTCCAGAGCAAAATTGAGGATCCGCTCGCAGAAGCCATCCTGAACGGAGAAGTGAAAAAAGGCGATACCGTTGCGGCTGGAATGAATAAGAAAGAGATTACATTTAAGGTTCTTGAGAAAAAATAATATAAAATTCCATAAATTATATGGTAAAATCTTTTTGATTATGGTATGATTTTCACAAAGAAACGAAACACCACAAAAGACAAGACCAGGAGGGCATTTACAAATGTCAGTAGTAAAAGAATTAATCCGCACAGAGGCAGACGGAGGCATCAGCTTCGGAGATTATGAGCTTGCGGCAAAGGCAAAAAATCTGATTTTGAGCACAGAGGAGATCTGTATAAAGTAAAAACCTTTAAGGAAATCACAAAGCTGGAGAGAAACGGACTGTTCGTATACGAATCCGTTCCGGGAACCGCAGTTACCGATCTGAACGTATTCGACGACGGCATGACCTTCAAAGTAGAAGGACCGGAGGATGCACAGATCACCGTTGAAATGGAAGCAGAGACCGAATACAAGGTGCTGCTCGACGGCGTAAACGTTGGCCACATGACCACAAATCTCGGCGGAAAACTTTCCTTCAGCGTAGAGCTGGAAAAAGCAGAGGATGTAGCAGTAGAAATCGTAAAAGCATGATGAAATAAGAAAAGAAGGCTGTCGCAGAACGTGTGCGGCAGCTTTTTTTGACAATTATAAGGGAGACACAACTATGGCAAAAGCAAAAAAAACAGCCTTTTTCTGCCAGAACTGCGGATATGAGTCAGCAAAATGGATGGGTCAGTGTCCGGCGTGCAGAGAATGGAATACGTTTGTGGAGGAACCGATGGCGGCCAAAACACCGGCGGGAAACCAGGGGCTCGGAAGCCACAGCGCAGCGGGCAGAAAGCCGGTGCATCTGACGGAATTTCAACAGGAAAAGAAGAAGCGATATCCCGACGGAATCGG
>ENA-OQIM01000055-OQIM01000055.1-human-gut-metagenome-genome-assembly--contig:-NODE-55-length-31726-cov-3.585208_pt1 | contig 31726 bp, 33 predicted proteins | sample MGYA00242579_ERZ504744 | MGnify/ENA primary metagenome ERZ504744 (study PRJEB26092, sample SAMD00036441) | human gut metagenome | host: Homo sapiens | study: EMG produced TPA metagenomics assembly of...
AAATTTTATTTCGTATTACGATATTTAGTGAAATTTTATTTTATATTTTATTGTTTTTTATGTAAAAAGCAGCATAACTGCTTTCTTTGCTGCCATGCTGCTTACTTTCTACATTATTATAAAGCTGCTTCGTAAATACTTACAATATCTTCTTTACTCAATGGTACAAAAGATCCCTTGCATCCATCGGCGCTTTCTGTGCCATAATGTCAAAATATTCTTTATCAATTCCAACATCTGTTAACGTCTGTGGAAGTCCCATCTTCTTAAAGTACTCTCTCGTACATGCAATTCCTTCTTTGGCTGCTGCCATGTCATCGTCATTTACAACATCCCAGACATTTCTTGCATAGTCTGCAAATTTATATGCTGTATCATCATTCAGTGCAAAATCCATCCAGTGAGGTGTTAAGATCGCTAATCCTTCTCCATGTGTGATATCGTAGAATGCGCTTAATTCATGTTCCATTGGATGTACACACCATGCGACTTCAGCTCCATATTGGATCATTCCGTTAATTGCCATACTTGCTGTCCACATCAGATTAGCTCTTGCATCATAATTGTCTGGTTCTTCTAAAGCAACAGGACCATATTTAAAACAGTTCTTTAACAGTCCTTCCGCAAATCTTGCTTGAACGTCTGCATTCTTCACATTGGTAAAGTAATTCTCGCAAATATGACTGATGATATCTGCTGTTCCAGCCGCTGTCTGTTTTTTTGATACAGAATAGGTATATTCCGGATCAAGGATTGACATCTTTGGTTTCATATGATCACTTGCAGTTCCCCATTTTTCATTCTTTGACATATCAGAGATAACCGCAAATTTATCCATCTCTGATCCTGTGGCTGATAATGTCAGAACACTGTAGATCGGCAATGCTTTCTTGATCCATCTTGGGCTAATAACCAGATCCCACGAATCTCCATCATAACATGCTCCTGCCGCTACAACCTTTGCACAGTCAATGACAGATCCTCCTCCAATGGCAAGTACCATGTCAATATTGTTTTCTTTACAAAGTTTTACACCTTCTCTTACAGATTCAATCTTGGGGTTTGGTGCAATTCCTGATAATTCAAAGATTTCCATATCTTCTTCTTTTAAAATCTTGACTGCTTCGTCATAAATTCCTGCTTTTTTGATACTTCCACCGCCATAGCATAGTAAAACTTTGTTACCGCTCTCTGAAAGTTCACTAAGATGAGAAATCTGTCCTTTTCCAAAATGAATCTTTGTTGGAATAGAATACGTAAAATTGTTCATGGCTACCTCCTGTTTTTGATGTTTCATTTATTCTTCGTCTAACATGACACTGACTCTGTACATTCCAGGTTTGCTTGCCTCTTTATAAGCATCCTGCAGTCTGCTTAGTGGGAATTTCCTCTCTTCTACCAATTAGACACATCCACAACCTTGGTACTTAATGCTTGGGCAGCTTCTTTGAAGTCTTCATGATCTGCCCCGAATGTCCCGATCAGTTCCATCTTTCTATAGTGTAACATATTTGAGTCAACTTTCAACTCTGGAACTGGATATCCTGCCGCAAATAATAACATTCTTCCATCATTTTGTTTTAACATCTCAAGTCCCTGACTGTTGGCACTGGTTGCTCCAACAGCTACGATCACAGCATCTGCTCCAATTCCTTCCGTTAACTCTTTTACCTTTTCTACAGGATCACTTTCATTACAGTCTATCACTTCAAATCCCATCGCTTTGGCTGTCTCAATCTTCTTAGGGATCATCTCTGATACGATCACACGGCATCCGTATGCTTTCGCTGTCTGGGCGTTAATTAATCCCATAGTTCCTGCACCAATGACTACAACTGTTTCAAATGGCTTTAATCTTAATTTCTTTGCTCCATGAATGACTGTTGCAAGTGGTTCCATAAATCCTGCTTCCGATGGATTTAGGTCATTCGCCACTTTATAAACTCCACTTGAATTCTTTACACAATAATTTGAAAAACCAAAGAATCCCCATTTATATCCATCTTCTGTATCATTGCGAATTTCTTCACACTGATCGATATGTCCTTCACGACAAGCAGGACAATGTCCGCATCCTTCATATCCAGTTGCTACCATATCTCCTACTTTGAGATCTGTTACTTTTTCTCCAACCTGTTCAACGATCCCTGCTGCTTCATGTCCTCCTGCCATAGGATATCCCTGATGTTCTCGTAATCCTAACCACTGTCCATAATCTGTCGTGCAGATATTACATACTTTCATATGAAGTAATACATCATATGGCCCTACTTCTGGAAGATCACGTTCTCTGACCTCTGCAACACCCTTTTTTACCAAACACCCAAACTTCATTTTCCTTCCCATGACACTGCACTTCCTTTCAAAATTCATCCTTCTTATCTTTATTTTTTCATATATTGATGTACCGTACCTAGACTACTCCATTGCTATGCTTTGTTTACACTGCCGAATAGTGTGATGTAGTGTTTTAATGCTTCTTTGTATCCTATCCTCATCTCATTAGAAAGATCAAACATATTCGCTGTTTTATTTCCAAATTCTCCAAGACTCCCATCTTTCTTCATATGATCATAGTCAATCTGTAAGTATCCTTTTAATGTTTCTAACCCTGCATTACTTAAGTCTGTGCACAAATTAACTTTCTGAATTCCTGTCTGCACTGCTTTCTTCAGGTTATCATCTCCTGTTCCTGATCCTCCATGAAGAACTAATGGCACTTCGACCATCTGATGCAAGTCTGCTAATAGTTCAAATTCCAGTTTTGGAGTTCCATGGTAAGTTCCGTGAGAAGTTCCAACAGATACTGCCAACGCATCTACATTTGTCTGTTTTACAAAATCAATCGCTTCTTCTTTCCTTGTAAGACCGGAATCTCTGGTCTGTTCGTATTCAAATCCCTGTCCAACATGTCCAAGTTCTGCTTCTACAGAAACTCCAACTGCATGAGCAATCTTTACGATTTCTGCAACTTCTCTGACATTCTCTTCAAATGTCAATGTAGAACGGTCTACCATGACAGATGTATATCCACAGCGGATTGCCTGAATGATCTCTTCAAATGGTCCTCCATGGTCTAAATTTAATGCTGCTGTTACTTCTGGAAATTTCTTTTCATAAAAATGAACGGCATCTGATATTTCTTCAATCTGATGAATTCCAGCACCATCAATGATGACCGGTGCTTTTAATTCACTTGCTGCTTCAAAAATACTCTTTACTGTATTTAAACTCCATGCGTTTGGAGCGGCAACTCCATATCCTTCTTTCTTCGCCTGTCTTAAGATTGTTCCCATATCTGTCAGCATAGTTTTTACCTCCATTTGTGCATATGCACCTTGTGACGTGATTCTGTTCTTGTTGTATTTATAATAATACAACTCATTTGTTTTGTCAAACATTTTTCCAACTACATGGTCATTTGACCATATCGCATTTTCTCAGACTGTTTTTTGATTTATAGGATTTTTCTCTATACAAAAAACACCTCAAAACTCTTTCGAATTCTGAGGTGTTTTATTTAATCTTTGAGTTGCTTCACTCCACAAGGTAACATCCCTCAACTAAGCTCATCTTTCGCCTGTGGCTCGGATTCGCTAAGGTTCGGATGGGCTTTCTCACTAAGTTCAAACTTCGCTTGTCAGCTTGTTTTCACTAAGTGTTCAATGCCTACATCATTCCCATTCCGGCTGGTGCTCCTGCTGGCATTGCTGGTGCTTCTTCTTTGATATTCGCAACAACTGATTCTGTTGTTAATAATGTAGAAGCTACGGATGTTGCATTCTGTAATGCGCTTCTTGTTACTTTGGCTGGATCGATGATTCCTTTTTCTACCATGTCTACGTATTCTCCATGTAATGCATCGAATCCTTTTCCGATTTCTGCTTCTTTTACTTTATTGACGATCACAGCTCCTTCAAGACCTGCATTGACTGCGATCTGGAATAATGGTGCTTCTAATGCTTTGAGGATGATGTTTGCTCCTGTCTTTTCGTCTCCTTCTAAGTCTGCTACTTTCTCAGCTGCTTTCTTAGATGCATGGATATAAGCAGATCCTCCACCGAAGATGATTCCTTCTTCTACTGCTGCTTTTGTTGCTGCTAAGGCATCTTCCAGACGTAATTTGCTTTCTTTCATCTCTGTTTCTGTTGCTGCTCCAACACGAATCACTGCAACTCCACCAGATAATTTAGCTAATCTTTCCTGTAATTTTTCTTTGTCGAATTCAGATGTTGTTTCTTCGATCTGTGCTTTGATCTGTCCAAGACGTGCCTGGATTGCATCTTTATCTCCTTCACCGTCTACGATGACCGTGTTTTCTTTTTCAACTTTGACAGATTTTGCACGTCCTAACTGATCTAATGTTGCGTCTTTTAATTCCAGACCAACTTCTTCAGAGATCACTGTACCACCTGTTAAGATAGCGATATCTTCAAGCATTGCTTTTCTTCTGTCTCCATATCCAGGTGCTTTCACTGCACATACAGAGAATGTTCCACGTAATTTGTTAACGATCAGTGTTGTTAATGCTTCACCTTCGATATCTTCAGCAATGATCAGTAATTTCTTACCACTCTGTACAATCTGCTCTAATAATGGAAGGATTTCCTGAATATTAGTGATCTTCTTGTCTGTGATCAGATATATGGATCATCTAATTCAGCAACCATTTTTTCCATATCTGTTGAGAAATATGCTGATAAATATCCACGATCAAACTGCATTCCTTCTACTAAATCTAATTCTGTTTTCATTGTTTTAGATTCTTCAATCGTGATAACTCCATCGTTAGATACCTTTTCCATAGCATCTGCTACTAATTCTCCAACTTCTTCGTCTGCTGCAGAGATTGCTGCTACTTTTGCGATCTGATCTCTTCCTGTAACCTTGCTACTCATCTCAGCAATTGCTTCAACAGCTGCTTCTGTCGCTTTCTTCATTCCTTTACGAAGAATGATTGGGTTTGCTCCTGCTGCTAAGTTTTTCATTCCTTCGTTGATCATTGCCTGTGCAAGAACTGTAGCTGTTGTTGTACCATCTCCGGCAACATCATTTGTCTTAGTTGCTACTTCTTTTACTACCTGAGCTCCCATATTCTCAAATGGGTCTTCTAATTCAATTTCTTTTGCGATCGTTACACCATCATTTGTAATCAGCGGTGCACCAAAAGATTTGTCTAATACAACATTGCGTCCTTTTGGTCCGATTGTAACTCTTACTGTATCTGCTAACTGGTTAACTCCTGCTTCCAGTGCTTTTCTTGCTTCAATTCCGTATTTAATCTCTTTTGCCATGATCTTAATTACCTCCGACTAATTCCTTGATTAAATCAAATAATTGTGTGATGTGATAAAACTATTCTACAACTGCTAAAATATCATTCTGTTTTACGATGATAAATTCTTCATCTTCTAATTTTACTTCTGTTCCTGCATATTTAGAATAAATAACTTTCTGTCCTACAGAAACTTCCATCTTCACATCTTCTGTTCCAGGTCCGACTGCAACAACTTCTGCTTCCTGTGGTTTTTCCTGTGTTGCTGTTGTAAGGACGATTCCTGACTTAGTTGTTGTTTCTGCTTCCAGCTGTTTTAATACAACTCTATCTCCTAATGGTGTTAACTTCATAATGATATTACCTCCTAAATATATTAGAATTATTGTTCTTTTTATCTTTTGTTAGCACTCACTTATATCGAGTGCTAACTCTATGTTCTTTAGTATAACACCAGACAAAAAAATGCAACCCCCTTTTTATAAAAATTCTATAAATTGAGATTGCATTCTTTGGTATTTTACTTATTCTTTGATGTATTTTTTTGCTTCTTCTGAACTTCTTGTTGGAACTGTCTGGAAATATACATGTACATGTTTTTTGATCAGTTCATGAATAGCTTCCATCTCCATAGCATCACACGCAACTCTTCTTGCAACTGCTTTACGTTCCCCACGAATTCCCATACCTCCGATATTAAGCTGATTGAGCTTGATCCCTCGTTTGATCAATTCTTCAAATACCAGTGGGGATTCTGCAATTACGATCACCCGCTCTCCATCAAAGGATGGGGCTTCTTTTAATTTCTCCGTTGCACGATCGATCCCATATACATGAATTATAAGCCTTGGGGCGCCATCTCTTTGATCACTTTGCTTCGGAATTTATCCTTCGCCACAACATCATCTACAATAATGATCCTGTTCGCTCTGACTTCCGGCACCCATAATGTCAAAATCTCCGTATGTATGAGCCTGTCATCAACTCTCGCTAATACAATGTTTTTCATTCTTCTACCTCCTTATATAATTCACGCACATCTTTCACTGTCTCTGGCGCTGCCTTAAGAAGATCTTTGCACACCTCTTGTGCACTCTTTCCCGCGTAACGTCCCATAACTACTTCCATCATCAACGGAAGATTGATTCCAGTTACGTGGTAGAGATCGTATTCTGACATTAAAGAAATTACCGTATTAAACGGACTTCCATAAAACAGATCTGTTAATATAAGAACTTCTTCTCCTTCTGATGTCTGTTCAATACTCTCTCTAATCTTCTCTCTCAAAGTATCCACTGATTCTTCTGGTTCAAGCCCAAATGCCTCAAGGTCTTCCTGTTCCCCTGCGATCATCTGTGCTGTATCCACAAGTCCTCTTGCATAACTTCCATGAGATACCACGATTACCTTCATCAATTTTCCTCTCTTCTCTCTCATCACATCTTGCCTGTTACGGCAATTTGATTAATTTGGTTTGTAAGAACTCTTTAAGCTTACAATTCTATTAAATACCATGTGTTTTTTTGTAGAATCTTTGGAATCTAAACAGAAATATCCTGTTCTCATAAACTGGAAACTGTCTTCCTTATCATATTTCTCTAACTCAGGCTCTACATATGCTTCCTTGATCACAGTCAGTGAATTTGGATTCACATTGATACTTCCATCTTCATTATATACACCTTTTTCTTCATCTACAATGTTTTCATACAGACGAATTTCTGCTTTTTTCGCAGTTGGTACAGATACCCAATGGATCGTTCCGCGAACCTTTCTTCCATCTGGACTGTTTCCTCCTCTGGATTCTGGATCATATGTCGCATATACACAGGTTACATTGCCGTCCTCATCTACATCGTACCCTGTACATGTCACAAAATATGCATTCATCAGACGTACTTCATTACCTACATATAAACGACGGTATTTCTTAGGCTTTTCAATCTTGAAATCTTCTCGTTCGATATATAATTCTCTTGAAAATGGTACCTGTCTTGTTCCCATCTCTTCGTTTTCCTGATTATTTGGAACGTCAACGAGTTCCCCTTCTCCTTCTGGATAGTTTGTGATCACCAGCTTGATCGGATCTAAGATCGCTGCCATACGTGGACGTTTTAATTTCAGATCATCACGGATGCAGTATTCAAGCATCGCTGAATCTACAGAGCTGTGACTCTTTGCAACTCCGACAAGTTCCATAAACTTCTTGATGGATTCTGGTGTATATCCTCTTCTTCTAAGTGCTGATAATGATACCAGACGTGGATCATCCCACCCATCTACGATTCCATCTTCAACTAATTTCTTGATATAACGTTTTCCTGTGACAACATTTGTCAGATATAACTTCGCAAACTCAATCTGTTTTGGCGGATTCTCAAATTCACATTCATTCACAACCCAGTCATATAATGGTCTGTGGTCCTCGAATTCCAGTGTACAGATAGAATGTGTCACCCCTTCAAATGCATCCTCTAATGGATGTGCAAAGTCATACATTGGATAGATACACCATTTGTTTCCTGTATTATGATGTTCCATTCTTGCGATACGATAAAGAATCGGATCCCTCATGTTGATATTTCCAGATGTCATATCGATCTTGGCACGAAGAACTTTGCTTCCATCTGGGTATTTTCCTTCCTTCATCTCGCGGAATAACTGTAAGTTCTCTTCCGGTGTACGGTCACGATATGGACTGTTCTTTCCAGGTTCTGTTAAAGTTCCTCGGTATTCTCTGATCTGTTCAGCATTCAGATCACAGACATATGCTTTCCCTTTCTTGATCAGGAATTCTGCACATTCATACATCTTGTCAAAGTAGTTAGAAGCATAATAGATATGTTCGTGATAATCTGCTCCTAACCATTCTACGTCCTCTTTAATAGAATTTACATATTCTTCCTTCTCTTTTGTTGGGTTTGTATCATCAAAACGGAAATGGAAATCTCCTCCATATTCCTGAGCCAGTCCATAGTTTAATAAGATGGATTTTGCGTGTCCGATATGAAGATATCCGTTTGGTTCTGGTGGAAATCTTGTAACTACCTTCTTGCAATGCCCTTCTTCTATATCTTTTTCTATGATCTGTTCGATAAAATTCTTAGAAATCGTCTCTTCCATGTCTTCCTCCATATAGTTCTTTCTATTCTGATTATAATGTATCTTCTATACACTTGCAATCATATAATTTCTGTATCATTGTGAAATACAGATAATCCTTCTATATAAGATCTAATGCCTCCATGACATTTGAAACTCCTACAAGTCTCATGTCTGTCTGGACCTTGATCTGATCTACATTCGCCTGAGGCAGAATGCATCGTTTAAATCCTAGTTTCTGTGCTTCTTTGATCCTTGCTTCTCCACCTGATACGGCTCTTACTTCTCCTACCAGACCAACTTCTCCAAAAATGATCGTATCTTCTAAGATCGGCCGGTTCTTATAACTCGATGCGATTGCCATAATAATACCAAGATCGATCGCTGGTTCGCCAAGTTTCATACCTCCAGCCAGATTTACATACGCATCACAGCCGCCAAGCTGCAGTCCAACTCTCTTCTCAAGCACTGCCATCAAAAGATTCACCCTGTTATAATCAATTCCAACTGCTGTTCTTCTCGGCATCTGAAAGCTTGTTGGTGATACCAATGCCTGAATCTCGATCAGGATTGGTCTGGTCCCTTCCATGGAACATACAACAACGGATCCTGACGCATCAAGGGGTCTTCCATTGAGCATCGTCTTTGACGGATTCTCCACTTCTACAAGTCCATTGTTACACATCTCAAACACACCGATCTCGTTCGTGGATCCAAAACGGTTTTTGACACCTCTTAAGATTCTGTATGCCGCTTCTCTTTCCCCTTCAAAATAAAGGACCGTATCTACATATGCTCAAGTGTTCTTGGTCCTGCAACCACTCCTTCTTTGGTCACATGTCCTACGATAAAAACTGCGATATTATTCTCTTTCGCAACTCTCATCATCGCTGCAGTCACTTCTCTTACCTGAGACACACTGCCTGCTGCCGAGGAAAGATCCTCGCTATACATTGTCTGAATCGAATCAATCACCGCAAATTCTGGTTTCGTCTTTAAGATCGCATTCGTGATCGCATCAAGATCTGTCTCACAATACAGAAGCATCTCTTCTTCAAATGTTCCGATCCTCTCTGCTCTCATCTTGATCTGATGCATAGATTCTTCCCCAGAAATATACAAAACCTTACGTTTGCTGTTCGCAAGATTCCTGCATACCTGTAATAATAACGTGGATTTCCCGATTCCAGGATCTCCTCCGACCAACGATAGGGAACCTTTGACGATCCCACCGCCTAACACACGGTCCAGTTCATGAATCCCTGTTGGAATCCGCTCTTCATTCTCTACTGTTACCTCGGATATATTCATAGGAGAGGCAGAAGTCTTTAAAGACTTCGCCCCTCCTTTTTTCGTTTCTGTAACTTTCTCTTCTGTAAAAGTATTCCACTGCTTACAGGCAGGACACTGCCCCATCCACTTGGAAGACTCATGACCACACTGGCTGCAAAAATAAACTGTCTTTTGTTTTGCCATTGATGCTCCTTTATGTTACTACTGTTTCTTTACACGAACAGCTGCTGCTGTTCCCTCGCTTAACTCAACACTCAGAGTTAATTTTCCTCCAAGATTTGCTTTCATCATTCCTACATTCGTATTATCAATAAAAACTTTATATTCCTGTCCGGCTTCTACTTCTAAAGTAACCTGGACATCAGATGAAGATTCAATCTCAAATGCAACTCCATCTGTTGTTGCAACAAAGTTATGTACTGCTGAACCTGGAACTGATTCAAAGATCAGCTGTCCGTTCTTGTCCAGTTTTGTCATTGTCTTGAAAGTCTTGATCTTATAGATATCTCCTTCAAACTGGATATCTCCTTTCTTCGCTTTCTGTGCTAATGTATAGTCACCAAAGCTAAGTGTTCCATTGTCTTCGCTGCGGAATAATTCAGTTACCACTGCCATTGTCTTTTCCTCCTAATATATGTTTCGGTCGTCGTATGTATATTATAATATATTTCAGTATTATTTACTAGTTTTCCTTTACCGAAAAAGTAAGTTTTTTATCTTTTTTACCAATCGTCATCGTCTGTCCATTCGTAAGAGTTCCTTCTAAGATCTTATCTGCCAGTACATCTTCAATCTCATTCTGGATGATCCTTCTTAATGGTCTTGCCCCATAATTCTCATCATATCCCTTATCTGCTAACAGATCCATCGCACCAGATGTGATCTTTAATGTGATCTGATGTTCGCTTAATAAACGGGCTCTCAATTCATCCATAAATAATTTTGCGATCTTCTTAACTTCTTCCTTTGTAAGGACGGCAAATACGATCGTCTCATCAATTCGATTTAAAAACTCTGGGCGAAAGATCTGTTTCACTTCTTCCATAACACCCTTTTTCATACGTTCATGAGTCTTGGCTTTATCTGTATCATCCATAGAAAATCCTAAATGTTTTGGTGCAATGATACGGTTTGCACCTGCATTGGAAGTCATAATGATAACAGTATTCTTAAAGTCGACTTTTCTTCCATTGGAATCTGTAATATGTCCGTCATCTAATACCTGAAGCAGGATATTAAATACATCAGGATGAGCTTTTTCGATCTCATCAAAAAGAAGGACAGAGTAAGGATGTCTTCGAATCTGTTCACTCAGCTGTCCGCCTTCTCCAAATCCAACATATCCTGGAGGAGATCCGATGATCTTTGATACACTGTGCTTCTCCATATATTCAGACATATCCACACGGATCAGATCTTCTTCTCTTCCAAATAAAGCTTTTGCTAATGTCTTTGACAGCTCTGTCTTACCAACTCCTGTTGGCCCTAAAAATAAGAATGATCCGATCGGACGGTTTGGACTCTTAAGACCGACTCTGCTTCTCTTCACAGCTTTGGCAACTGCATTGACCGCTTCATCTTGCCCGATCACATGTTTGTGAAGTTCTTTCTCTAAATGTCTTAATCGTTCCATATCTCCCTTTGTAAGCTGTGTTACTGGAATCTGTGTCCATAAAGAAACGACTTCTGCGGCATCCTCTGTTGTCAATTCTGGAATCTCATTTTGCTTCTTCTGATTTCTCTTCATCTTACGTTCCAGAGATTTCTCAAGTTTGTTCTTCTCTTTCTTAAGCTCTCTTGCTTCTGTAATATCTCCATCAGAAAGCGCTACTTCGATCTTCTCTATGATCTCCCTGATCTCCTTGCGTTCTTTCTTAAAACCTGCATGACTTCCAAGCTGTTCCATTCGTTTCCTTGCACAGGCTTCATCTAACAGATCGATGGCTTTATCTGGCAGAAAACGATCACTGATATATCGATCAGAAAGAGAGGCGATCGCCTCTGCCACATCTTCTGATACCAGGATCCTATGATAATCTTCAAAACGATGTTTGATCCCTTTTAAGATCGTGATCGTTTCTTCTACGGTTGGTTCTTTCACTCTGACTGGTTGGAATCTTCGAACTAATGCTGCATCTTTTTCAAAATATTTTGTATATTCTTCACTTGTTGTCGCACCGATCAGCTGAAAATCTCCTCTTGCCAATGCTGGTTTTAAGATATTCGATGCATCCATAGCTCCCTCAGAACCTCCAGCTCCAATGATCGTATGAATCTCATCGATAAACAAAATAATAGAATCATCCTGTGTTGCTTCGGTTACGATGCGTTTCATTCGTTCTTCAAATTCTCCACGGAATTTCGTTCCAGCGATCACTTTCGTAAGGTCTAAGGACAAAATCCTCTTATTCTTAAGAATTCTTGGCATATTGCCTTCGGCGATCCTTTGTGCAAGGCCTTCAACGATCGCTGTTTTACCAACTCCTGGATCACCGATCAGACATGGATTATTCTTTGTCCTTCTGCAAAGGATCTGCATCAGACGTTCCATCTCACTTTCACGTCCGATCATCGGATCAAGCTTCCCAAGCATTGCTTTCTCTGTCAGATCTGTACTATACTGAAGCAGCATATATTCTCCCGCTCCATCTTCCATATCACCGCCATCAGAGATTGCTTCATTATATTCATTCTTCGCACTTCTGAAATCAATTCCTGCAGTAACTAAAATATCTGTATAGATTCCTTCGGATGAAATCTTATGATCTTCCAGAAAACGGAATGCTTCATTATCTCCATCTTTGATCATCGCCATCAAGATATGTTCTGATCCGATCGCTTCACACCCGTATTTCATTGCAAGTTCTCCTGCAATTTCTAACAGGTATTCTGTCTTCGGAGTATCCATTACCGTTCTTCTTCGGTCTTTTGGCATCTTTGACTTCTCTTTGATCGCTTCTTCTATTAATTCTCTTGTCACTCCGTGCATCTTGAGCACTTCACTTGCAAGAGATCCGTCTGCCCCATAAAGTCCTAGCAGAACAAAAATACTGCTGACATCTTTAAATCCAAGATATCCAGCAATCTCTCGTCCTTCATTCAATGCTTTGGAGGCATATTTTGTAAATGGTAATCGGTTCATAATTCCTCCTGTTATTACTTTCTGTCTAATTTCTGGTACATATCATGAATCAACCGGTTCATCTCGTCTTCTGTAACTCCTTTACAGACAGCTTCTGCAACTAACATCCTTAAATTCTCCTGAATGCTTGCTAATTCCTGCTGTTTTTCCAAAGTTTCAACACTTATGACTGCACCTTTTCTTCGGTCTAGTTTCAGGTATCCTTCTTCTCTTAAGATCGCATAGGCTTTGTTCACTGTGTGCATGTTCACTCCAAGCACCTGTGCTAACTGACGGACAGATGGAAGTGATTCTCCATCAGCAAATTCTGCACATGCGATTCCCATAATGATCTGATTTCTTAACTGTACATAGATTGCCTCGTCACTATTGAAATCAATCTCCAGTATCATTGTGCAACCCTTCTTTCCTCTTTCGAAATTTACAACTTATCTATGATATTTTGTTATACATAGACTATAATATAAAGCACAGTCTGTCAAGAGCTTCTCTTCCAGATAATAAAGAAAAAGATGCAGTGTAAAAAACTACATCTCTCTCGTCTATTTTTCATTCAGATCTAAAATTCTTTGATTTGCACTTCCTCGGAATTTTAATGTGATATCTTTCTGGGATTCGATAAACTGTCCATCAACCAGCGTATCAATATAAGATAACATCTCTTCCGTAAACGGTGTGTATACTTTACCACCTTCGAGCAAATCCTTGTCATAAGTATATCCTGTATAGCACCAGATATTCTTCTTTGGATAATTTTCTTTGATCTCTTTTAATAATCTAACCAGTTCTTCCTGATTCTCCGGTTCAAATGGTTCCCCTCCAAGAAGCGAAAAACCTTCAATATAATCTGGCTTTAACAATTCCATGATATGATCTTTTGTCTCCGTCGTAAATGGCTTTCCATAACAAAAGTCCCATGTCTCCTTATTAAAGCATCCTGGACAATGATTTCGGCAGCCTGATACGAATAAGCTGACTCTGACTCCTGGTCCATTCGCAATATCACATTTTTTAATTTCTCCGTAGTGCATATGATCTCCTCTGTCATCGTGTCTTATAAATGAAGGACTCGATCCTTGATCTCCTGTGTACGTCCCTGATTCCAGAACTGTGTTCCGATATATCCACAAGTACGTCTTGCAACAAACATATGATCCTGATCTGTATTTCCACAGTTTGGACATTCCCAGATCAGCTTTCCTGATTCATCTTCTTTGATCTGAATCTCTCCGTCGTATCCACAACATTCACAATAATCACTCTTTGTATTTAACTCTGCATACATGATGTTATCGTAAATAAATTTCATCACGGATAAGACGGCTGGAATATTATCCTGCATGTTTGGTACTTCAATGTAGCTGATTGCTCCGCCTGGAGATAATTTCTGGAATTCTGACTCAAATGCCAGTTTGCTGAATGCATCGATCTCTTCTGTTACATGAACATGATAGCTGTTTGTGATGTAGTTCTTATCTGTAACTCCCGGAATGATACCAAAACGTTTCTGTAAGCATTTTGCAAACTTGTAAGTTGTTGATTCCATTGGTGTTCCGTATACAGAATAGCTGATGTTCTCTGCTGCCTTCCATTCATTACATTTATCATTTAATTTCTGCATAACTTTTAATGCAAATTCTTTTCCTTCATCAGATGTATGAGACTTGCCTGTCATGCGGACACACATCTCATAAAGTCCTGCATATCCAAGGGAAATCGTGGAATATCCATCGTATAATAACTTATCGATCTTCTCGCCTTTCTTCAGTCTCGCAAGTGCTCCATGTTGCCAAAGGATCGGCGCAACATCAGACACCGCTCCCTTTAATCTCTCATGGCGACATCTTAATGCTCTGTGGCACAATTCCAGTCTCTCTTCTAAGATGTCCCAGAATTTATCCATATCTCCATTAGAACTGCATGCGACATCAACCAAGTTGATCGTTACAACACCCTGATTAAATCTTCCATAGAATTTATGGCTTCCATCTGCATTTCTCTGGGAATCTTCAACCGTTAAGAAGGATCTGCATCCCATGCAAGGATATACTTCACCATTTTTCAGTTCTCTCATCACTTTCGCTGAGATATAGTCTGGAACCATGCGTTTTGCTGTACATTTTGCAGCTAATTCTGTCAGATGCCAATACTTGGAATCTGGTGTGATGTTATCATCATCTAATGCATAAATAAGTTTTGGGAATGCTGGAGTGATCCAGACTCCTTTTTCATTCTTAACACCCTGAATTCTCTGTTTCAGGACTTCTTCGATCACAAGAGCCAGATCGTCTCTTGTCTGTCCTTCTGGTACTTCGTCAAGATACATAAAGACTGTGACAAATGGCGCCTGTCCATTACATGTCATTAAAGTTACCAGCTGATACTGGATCGTCTGGATTCCCTGTTTGATCTCATCATACAGACGCATCTCTGTAATCTTGTCGATGATCGCATCATCCATAGATTCTCCGATTACTTTACGTTCCTTCACGACATTCTTACGCAGCTTCTTTCGACTGATGTCTACAAATGGTGCTAAATGTGCTAATGTAAAAGACTGTCCTCCATACTGGTTGCTTGCAACCTGAGCAACGATCTGTGTTGTCACATTACATGCTGTGAAAAATGAATGTGGTTTCTCGATCAATGTCTCACTGATCACCGTTCCATTCTGAAGCATATCTTCCAAATTGATCAGATCACAGTTATGTTCTCTCTGTGCAAAATAGTCAGAATCATGAAAATGAATGATTCCTTCTTCATGAGCACGAATGATCTCATTTGGCAGAAGGACACGTTTACTTAAGTCTTTGCTGACTTCTCCTGCCATATAATCTCTCTGCGTGGAATTGATCACTGGTTCTTATTCGAATTCTCCTGATTTACTTCCTCATTAATATTATCAAGTAAAGAAAGAATTCCATCATCGGTCGTATTTGATTTTCTTCTCAGTTCTCTCTTAAAACGGTATCTTACATACTTCTGGGCAACTTCATATCCTCTCATCTCCATGATCCCTGTCTCGACCATATTCTGGATATCTTCTACATTCACCGCATGAGAAGAGTTTGCTACCTGATCTGCAACCTTCTCTGCGATCGCCATGATCTGATACTGATTCATCTGATGGATCTTTGTTACCTCTTCATTCGCCTTCGTGATCGCATTGATGATCTTATCGAGATCAAAGGTTACCTCCTCACCGTTTCTCTTGATAATCTTTGTTTTTACATCACCATTCATAGTTTCTCCCTCATTTATATAAAATTACAAGATTCTGTGTGTTTCCATTTTCTGGCACAAAATCTTGTTGTCGTTCTACCAATCAGCACTATATTTTGTGCCATTGCCTTTATTATATTACACTCTTTTTCATAAAAAAGAAAGAGCTAATTTTTCATTTTAGAGAATATGAAGATGCTCAAACAGAATCTTAAATCCCAAAAGTATCAGTATTATGCCACCTGCGAGCTCTGCCTTGGATTTATATTTTGTTCCAAAAATATTTCCGATCTTTACTCCTGCAAATGAAATCAAGAAAGTACAGACTCCAATCATCGACGCTGCGGATACAATATGCACATTTAAAAAGGCAAATGTGATCCCAACTGCTAATGCATCGATACTTGTCGCAACAGCAAGCATGAACATTTCTTTCACTGCGATCGAATCATCTGCCTGTTCTTCATCATTTGATAATGCTTCTTTGACCATATTGATTCCGATCAGCCCAAGAAGCACAAATGCGATCCAATGATCGATCGATGTGATCTGGTCTTTAAACTGTGTTCCAAGGAAAAATCCGATTGTTGGCATCAGTGCCTGAAATCCTCCAAACCATAAACCAACAATGATCCCTTTTTTCAAAACTTTTTTCTCTCATCGCCAGTCCTTTGCAGATAGAAACAGCAAATGCATCCATCGCCAATCCAACAGCCAGTGTTAATAACGTAAGTAAATCCATAAAAACGTCCTCCATATCGTAAGTTTTTCATATCATAGGGGATTCCATCGGAATTTCCTATGATATGAAAGACCCACAGACGAAAGCCTTGTTATAAACAAAAGCTTATCGTCTGTGAGTCTCGTTAATTAAGACAGCACCAGATGTCGTTCATCATTATGTTGATACTGTCACAGATTCTCTGCTAACTACTCCCTCACGGAAATATCTATAAGATCATACCGGATGTGCTTCCGGCAAAATGTGCCTATGTATCATATCTCAACTGAGAATCTTTGTCAATATCTTTCCTTTAATTTTTGATTACGCTTTTCAAGATCCAACAGGTATTCTTTCATTTCCAGACCACCTGCATATCCTGTCAGTGAACCGTTCATTCCGATCACTCTGTGACATGGAACAACGATTACGATCGGATTCCTGTTGTTCGCCATACCGACAGCTCGACATCCTTTGGGAATTCCTACTGATTCCGCAATGTCTTTGTAAGTGTAAGTTTCCCCATATGGAATCTTCTCCAATGCTTTCCATACTTTGATCTGGAATTCTGTTCCATGATAAGAAATCTTCAGGTCAAACTTCTTTCTCCGCCCATCAAAATACTGTGATAATTGCAGTGCTGCTTCCCTGATCAATTCTGTATTCTTCTTCTCGCCTTCTAATATCTTCGTCCCAAAATATATCCCGCAAATGCCATGCCCATCTTCCTCAATCGTTAAATTACCGATTGGAAAACTATAATCATAATAGTACCTCATATGACAATCCTCCTAAAAATAGGTATACCATATTCTTCCATGGTTGGCAAGGACTAACTTGACATGTACATATTTCTTGCGTACAATGAAAAGAACTGTATAAAAATGAACAGATATTTATTTTAGGAGGAATTTTCATTGGACCCCAGTATGATATTACAGATAATCGCAATTATCATTTTATTACTGCTTTCTGCTTATTTTTCATCTGCAGAAACAGCGCTTACAACCGTCAATCCACATAGTATGCGTGCCATGGCAGAAGACGGCAATAAAAAAGCTGCTATTGTTTTAAAATTGATCGAGAATCCAAGCCAGATGCTTTCCAGTGTCTTAGTTGGGAATAACCTTGTGAATATTTCATTAACATCCCTTACTACAACGATCGCTATTCGTATCTTTGGAAGCATGGGAGCCGGAATCGCAACTGCTGTGATCACAGTACTTGTATTGATCTTTGGTGAGATCACACCAAAGACTTTTGCAACGATCAATAATACAAAACTTGCTCTAAGCTATGCTTCCAGCATTTATCTGATCACAAAATTACTGACACCGGTTGTTTACATTATCAACAAACTTTCTACAGCGATCCTTATCATCTTGCGGATCGACTCGAAACAATCCAAACGTATCATGACTGAACGTGAACTTCGTACGATCGTTGATGTCAGCCACGAAGAAGGCGTTATCGAAGAATCTGAGAAAGATATGTTAAACAACGTTTTTGATTTTAAGGAATCTCTTGCCAAGGATATTATGATCCCGCGAATTGATGTAACTTTTGTGTCTGTAGATGCTTCTTATGATGAAGTTCTTGATATTTTCCGCGAGGCCGGTTATTCTAGACTTCCTGTTTATGAAGGAAGTAAAGATCATGTTGTTGGTATTGTTTATTTTAAGGATGTTTATTTCTACCGCAGCCAGCACAGAGGCGAGATCTTTCATTTGAAAGATGTTCTGCGTAAGCCGTTCTTTACGTATGAAACTCAGAAAGTATCAAGCCTTCTTGCACAGATGCGTGAAAAATCTGTTAGTTTCTCCATTGTTTTGGATGAATATGGAGTGACTGCAGGTCTTATTACTCTAGAAGATATCGTTGAAGAGATTTTTGGAGAACTGCGTGATGAATATGATGATTCTGAGGAAGAAACTTTCAAAAAATTATCCGATGGATCTTATATGGTATCCGCTTCTTTAAAGCTTGATGATCTTGATGATCTGCTTGACGTAGACCTTGATTCTGAGGATTATGATTCTCTTGGCGGATATATCATCGAACTGTTGATCATCTGCCTTCAGAGGGCGAAACTGCAGAAGATGAACATTTTCTTTTTAAAGTTGTTTCTGTTGATAAGAACCGTATGGAAACAATTCATATCATTCCAAAAGAGCAGTAAAAAAAAGAACCTTGCTTTTTCTTGCAAGGTTCTTTTTTGTACTCTTATTTGAAATATTCTACTCCGGATTCGAAGATCTTCTGATCTTTCTGTCCGTAAATATTGATTCCTACATAGCTGTCACGACGTTCTGAATGTCCCATCTTACCAAGGACTCTTCCGTCTGGACTTGTGATACCTTCAATCGCATGGTAAGAACCATTTGGATTGAATTCTTCATTCATTGTAGGATCACCATTGAGGTCAACATACTGTGTTGCTACCTGTCCATTTTCAAACAGTTTCTGGATCACATCTTCATCTGCTACGAATCGTCCTTCTCCATGAGATACTGGTATACTGAAGATATCATCTACATGTACATTGTTAAACCATGGTGACAGATTAGAAGCAATTCTTGTATAAGCAACCTTAGAAATATGACGACCAATGCGGTTTGTTGTCAGTGTAGGTGATTTCGCATTCTGTTCTACGATCTTACCTTCTGGAACAAGTCCTAATTTGATCAGGCCTGGAATCCGTTACAGATACCAAGTGCCAGTCCATCACGGTTATTTAACAGATCCATGACTGCTTCTTTTAATTTTTCATTTCTAAATGCTGTTGCAAAGAATTTTGCAGATCCATCTGGTTCATCACCGGCACTGAATCCACCTGGGAACATGATGATCTGGGATTCTTTGATCGCTTTTTCAAAAACTTCCACTGAATCACGGATTCCCTGTGCATCTAAGTTCTTAAATACCTTTGTGATCACGTTCGCTCCTGCACGTTCAAATGCTTTCGCTGAATCATATTCACAGTTTGTTCCTGGGAATACTGGAATAAATACATTTGGTTTTGCAACTTTATTCTTGCATACGTAAATATTTCCTTTTGTATAGTGTCTTGTTGTAGCAACGATACTCTGATCTCCTTCAGATCTTGTTGGGAATACTTTCTCTAATGGTTTCTTCCATGTATCGATCGCTTCTTCTAATGTTACAACTTCGTCACCAAATACAAATTCATGTTTGTCTGTAACCTCACCTAACATTAATCCTGGAATCGCAAGTTTATGAACATCTCTTGTGCTCATTTCAACAACAAATGATCCAAACTTAGGATCTGTTAAGTCTTTTAATTCTACTTCTTCATCAAAGATCACACCTAATTTATTACCAAATGCCATCTTGGCAACTGCTTCTAAGGCTCCTCCGCCTCCAATTGCATATGCAGATTTGATAATTCCACCTTTGATCAGTTTTGTAATACGTTTGTATACTTTCTTCACTTCAGAATAGATTGGAAGATTGTATGCATCTGTTGGGATACAGATACGGATCAGACGGTTTCCTGCTCTCTTAAGTTCTGGTGTGATAACATCTGTTGTCTTCGCTACATCGACTGCAAAAGATACCAGTGTTGGGGGTACATCAATGTCATTGAATGTTCCAGACATACTGTCCTTTCCACCAATCGATGCAAGTCCAAATCCCATCTGTGCCTGATATGCACCAAGCAGTGCTGCAACCGGCTGTCCCCAGCGTGTCTTATCTTCTCCAAGACGTTTAAAGTATTCCTGGAATGTCAGGCGGATATTTCTATAATCTCCACCAGTAGCCACGATCTTCGCGATAGATTCTGTGATCGCATAAACTGCTCCATGGAATGGGCTCCATTTGGACAGATATGGATCAAATCCATAACTCATCATTGTGACTGTATCGCATTCTCCTTTCAATACTGGAAGTTTTGCGACCATTGTCTGAATTGGTGTCATCTGGTATTTTCCACCATATGGCATTGTAACTGTTGCTGCTCCGATAGAACTGTCGAATCTCTCTACGAGACCTTTCTGTGAACATACATTAAGATCAGATAATGTATTCTTGCACACTTCTTCAAATGTACCTGTCTCGTCTTTGCGGTTAAAGTAAGATTCTACACGATGAGGGATCTCTACAAATACTTCTGTTTCCTGATGTGCTCCGTTTGTATCAAGGAAAGCTCTTGAGATATTAACGATCTCTTTTCCTCTCCATTTCAGTACTAATCTTGGATTTTCTGTTACAACAGCAACTTCTACAGCCTCTAAGTTTTCTTCTGCAGAGTATGCAAGGAACTGATCTACGTCTTTTGGATCTACAACAACAGCCATACGTTCCTGAGATTCAGAAATCGCTAATTCTGTTCCATCAAGTCCTGCATATTTCTTAGGTACTTTATCAAGATCTACAACCAGACCATCTGCAAGTTCTCCGATCGCTACGGAACTCCACCTGCACCAAAGTCGTTACATTTCTTGATCAGACGGCTGACTTCTTCTCTTCTGAATAATCTCTGGATCTTACGTTCTGTTGGTGGATTACCTTTCTGAACTTCAGCTCCACATGTCTCGATAGATTCTTCTGTATGAACTTTAGATGATCCTGTTGCTCCTCCACAACCGTCACGTCCTGTTCTTCCACCTAATAAGATGATGATATCTCCTGGGTCAGAGTTCTCTCTGATCACGTTCTTTCTAGGTGCTGCACCCATAACGGCACCGATCTCCATACGTTTTGCAACATAGTCTGGATGATATACTTCATTAACATATCCTGTTGCAAGACCGATCTGGTTTCCGTAAGAACTGTATCCATTCGCAGCTTCATTTACAATCTTATACTGTGGTAATTTACCTTTTAATGTGTCTTTTAATGGAACTGTTGGATCAGCAGCACCTGTAACACGCATTGCCTGATATACATAAGAACGTCCTGATAATGGGTCACGGATCGCTCCTCCAAGACATGTTGCCGCTCCACCAAATGGTTCGATCTCTGTTGGATGGTTATGTGTCTCATTCTTGAAACTGATCAGCCATTCTTCTTCCTTACCATCAATTTCTACTGGTACAACAATGCTGCAGGCGTTGATCTCATCGCTTTCTTCCATATTGTCAAGAATTCCATCTTTTTTAAGACGTTTCATCGCCATTAATGCCATATCCATTAAGCAGACATATTTGTCATCACGGTCTTTGTACATCTCTTCAAAGTCATCCATGTAAGAATAATATGCTTCTTCTAATGGTGCACGATAGATCCATCCTGGAATCCAATGCTTGTAAGTTCTGTGGAGAATGTTGTATGACGACAGTGATCTGACCAATAAGTATCCAGTACACGGATCTCTGTCATGGAAGGATCTCTCTTTTCTTCTCCTTTATAATAATTCTGGATATGAAGGAAATCTTTGAATGTCATAGCAAGATTTAAAGAATCATATAATTCTTTAAATTTGTCTTCTTCCATATCTTTGAATCCATCCAGAATCTTAACATCTGCTGGTTCTTCAAAATCCATCACTAATGTCTCTGGTTTGTCTGCAGCTGCCTCTCTTGAGTCAACTGGGTTGATGCAATATTCTTTGACTGCTTCTAACTGTTCGTCAGTTAAGTCACCTTTTACAACATAAGTTGTTGCACTTCTGATCAGGGCATCTTCGTCCTCATTCAACAGTTTCACACACTGCTGTGCAGAATCTGCTCTCTGATCGAACTGACCTGGCAGAAACTCAACGCTGAAAGATATTTCCCCATCGGCAAGTGGTAATGTCTCTTCATACACGTCGTCAACTGGTGGTTCACTAAATACTGTAACCAGTGCTTTTTCATAACTTGCATCGGATAGATTCTCGATGTCATAGCGGACAAGGACACGAACAGATTCGACATCCAGTCCAAGATACTGCTTCAATGATGCATGCAGCTCTTTTGCTTTTACTGCGTAGTCTTTTTTCTTTTCAACATAGACTCTTCTAACTTCTCCCATGATTTCCTCCCATTTATTCATGTAGTTTCTTAATCACCTGAAATGCAGATGCATTTTCCAAAATCGTTGGCTGATCCTCGGCATAGAATATGATCCATCTGCGTTGAACGGATCTCTGATAAATCTCTCCATTATATGGATTAATGACTTCACCAAGCAGCTGACCTCGGTTAACTTCCTCATTGATCGTCACAAAACGTCTTAGGAATCCCGGAGCACTTGCTTTGACGGATACAAGATCCTCTTCTTCTATAATACTCGCAATATACCCGTTATGGCAATTATATTTTAAAATACCCATTCGAGTCAAGAAGCGAAGCACGGCAGATACAGCCTTCCTGGCCAGATTCACATCGATATTATCTGTTTCCCCAGAATATACCGAAAATGCATCCGTCCCATTGATCTGCCAGTTATAAGTTAATGTCTTTTTATCAAAATTTCGTTGTTTGCTTGTTAATACATAAGGCAGCCCGAACAGACTTGCAAGGCTGGTGCTTTCTTTTCCTGTTGCAGGCATTCGCACATGTGGCACAAAATCCCCGCTTCTGAAAAATGATGCAAAATGATTCCATAGCGGAATCCTTTAACCCGTTCAAATAAATGTGCTGCCAGACGGCTTGTTGGTTCCCCGTCAAAATTCCCAGGAAACTGACGGTTGATATCACTGTTATCAGATACCCAGTATTTCATTCCGACATTCATTGAAAAATTATTCACACATGGAATGACCAGAATCTGATTATCTCCAACGATCGCACCGCTGTTCTCCAGTTCTTTTAAACGTTTGACTAACTGAGAACAAATATATAACTGCTGATATTCATTTCCACGCATTGCTCCGACAATACATGCCGCTGGTTCTGATCCTTCACTTTGTTTTCCAAAGAGATATCCTTCGATCTTAAACTCATCTCTTAAGTAATTTCCTGAGGAATATATGATTTCTTTTTTCATAGTGCATTCCCTCCGATCACTCTGGCTACCAAGGACCTTCCGTTACACTTGGATGTTCTCTTAATGTCATCAAAATACCATCGGTTGGGGCAACCACTTCTTCTTCCGTTGCTCCCATTAAAGGATTCTGTACGATCCCTATGATCTCGCCTTTCTTTACCGGATCCTTTAATCGCTTGTAAGAAACAAACAATCCACTGGATTCACAATTTAAATAAAAGATCTGGTCTTCGTGGATAAACGGAACCTTTGTTTTGCCTTGAACCTTTCCCTTCCAGATACCAAGTTCTGCCATCACCGAAAAAATTCCATCTATGATCTGGCGGCAGTACTCGTAACGGATACGAAATGCTGCACCGGATTCCGTAACCATAGTTGGGATTCCCATCTGGTTTAAAGTGAAAGCTAAACTTCCTTCATTCACTGTCTGAGAAGGATGGATCCAGACAAGATCCGTATTCATATATTTTGACAGATGAAGTAATGTCTCATCGTAATCGTTATTTAAACGTACTTGAGGAACTTCCTGCAAAAAGATATTACTAGAATGAATATCAATGCAACAGGATGCTCCTTTGATATCTTCGATCAATTTAGCTGCTGTATAATCTTCCAGACCTCCATTGATGTCTCCTGGAAATGCACTGCTGTAATCGATATCTGAGATTGGTACTGCTCTTGTTCGTGCATCCAGTCCTAATGGATTGACCGCTGGATACACATCGACAATACCTGTCAGATTCTCAAATTCTGCCTTGATCCGGCGAATGATCTCTCCGCAGATATACTGTCCGCCAAGCTCATCTCCGTAGATTCCAGACACCAGACAGATTCTCTTCTCCTCTCCAGTCACCACATCCGGCATCAGACGATTTCTTTTGATCCTTAGCATCTCTCCGATCGGAAGTTTTACAGATACGACTGTGTCTATCATATTAAAGCCTCTTTTCTATTGTTTTATCTGTATCGTAAATATTTTACTTTTGACCCTCACGTCTTATTTTGCAAATAACATTTTTAAAATGATCGGTGATAAGAGTGTTGTGACGAGAACCATGATGACTACTGGTGCAAAGAAAATTTCTGATAATAATCCAACAGAAATTCCTTTCTGTGCAACGATCAGTGCAACTTCACCTCGGCATACCATTCCTGCTCCGATCTGTACAGATTCTCTCTTCGTATATTTGCACAACAATGCTCCAAAACCGCATCCCGCGATCTTCGAGATCACTGCGATCACACATAAAATGATCGTAAAGATGATCAACGTCTGTGTCATTCCATGAATGTTTACATTCAGACCGATACTTGCAAAGAATACTGGTGTGATCAGCATATACGATAAAACTTCAATCTTGTTATATATATAAAATCGTTCTGGGAGCCTGCATAAAATGATCCCTGCAAGATATGCACCTGTGATATCAGCGATTCCAAACACTTCTGCAAGAAATGCAAGTGCTAAGCAAAATGCAAAGTGCAAACACCGGAACTCTTCTTCTATGACGTTCAATCTCTGGATTCTTATAAGTAGAAAGCCACTCAAAGAACTTCTTGATCCCAACTCCACCGATAATAGAAATCGCAAAGAATGCTGCCATCTGGATCAAGATCTTAAGGATTGCCTGAATATGGAATCCAGATGCTCCCCCAAGGCTTGTCATAATTGATAATAAAACGATTCCCAAGATATCATCAATGATCGCTGCCCCAAGGATTGCTGTTCCGACTCTTCCTTTTAAATGTCCCATATCCTGTAATGCTTCTACTGTGATACTTACTGAAGTTGCTGTTAGGATCACTCCAATAAAGATCGATTCCATGATATTATTTCCATATATAACGGATAAAACAGCTCCCATGATAAGTGGGATCAATACTCCACATAACGCAATGACGAATGCGGGAATTCCACTCTTCTTCAACTCATCAATATCTGTCTCAAGACCTGCCTGAAACATTAAAACAACTACACCTACTTCAGCCAGATTTAAAACTGAATCTGAAGGACTCACTACATTAAGGACCACTGGTCCTAAAATGATTCCCGCGATCAATGCTCCAACGACTGGCGGCATGTTAAACTTCTTCGACACAAGACTAAAAGACTTGGTCATTGCCAGAATGATTGCGATATCCAGCAAAAACTTATATTCTTCCATTGTTTTACCTCCATTAGTTCGTATCGTATCATACCTGTTTTTTCTTGTCAATTCTTAGACAAAGTGATCTTTTTTTATCCTTTTCTTGCTTTTTTTATGATCCTTTAGTATAGTGGAGAAAAGACTAAGAAAAGAGGTATCAAAATGAGTGAATTTAACGAAGTAGATAATATCATTGAAGAAGAAACTCCTGTGCTCCATTTAGAATTAGAAGATGGAACTGAACAAGACTGTGCCGTGATCGCTTTATTCTCTGTAGAAGAATTAGATGATCAGGAATATATCGCATTGATCACTGTTGAAGACTTAGAAAGTGATGACGAAGAAGGGGCTTTACTTTTATATCGTTACAACGAAGACCCTGAAGATCCTGATACTTTCAGTCTTGACAACATTGAAACAGACGAAGAATATGAGACAGTCACTGCTGTCTTAGATGAGATCTTAGAAGACGAAGAATAATATGATATTAATAAAAAAGCCCTTGCATCTTATATGCGGGGCTTTTTTCATATTGAAGTTTTGTTCGGATCACTTTGTCAAGTTCATAATACTTTTCTTCCAGAGTTTTTCCATTCAGGACACAATCCATTGCCATACCCATGGATTCCAGCATCGTTTCTGTGATCTGATCTCTATACTGTAATAAAATATTCAGGCGCTCATGAAGATCTGTTTCATCTAAGAATTTCAACAGTGGTTCAATGTCTGCTGTTTCTTCTGTCTCATCACATTCATTTTCCTGTGCTGTCACTTCATCAACCAGTTCTGCTTCTGAATTTTCACACAGTTCTACTTTCCGAAAACGGTATATCTGTTGCACATCTGGGTATTTTTCATGATCGACTTCACTTAAGAACATCGCAAGTGGTCTTGCATATGTCTTAAACGTTCCATACATTGCCTGATAGACCACCAATGGTTCTTCTGTCTCTGTATGTATTGCAACCGTAACGATCTGATAAAGTTTTCCTTTAAAATGCATATAAAATTCGCCTGCTCTTGGCATCGCTCTATTTTCCATGCAAAACACCTCTTTTCTCCTGACGGCTTCTTAGTTCTTCTACGAACCTTGACGGCCTGCTGTCTTTGTTATAAAGTTTCTTTACTGACAAGATGTGCAGATATTTCTTGGCTCTTGTAACTCCAACGTAAAACAAACGTCTTTCTTCTTCCACGTCTTCTTCTTTCATGGACTTCTTATGTGGGATCACGTCTTCATTGACATCTGGCAAAAAGACACGTTCAAATTCCAATCCTTTGGTGCTGTGCATCGTGCTGACCACAACTCCTTCTTTTTCTTTCTGATTCTCTTTTGACTGGCGGTTTAATTCTTCGGTGTATTCTTTGATATGATCAAACCATGCCTCATATGTATCATAGCCTTTTGCGCTCTCCTGAAGTTCTTCTAATACTTGTGTAAATTCTTCTTCCTGAATCTTGCGAAATCTTGCATATTCTGCTAAATACGCATTGTATCCCACGGATTTCCGGATATAATTGATCGCCATCAACGGAGTCATATTCTTCATGATCCGAAGATCTTCCTTAAAATCTTCTACATATTCATAAAGCCATGGTTTATCTTTGACCTTCTCTAACAGATCATCAAATGACACTTGTGATTCGGTCAGATACTCCCTGCTGATATAACGCTTGGGGCGGTTCATGACTCTTAAAAATGTGCTTCTTTTGCGATCTCCCATCGCAAGGTGCATATAATCTATGATATTTTTGGAAATCCAGTGATCAAACAGATTCGGCACTGCATCCTGCATATAAAATGGGATATTGTATGCCATCAATGCAGCAATCAGCTGTCTTGGTCCCTGATTGGTCCGATAAAGGATCGCGATCTGGGATAACGGTGTCTTCTTTGCCATCTCTTCCTTGATCGTGTAAATGATATGCTTATTCTCCTCATAGTGATCTTTAAATGTACGAACCTCAACCATACTTGCAGCATCTTCTCTTGCCTGCATCTTCTTTTCAAAACGTTTTGTATTATAAGAAATGATATCTTCCGCAACCTGTACGATTTCTTCCCCACAACGATAGTTTCGGTTTAAGATCACCTGTCTGGTATTCTCAAAATCCTTTGGAAAATTTAACATCAGTCTGGTCTTGCACCTCGAAACTTATAAATAGACTGATCATCATCTCCTACGATAAAGAGGTTCTTTGTCTCTCCTGCTAACATCTTGACGATCTCATACTGAATCTTATTGATATCCTGAAACTCATCGATCAAAATATATGGAAACTTCTGCTGCCATGCTTTTCTGATATCCTCACGCTCTTTTAACAACTCATACGTATAAACCAAAATATCATCAAAATCGATCCAACGGTTCTCATGCAGTTTTTCTTCATATGCCCGGTAAATTTCTTTAAACACTTCATCCCCACAGCACCCACTGTGATAATAGGCAAGAGGATCATCTGCCCTTTGACTAAGCTGATCTCTTGTATGATCTGACGCATAAAATCTGCTTCATCATCAATCTCCAGCTCATGATCTGTGATGATCTCACGGATAAAGTCATATTTTTTATGTTCCGGCAGAATATTATCTGCACTATAGTGATAGGCATATTTTAAAATCGTAAAAAACACAGAATGAAAAGTTCCAAAAGAAACCGGCAGGGTTTCCCCTGCCAGCCGCCAAAACCGCTCTTTCATCTCATTCGCTGCTGCTCTGGTAAATGTAATGACCAGAATCCGCTGCGGTGGGATCTGATAGTGCGATATCAAATATTGAATTCTCTTTGTGATCACAAGTGTCTTCCCTGAACCTGGTCCTGCAAGTACCATCATCGGTCCATCTTTGTGCATCACTGCTTCTTTCTGTGCCTTGCTCAGCTGGCTATGCAAGTGCTGCCTCCAGTTTCGCGATCGCATCATTGATTCTCTTTAATGATTCTTCTTTCCCCAGAAGTTCCATTAATTCTGTTGCTCCACCTGGTGTCATCTGCTTTCCAGAGACTGCTGTACGAACTGGCCACATTACATAACCATTCTTGTACTCATGTCCTTTTGCAAAAGATACTAACATCTCATATAATGCATCATTTGTAAAATCTTCCTGTGCTTCGATCACTGGATAGATCTCTTTTAATACGGTTAATGAAGTCTCAGGTGTTGTCTTCATCTTCTTATGTTTGTACATCTCTACATCATATTCTGGAACTGCTTCGAAGAAGTCAATGTGTCCCGGAATCTCTGTAAATAACTCAATTCTTGTCTTCACCATAGAAAGAATCTTATCAAAATCCATCTCTCTGTGAATTGTCTCTGTTACATATGGCATAGCAAGTTCTTTGAAACGGTCAAAGTCCATGGCTTTGATATATTCACCATTCATCCATTTGATCTTGTTCATATCAAAGACCGCTGGTGTCTTAGACATATGTTTGTAATCAAAGATCTCTTCTAATTCTTTTAATGAGAAGATTTCCTGTTCTCCTCCTGGGCTCCATCCAAGTAATGCAACGAAGTTACGATCGTCTCTGGCAAGAATCCCTGCTCGATCAGATCTTCGAAGGAAGAATGACCTTTTCTCTTACTTAATTTGTGATGTTCTTCGTCTGTGATCAGTGGACAATGAATGTATACTGGTTTTTCCCATCCGAATGCATCATATAAACGATTGTACTTTGGTGTAGATGATAAGTATTCATTACCACGAACTACATGTGTGATTCCCATTAAATGGTCATCAACTACGTTTGCGAAGTTGTATGTTGGATATCCATCCGATTTGATCAGGATCATATCATCTAATTCGATATTATCCACTGTGATCTCTCCGTAAATCTCATCAACGAAAGATGTTGTTCCTTCTGTTGGATTATTCTGACGGATAACATATGGTACTCCTGCGTCTAATTTCGCCTGAACTTCTTCTTTGGATAAGTTTAAGCAATGTTTGTCATAATGACTGATCACAACATCTCCTGATTTTACTTTCAGTGTGTCTAATCTCTCCTGATCACAGAAACAGTAATATGCTTCTCCCTTGTCGATCAGTTCTTTTGCATATTTTAAATAAAGCCCCTGTGCCTGTCTCTCACTCTGAACATATGGTCCGACTCCACCATCGATGTCTGGTCCTTCATCGTGGTTCATTCCGGCTTTCTTAAGGGTATTGTAGATAATCTCTTCTGCCCCTTCTACCTGTCTTTCCTGGTCTGTATCTTCAATTCTTAAAATAAATCTCCGCCTGCATGACGTGCGATCAGATATGCATAAAGGGCTGTTCTTAAGTTACCTACATGCATACGCCCTGTAGGGCTTGGTGCAAATCTTGTTCTTACTTTGCTCATGATTTCCTCCCATTTGGTTTTAATTCTATCTTTCTATTCTACAAAACTTATCTTTCTTTGTAAAGAAGCAGTCTTATTGATTTTCATTAATTTATGTTGATTTTTTGAAACAATCCGTCTTAAATCTCATTTAAGATCCTGCTGGCTTCCTCAAATGGCTCCAGGGTTCTCTTTAAAATTCCCTGCGTTGCGCGATAAAGATTCCATAGTTCACGATCGGAACACCTGCATCTTTGACTCTTGCGATACGGTTTTTCATCTCTCTTCTATTTAAAGTACATCCGCCACAATGAATGACCAGATCATAAGTATCCAGATCTTCAGGGAAAGAGTTTCCACTGCTTGTATGGATATCAAAATCCTTACCTGTATATTGTTTTAACCATCTTGGGATCTTCACCGTTCCGATGTCATCGCACTGTCTGTGATGAGTGCATCCTTCCGCGATCAAGATCTTCGCCCCTTCTTCTAAATGTTCCAAGGCTTTCACTCCTCTGACTTCTTCTTCCAGATCACCTTTATATCTTGCAAACAGAATCGAAAAGGAAGTCAGTTTGATATCTTCTGGCACAATCTTTGAGACTTTGCCAAATGCCTGAGAGTCTGTAATGACCAATGCTGGTTTCTTACCAATCTCTTCTAATGTCTTTTCTAATTCCGTTTCTCTTACAACAATAGAGGCTGCTCCTGCTTCTAAGAGGTCACGGATCGTCTGCTGCTGTGGAAGGATCAGTCTGCCTTTCGGTGCTGCACTGTCGATCGGTACGACTAAAATCACAAAATCATTCGGACAAACCAAATCTCCAACGATCTTTAGCGTGTCGTCATCAGTTGGAACCAGTTTCCCGATCTCTTCTTTTAACTCCCAGATCCCTTTTTTATCCTTTGCACTGACAAAGCAGGCTTTGTCTTCTTTCCATTCTTTGGCATTGGAAAGATCCATCTTATTGTAGACTTTCAGATAAGGAATCTTCCGGTCTTCGATCAAGCGTATCATATCTTCTTCAAACTCTGTCATACCAGCTGTAGCATCCATGATCACAAGCGCGATATCTGCCTTGCCCAAGACTTCTTTTGCTTTCTTGACTCGCTTTTCCCCTAATTCTCCTTCATCATCAAGTCCCGGGGTATCGATCATAACTACTGGTCCTAATGGCAGAAGTTCCATTGCCTTGTATACGGGATCTGTCGTTGTTCCTTTGACATCGGATACGATCGCTAATTCCTGATTCGTCATAGCATTGATAATGCTTGACTTCCCGGCATTTCGTTTCCCGAATAATGCGATGTGAATTCTGTCTCCTCTTGGTGTTGCATTTAAACTCATATGAATACCTCCTGTCTGTCTTTATGGATCGTTAACTCTTTCTTTTATCTTTGTGCCTTATGATATCCCGCTGACTTTGCTTCTTTCTCACTCTTAAATGTGACTAAATATTTTGATGTTCCCATACGGTCATAATCTCTTTGACCTGGGCAGTGGTATACCTTTGATCTGCTGTTTCCACGGATCTTCTGTGAAGCAGTTGTTTTTGTATTTGTTTTTGC
>ENA-OQIM01000056-OQIM01000056.1-human-gut-metagenome-genome-assembly--contig:-NODE-56-length-31724-cov-4.618255_pt1 | contig 31724 bp, 37 predicted proteins | sample MGYA00242579_ERZ504744 | MGnify/ENA primary metagenome ERZ504744 (study PRJEB26092, sample SAMD00036441) | human gut metagenome | host: Homo sapiens | study: EMG produced TPA metagenomics assembly of...
TCATTTTCACGCATCCACAGGATTTTGGGTGCCGTAAATCCTGCGAAAGCATATTAGCTGTGTACTCAGATAATTTATCTTTTCCAATTCTTGTTATTTAAATAATCTGTTTCTTTCTGTGTACGTCCATCATTCCATAGGATTGCAGGGCGAATCACATCATCATCTTCATCTAAAACGACAAGTCCATGCATCTGCCCTCCGAAGCTGATCCCAGCAACCTGTGATTTATCACATTCGCTGATCAATTCTTTGATTCCTTCCATAGACTGACTGTACCAGTCTTCTGGTTTCTGCTCAGACCATCCTGGATGCGGAAAATGCAACTCATATTCTTTGGAAACGATTTTTTTGATTCCGCCTTTTTCATCCATTAACAGTAATTTCACTGCGGATGTTCCAAGGTCTACACCAATGTATAACATACAAACCTCCGATCTTATCCCCAAGGATTTTCTGTTGGATATCTGACTCCAGCTGACTGATTGTATCCAATCTCTTCTACTGGAACTCCAACATATTTAAATACTTCATATAATGTTTTTCCGAAATTACCAAATGCTACAGCTCCATGATGAGGGAAGTTTTTCTCGATCTCAACTCCTAAGTTGTATAACTGCTGGATTGGTGCATTGCATGCTAAGAAGTTTAATGGACGAGGCCCAAAACTGATGATCTTTAAGCTGCTTAATCCAACGACAGCTCTTGCGATTAGTACAAATTCATGTAACATCTCTGCACATTCTTCGGCATTACCAACTGGATATTCTGGAATGTAAGCTTTCATACCTCTTAATTTCAGATTATAACTTGCATTCAGCATACCACAATATGCATCTCCACGTCCATCTAACAGATTATCTCCTCTTTCCTCTGCTGCTGCAAAGAACATTTTTGGTCCTTCAAAATGTTTGGCAAGTAATATTTCTGCGATTCACTGATAAACTTTCTGGGAAACAATCTCTGCTGACTGCTACGATTTCGATCTTTACTTTTGGCATATTACTCATTTGATTCTCCATCCTTTCCTTTTTTGATCATTTTAATGTGATATTTTCTCCAACTAATCCACAAAACGCTCCAGGTATTTGAGTTTCTTCATGTGCGATCAGCCATTTATTCTGTGCAGTTAAAAGTTTGTCTTCTCCATTTATCACTTATAAGATTATAACAATATGCTTTTGTTTTCTCGACTAATTACTTATCTCATTTATGGCACTTTTTTGTCTTTTTCGAAATTCAGCAGGCATGATCCCATACTTTTTATAAAAAGCTTTAGAAAATGCTTTGTTATTTGGAAATCCATTTTCCATGGAAATATCACTGATCGTCATCTTTGTCTCTATCAGCTGTCTGTACCCATGTTCAGTGCGGATTGCCTGCAAATAATCTTTATAATTGATTCCTGCATATTTTTGAAACATTCGAGATAGATAGGATGGAGAATACCCGAAAATCTCTGCAAGTCTTGCCAAAGATAATTCGTCTTTGTAATGTTCTTTCATGTAATCTGTGATCACAGATAACTTGGTTAACTGCTTGTGTTGATGTAAAATATCTGGGTGTACATTAATCTCACGGTATCTTGTAACCATCAGATATAACATATCATAAAACAGGCTTTGAATCTTCAGATCATAGCCACAATGCTTATCAGAATATGCCATATACATCTCACAGATCATTTCCATGAGCTGTTCATCCTGTGCTTGCGGGGCATGGGCGAAGCAAATGAACTGATCCCCAGTGTAGTATTTTTCAAACATATTAAGCGGCATCTGGAGCACAACAGTCATATTTTCTTTTGGTGCATGAATGGAATGCACTTCGTTGGAATTGACAATAATAAAATCTCCACATTCCAGTAAATACTCCTGATCGTTTAAATAAAACTCCAGCGTTCCCTGAAAGACCGCAAAGATCTCAATCGATCTGTGCCAATGTTTTTCTCTGATATAATTACCATCTCTGCCTTCAAAAAGGAACATCTTAAATGGAAGATCCTTATTCGGCATGATCAGTTCATGTTGAATCTCTGTCATCGCTTTATCCTTTTCTTATCCTCGTGGATATCCTTTTATTTTGCCACAACCATCGATAATAAAACTGATAATATTCGCTTTTTCATACTCTTCCTCCTCGAATATTTGTAAATCTTTCTCTTTTTTTGCAACGATTCAATACTCAAATTATACAATAAATTCTAGCTGACCGAAATAGATCTTTATCAATTCCAATTCTTTATTTCTTCTTTCTCTTTCCATCTGTTCTATCTTGCGTTATACTTATTTTAGTTTAAAAATCGAGTAAGGGAGTTTTTCATGAAAACCAGCATTAGTAATTCTGGCTGCCGGAATGGGAAGCGTTATGGAGGATTAAAACAGATGACCCTATGGATCCAATGGGACATGCGATCATTGATTATTCCATCTATGATGCAAAACGTGCCGGATTCGGTAAGGTAGTCTTTGTGATAAAGAAAGCAATTGAGAAAGATTTTAAAGAAACTGTTGGAGCAAGGGTTCCTGAAGAAATGGAAGTATGTTATGCATATCAGGAAGTAGATGCATTACCAGAAGGTTATAATGTCCCAGAAGGACGTGTGAAACCTTGGGGAACTGCACATGCTGTTTTATGTGCAAAACCATTTATCAATGAACCATTTGCCGTGATCAACGCAGATGACTATTATGGTGTTGATGGATATAAAGTCATGGCTGATTTCCTTACAAGCCATGAAGAGAAAGACGGAAAGGCACCATTTGCAATGGTGGGATATCATCTTGGAAATACAGTTACAGATAATGGATACGTATCCAGAGGTGTCTGTGAAGTTGATGACAACCACCAGTTACTTTCTATCACAGAAAGAACTCATATCGAAAAACGTAAAGATCATGCAGAATTCACAGAAGATGACGGTGCAACTTGGGCATCGCTTCCATTTGATACTTTAGTGTCCATGAACTTCTTTGGATTCCAGCCTATGATCATGGACGAGTTAGAAAAAGGATTCCCTGCTTTCCTTGATCAAGCGATCAAAGAGAATCCATTAAAAGGTGAATACTTTATTCCTAGTGTCGCAAGTGACCTGTTACATGATGGAAAAGCCTCTCTTGAAGTGCTTGTATCTAAAGATCAGTGGTATGGTGTTACATATCCAGAAGATAAACAGAGCGTTATTGATGCTTTAGCTGCTTTAAGAGAAAATGGTACTTATAAATTTTAATACCTTAAATATTCATTTGTAAAAGCAAAAAAATATCAGCCAGTTTGAATTCATCTTTTCTTCCAAACTGGCTGATATTTTTACGCTATATTTTATAATCATCATTCGTATCTTAATTTACCTTATAAACTTTAACACCTGTTTTCTTACCAAATCTCTTTGTCTGTTTATGAGATTTAAAGAATACATCGATATGTTTTCCTTTGACACCGCCTCCGACATCTTCGGCTACGTATGTTTTTCCATTGATCTGTACTTTTGATCCTAATTTGATCTTTCTTTTATCTACAGCAATAGTTCTTCCCTGTTTTGCTTTCTTTCCAGAAGCTGTTCTTGCTCCCCATTTTCCACTGCACTTTCTGCATCCGCAGTAAGCTGTTAATTTATATTTTCCTAAGTACTTTACGTCGTTATCTTTTGCTTTGGTTGAAGTTGATCCTGTAAAGATGATTCCTGATGCTACAACTAACATCGCAATCACTACTAACAATTTCTTCTTCATAACTTTCAGCATATAAACCTCTTTCTGTGCTCAATAGTTTCTTAAACTTCGAAACAATTTTGTAACATTTTCGAAATCTATGTTTCATACTTTACCCGATATCCCTCGATATGTCAACCTTTGTACTCGATAAAATACAATTTACTTCCAATATATGTAAGTTTGTTGTTACAAATTTATTAACTTATACGATTTGTTTTTTATATATTTGTATAAAATATTTCTATTTTTCATTGCGTTTTTTCCATCAAAAAAGAAGCGGAAAACCGCTTCTTTACGTTGTTTCTTCTTATAAAATGATATCCATGACACCATCTAAGTAAATATTTCCCACATCCTCGATCAGCCCTGCGTCACATGCCTGTGTTAATTTTGGATCAATTGGAAGTTTTCCGAGTACTGGAATGTTAAACTTCTCAGAAATTTCTTCAATATGACTGTCTCCAAATACCTTGATCTCTTTGCCGCAATCTGGACATTTGATGTAGCTCATGTTCTCAATCAGACCCAGAACTGGTACATTCATCATGTTCGCCATATTCACAGCTTTCTCCACAATCATTCCTACTAATTCCTGTGGAGTTGCAACGACAACGATTCCATCTAATGGAATAGACTGGAAAACTGTTAATGGAACTTCTCCGGTTCCTGGTGGCATGTCCACAAACATCACATCAATGTCTTTCCATAATGTCTTACCCCAGAACTGTTTTACAACATCTGCTACAACTGGACCTCTCCAAATCACTGGCTGTGTTTCTTCTTCTAACATTAAGTTTAAGGATACAACTTCGATTCCGAAATTTGTCATTGCTGGAAGAATGATTCCTTCTGCATTTCCTAATAATCTCTCATGAAGTCCAAATGCCTGCGGGATGGATGGTCCTGTGACATCCGCATCAAGAATTGCTGTATGCAACCCTTTTCTCATTGCTGCGACTCCTAATAAAGAAGTTGTCATGGATTTACCTACGCCACCTTTTCCACTGACGATACCGATAACCTTCTTTACTTTACTTTCTCTATATAATGGTTCAAGAAAATCTGTTTTCTCCTGTGTTCTGCTTCCGCAGTTTGCACTACAACTGCTGCAGTCATGACTACATTCACTCATTTTTACGCCTCCATAGCTTCTAAAATATCTTTTGCACTAGATGCAATATCACCGTTAAATACAGCGGATCCTGCTACAAATACGTTTGCTCCACATTCTTTGACATGTGCTACGTTCTTTGCTGAGATTCCTCCATCTACTTCAATATCGATATCCAGTCCTTTTTCATTGATGATCGCTCGTAATTCTTTGATCTTGTCATCCATCTTCGCAATATAAGACTGTCCGCCATAACCTGGGTTTACAGTCATGATCAGTACCATATCTAATTCTTCTAATACATAATCTAATGCAGATAATGGCGTTGCTGGATTCAAGGCTACTCCAACTTTTAATCCTTTCGCTTTTACCTGCTGGATTGCTCTATGAAGATGTTTTGTTGCTTCTGCGTGAAGAGTGATCAGATCAGCTCCTGCTTCTGCAAAATCATCAATATATCTTCCTGGTTCTTCAATCATTAAATGTACATCAAATAAAGCTTCTGTCTCTTTACGAAGTGATTTAATCACTGGAAGTCCCAAGGAAATATTAGGTACGAACATTCCATCCATAACATCAATATGCACCCATTTTGCACCTGCTTTTACTGCTTCTTTTACATCTGCTCCAAGATTCGCAAAATCTGCTGACAAAATTGATGGGGATAAAATATAATCCATAACTCATTTCTCCTTTACACACCTGTTTTTAGCACTCTTTTTAGTATAACGTATTGTTTATAACAAGTCTAGTTACTATCAAAAAGAACCTTCTTATTTTAGTTCTTTCAGAAGGTTCTTTTTGAATTTTATGTAATTGTTTTACCCACGTTCAATGATCTTTGCCATCTGTTTCGCAACATTCCATGTATGATCACCGATACGCTCAAAGTCTGTTAACATTTCAGAGAAAATGATGCATGCTTCATCATTACATTCTCCTCTGTTGATACGTTCCAAGTGACTTTCGTAGAATTCTTCTGTCTTCTGATCGATAAAGTTCTCAGAATCATGAACTTTCTGAAGCCATTCCTGCGTATCCTCTGGTACCTTAGAAATGTTATGGAACATTTTTTCACAGATCATTTTCATTTCTTCCATCTGCTGTTTTGCGTCATCTGAAAATACAATATGTTTTTCTTCGATCAACTTTGTATAATCACAAATATTAACTGCATGATCTCCAATTCGTTCGATATTACTTGTCATATCAAGATATGAACCGATATTTTTTGAAGCTTTAACATTCGTTTCATGCGCCATCATCTTTGCTGCGGCTCTTGAAATTTCTTTGTTCAGATAATCAATATAATCTTCTCTTTTATCAACATCACCTAAGAATCTGCTGCTTCCTGCCAAAAATGCATCAAAACTTTCTTCTACATTGACTCTTGCCATCTCAAGCATTCTCTGAATTTCATTTCTTAAGTTCTGTAAGTTGATCGCTGATGTACCAAATGTTGCATCCACTCTTGTATCAACTGATTTGATGTATTTTAAATGTTTGTGATGTTCTTTCTCTTCTGCTTTCTCTGGAAGGATCTTGGTTGCAAGTTTTGCCAGATAATTTCCAAATGGGATCAGCAGGATGGTTGTACTGATATTAAATAATGTATGCATATTGGCAATCTGTTTTGTAATACTGCTTCCACTGAATCCTCCACATAATTTGTCAAAGGTGTCACTAAACATAAAATTGTAAAAATGGCTGTTCCGATAATATTGAAGCTTAGATGAATGATCGTTGCTCTCTTCGCACTTCTCTCTGTTCCGATCGATGCTAAGATCGCTGTAATACATGTACCGATATTCTGTCCAAATAATACAAAGGCTGCATCATGGAAACTGATCACTCCGCTTAATGCTAATGCCTGCAGGATACCTACAGAAGCTGAAGATGACTGGATGACCGCTGTAAAGATCATACCTGCGATGATTCCGATCAATGGATTTGAGAATCTTGTCATCAGGTTGATAAATGGTGGATACTCACGAAGTGGTATCATGGAATCTCCCATCATGTTCATTCCAACAAATAAAATACCAAGTCCTGCAATGATTTCTCCGACAAACTGTACTTTTTCATTCTTTGAAAATACAACGATTGCTACACCGATAAACGCAATTAATGGTGCTAATGCCCCAACATCTAAGGCAATTAACTGTCCTGTAATTGTTGTACCAATATTAGCTCCCATGATGATCCATACAGCCTGATTTAATGTCATCATTCCAGAGTTTACAAATCCTACGACCATTACCGTTGTAGCTGAGGATGACTGGATCACGGCTGTGATCAAAGCTCCTACGATAATACCTAAGAATCTATTGGATGTCAATTTTTCCAAAATGTCTTTCATTTTATTTCCGGCAACGGATTCTAATCCGTTACTCATCATCTGCATACCATATAGGAATAATGCTAATCCTCCCAACAGACCTAAAATGTTTGTACTGCTCACTTTTTTTCTCCTTTAGTTGTTCTTTTCTTTACTTTTCTTTCACTTATTTTTTACAACAGTTTTATTTTAACTTATTTAGGAGATGTGTTGTGTTAAATGTATGTAAAATTTTTTTTTTGTACTTTTTATATGTTTATACTTTGTTTTTTTATTGAATTAATATATGTTTTCTGTTAAAATAAACGTCAAGGTGTTACTTCACATTGACGTGAATGGCGGTTTGCTTCCTACGGGGAGTTCTAGCCCCGATTACATAGATCCATCTCTTTCATAGAGAAATCTGACGGAAAGGGGACTTGAAATTATGCTAACCATTACAGATCTAATCGCAGTAATCTCACTGTGTGCGACTTTTATAGTCTTGGCTATGTGCGTGGAAAGCATGATGCCAAGACAGAAAAAGACCGCCCTACCCTGAGAAAGTAAGCGGTCTATAAAACTTATATTAATCAGGCAAACCGTCATCGGTAGCACCTTTTTATATTGTTATATTAACATCTATAATTTTTTATGTCAATTCTATTATCTAATTTATATTTAACTTTCTAGTCAAAATAAACTCAATCACCAAATGACACAACACAATTTCCAGAAGAAAGGCAATAAGACACGGAAGATAAAACCAACTGTAATATCTATTATGTTGCAACAATACCACTTGCATTTCATAGCCAACCAAGAATAAAAAAGCTCCTACAATGATCATTGTCGCAAATCTGTTTTTACTTCTCATCTGTCCAATGCATATTGCTGTATATGCTGATAGATCAGATGCATCGTCCATATGATTCCATATATGATCATATAAAGAATGGTTAAAACAACTTTTGTTTTTGTAAAATCCTGAAAATGTCGAATCGGTATTCCTTGAAGTGAAGCTTCTCCGTGATATACAATACTTTGTATATAAATCAATATATCATTTTCTGCAAAGAAGATAAAAACTGTTGTAAAACTGATGATGATCGCACTGAAGACCTTTGACAAGATCAACTTTCTCTCAGTCACTGGAAGTGTATGTGTAAGGTAGCTTTCCTTTCCATACATGCTTTTCCAGAACCTTTGTATCACAAGAATAATATTCACGCAGAATATAAAATAAATACCGGTCACAACAACAATAGCCTGTGCCTTTATTGGGATATGATCATAAAATGTTTCATAATTGAACACAGTATTGATTCCATGGACAATTCCATAAATGATCAAACAGCCCATAGTGGCAGCATGATCTTACGGTAATATTTTAGATCATATTTCATCAATTTCCTTAACATAATTTTTCCTCCTCTCCTTATCCCTCCTATTTTTCCTACTCCAGATTCAATTTCTTCGTTAATATCACTTCTGTAACAATATGATAAATGATAATGATCACAATATTTTCTACAAGATAGATCCACAGATCACTATAAAATCCAAATGTATTCTGCAGACTTGATCCCATATTATCTAAGTTTGTCATACTTGGAATTCCGATTAGTGATACAATGATCGATAACACTGCATATGCCACAAATGCAAACAAGAATCGATTGCCATTACTCAACTGTCCGATCACCATTGCTGCATATATATGGTAGATTCCACTTAGCAAACCTACCACTGCGATCACCGCTCCATATCCAATCCATGGTCCTGCATGTACTTTGATGACCCAATTTCCAAAATATGTTACGGTGTCCATAAGTTTTACCGGGCTTATCGCAATGATCTCTACTCCCAATAAAGAGATTACAAGTGCTGTCCCACAGCTAATGATCAATGCACTGATCACTTTGGATAAGATCAGGCTTCTTGTAGTAACTGGAAGCGTGAACATTAAATATCCTTCTTCCTGCAATAACCCATTCCAGAAGCGCTGAATCACAATGATCACATTCATTACAAAGATCGCAACGATCACTGCAACAATGACCACAAGACTAAATACGATCATCGTATTTCCAATTCCGTCAAGATTCGACCGAATACTGATTCCAAAGATCAGTCCCATCACTAAGAGTACACCCCATAATGGTGCTAAAATCTTCGCTAATGCTTTCAGATCATACTTTATTAATTTTCCTAGCATACTTCGTCCCCTCCTCTGTATACATCTGTATGAAATATCTCACGGAACAGGGCATCAATGGATTTGCCGCTTTCTTCTCTTAAGTCATCAGCTGACTTGTATGTTACAATATTTCCTTCTTTGATAAAAATAACCTCATCCATGATCTTCTCGATATCTGCGATCAGATGTGTTGAAATGATCACGGTTCCTTCCTCATTATAATTGTTTAAGATCGTATCTAAGATAAAATCCTTGCTGCGGGATCGACTCCTGCGATCGGTTCGTCTAGCAGATAGAGTTGTGCTTTTCGGCACATTACCAAAACTAACTGGACTTTCTCTTTATTTCCTTTGGATAAGCTTTTGATCTTCGCTTCGGTGTTGATCTTTAATGTCTCACACATACCTTCTGCTTTTTTACGGTCAAAATCTTCGTAAAAATCTTCAAAAAAATCCAGCAGATCTGCAATCTTCATCCAATCTGCAAAATACATCTTATCTGGCAAATAGCTGATGATCTTCTTGCTGTCAACACCAGGTGCTTTACCATTGACTTTAATCTCACCTGATGTTGGCTGCAACAGACCGTTTAATAACTTGATCAATGTTGTCTTTCCAGAACCATTGGGTCCTAAAAGCCCGATGATCTTTCCTCTCCCTATTGTTAAGTTGATTCCCGTTAAAGCTTCCTTCTTTCCATACCGTTTCTCTAAATCAGTTAATTCTATTAAATTCAAATCCTTCATTCTTCCTCTTCCTTTCCGATCAATGCGACTGCATCTTCCTTATTGTATCCAAGTTCCTCTAAATCCCTGATGTATTGTTTTACGATCTTGTGTGCTATATCTTTCCGACATTCTTCTATCTTCGTCACATCTTCTGTGACACAGCGCCCGCTTGTTCGGTTGGTGATCGTTAATCCATCCTGATCAAGTGCTGATAACGCTCTCTGCATCGTATTCGGATTCACCCCTGCTTCTCCTGCAAGATCCCTGACACTTGGCAGTTTCTCTCCGCTTGGATAGTTCCTGACACGATCCTCTTGATCATCTGTTCCTTCAGTTGTGTCCAGATTGGTCTTCCATCATCTATCTTCCACCCCATAGTTCTCCTTCCTTCTTATTGTATTATTGTATTACTTCCTTAATACAATAAATATTGTATGCTACTTTTTATAAAATGTCAATCCTTATTTCATTTATACTTTTGACACTCTCATCATAAATTGATAGAAAACACAAAAGACATCGCACGAATATTTGTATTTCATGCGATGTCTTTTATGACTACTATTGGTAACTATAAATAAAATAGTTCCTTTTTATTTGATCATTGTCAGGATCCGTTCTCTACATCCCAGACCAATACCATTGGCCTGTTCGATGTTTTTCTCTAGTTGGTGTTCAAAGTGACGGAAGGGAAGAAAGATGCCAATCTCGCTGCTTTGTTGTTCAAATTTGTTTTCATCCATTACACCATAATACATGAACGCTCTTGGTAATTGTTCTTCCAGTCTCATCATAAAATCCCAAACAATGCTGTAGACTTCGTTATCCTCTATCATTTCTTTTACTTCTTTAGATAGTTTAAATAATAGCAGGATTCCAATATGTTCCCCAATCTTCATTGTGTTAATTTCATTTTTGTTCCGATAATCGTGTTTTTCACGAAATCCATAAGCAAGACAGATTTCATAATCCGGTATATCGTCCGCCTGATCTAAAATCTGCTGAAACATTTTATATTGTTTTTGTGAAATCTGTTTGTTTACGGATGTTTGTTTAATCAGCTCTCCCTCTGCATCTGTTAATCTTACAGGATTTGTTACACCTTTATCATTGAATCTCATAGGAATCAAAAACGCATTTCTTAACAGATCAAACATACTGTTTCCACAGATTCCCATCAAGAAAGCGGAAAGATCCCTATTTTGATATGCATCAAATAGTGCTTTCACAAACTGTTTTTCCGAAAGATCACGATCTCCACTGTTGGCAAACTCTTCATAAAATAACTCTCTCAATCGTTCACAGGCATCATTATTTTCCAGAATTTTTTTTAAATATATGCTCTGCATTTTCTTCTCTTGGAAAAATTGTTTCCACGCTGATCATCCCTTTCTTGACTTTTTCATCAACTGTATTATACTTTAGGAAGAATGATATGTAAAATATATATATCATATCAATAACATACAAATTTTATATAACTAGGAGGTCAATCATGCCTTTTGACTATTATCGTATCTTTTATTATGTTGCAAAATATAAGAGTTTCTCTAAAGCTGCGAAATTCTTACATAATAATCAGCCAAATATCACTCGCTGCATGAATATTATGGAAAGTGAACTTGGCTGCACTTTATTTATCCGGTCACACAGGGGAATTAAACTGACACCAGAAGGGGAACAACTTTATGCACATGTAGCGATTGCAATCCAGCAGATTTCTTCTGGAAATGATGAACTAAATCGAACAAAAAATCTGAAATCTGGAACTGTTACGATCGGAGTAAGCGAAACTGCACTTCATTTATTTTTATTGCCGAAATTAGAGAAGTTTCACAAACTTTATCCACATATTAAATTAAAAATTTCCAACCATTCCACACCACAGGCAATCAAAGCTTTGAGAAAAGGATTCGTTGATTTTAGTATTGTGACAACACCATTGTATTGCGAACATCCATTACAATCGCAACGACTTTGCTCTTTCCGTGACATTTTAATTGGCGGACCTTCTTATAGGGATATTGGTTTTTCACCGAAAAGACTACGTGATCTGCAGGATTTTCCTTTTATTTCATTAAATGAAGGAACAGCAACCAGAAATTTTTATGAGAAATATTTCTATCAGAATCAGTTAGTTTTTTCTCCGGATATGGAAACTGCTACAACGAACCAGATCTTATCTCTGGTGCAGCATGATCTTGGAATTGGTTTCTGTCCGGAAGCTCTTGCTAAGGACTATCTTGATCGTGGTGAAATTATAGAAATTCCTGTAAAGGAACATGCTAATCCACGAGACATTTGTCTCCTTACCGATTCTACCCGACCAATTGGAATTGCTGGGAAAAAATTATTAGAAATACTTATGGATTCGGAGGGGTGATATATATGGAGGAAGAATTTCATAATCATATGCGGATTCCTTGGCATGATTATACAAGAAAAAGTATTGGTCGTCCGATCACGGAAGCTTCGTTAAGTGAGAAAGCTCGATCATCGGTCGTACTGGAATTATGCTTCTATCTTGCGGAACTGGAGCATGGAGAGTACGAAGTTCTATGAACACACTGGCTAGAGAACTTGGAATTACTTGTACTGCTGATATTGGTTTATTATCAATTGAATATACTTGTATTGATGGTGGTAACTGTTATACAGAATCCCTATGTCTGTTTAATACAGGCGTAAATACATCAAAACTTTATCGAATGGAATTGTTTGTTAACAAATTTTCCAAAAACTGCAAGAAGATGTCTGGAGATGAACTTCATACACTACTTGATCAGATTCATGAAATTCATGGATTTTACTCTCCGCCATTCCTTGGTCTGGCTGCAGCTGTTGCATGCAGTGCATTTACTTTTTTACTCGGTGGCGGACCGATTGAGATGTTTTGTGCATTCTTAGGTGCTGGTGCCGGAAATTTTCTCCGGGCAAAAATGAATCAACATCATTTAACTTTATTCCTATGCACTGCGGCAAGCGTTGCTTTGGCATGTATTGTATACACAATTGCTTCATGGCATTGAAATCTGGATTTCATATTTCGATACACCATCAAGCTGGTTATATCTGTTCTATGTTATTCATTATTCCAGGATTTCCATTTATCACAAGTGGAATTGACCTTGCAAAATTGGATATGCGTTCCGGACTTGAACGTCTGGCTTACGCACTGATTATCATTGCTGTTGCAACTTTAGCTGCATGGATGCTTGCTTTAGTTCTTCATTTAAAACCGATGGATTTTCTTCCATTGAATTTAAGCAAGTCAGAATACCTGATATTTCGACTGATCGCAAGCTTTTTGGAGTTTTAGGTTTCTCCGTAATGTTTAACAGTCCATTACAACTTGCTGCTACAGCAGGGATCATTGGAGCAATTGCAAATACAACTCGTCTGGAACTGGTTGATCTTGCATCATTTCCGCCAGCTGCGGCTGCATTCCTTGGAGCTTTGCTTGCTGGTCTTCTGGCATCTATGATCAAGACTTCGATTGGTTATCCTCGAATTTCTTTGACTGTGCCTTCCATCGTTATTATGGTTCCTGGATTGTATTTGTATCGGGCAATTTATAATATTGGTATTACTTCGATTAATACCGGTGCTTTTTGGTTTACAGAAGCTTTACTTATTATTATGGCTTTGCCGCTTGGATTGATCTTTGCAAGAATTATTACAGATAAGACGTTTCGACGTTGTTCTTAGAAATGGATATGAATATAGGGGCTGTCTCACTAAAAGTGACAGCCCCATAAAAAGACTTATATGAACACAAGAAAAACCTTATCCAATATTTAATCTGTCAATTTCACTGTCAATCAATGCAATTTCCTCATTATTCAACTGCCATTCAAATGCACTGCAATTTTCATCTGCCTGTGCAGGTGTATTAACTCCAGTTAATGCTGTACCAACAAAACTCTTTTGGGTACTCCAGTTGATGGATACCTGTGCCACCGGTACATTGTGTGCTTCTGCAATTTTATCTAATGTCTTTAATAATTCCATAACATTAGAGAATACCGGTTCTTTAAAGAATGGATAGAATACCTGACGCATGTCCTTTGGATCTGGTTTTGGAAGTTCGCGAATAGCTCCTGTTAAAATTCCACCACCTAGAGAACCATAAGTCATTGTCCCAATTCCTTGAGTTTCAGCCCATTCCATTAGTTCTCTTTCTGACTGGTTCACGATAGAAAACGGAGGCTGGATTACATCAATTTTAGCATATTTTTGCGCTTCCTGAATTAATTCTTTGGAAGAATTAGACATTCCAATGTAACGGATTTTCCCCTTTTTTTTCAACATATTACAGACTGCCATTGTTTCTTCAATCGGTGTATTTTCATCTGGCCAATGCATAATATAAAAGTCTATATAATCTGTTTGTAATCTTGCAAGAGATTCATCAATTTCACGCTCTACGGAGTTATATTTGTTATCTCTTACAGATTTTCCTGTGTAATGACTGATGTAAGAACCAAACTTTGTTGCAAGATACACTTTTTCACGATATCCATCTTTTAATGCTTGTCCAACGACTGTTTCAGAATGACCGTCTCCATAGATTGGGGCTGTATCTACCATATTAACTCCATTATCTATCATCTGGCGAATGGCAGCAATCGATTCTTCTGTATCTACATCTCCCCATGTCACTCCTGCAGAGTTTGCTCCTGCAATCCCCCATGTACCAACTGTTAATGCAGAAATATCAGCATCTGCATTTTTAAAATGTTTATATCTCATAATTTTTCTCCTTTTTAACGAATTTTTTCTGCTTCCTTATATTGTGCCATAATCAATTGTTTTAACTCCCATTCATTTTCTGTCAGACCACAATAAACTTCTATAGCTTTTTCAATCCCATGTTCTTTTACATAGTTTGTAATTTCTATACTGGCAATATCGCTTTCATCACGGTATAAAAATCCATAGGCAATCCCTTTTGCCAAATAAAATGGCAGAATATGATGTTTCATACATAACAATGCTGGTCCTACAAATCGATTATCTCTGGAAAGTTTTGTCTTAGGATCTGCTGCTACTCTCGTAAAAGCATCTTTCAGATTTCGGTTTTTAGGAGCTTCTACAATAAAATCAATCCACTCCTGATGGTCAGTTTCATCAAATTGATATTCCGCCTGAATAGCTGCATCCGCTTCAAAAAATGCTCCAAGTACACAATCCTCAATCCATCCATCATCATAAGTATCACGAATGTAAGTATAGCCTTTTGCTTTTCCCAAAAAAGCCAACATGCAATGCTTCATATTTCCAGTATAGACTTTTCGATAAATCTGAGCTTTCCCTTTTTGAACCCCTCCAGTTTGTTTCACCTGTGGCAGCTCACCTTTAAAAGGTTCTTCATCAATTCCAATATGTCCATCTAATTTAGTTGTAACTGCAAATGCATCTTCTGCAATTAATTCTTCAGAAGACGGCATTGCCGCCATTCCTACCATAACCTGACAGATTCCTATTTTTTCTTTAAGATAACGGCTAGCAGCCGGGTTATTTTGCAATAATTTTGCTAACTCTGTCTCAAAGTAATCCGGAGCCCCCAATGCATTAACACAAAGCAGTATGTTCAATGGAGCTGCCTCTTGTTCTGCACGATATTCAATAGCTTCCTTTAAATTTTGACAAATACTTTGAAAAGCACCTTCGTATACGCAACAGGCAATCAAATCTACTTTTTTCATATGTTCAATCAAATCTACTGTATCTGAACAATCTAAAACATCAAAATCGTCGACAAGAACTCTTCGTTTATTGTTCGCACCTACCGTTCAATCAAATAAGTGCCTTGTTCTTTCAACTGTTTCATCCGTTCTTCCATAATATCGTAAATATACAAATGGTAACCAGATTCAAAAAATAATCCACCGATGACACCTCGTCCAATATTTCCAGCACCAATCACAAGTAATTCTTTTTTCATCTTTAGCCTCCTGCCCTTAAGCAATCGCTCCAATTGCGAATAACAGTACACCGACAGCATAGTTCCAATCAAAAGCGGTACGACTTTTACACCTTTTTTCAATAACCAATATTCAATACCAACCAATGCAATTTTTAACATTCCCGGCATGACTGTATCTAATGTTGTTTGCAATACAATGCCGCCATTTTTTACATTCCCAATAGTAATTGGTGTACTAATGTTTACAGTATAAAATATCATAGCACCGATTGCCATTAATCCAACTACTGTACAAGCATAAGATACTTTATCCATAATACCTGATTTCTGGGATTTTACCATAAATTCCATTCCCATGCTGTAACCATATTTCAGGCTGTACCATCTTGCCAAATAGTTTGGAATATTATAAATTAATAAGAATAAAATTGGTGCAAATACATTTCCAGCTGCTGCCATAGTAATTACAAGTGAGGTTGCCAGAATTCTTAATGTTGCAGGAAATAGAGTATCTCCAATTGCTGATAGCGGTCCCATTAATGCCGTTTTTACTGTATTGATAGTTGTATCATCAAACTCTGGATTTTTTGCATTTTCCTCTTCCATCGCAGTAGAAATACCTAGGGCAAATCCTGCAATATTCGGAGTAATATTAAAGTATTCCATATGGCGCTTCTTGGCCTTGATACGTTCTTCTTTATTATCTTTATAAATCTTATCAAGAACTGGAAGTAAGGAGAATGTATATCCATTATGCATCTGTCCCGGATAGTCATTCATACAATTTAGTGCTAAATATCTTCGATATATTGTTTTTAAATCTTTCTTTTCAATCTTAGAACTCATTTTCGTCACCTCCTGCATTTTCTTCAGCTGCTAGCTGATTATTCTGTGATGTTACCATAACTAATACAAACATAATTCCTAATAGAGTTACTGCAATCGTCGGCATACTTAAATATGCTGCTAAAATAAATCCGATAAAGAAATATGGTGACATCTTTTTTGTAATTACCATCTGGAGTAAGAGTGCAAACCCTACTGCCGGCAAAAGATTTGCAGAAGCTGCCAAGCCATTAATAATTACTTTTGGAATTGCATTTACTGCAGCTTCCACTGCTGCACTTCCTGCAAAGATGCAAACAAAAGCATAAGCAAAATACACTACAAAACAGGTGAAAACAGAACCCATTATATATATTCTAGAAGCACCTTTAGAATCATCTTTTTCAAGATATTTCATCATAATCTGTCCAAAAGCTGCATTCATCAATTTACATCCAATGAAAATGAATCCACCTAACAATGCAATTGGCAATGCCATTGCAGTTGCTACTGCCTTTCCACCTCCAGTTAAAATTGCAAAAGCAGTACATATGGCTCCCGCAGAAGTATAATCCGGGCTGACTGCTGCTCCAATTGGAAATGAACCGATAAACATTAATTCCAAAACACTTCCCATAATCACACCTTGCACCGGATCTCCCAAAAACAGTCCTGTTAATGTTGAGACTACAATCGGACGTCCAACTTGAGGGAATCCGTAAATCCATTCACTTTTACATAAACCTAATACAAGCCCCACTAATATTGCTTTTATTAACATCTTTTTTCCTCCTAACTTTCTAATAGTTTTTCATCTACATGTGTAATAGCTTCTGTCGGAACTTGCTGAATGTCAATTTCTATGTTTTTTGCAAGCAGTTTTTTCAGCGTCTTTACATCTTCTGATGTTACATTAATTGCTTTGCTTAATGCTTTTGTATTTTCATTTGCAGGCAATACACCAAGATTCACATAATTTAATTCTGGTATTTCCTTTGCCAACCTCTCCACATCCTGAATATTATTTACAACAATAAACATTTTATATTTATCTGTCACTCCTGATTTGATTGATTTTACAGAATCTTCAATCGATTTAATTACTAATTTCATTCCCTGTGGCTTGGAAAGTCTTAACATTGACTGGCGCATTTCATCTTTTGCAACCTCATCATTGGCAACTAAAATACAATCTGCTCCAATATGACGTGACCATGAAATAGCTACCTGTCCATGTACCAACCGATAATCTACTCGCAATAATTTAATCATCCACAATTCCTCCTTTTTAATCAAATACTACACTTACGCGATATGCTCCAGGTACAATTGCTGCCTCAAATGCCTGTTCCACATCATCTAATTTATATTTTGCTTCTACTAATTTTGATAAATCGATTTTCTTTTCTCTCATCAGCTCTGCAGCTCTTTCAAAATCACATTTGTCTGCAGAAAAAGTTCCAATTAATTCCATTTTACGATAATGAATTAAGTTAGAATCAACATGCAGCTCCGGTGCAGGATACCCCGCTGCAAACATTAAAATTCTTCCATGCAGCCGTTTAATCATTTCCAATGCCTGATCGTTGGCTGCTGTCACTCCTACTGCCAAAATAACTGCATCTACACCTCGTCCATCCGTCCATTCTTTAACTGCTTCTACCGGATCTTTTTCTTTTACATCAACAACATTTAACCCAAGTTCTTTAGCAACTTCAATTTTTTTTGTCCATCATTTCTGTAATCATGACTTCACAGCCTTCTGCTTTCGCTACCAATGCATTCAAAACACCCATCGTTCCTGCACCAATAACAACTATTTTTTCTCCCTGCTGTACACGAAGTTTCCGAATTCCCTGACATACAGTTCCAACCGGCTCTACAAATGCTGCTTCTGACGGATCCATGTTCTGATTTAATTTAAATAAAGAACGATAAGGTTTGATTACGTATTCAGAGCAACCAAATCCTCCGTGATATCCATCTGGAGACAGCTTGTTTCTTCCAGCCCCCAAGGTAACACATTCACTGGTCAATCCCTTTTTACAAAATTCACACTCACCACAATTATCATATCCGATTCCAACCATTTCGCCAACTTCAAATTCCTTTACATCAGAACCCATATCTACTATAGTTCCTGCAAATTCATGTCCCCATGCCATAGGAAACATCAGATTTTTTCTTGCTCCTGTATACTGCCCATAATCTGTCGTACAAATATTACAGGCACCATTTTTAATCAATACTTCATCGGCTTTTAACGCCGGAATTTCTCTTTCATGTACTTTTACGACACGTTCTGCTTCCAAAACTGCAAATCTTGTTGTCTTTCTTTCACTCATTTCCTTCTACCTCTTTCTATTATAAATTTTGCCTTATGATATGATATGTTTTCTCATAAACCTTAAAAGGCTCCAAAAAGTATTTACTATCTGTATATTCCAACACAAAATGCCCAGAAAAACGATTGCGATCAAAAATATCCAATATTTCTTTTATGTCAGCTTCTCCATCTCCCCATGCCAGATGTGAACGGATACCATTTTTATAATCCATAAAATGACAATGATTTAGTTTTTTCCCAAATGTATCAAAATAATCTTGTATAGATTCCTTAGCATTGTAAATTGTATGAATATCTGCTGTAATTGTAAATGCTTTAGAATTCACTTCCTTCATCATCTGTTTTAAATCGCTGATAGTATTTACTAATGTGGTACTTTGCCTGGATAATGTTTCCATTGTCAAAGACACCCCATATTTTTCAGCAAATCTGCACAATTCGCCAACCATCCAGACACTACGATCCATGCTTCCTGTCTTGTCTCAGAATAAGACTGCCAGCCGGATGTAATCAAAAGTTTCGGACACGATAATTCATGTGCTGCTAGAATCATATTCTGAAAATACTGTTTTGCTTTTTCTCTTAACTCTGTCTTTTTTACTGCCATATGAAATGGATTCGGACAAGATTGTCTAGGAGTAATGCTTACTATACGGATATCATACTGACTCATTAGTTTTTTAATATATTTTGTATCTTCATAATTATTACTGTCAACGAAATAATGGGAACCGCAGGTCCAAAGATCCATAGAATGATAACCAATCTCTGCGATTGATTTCATATAATCATTCAGTTCATAAAACCGATATATATGATTCATTGGGGCAAATTGTTCAATTCCCAATGTTTTTACCATCTGTTCTCAGACCCGAATAATTTCATATAATGTTCTAACTCTGCTTGGAATCCTGCCACACCTGCTGCAATTGTCTGCTGCAAATTCATCTTTTTCGGTGTAAATTCATCTTTTCCGGAACCATGAACTTCTGTGGAAGCAAGGGCTTCTCTTAATGCCTGCTTTCCTGCCTCACTGACATCTGTATTTAAATTTACTTTCTGAATTCCTGTTCTTACTGCTTTTGCAAGATTTTCATCCCCTGTTCCAGAACCTCCGTGCAATACTAATGGGACTGGTACTTCCTTAGATAAATGATCTAAAAGTTCAAATTCCAAATGTGGTTCTCCTTTGTATACTCCATGAGAAGTTCCAACTGCAACTGCCAGACAATCAACTCCGGTTTCTTCCACATACTTTAATGCTTCTTCTAATTTGGTAAGTCCTGCATCTCTTGTTTCTTCATATTCAGCACCCTGTCCTACATGTCCAAGTTCTGCCTCTACCGAAGTTCCTACTGCATGAGCGATTTTTACAATTTCTTTTACTTCTTCTACATTCTTTTCATAAGCACATGTAGAACGATCAATCATAACAGAACTAAATCCTGCATGAATTGCTTTTACAATATCTTCATAAGCTCCACCGTGATCTAAGTTTAGAGCAAATGGTACTTCTGGATACTGTTTTTCATAATATCTTGCAATATCAGCACATTCATAAATTCCATGAACTGCTGCAACATCTAAAATAATCGGTGCTCTTAATTTTTTCGCTGCTAAAAAACATGCCTCAATAGTTTCTCTATTAAATACATTCGGTGCTGCAACTCCATACCCTTCTTTTTTTGCTTTTGCTAACAATTCTCCCATTGGTATCATCATAATCGTTATTCTCCTTTCGGCTTTTCAAATTTCATCACTGTTTATCCGGATGTCTTTATATAAAACAAAAAGCATGCCAACTTAGTGTCATGCTTTTGTCAAAATATTTAATTTTCCTCGAAAAACCTCATATTCCCGCTAAAATATCATAAATATAACCAATTTCAGAAATTGGAATTTTCACACTATAAGTCTTTTCAATCACACTAAACGCTGCCTGTATCTGACGAATTTCCTTTTTGTGAATTTTTTGAAACTTATCTTTCTCTGGATAATCTTCAATTGCCGAATTACGAATCAAACGTTCTGTCAAGCAGCCCACATGAATAAAAAGATTAATTTTTGTACTATTTTTTAGCTTCCTTCCTGTCAAAAACTCATACTGTTTCATTGCCTCTTCAATATGCATTAAAATTTTTTCCGTGTCTAAAATTGTCAAAAATCCTAATAAACGGTTCATAGAAAAATTTCGTATTAAATTATCATTCAATTTTTCCATAGAAACTGCGTCCGCAACATTTTTCAACATATTAATCATCTGTTCCGTTGCTGCTCCGGAAACTAATTGTTCCAATGGAATAAACTTTTCCTGTCCTATTTGGGGATTTTTTGTACCTACAATTCCTAAGACTTCACACTTCTGGTAGATTCCTTTCACAATTTCCACATTTTGTAGTTGATCATAATCATAAGAAATCACTTGAATATCCATTTCTTTTGGAATACTGTTTTCAATCAACAGACGAATCTGCTCCGCCGTTCCTGTGCCGGTAATGCAACAAGTTAAAATGGTTTTTGTTTTGTTATTTGAGGATATATGATTTTATACTCCGTTTCATACTTCCTCTTCAAGAATCCGAACAATATCTTCTAATTTCTCTTCCTTTTGAATCAATTCTCCTGCCATAATTGCCATTTGTGTTGAAATATTATTCATTACAACGAGCGGTGATTTTAAATTTTCTTCAAAAGATCGATAAATTTCCCTTAAAGAACCCATATCAACCATTAAAATAATTCCATGGCTGACATCATTTTTTTCTACATACTCTTTCATCCATTGCACGACGTCGGATACATTTTTCTCAATTGGCATATCCACAGATTCAAAAATATTTTCATCCAATATTCGGTTAGCAACATCTGCAACACTGCTTGCTGTCGCATATCCATGGGCTAAAATTACTGCTCTTGGTCTTTTCCTGGAAAGGGAAACATTTAAAAGACTTCGAATATAAATTGTCAATGGAATTAAATCTTCTTGTGTTGACACAATATCCATTTTAGAAGACAGCATATTAAGAATCCGCTTTGCAATATGAATTTCCTTCGGATACTCTTCTAATATATACTGCATCAATTCATTGGGAATGAAAATATTTTGTTTCCGAAAGTGTTGATTCATACAGAAAAAATACGCCGTAATCGCATGGAGACTATTTCCTCCAAACTGAACATTACAACTGTACTCTACATATCGAAACGCTTCCTGCACGCTGTTTACAATATATTTACGCATAGTATTTTCATTTTCAGAATTCTGATTATAAATCAAACAATCCAATACATCATTAACTGTGTGCATGCATCGTTTTTCAAACTGTTCCTTTGCATAATTCTGACTGCGAAATTCTCCAAAAATAGCAATCAATTTTTCAAACAGTTCTTGATGATAATCTTTTCCGTTCTTATCTCCAGATAATATTTCCTGTATTGGGGCGTTCGGATAAATTTCTACCGTATCATAATTTCCAATTTTATTTTCCGCTTTCTCTGCAATCCCCTTTAACACATCTTCCGGAAGATGCTCCAAATGTATATCAATTTCATTTTTTCGTTTCTTTTTTGCATATGCAGTTGCACAAATAAATTTTATTTTATTCTCTAAATCTCCAATATTTCCTTGATAAAGATGATTTAACAACGCTTCAATTACATTACCAGACACTTTCATCTTCTTATCCAACACCTTACTTTCTTCTATAAAGAATGGTAAATAAACTGCAAACGTTCTTGCTCTCCTCTCTCTCTCAAAGAAGGTATCTGTACAACAATAGGTATTCTTCTTAAAAATGTATCTAGAAAATTTGATTCCAAATTTTCTGTGGTAGCCATGACCATCCGCACTTTTGCTTTATGCCATCCTTCACTTTCTCCCATTCTTCGAAAAATTCCTTGATCCAGAAAGACAAACAGCTTTTCTTGACTTTCACTGTTTAATCGATGCACCTCATCTAGAAATAACATTCCACCGTCTGCTGCCTCCAACAATCCCTTGGTTGTTGCATAAGCTCCAGTAAAAGCTCCCTTGACGTACCCGAACAAATTACTGGACAATAATTCAATATTATTTACGTACTGAGCACAGTTCATAATTATAAAAGGAGCATCCGGCTTAAGAATTCCTTCTTGCACTGCAAATTCATAAATTTTTCTTGCCATAAAACTTTTCCCTGATCCGGTCGGCCCGTGAAGAAACACTGGAAGACTGGTATTGGGATAAAAATAGAAGTTTTCATCTGTTCAATTGGTTTTTTTAAACTTCCATTAGAACCAATCAGATTTTGAAAAACATCCTGTTCTTCTACAAAATTTATTTCCTGTTTTTCTTCCTTTTGGATGCCATTTTTCCGCTTATTTTCATCTAAGAGGTCATTCACACTAGCATAAACATCCTTTGACACTGTAAAAAATTTTTTTTCAAATACTTTTTTATCTAGAAAGCGAACCGGTCTTGTATTAATTTTAAAAAATGTTTTTCCAATTTCTTGATTCAGATAATAGCTGACTGTATTTCTTTTTACTTGAAAATATCCGGCAATTGCTTCCGCTGTCAGCACAGTATCTAATTCTTCCAAGCTAATTTTTGCTGTATTTTCTTTTACATATTGAATAATGGAATCTTTCAGCAACTTTCTCTCTCCTTTTCTCATTTTTGTATTATTATTATATATACAATACTTTTCATCTGCAACCCTCTAAATTTTCACACTAACACTTGGCATCATTCTTGCTTTATAAAAAAATATCATTTAAATTGAACTATTTTTAATAACGAGGTGTATAAAAAATGAAGAAAAAACTTTTAATTGCAACACACAGTGTATTTGCTGATGGAATCAAAAATGCTATGGAACTTGTAACTGGAGAACAAAATTCTGTTTCTACTTTATGTGCATATACCAATGACATGACAGAGGTAGAAACTCCTATCAAAGAAATTATTGATGCGTTATGTGATGACGAAGAATTAATTGTAACAACAGATATTTTCGGCGGAAGCTCAATAATGAATTTATGAAATATCTTTCAAAATCAAATATTCACCTGATTGCTGGAGTAAATCTTCCCTTACTTTTTGAACTAATTATGAATCTTGAATCGGAAAACACAGTTCAAATGATTGAAAATGCAATACAAAATGCCAAAGAACAATTGCAATACTGTAATCCTTTAATACAATGTTCTATTACAGAAGAAAACTTTTAGTAAGATTTGGAGTGTGATGAAATGAATTTCAGCCCTAAAACTACTTTAGTGCAAACCCAAACATTATCTCAAACACAACTACAGTCTTTAAAAATACTGTCTTTGGATAATTTTGAGTTAAATAACTTCCTTCAAAATGAATATATTGAAAATCCTTTGCTAGATTATAATGAAAATTCAAATCTTCCTTCATGGAATCAATATGTTTCCTATTCCTCCGCTAAAGAAGACGAGGATATTTACAAAGAAATCCCTGACTTTTCGGAGAATGGAATCAAAGAATTCCTTCTGGATCAGTTAAACCAAAGAAATTTTTCAGATTTACAGTGGACAGCAATGCAGACCATGATTGACTGTCTAGATGACTGTGGTTATTTTAAATTGTCGTTAAAGGATTTCAGTCAATGGTTTGGTATTGATATATCTACTGTAAAATACTGCTTGGACATACTATCCTCTTTGGAACCATTAGGGATTTTTTCAAAAGATCTTCCACACTGTCTTTTACGTCAGTTAGAAGCAAGGCAGGAACTGACACCGGAACTCAATCAAATCATCCGTTATCATCTGGATGACATTGCTGCTGGAAAAATTAATACTATCACACAAAAACTTTCTATGTCTACACAGGATGTCCGAAAATGTATTGCAAAAATCAGAGAATTAAATCCACGCCCAATCTCTGGATTTCTTACTAATTCCACAGATTATATTGTGCCAGATATTCTTATAGATTATCAAGACAGCAGTTGGATTATTAGATTAAACGATCAGTGGATTGGAAATTATTCCCTCTGTGACTATTATTTAAATATGATGCATACTTCGCAGAGTCCGGAGTTAAAAGAATATTTCCGTAAAAAATACAATCGTGTGCAATTGATTATGCATAGTATTGAACAACGCCGAGAAACAATCTTAAAAATTACATCTGCTGTTTTAGAGCGCCAAAAAGACTATTTTACTGGAAATAGCACATTAAAACCTATGACACTTGCCGATATCGCTTCTGATATTTCGATGCACACATCCACCATCAGCCGTGGAATCAAAAATAAATATCTCCAATACCCTTTTGGAGTGGTTTATTTGAAAGATTTATTCACATCTTCTGCTGGAAAAAAGGATAACAACAGCCCAATTACCGTAAAAAAACAATTGAAGGCTATAATCGCTTCTGAAAACCCTAACAAACCCTACAGTGATTCGACATTGTCAAATTTATTAAAACAAAAAGGAATCAAAATTTCCAGACGTACTGTCGCAAAATATAGAGAAGAGATAGGAATTAAAAGTACATATAACCGAAAAATATATAACGAATAGAAAGGCCGCATCTGGAATCCGCAATGCAGAAATGGTACGAGAAATGATAAACGCTGGAGTAGACCAATTCGGAATCAGTCATTCCAGCGTCATGAAAATCATTTTGGAATTAGCTGCAATTGAAAAATCATCGTAATCTTTCTAATATTACTGCTATGTTACGAAACTGTATTCACAGCATTTCCGATACCGTAGCAACATGATGCCTTCATCCTTGCTACGGTAACATCACAATTATCATTGCTTTTGATAATTTCAGTCAATTTTTCTAAATAGCCTACTGCATCCAATTGGGAACTTCCAACATATTCTGACTACCTGAGTACAGAATACAATCCTATGTCAACAAAAAACAGTTAACACTAGACGATCTTTGTCTCATATAAAAAATTTTCAAAGAACCTCTTAATCACGTACTTTTATGTGTACTTCTCTTAATTGCTGTTCTGTAATCTCGCTTGGGGCTCCGTACATTAAATCCTGTGCAGTTCCGCTCATTGGGAAATCATTGATATAGCAGAAGCGGTATGCATTTTTCTCCAGTAAATCCAAACGGCTTCCCAGTTCATCTCTGATCTGCCCCGCATAGATGTAGGCTGCCTTTTCCGGCGCTGCCGATCTTGCGTCTGTCGTATATTTCTGAGCAACATTGTATTTTAATACATCTGCTCCAAAGGTTGATCCTGCCCCCTGTTTTGTACCGCTTCCAACTTCCTCATTGTCAAAGACACTGCACATCGTCACATAATCCTTAGAGCTTCACGATTTATTAATCGTTAAAGCGACAACCCCTTATTTTTATGCATAAAAATCCCCTCTGTGATTGCTCACAAAGGGGATTTTGATTTATTAGATTAAGATCATCTAAACAATAGGTAATGCCTATTTATCAGACATTTCTTTTAATCTGTTGTATTTAGCTTCTGCGTTTGCTTTAGCTTCTGCGAACAGTGCTTTAGCTCTTTCAGGGTTCTGACGAGATAATGCATTGTAACGAACTTCTCCCATGATGAAGTCTTCGTATTCTGTTGTAGGAGCTTTAGAATCTAAGTGGAATGGATTCTTTCCTTCAGCAGCTAATGTTGGGTTGAATCTGAACAGATTCCAGTATCCAGAAGTAACAGCTTTCTTTTCTTCTGTCTGAGCAATCTTCATTCCACCTTGATACCATGGTTGATACATGGAGCGTATCCGATTACTAATGATGGTCCTGGATAAGCTTCAGCTTCAGCGATTGCTTTAACTGTCTGGTTGTAATCAGCACCCATAGCGATCTGTGCTACATATACATATCCGTAGCTCATTGCGATTGCTGCAAGGTCTTTCTTCTTAGTTCCTTTACCAGCTGCCTGGAACTGAGCGATTGCTCCTAAGTTTGTAGACTTAGATGCCTGTCCACCTGTGTTAGAGTAAACTTCTGTATCGAATACGAATACGTTTACGTCTTCTCCAGATGCTAATACATGGTCAACACCACCGAATCCGATGTCGTATGCCCATCCGTCACCACCGAAGATCCACTGAGATTTCTTAGATAAGAATTCTTTCTTAGCTAAGATTTCTTTAGCAGCGTCACATCCGCAAGCTTCTAATGCTGCAACTAATTTATCTGTAGCTGCTCCGTTCTTGCTTCCGTCTGCATATGTGTCTAAGTATTCAGCTGCTGCTGCTTTCACATCTGCGTTATCTGTAGATTCAGCTAATGCAACAACTTTTTCTTTTGTCTGTTCTCTTAATGTGTTCTGTCCTGTGAACATACCTAAACCAAACTCTGCGTTGTCTTCGAACAGTGAGTTAGCCCAAGCTGGTCCCTGTCCTTTAGCGTTTGTTGTGTATGGTGTAGCAGGTGCAGATCCACCCCAGATAGAAGAACATCCTGTTGCGTTTGCGATGTACATTCTTTCACCGAATAACTGAGTGATCAGTTTAGCGTAAGGTGTTTCACCACAACCAGCACATGCTCCTGAGAACTCAAGCATTGGCTGTCTGAACTGGCTTCCTTTAACGGAATCAGCTTTGAATTTAGCAAGTACTTCTTCTTTTGCTGGTAATTTCTGACCATAGTCATAAACTTCCTGCTGATCTCTCTGAGAATCTAATCCCTGCATTGTAAGAGCTTTTTCACCCTTCTTACCTGGACAGATGTTTACACAAGATCCGCATCCTAAACAGTCAAGAACTGTAACTGTCATAGCGAATTTGTATCCTGGCATTCCAGTCATATCAGCTGTCTTAGTAGCTGCTGGAGCTGCTTTAGCTTCTTCTTCTGTCATAGCTACTGGACGAATTGTTGCATGAGGACATACATAAGCACAGAAGTTACACTGGATACAGTTATCTGGATTCCAAGAAGGAACGTCTACTGCTACTCCACGTTTTTCATATGCAGATGCACCTAAAGGCATATGTCCATCTACGTAAGGTACTAAATCGCTAACTTTAAGAGCGTTACCTTCCTGTCCGTTAACGTAGTTCTGTACGTTGTTGATGTAATCAACAAGAGGTTTGTTATCTCCCTTAGCTTCAACGAATAAGCTTTCTGTTTCAGCGTCAGCCCATTCAGCTGGAACTGGTACTTCAACGATAGCTTTTGCACCAGCATCGATAGCATCGTGGTTCATCTTAACGATAGCTTCACCCTTCTTGCTGTAAGAAGCTGTTGCAGCGTCTTTCATATATTTGATAGCATCTTCTTCAGGGATGATTCCTGATAATTTGAAGAATGCAGACTGTAATACAGTATTGATACGTCCACCAAGTCCGATTTCTTTACCGATCTTGATACCATCAATGATATAGAACTTAATGTTGTGTTTAGCTAAGTAAGCTTTTACCTGTCCTGGAAGATGTTCTCCAACTTCTTCTGGAGTCCAGCTGCAGTTTAACAGGAATGTTCCACCGTCTTTTAAGTCCTGAACCATGTTATATTTTGTTAAATATGGTGCACAATGGCAAGCAACAAAGTCAGCTTTGTTGATCAGGTATGTTGATTTGATTGGGTCATCTCCGAAACGTAAGTGGGACATTGTAACACCACCGGATTTCTTAGAATCATAATCAAAGTATGCCTGAGCATATTTGTCTGTATGGTCACCAATGATCTTGATAGAGTTCTTGTTAGCACCAACAGTACCGTCGGCTCCAAGTCCCCAGAATTTACAAGCTACGATGCTGTCTGGAGCTGTAACTGGAGTTTCTCCTCTTTCAAGAGATAAGTTTGTAACATCATCCACGATAGATAATGTGAATTCGTTTTTATCAACGTTTTCGAATGTAGCGATGATATCAGCTGGTGTAGTATCTTTAGAACCTAATCCATAACGTCCACCATTGATTGTGCAGCTTTCGAATTTTGTTCCTCTTAATGCGTTAACAACATCAAGGTATAATGGTTCTCTTGCTCCAGGCTCTTTAGATCTGTCTAATACGTTGATAACTTTTGCTGTATCAGGGATTGCTTCTACTAATTTCTCAGCAACGAATGGTCTGTAAAGACGAACTTTAACAACACCGACTTTTTTACCCTGTTTCATTAAGTAATCGATTGTTTCGTCGATTGTTTCACAAACAGATCCCATAGCGATGATTACGCTCTCAGCGTCTTCAGCTCCATAGTAGTTGAATAATTTATAATCTGTTCCGATCTTAGCGTTAACCTGATTCATGTAATCTTCAACGATTGCAGGGAAAGCATTATATGTTGAGTTAGCTGCTTCTCTTGCCTGGAAGAAGATGTCTGGGTTCTGAGCTGATCCACGAAGAACTGGATGTTCTGGGTTTAAGCACTCAGCTCTGAATTTGTCGATTGCTTCATAATCAACCATATCTGCAAGATCATCATAATCCCACATTTCGATTTTCTGAATTTCATGAGATGTTCTAAATCCATCGAAGAAATGTAATACAGGAACACGTCCTTTAATTGTTGCTAAATGAGCTACTGCTCCTAAGTCCATAACTTCCTGAACACTAGAGCTGCAAAGCATTGCGAAACCTGTCTGACGACATGCATAAACGTCAGAGTGGTCACCAAAGATGTTCAGTGCGTGAGATGCAAGTGCACGAGCAGATACATCAAATACGCAAGGCATCTGTTCACCAGCGATCTTATACATGTTAGGGATCATTAATAACAGACCCTGAGATGCTGTATAAGTAGTTGTTAATGCACCAGCTGCTAAAGAACCATGTACAGTTCCTGCTGCTCCTCCTTCAGACTGCATTTCAACTAATTTTACAGGATGTCCGAAAATATTTTTCTTTCCCTGTGTTGCCCACTGGTCAGTTGACTCTGCCATTGGTGAGGATGGTGTAATAGGATAAATTGCTGCAGCTTCTGTAAAAGCATATGATACGTGTGCAGCGGCTGTGTTACCATCCATGGTTTTCATTTTTCTTGCCATGTTCTCTTCCTCCTAAAAAATCTCGTGTGAATACATTCACACATTGTTAATCTCTACGTCCACCTAGCATATGGGCGTAGAAAATATCACTACAACTTTCACAAGTTGCTTAAAACATAAACAAAGCTGTATACATATAACTTTTGTATACAGCTTTATTCTACATTATTTGCACAAGTTTTTAAAGAGATTTTTATGTATTTTTAGGTATTTTTTTGTACGCCAAAAAAATAACAATCTTTTTGAATCCTTAGTAAAATACTCAAGATTTTGAATTCGTTGTATTTGTGCTATTTGTACTATTTTTATCTTTTGTGCTTGTGCTTTTCGCATTCTTATGTTCATCGAATGTTTTTGTGAAAACATGGGTTCCTTTTTTGCTTCCGTCAGTTCTATAATATAGGTAATCATGTTTCTTTGGATGCATCGCAGCTTGATCGCCGTGTCTGACGGATTACAGATCGGTCCTGCTGGCAACCCTTTCATAACGTAAGTATTATACACCGTTTTCACTTTCAGATCTTTATAATAAACTTTCTTCGCATTATATAATCCATTTGTTGTGGTATACAAAACGGTCGGATCGATCTGAAGTCTCATTTTCGCTGCAAGGCGATTCTCAATGACTCCTGCGATCATCGGACGTTCTGACATATTGCTTGCTTCACGTTCGATCATTGATGCGATCGTCATGATCTCTGCCATAGAACGCTTTCCTTTATAAGACTTCGCAAGTGCTGAATATTTCTTATCGAAATTATCAAGCATCTTCTGGATCAGATCTTCTGGTTTGGAACTTTTGTAAATCTTATAAGTATCCGGATACAGATAACCTTCTAATTTGTACTTTGTTCCCTTCTTTGGGTCAATGTCTTTAATAAAATCGTTTTTATACTGATTTGTATTCTTCGCAGCCTTTATAAATTCATCTGCTTTAAAGACTCCCTGTTTCTCTAGTCGTTTTGCTATCATATCAATGGAATATCCTTCCGGGATCATGACTGTGACGACTCTTCTTGCCTCTGCAAGTTTTCTGGCCTCTTCTGCTTTCTGCTGCCTGTAAGCCATATATTTTCTTCCAGCAAATATACCTCCTGCCACAATGATCACTAGTAAAATGATGACTCCAATGACAAATGGAGCTCTGGAACGATTTCTTCTTCCACGTCTGCGCCCCCTTCTGCGCCTTCTGGAATTATGATCAAAATCTAAATATAAATCCATGATGTCCTCCCAAATTTTTATTATCGTATGATTTTAAAATCATACTGTGTTCCTATGCTATTATACTCGCATTTTGTAGAAATAAAAGCTTTTTCATTAAATTTTGTTCATATTCTTAACTTTTTTGTAATTTTTGTGTAAAAATATGCATATTTTGGATTGTAACTCTTCTGGTCAAACTGCTGTACTTTTTTTAGTATTTCCATTATAATCAAAGCATAGCCGTAAACGGCAAAAGATTATAAAATATAGAAAGGAAATTTCATATTATGGCAAATCCAATTGTAACGATCACTATGGAAAATGGTGATGTAATGAAAGCAGAATTATATTCCGGAGATCGCTCCGATCACTGTTGAGAACTTTGTAAATCTTGATAAAGACGGTTTCT
>ENA-OQIM01000057-OQIM01000057.1-human-gut-metagenome-genome-assembly--contig:-NODE-57-length-31719-cov-2.983192_pt1 | contig 31719 bp, 42 predicted proteins | sample MGYA00242579_ERZ504744 | MGnify/ENA primary metagenome ERZ504744 (study PRJEB26092, sample SAMD00036441) | human gut metagenome | host: Homo sapiens | study: EMG produced TPA metagenomics assembly of...
GTCCCCGAAGACCGTTCACCTCATACGTGTAGTGACATACCATGTTTACGGGAGTTAGCCGTACTATCTCCGCGCTTCCTCCGGAATGTCCTTGAGGATAACTCCGTCTATATGTCGCCACACAGCCAGGGTGGGGTGACAGCCATTGTCCGGTTATCCGGTGACTGAACATCACGCGTATCGGCAGTAAAAAGCGTGTAACTGCCGTTTCCTTTCCAAACCATCCCGTCGGTATCGTAGTTAAAGCAAATTACCCGGTAATCATTCTCGGGTAGCTCCACTTCCCCATCCTTTCCTCCGGGGAAATCAAATATCCACGTGTTGCTTTCATCGTCGGTCGGATAAAACACGACCCTCATGCCTTCAGGCTTGTCGTGATTGGAAATCTTGGTCCAGTCGAATACTACCCGCACCTTGGCAAAGTGCGGATGATCGTAACATAAATCCTTATGCTCACAAGCCGTCAGTCCCATCCATAAAAATAGGGACACCAGACAAAAGCGAATCCGTATCACTGCCTGCCTCCTTTCTTCCCGTTGTAGTTGCCACGGCCCAAGAGCCATACGAGCGAAATCTCCGCCTTGGTCGGGCCGAACCAGCGGCGGTTTTTAGTGGTCTGCCATACATAGTGACCGTCCAAAGGGATGTACTCCTTGTACGATCCTCCAAGGTAGCCGATTCCCAACGTGAAATCCACATTGAACCGATGTCCCACAGGTAACGAGTAGCCGTAAGCCACGCCTCCCCCGTAACTCCATTTATCCCCCAGGTAACCTTTCCCACCCAATTCGAAATCATAGGTGACGATCTGCCCGTACAATCCGACATGATGCCCGGAAAACGGTTTTTCCACCGCTCTCCGACCGAACCAGCGGCGCAACTCCACATCTCCCCCATAGATACGCCAATAATTATGCTTCCGATCACTTTTCCACCAGGCATACATCCAATTCCCGGCCACAGACCAGTTCTTCCCCAAACAGAACTCAACCCCGATGTCAGGTATCAAAACAGCGTCATAAAGCAAGTTTGTTTTCACCGCCATGCAAAACGGCCGTTTCTTTACCGGAGCTATGACGGTAACGGTATCACGGATGCACAACGTATCACGTGTATGTATATATACCGTATCTCTGACGGGATTTATCGGATCACTATCATAGCATATTTTCACCATCGACGAACGAAGTTTCGGAAAATGGAATTTATACAAATATGAGTATGGCCTCCCCCCTTTCAGTCTTTTCAGTTCTCCCCCCCAATAAGGCTGTCCTGGTTTTCCAAACGGACGATCTTCTCCAACAAACGAAGGACATCCTCCCTCTCCGGAACATTCACATCCGCTCTCACCATCGTTATAAGTCCGTTCCAGTCGCTTCCCGAAAAATGAAAATCCCTCTCCAATACCGGAATCTTTATATAAGGTGATATATACCGCCACAAAACCTCTGCTCGTTTTTCAGACAGCCTTCCATTCAACAGCCCCCCTCCTTCCGGGGAAGCTCCTCCTATTATTTGAATTTTCCTGATAAGACGGACGGAGTCGTTCAATGCGGAACAGATTTTAGCAAACCGCTCCATCTCGTTCCCATTGTCAAGTAAACATGTATCTATATTTACCTTTCCTTGATGAAAATAGATCCTTACCGAATCACGCTTCTCCTGAGCGGATATTTCTCCGCTTATACTCAACACGAGCACGAACAATACACATTTAATATAAAAAAACATCTTTTCGTCATTTAATCATTTGTTAATATGACAATCCAAACCCAGGCTTTTACACCCCCTGAATTTCAACCGCTAAAGATATGCACTTATAAACCAACCTCCAAAGCAAAAAACAAGTATTTTAAACTTATAAATACTTAAAAAGACAACCACACAACAGCTACAACACTTACCACAGCAGCCAATCACGCTTACAGAACAATTAAAAACACTTAACATCATAAAGAAAAGTACTTAAACATACAAAAAAAAAAACAGTTATCTTTGCAAGAAACATCATACTTAATAACACTTAAAACAATAAAATACATGATATTCAGCACAAAAGCCGCCACTTTTCTAAGTTCAATAAAAACTCAAACTTACGACAAAAAAGAAAGCGAAATGATAATAACGTATCAACAAAAACGTGTCTTTCATCTATCCCTGCTCATGCTGGCCTTATGCGCACCCATATACATATATTCAGTTCCATTTCCCAATGAACAGTTTTATTATATTAACAGCGTATTATTCCTGTTTATCATTATGTGCACTCTCGCTTATTTTAAAAAGAGAGTAAATCTGACCACGACCTTTTTCCATTATACTGATAGCCATACATATCGAGATTTCTATCGAGATAATTTATTGCTCAATATGCAGCGGACATGAATATAGTTATCAAAGAGCATTGATAATGAGTAACCTTACTATCTCTCTCTTATTTACCATGCTTTCCATCTGTGCCTATATGAGTAAGATCTCCATCCTATTGTCCTCCCTTACCATAGCTTCCTATACAATCTGCACACTTATCACCGACGGACCGTTCCTATACAGGTATCTGCCTTTGGTCATCATCATATACACCATGATCCCCTTATTAGGAAGATCCATACACAGTAATATCAGCAACTTGCTAAAAGTAGCAACTTGCTAAAAGAGGAAGAGGAAATACTTTTGAAACGTCTCCAAATGAAAAAGGAAGAACTATTCGCGTTCGCCGAGTTGTTAAGCGAGAATAACCCGGAAGAAAAGACAAGCTCCCTGTTAAGCATAATAGGGGAACAATCCAAAGAAAATCTTTTTACAGCCCTTGCCGCATACCAGAAAAAGGAAAAAAGTAAACTTGATACAATCAGGAGAATATATCCCAATTTATCCCCGTCCGAATTAAACATCTGCCGTTTAATACTGCAAGACAAGACCGTCAGCCAAATATGCGAATTATTACATCGGAGTAGCGGAAACATAACCAGCCAACGAGCGAACATACGTGCCAAACTCGGACTGAAAAAAAGCGACAATTTAAAAGAAGCATTACAAGAACGCATGAGGCTGTATGAAGAAGAACACCGGCAAGAGGACTTTTCAGCCATGCGTTAGGGATTGCAGAGTAAAGCCCACAGCCTTTAGGCGAGGACTTGCAACGGAAAGCCTGACCGTCCCACAGGAACGCCCAAAAGAAAAAGAATCCCCCGAACATTCATCCGGGGGACATCCAAGCCGTCACATCAATTATAATACAGATTCAGATCATCCGTGCCAATCTCCTTTCCGTCCCGGAAAACAAGGCGTAAATCAATCCTCTCTCTGTTTTCATTGCCACAAAGATAGACATACCGGCCAACATACGCATCATACTTATCAATCAGTTCTAACGGTATGACCGGCATGGGAAAAGGATACACCTATATTGCATATAGCGGAAAATTTGTAAGATTACCCTGTACTTTATAAGGCAACATAGAAAATCTCTCCGCATGCAATTCCGGTCTTTTTCCCAGTAATGCTGTCAACGAATTGGCCCGGACATTCCCTTCGGCCTTCACTTCTATCGGCACCATTTGGCATTACGTTGAATAACAAAATCCAACTCAAGACGCGAATTGTCTGTGTTATGGTAATAAATCGGTGACACGCCCTTACTTTTCATCTGCTGCAATACATACTGTTCAGTCATTCCTCCTTGTATTCCTTAAATATGTCGTTTTTAATCAAGACTTGGGCCGGATCTGTCTTGACCATAGCACCCATAAGCCCCAAATCAACCATATAGAGTTTGAAAGCCGACAGGTCTTCATAAATATCAAGCGGAAGCTCCGGTTTGGTACATCGAGGCACTTTATACAACAACCCGGCATTTACAAGCCATTGAATGGCCATCTCAAAATCATTGGCTCTGGCACCTTTTCGCAAAGCTCCGTAAATGAATTTCTTGTTTTCTTTAAATAATTGGGAAGGAATGCTGTTCCATACCATTCGGACACGCGGAACCTGTTCTTTGGGCGCATGTTTTGAGAAGTCAAGATCATAGCCTTGCAAAATCTCCGACTGTATTCTTCTGACTTCCAGCAAGGAATCCGTTTCTACATATTTGAGTACAACTTCCGGCATACCACCTACATAATAATATTGCCGAAGGAGATCCGTATATTTGTCATGCAGGAGGCTTATCGTTTCAAAATCCCCACTCATAAGCAATTTACAAGCTTCTTCTTCTCCCTTGGCGACAAGAAACTCTTCAAAGTTCATAGGAAATATATTGATGACATTTACCTTCCCTACGGGATAAGACACATCCTGATGAAGGGATATCCCCAAAAGTGAACCTGCCACAGCTATATGATACTCCGGAACCTCCTCTTTAAAATACTTCAAAGATTCCAGTGCTTCCGGGATATCTTGTATCTCATCAAGGATAATAAGCGTATCACCCGGAGTAATGTCAACGGAAGTCATCGCACGCAGCCCCCGTAAAATTCTGTCAACATTGAAATCCTGAGAAAAAAGCTGGCGTGCAAGGTTATTCTTACGGCATACCACATAAGCCTCTTTTTTGTATTCAAGTTTGGCAAACTCATGGAGCAGCCATGTTTTCCCAACTTGTCGGGCACCATTTAAAATCAGAGGTTTTCTATCCTCACGGTTTTTCCATTCTATAAGTTGTTGCAAAACAAATCTTTTCATCTACAAACAGCATTTTTATACATGTAAAAACAGCGTATAATACATTTATCCGCACTTATTTAAAGCACAAATATACTAAAATAAACAGATAATAGAAGCAATCTTATACATTTTTCCGCACTTTAATCAACTCCAATGGAAAGCAGTAGCCAATTTAGGATTGCCTTCTCCACGCTCGATGGCCACCAGCGTATTGATGCCCACGCCCGCCAGTTCGGAGAAGTTCCAGCTGATTGACCTTCAAACTCTTCCTGCACTCTTTAATCATCTTTCCTAGCTCTTTCATATTCACAACACATTGTGATTTTAGTCAGTTTTCATCCTAGTTCAAAGAAAAAAACAGCCGATAAAGCAACTATAATCATTGTATTCATATAGATTAACATCATATATTCAAGTTAATCTATATATTTACATGGATTATTTGTATATTTGCAAAAAAGGAACAACCATGTGGAATGAAATGAGCAATCCAGCTGTGCTGATGAGAATCGGCCAGCGCATCAAAGAGACACGTATCAGGCAGCATATCACGCAGGAAGAACTGGCAACGGCTTCCGGTGTAAGCCCCTTGACCGTTGCGAACATCGAGAAGGGCAAATCGGTATCGCTGCTGTTGTTCATCAGCGTACTCCGCTCGCTCGGCCTGCTGGAGAACCTGGAGCAACTGGTACCGGAAATCCGGGTCAGCCCGATAGAGCTCAAAAAACTGCAAGGAAAGAAACGCTACCGTGTACGCCATTTAAAACAAGATAACCATGAATGATTTGATAGTAGATGTAAAGCTATGGGGAGAAAGCGTAGGCTCTCTCTATTGGGAAAAGGAAAGCAATGCCGCCTTGTTCGACTATGAACGGAAGTTCATCGCTCCGGTCTTGACATTTCTCCCATCATCATGCCCATCAGCCAGTACAGGAACACCCCCTACCGGTTCCTTGAAAACCGTACCGACTGTTTCAAGGGGTTGCCCGGCCTGTTTGCCGATTCACTGCCGGACACTTTCGGAAACCAGATCATCAATGAATGGTTTGCCAGCAAGGGATTGTCCGGAGAAGAGATTACCCCTTTAGACAGGCTTTGCTATGTAGGCAAACGTGGCATGGGCGCACTGGAGTTTGAGCCGTCCTCGCCAATCAACGGCATGAACGAATCATCAGTGCTCCATATCGAGGAACTGACGGAGCTTGCCAAATCCGTATTCACGGACAGAATGGCTTTTCAGGTCCAACTGCGCCAGGAAGGAAGAAACATTCTGGATATACTGAAAGTGGGAACATCTGCCGGAGGTGCCAAGCCCAAGGCCATCATCGCCTACAACGATATTACCGGAGAGGTACGCTCCGGACAGGTAAAAGCTCCTGAAGGATTCGGATATTGGCTGTTGAAATTTGATGGCGGCAAATACAGCGAACACACGCAGATAACGGACAATCCACAAGGAATAGGAAATATCGAATATGCCTATCACCGGATGGCAAAAGCCTGCGGTATCGATATGATGGAATGCCGGTTACTTCAGGAAAAAGAGTCATATCACTTTATGACACGCCGTTTTGACCGTATGAAAGACGGAGAGAAAATCCATGTACAGACATTGGCCGGGCTTGCCCACTATGACCGTGACCAACGCCATTCATACGAAGAGATATTCCGTATCATGCGGCAGATGAACCTCCCTTATCCAGATCAGGAGGAACTATACCGAAGAATGGTGTTCAACGTCATGAGCCGTAACCATGATGACCATAGCAAGAACTTCTCTTTCCTGATGGATAGACAAGGGAAATGGAAACTGGCCCCGGCATACGACCTCTGCTACTCATACACACCGGGCGGCAAATGGACGAACCGCCACCAACTGTCACTCAACGGCAAACAAGACAATTTCACGATGGAAGATCTGCAAAAGGTAGGTGAGAACATGGGCATCCGGGAACACAAACAGATTATCGAAAAGGTACAGGAAACCGTATCGTATTGGCATGAGACTGCAAGGATTGCGGGGTCAAGCCGGAACACGCCGATTTTATCGGAAAAAACCTGCTCTTGTTCGGCAAGCAACTGCATACCATCCAAATGCCGGACATTGCCAACGAACAAGAGCAGGCTTTCATGAAGGCTATGCGAAATGATGACTTCAACGCCATCCTGGAACTGAAGATGAGAGGATATCAGCCATCGGAGAACACACTGAAAAGCCTCCAGCCGGATGTATCCGCCACCACCTTCATCGCTGCCGCCAAAATCTTCCAAATGGAAGGGATGCTAAAAAGCCTTCAGGACATAAAACCCGCGCAAAGCCCGATTACAGGCGGCAATAAACGTAGCATGGAATTGGGGGATTAGCACACAAACTACATCGCGCACAATTCAATATAACAGTAAATATATTAATTGTTATATATAATATTTTGATTTAACAATTAATATATTTACCTTTGTAAAATGACAACGAATCACATCACCCAAGCCATGGCCAATCCGGAAATCATAGTGGAACTGGGCAGACGATTTAAGGAATACAGCTAACCTATAGCTCACCCAAAAGAGGCTGCCGAGAAAGCCGGTGTCAGCCTTATCACCTTACGCCAGTTTGAGAACGGGAAGGCCTATAACATCAATATGGGCAACTTTCTTGCCCTGTTACGAGTAGTGGACTGTCTGGAACAGATGGATGATCTGATGCCGGAAATACCTGTTTCAGCCTATACAATGGAACGAATAATGAATAAAAAGCCGAAAAGGATAAGACATGGAAAATAATGTTGTGAGTGTTATGTTATGGGGAGAAGAAGTCGGAAAGCTCTATTGGGACGAAAGAAACAAAAGAGCCGTCTTCAACTATCATCCGGATTTCATCAAGAAAGGAGTGGAAATCGCCCCACTGACCGCTTCTGTCAAAGGACCGGCGGCAAAGGGTATGCCCATACTCGGAAACAAAGAAAAGACTTATCAAGGTCTCCCACCGTTTTTGGCAGATTCATTGCCTGATCGGTGGGGTAACATGGTCTTCGACCAATGGGCGGCACAAAACCATATCCCCAAGCGCAAACTCACACCGGTAGATAAACTGTCTTTCATCGGGAAACGGGGAATGGGAGCCTTTGAGTTCATCCCGGCCACTCCTGGATTGGAATCCTCTTCCACTCTCCAGATAGAGAGTTTATACCAACTGGCACGCCGTATCTTTGAGGAACGGGAGGAAATATCCGTGCAAGATGACGAAGCACTGCAACTGCAAAGTATCTATGAGATAGTACATCAGCCGGAGGGCAGCACCCGAAAGCCATCATCGCCATCAATGAAACGACACATGATATACGTTCCGGCCAAGTCCCTTTACCGGAGGGCTATACCTACTACATATTGAAGTTTGCAGAAGGGGACGATTTTCCGTTCACGCAAATGGAAATGGTATATTATGAGATGGCAAAGGAAGCCGGGATTACGATGATGCCTTCCCGACTCATTCAAATTGAGGGAAAACATCACTTCCTGACGGAGCGTTACGATAGGATAAACGGAGAGAAGATACATACACAGACACTTGCTGCCATGAATCCGGATGCAACGAGCTATGAGGATTTGTTTGAAGTCTGCCGAAAACTGAACATCCCGGCAAGCGAACAGTCCGAACTCTACCGTAGGACGGTATTCAATATCATGGGCGGCAATGTGGATGACCACATCAAGAATTTCTCTTTCCTGATGGAAAGAAACGGCACATGGCACATCACCCCACCTACGACATGACATTCACCACCAATTTGGACGGTGCGGCATACGAAAACGCACACTCCATGAGCATTGCAGGAAAAGATAACGACATCACGGAAGATGACCTGATGCAATTTGCCAAACAGAACGGAATAAAGAATGCGAAAAGGATAATCGAAGAAGTCAGCCTTGCCATCAGCCATTTTTACGATTATGCCACCAATCATCAAATCGATGACTATTGGAAAGACCGCATCGAAGAGCATCTTTCCGGTTTGGTATCTCCGATCATAGGGAAAACCATGAAACACTACCTGCCCACCATTGTCGAACCCTACGAGACAGAGGATGGCTTTTTGGTATCAGAAATCAACATCATCGAAAACACCCGGCATGATTTCCGTATCGAGGCCTTCATAAACGGAAAGCGACAGAAATACATTGCCGGGCGTAAAAGCGATTTGGCTGCTGAAGTCATTGCCAAAGGCAGAAACAAGATGCCCGTTGAGAACAAGAAAGAACTTGTGGAACGGTTGTTACTGCCTTTAGCTAGAAGATAAAAACAGACGAATAGCGACACTATTACATTAATAAAAAGTCTGTTCTTGTTCGGCAAGCAACTGCATACGATCCAAATCCGGACATTGCCAACGAACAAGAGGAGGCTTTCATGAAGGCTATGCGAAATGATGACTTCAATACCATTCTGGAACTGAAGATGAGAGGATATCAGCCATCGGAGAACACACTGAAAAGCCTCCAGCCGGATATATCCTCCACCACCTTCATCGCTGCTGTCAAAATCTTCCAAATGGAAGGGGTACTAAAAAGCCTTCAGGACATAAAGTCTGCGCAAAGCCCGATTACAAGCGGTAATAAACGTAACATGGAGCAAACAAATTTACTATTCAATTTTCAGTTTTTTTCTATTTCTATACTACTGTACGCCATAAAATAACGAAGAAACTTATTCCTATATCAATTCATAATCAATAACATACAATTCACCAAGAATATTAGGGAATGCTACAGTATCATATATCACCTGCCTACTCCATTAAAATTACCCGGAGATATTACAGATGCTACAACACCATGATAAGCTGTGGGAGAAAAAGAAAGATCTGCTAATCCATTTATCCCAATAACATTTTTCTGTACACCAGCATTATTAACATTACAAAAAATTGCATAATGAATAGTTTGATGTAAATTTACAGCAGCATTAGGAAGATGCACAAAATATAATATATCTCCATTATTACATTTAGCTAAATCATGATAGGTATTTATTTTTTGTATCATACTTTCTAAAGAAGCTCCAAAAGGATTAACTGAAATTCTTTTTCCTGTTGCCTGTTCTATAATTCCTCTAACTAAATTAGCACACCCTCCACCATTTGTAGGTAAATTAACATTCAAATTCTGAGTATTAGTAATAAATTGTGTAATCAATTGTCTATCATTTATACTTATAGCCATATATTATAACTCATGTTCTCCTACTCTCTCAAAGGCTTTTCGGAACCTGCCTATAAAAACTGTCTCTGTAAGCTTACCCCACAAATCTACCCTATAATCCCCAAACCGCTATCATCCCTTTTCTGAATGCCATGGAATTTTTCCGAATACATAAGTTAGAAGATGAAAAAAGATTGTATTCAAAGTTTTTGGTTCTTTTTTGAAAAAAGAACCGCTGGCCAAAAATCCAACGGTTACTTTACTTTCGGAAAAATATGCAATGAAGTTTATAGGCCGAATGAGGAACGCAGCTTCTTCATGGCATTCTCCACATCAAAGAAAGACACATCCATAAGATCTTCTCCCCATGCTTCCGGAAAGTCAAGAATGGAACGTCCGTTATTAAGAACCGCATCACGGATGGCTTTCATCACATTCTGCCGAGTCGGTTCCAGCTTGAAGAAAAGGCAATGCCTGACTGCCATTGTAAGGGTATCATCATCTATAAAGAAACGGATGGTGACGGTCATGTGTACCTGCGTCCGTTTCTCCAGTTTCTTCTTTTTAGTTTCCAGTTTGGCCAACCGGGAAACATAGAATGAAGGGATATGTTTCCCGGATTCAACGCAAGTCTTCATCGCTTCATGTATTTCAGCGATGCCGTCACGTATATCCGTCAAGTCGGTGCAGTTGGATGCAACCGTATAAGCCGATAACTTTTTCATCTCAAAAGCCGTTTTTATATGGCAAAAGCCCTGTTTGTGAAACTTATAATATATGAATCTCCTTATCACCTACCTTCTCGTCCGATACGACCAATACCTCGTACTTCATCCTCTTGTAATTATAGACTACGGCAAGCGTATTAAAGCCACCGTTATCATACCGCCTGTCATAAACGGTATGTACATACTCATACATCGCATTCCCCATCATGAACTTACGGAAACATCCGTAAAGTAAAATGCCACCGCATAAGCCAGCGTTTTCTTTTTATCAACCTTTTTTGTTTTCATAACCATTTGTCCTTTATTGTTTTCTGATAAATATTCAATGGCCGAATGAACCAATATATAATGTGTGGGTGTCTGCCTGCACTGTTCCGCATAAGGATTATAGAACTGGAGAGCCAGCGCATGGTATAATTCCGGCAATTCCCGCTTGATTCTCGCCGTAAGCAGCCGATAGGAGCATTTTCTACCGTACTTCATCAGCTCACGCCATTTGTCCTGTGTTATTTCCGTGCAATTCGTCTCGTAAACCATAACTTCCGTTTTTAAGTTCAATATTCCGGTTGGAAAGCGGAAAGGGGTTGTTCCCTCTCCGTTTATTCTCTAATCAATTCAGGCAAGCTTTTACCGTTATACCGGTTTTCAGTCCTTTATCCAGCTGCACGGTCAACCCACGAACATTCACCTCTTGAATTTGAGAAAGAAGCACATAACCCCATTCCCATTCTTGAATATGGCAATAACCGAAAAAAAGCCAGTCACCGTCTTCCTGCTGTTCGGCTTCCGTTACCAACCATACCACCGAAGAAAAGGAAGGAAAAACCTTGCGATGACTTCCGCATTAAGCCCCTGCCCCTCTTTTGAGTACAAAGGGTTGGCTTCAAACACATTCTTTAGTTGTTCCGTCACTGTAATCATATGTCACATTTTTAAAGGGTTAAACTTCTAATTTTATGCTTCAGCTAGATTTAAAGACCTTTTTTTAAAACCCCTTTCCGGGATGACCTTTTCTTTCTGCCGACTTTTTTTTTGAGCTTCATGCCCCATCTGAGTTTATAAGCCTTTTTTTTACGGCACACAACAAGAAGGAAGGAGGGATTGAGAAAAGTTTTTGGACGACAAAAAATGTTGGGGACAGCGAAGCCGTCCGGCGTTATTTTTTTTCGGTACAAAGGGCGAAGACCGGAACTCTTTCGTATCCATCCACCGAAATAAATTTGCCGTTCAAAAACAAAGGCTCTCAGACGGGGCTATGAAAAAACGTACATTAGGGAGGCAGAAAACAAGGAAAAGGGCAGTACGGAAATAAAAGAAGAATAAAATCCAACATTATTCACATTGATATATAATAGCCAAGTATTTCGCCATATCAATATAAATCCAACTATAATCAAAATCAAACAGTTATCTAATTTATTGGTTATTAAACATATAATACGCCAAAACATTTATTTTGGAGAATATAATATTAATTAAACAAAAAAATGGCATCATTAAAAATAAAGTATCGACATTCCTCTATAGAAGGAAAAGCGGGAACATTGTTCTATCAAGTAATTCATAATCGTGTAGCAAGGCAGATAAATTCAGGATACAAGATTTATCCTGACGAGTGGGATATTTTCAATTCCCAAATAATCATACCAGCAAAGACAGGAGAAAACCGGCATCGGTATTTGGTTTCTTTAAAAAAATGTATTGAGGAAGACACCTCACGTCTAAAAGATATTATGATAAGATTTGAGAATCTTGGATACAAATATACGGCAGACGAAATCATTGAATATTATTCCGCTCCTCCTGTGAACGAGTACTTTGTGTCATTTTGTGAGAATCTCATTGAAGAATTGAGACAAATAGGTAAAATACGCACCACAGAAACTTATACCACTACGCTCAATAGCTTCAAGCGATTCATGAATTTCAGAAAGAAAGGCAGAGACATCCCTTTCGACAATATAGACTCCAACCTGATGATGGAATATGAACAATATCTAAAATCTAATGACATTTGTCCGAACAGTACTTCCTATTACATGAGAAACCTCAGAGCCATGTATAATCGTGCCGTAGAAAAAGAATTGGTTATACAGCGATATCCGTTTAAACATGTATATACGGGCATAGATAAAACTGTAAAACGGGCAGTTCCGGCCAAAATTATCCGACAGATACGCGATATGGATTTAAGTCACGACTCCTCTTTGGAATATGCAAGAGACCTATTTATGTTCAGTTTTTATACCCGAGGGATGTCATTTATAGACATGGCTTATCTAAAGAAAAGTAATTTGCAAAACGGTTTTTTTATCATATCGCAGAAAAAAGACCAACCAACAGCTAGTAATCAAATGGGAAAAGCCCATGCAAGAAATCATAGATAAATACGATACCATAGGTTCTTCTTATCTATTGCCGATCATTCTCGACGCAAAAACGGATGAACGGAAACAATACAAGAATGCAGCCCAGCTGGTGAATTCAAAACTAAAGAAATTGGGAAAACAAATCGGCCTTCCTATTCCGCTGACGAGTTATGTGGCACGTCACGCCTGGGCTTCTATCGCCAGAAGCAAAAACATTCCGTTGGCTACCATCAGCGAAGCTATGGGACATGATTCAGAAAGCACTACACGGATTTATCTTGCATCGTTAGACACCTCCGTAGTGGATAAAGCGAACAGTATTATTTTAAATACACTTTAATTCACATTATAAAACAGTTTACGCCATAGGTTTCAGCATACGTGCCCAATCGGCCCGCTGTTATTCTATGGCAATTATTATTTTTATTTATCTGACAAAAAATAAGTTGGAATTATGTTATACAAATTGAAGTTTTCTTTCTGAGAGAAAGATTTGTAAATGCAAAAGTACAAAAGATAACACAAAAAACACTAAAAATCAGAAGAAAAATATTAGTCATACCATAAAAATAAGAGGTATGATTAGAAAAAACTGATTATTTGTTGAGCAAATTGATTATACCAATCTTATAAATATTTGATATACATCAAAATACCAATCACCCCATTTCTCTCAGAAAGAGAAACACCGAAAATAGGAGAAATTTCCTATACGAATGCCATAGGAATATAATGAACAAGTATATACCCTATACTTTCAGTTGTATGACAAGATGGATTCAGAAAGGAAAAAGCCCCGTGAAAGTACAAAATTCTTGCTTGAAAAAGATTGAATAAATGACGGTTTTCTCCATAAGAGAAATGTTTTGAATATGCAAAAATACATAAATTATTGAACATAATAGCATAAAACAAAGAAAAACCTTAATAGCCACCTCGTTAAATGTCGTGGTTACATAACAAATGTTGAGTAAACTAGATGTATTTACAGCGAATAATCCCTGTAAATCAATTATATATGTTAAATATTTATGTCCTCTATTTCTCTTATGGAGAAAAATAGGAATGCGGCAAGATAAAAGACGGCATGAATGGTTGATATGACAGCCAAAAAAGACATAAATTACTATAATACAGACCAATACATAAGTTGGGATGAACTATGGGTATATCTTGACCTGCCGTAATAACTAAAAAACACACGACGAATGAGTACTCCCATAACCACAAGGGAAGATCTAACTAGAATCCAATGGTTCGCCATGAGCGCTTATAAAACGAGAAAAAGGCGGAAGAAGATGCTCAAAGGCAAGGATGGTCTAGAGTATTTCATACCGAAACACTATGCCGTAAGGGTCTATCACGGAGTGAAATCCAAAAGGCTTGTACCAGTCATCCCGAATCTCTCTTCGTGCATGCTTCCCGAAAACAGATCACGGATTTCAAAAAAAAATATAATTTCTTACAATTCATGATGTGGGAGAAAAGCACGGGACTGAAATATATCGTGGTGCCGGATAAGCAAATGGAGAGCTTTATCAAGATTGCCTCGCAGTATGAAGAAAACACTATTTATTATAAACCGGAAGAGATTGACATACGGAAAGGTACCCACATATGTATTTACGGTGGCAAGTTCAATGGAGTAAAGGGCGTATTCATGCGGGTGAAAGGAAAACGTCGCCGCCGGGTGGTTGTGATGCTTGAAGGGATTATGGGTATATCGGTAGAAGTTCATCCCGATTTGATTGAAGTCATCAATGATTCCGATTGTGACAAATTTTGAGAGATGACACAAAAAGGAGATGATGAAGTTCCCCTTCCTCGTGGCCTTACACAAATAAAATAATATTTGAATATATGTATTTTTGGATTGTAAATTGTTCACTGGCATTTTTGCTTTGTGTTCTCTGTGCGGGTATCGTCATTCCCCAGATTCTGCTAATCGCTTTCCGTAAGAAATTGTTCGACTTTCCCGATGAGCGGAAGGTACATCATTGTGCGGTGCCCCGATTGGGTGGTATCGCATTCAAGCCGGTAGTGTTTTTCACCATAGCCCTGTTGCTAGGAATCAATATGGTGCTGGGACATTCGGAGATATTGTCCGAAATCGGGAACGACGTGTGCTCTTTGGCTTTTGCTTTCTGCTCCATCATGGTACTATATCTGGTTGGCATGGCCGATGACCTGATCGGTATCCGTTATCGTGCCAAGTTTGTCATCCAGATTCTGTGCGGCGTGATGCTTATTGCCGGTGGGGTATATATCAACAACCTATACGGTGTTCTGGCATCCATGCGGTGCCGTTATGGTTAGGATATCCCCTGACCATCCTGATCGTGGTCTTCATCATCAATGCCATCAACCTGATTGACGGCATTGACGGGCTGGCTTCCGGGCTATGCAGTATCGCCTGCCTATTTTATGGACTGACTTTCTTTATGCTCCATCAGTATGTTTATGCCATGCTGGCGTTTGCCACATTGGGAGTGTTGGTACCATTCTTCTATTACAATGTTTTCGGGAACGCCAAACACGGAAGGAAGATCTTCATGGGCGACACAGGCAGTTTGACCATCGGCATGATGCTCTGTTTCCTCAGTCTCAAACTGACCATGTGCGGACTAGACGATAATACAGGAAATGTACATCCGATGGTGCTGGCCTTCTCACCCTTGCTGGTTCCATGCTGTGACGTGGTCAGGGTTTACCTGCATCGGGTACGCAACGGAAAGAACCCGTTCCTGCCGGACAAGAACCATATCCACCATAAGCTGCTTGCTCTCGGAATAAAGCAGCGCAATACCATGATCATCATTGTTTCCGTGTCAACTATATTCATACTGCTCAATATTCTTCTGTCCCTTTATCTCAATGTGAACTGGATCGTTTTGGGTGATATATTGATATGGACTCTCGCCAACATCAGGCTGACAAAATCTATCGCACAACTTCAATCGGAACAGAAAACCAACAAATAAAAATCAATAAATATGAAAATCAGATACATTTTATCCTTATTAACCGTGGCCTTTCTATTGGGATCATGTGCCACACCGAAGTCGCTTATTTCACGGACCTGAAACGGGGTACCGCAGAGCAAGTCTTGAACCCGCTGGAAATCCGGATACGTCCAGAAGACAAGATTTCCATACAGGTCAACAGCAAAGACCCCTTATTAATGAACCTTTTCAACCTTCCGATCATATCCCGACAGATTGGTACGACATCAGGTACATCCAATAGTCAGGGAATATCAGGATATACAATAAATAAGGATGGGGATATTGATTTTCCTGTGCTGGGACATATCCATGTGGCAGGAATGACACGCGCGGAGATCGCCTCGTATATAAAAGAGGAATTGGTTTCAAAGAATCTCGTGAAAGACCCCGTTGTTACAGTGGAGTTTATGAACCTGACCGTTTCAGTGTTGGGCGAGGTTGCCACCCCCGGACGTTTCAATATCGAAAAGGACAAGCTGACACTTTTGGAGGCCTTAAGCATGGCCGGGGACCTTACCGTCTATGGGAAACGGGAAAACGTGCTGGTACAACGGGAGGAAAACGGGAAAAAAACCCTGTATCAGGTCAACCTGAATTCGGGATATGACCTTTATGCCTCTCCTGTGTATTATTTGCAGCAGAACGATATCGTTTATGTGGAACCCAACTCAATGAAAGCACGGCAGGCGACCGTCAACGGCAATAACGTCCGCTCAGCCTCTTTCTGGATGTCATTGGCCTCGTTGCTGACGACCATTACCGTGTTGATTGTAAAATAATATAGAATCAGATATGATGACCGTAAATCAAAAGAATATAAAACCGGGGCAGCAGGATGATTTCCTGCGAATACAGGACCTGTTATACCTGTGCCTCGCAAGATGGAAGTGGTTCGTCTTGTCTTTAGCGGTAACGATCGGTGCCGCTACTGCCTATCTGTTACGCACTCCTGCCGTATATACACGTACCGCTTCGGTATTGATCAAAGAGGATTCCAAAGGCAAGTCGGTCTCCTCGGATTTGGAATCCTTCTCGGAGTTCGGGCTGTTTCAATCCGGTACAAATGTGAATAACGAACTCATCACCTTTCGATCACCGTCTTTAATGACCGAAGTGGTTAAACGGTTGCGTCTGGATATGAATTACTTCGTTCGGGGAAAATTCCACCGTCAGGTAGCCTATGGACTGACATTACCGGTGGATGTAACGATAAATGACTTGCCTGAGAATGAATCAGCCGGTTTTACGTTGGAAATACAGCCGGACGGTACGTTATACCTATCCGACTTATACGTAACGGGACAGATCTTGAAGAAAAGGACGTAAAGGGAAGCTTGCTCGACTCCATCACTACGCCATTGGGAAAAATCATTATCCATACAACACCCAATTACGTGAAAGGCGAGGCATATACATTATATGTAGGCAAATCCAGTCTGTATAACGCCGTCAACTCCTGCTCGTCCAATCTGTCCGTTTCATTGAACAGCGAGAAAGCGTCAGTCATAGACTTGTCATTCAAGGATAACTCCACACAGCGGGCAGAAGATGTATTGAGCATGTTGATTTCCGTTTATAACGAGAATTGGGTGAAGGACAAAAACCAGATCGCTGTCAGCACCTCAATGTTCATCAACGAGCGTCTGGGCGTAATCGAACGGGAACTGGGAAATGTGGACGAGGATATCTCCTCTTACAAGTCAGAACATCTGTTGCCCGACGTGCAGGCGGCATCGAGTATGTATATGGCTCAAAGCAGTGCGGCCAACGCGCAGATCCTGTCCCTGAACAACCAGCTTTATATGACCCGTTACATCCGGAACTATTTAGCCAACGATGCCAACCGTACCCAACTGCTTCCGGCCAACTCCGGCATTGAAAGCGCCAATATTGAATCGCAGATTGCCGAATACAACAAGCAACTGTTGCAGCGCAACAGTCTGGTTGCGAACAGCAGCACGGAAAATCCGCTGGTCGTGGATATGGATCAGGCTCTGGCATCCATGCGTGGGGCGATAATCAGATCTATCGACAATCAGATAGTGACCTTGAATTCGCAGATAAAAAGTTTGCGGCAGACGGAGCAACAGACGACATCACGTATAGCGGCCAACCCAACACAGGCCAAGTACCTGCTTTCGGTGGAGCGCCAACAGAAGGTAAAGGAAGCTCTTTACCTATTCCTGTTGCAAAAGCGTGAAGAGAACGAACTCTCACAGGCGTTCACGGCTTATAATACCCGCATTGTTACCCCGCCACACGGCAGCATGTTGCCGACATCCCCTGTGCATAAAAATATCTTTATGGTCGCATTCGCTCTGGGGCTGCTCATTCCGATAGTCATTATCTTCATGCGCGAGAATATGAATACCCGTGTACGGGGAAGGAAAGACCTGGAAAACCTGACTATACCGTTCATCGGTGAAATTCCGCTGTTCACAAGAAAGAAAAAAGGGATATTAGGAAAGAAACCGCAGGAAGTCAAGGCCGTTATCGTCAAGGAGGGCAACCGTGACATCATCAACGAGGCATTCCGCGTATTGCGTACCAACCTGGAATTTATGACCGGCAAGGACAAGACTTCGAATGTCATCATCATGACTCATTCAATCCGGGCAGCGGCAAATCGTTTCTGACCATGAACATCGCCGTGAGCCTTGCCATCAAAGGAAAAAAAGTGCTGGTAATCGACGGAGACCTGCGCCACGCCTCTGCATCATCCTATATCGACTCTCCTGACAAGGGATTGAGCGACTATCTGGGAGGTCGTATCGATAATCTGGATGAGATCATCGTACCCGATCCGAAACATAAATCTATGGATATACTACCCGTGGGAACGATTCCTCCTAACCCAACGGAATTATTGTTCGACGAGCGGTTAAAGCAGACAATCGATACTGTAAGGGAGCAATATGACTATGTGCTGATCGACTGTCCGCCCGTTGAACTGGTGGCCGACACGCAAATTATTGAGAAACTGGCCGACCGTACCGTTTTCGTAGTTCGTGCAGGATTACTTGAACGGAGTATGCTTGCTGAATTGGAGAAAATCTACGAGGAGAAAAAATACAAGAACATGTCCCTGATCTTGAACGGGACCGAGGGAAGTGGCGGTCGCTATGGATACCGTTATGGCTATCGATATGGTTATCACTACGGTTACGGCTCAGGATACCACTAAGGTTCCGACGGAAAACAGGGTGGGGATAAATGGATGATTATTAATTAAAAAAAATAAAATGTTTTATATAAAAATACTCGTATCATTGTGTGGCCATTCAGGAAACGTATATCGCTGAAAGATAGCGGTATATTCAAGAATTTTACCGACTGTCACTCGCACATTCTGCCGGGTGTGGACGACGGTGTGCAGACGATGGAAGAAGCATTGGAAATACTGCGCCTGTATGAAGAGTTGGGCATAAAATCCGTATGGCTTACACCGCATATCATGGAAGATATGCCCAACACCACACTGCACCTCCGGGAGCGTTACGCTGAACTTCAAGCCACCTATAGCGGTCCGATAAAACTGCATCTGGCCTCAGAGAACATGCTTGACAACCTCTTCGAGGAACGGTTGGAAAAGAACGATCTGCTGCCTTGGGTGAAAGCGGTGACCATCTACTGGTGGAAACTCCTACTTTAACCCTCCGATGGGATTGAACAACATTCTGCTCCGCATCAAGGCTAAAGGCTATTATCCCATTCTTGCCCATCCGGAACGGTATGTTTATATGGGTGAGTCGGATTATCAACAATTAAAAGACATGGGAGTGAAGTTTCAGTTCAATCTTCCGTCAATAGCGGGTATGTATGGCAACCGGATTAAGAAAAAAGCCATGCTGCTATTAAAAGAAAAGGCTATTACTCATATAGGAACGGACATTCACAATTACAATATATTTCAAAAGTTCATTTGTACGAGTATTACAAAAAATATACAAAACTGTTTAATTGATAGTCAGACTGTTATAGTTTAAATAGATTATAATTATCGGTTATTAAGACCTGTAGATTCTGTTTAACTTTTTCTCTCTAGGTGGATTTGCATAAAATACATACAAAAAAATCCAACAGGCTGGAATTCAATGGAAATTGTAACAATCGACTTGGAGCAGATACACACAATCTCTCTTTTATCCAAACCAGTCTTAAAATAAATCATTACACCCCTATCAAGCAATAGGCTTGCAACTTCAACATAAAACAACAATCCATATGTCATTAACAAAAGTTTTAGTTACTGGTGGAGCGGGATTCATCGGCTCCAATTTATGTGAGTATTTATTGGCTCACGACTATGATGTAATCTGTTTGGATAATTTTTCCACAGGTAAACCTGAAAACATTTTTCCATTTCTACAACGATATCCGAATAAGTTTAAACTTATCGTAGGAGATATACGGAATCTGAACGATTGTAAGAAAGCTGTAGAAAATGTAGATTACGTTATGCATGAAGGAGCATTAGGCTCAGTTCCACGTTCTATCAAAGATCCTATAACTACAAATGAAACTAATATATCGGGATTCTTAAATATGCTGACAGCCGCTCGCGATGCCAATGTAAAGCGTTTTATATATGCAGCAAGTTCTTCTACATATGGAGACAGTCAGTCTCTTCCCAAAGTAGAAGATGTGATTGGTAAACCGCTTTCGCCTTATGCCATAACAAAGTATGTAAACGAGCTTTACGCCGATGTGTTTGCCAAAACCTATGGAATGGAATGTATCGGCTTACGATATTTCAATGTTTTCGGTCGTCGTCAAGATCCATTCGGGGCATATGCTGCGGTGATTCCTTTGTTCGTTAAGAAATTCATGGCTCATGAGAGTCCTGTCATTAACGGAGATGGTGAATATAGCCGCGATTTTACTTATATAGACAATGTGATTCAAATGAACATGCTGGCTATGACCACGACAAATCCGAATGCAACCAACCAAGTATACAATACTGCTTTCGGAGAACGCACCACATTAAACCAGTTGGTCGGTTACTTGAAAGAATTTTTGAGTGAATTTGACCCCGAAATTGCCAACGTGAAAATAATTCATGGTCCCAACCGCTTGGGGGATATTCCCCATTCCTTGGCATGTATTGATAAAGCAAAATCCCTTTTAGGTTACAATCCTCAATACAGTATGCGTGACGGTTTGAAAGAGGCTGTCAAATGGTATTGGAAGAATATTTAAAGTAATAATAACAGATGAAATTATGAATGAAACTAAAATTTGCGTAATTGGTCTTGGTTACGTAGGGCTCCCTTTGGCTCGTCTTTTCTCGACAAAGTATAAAACGATAGGTTTTGACATGAACCAAGCTCGTGTGACTGCTTTGATGGCAGGTCATGATGCGACACTCGAAGTGTCAGATGAACTACTCCAATCTGCCCTTGCCAATGGTTTTAAGTGTACTGCCAATATAGAGGAAATCCGTGATTACAATTTTTATGTAGTTGCCGTTCCCACTCCGGTAGACAAAAACAACAATCCGGATTTGACTCCGCTTTACGGTGCCAGCACAACTGTTGGTAAGGTAATCTCCAAAGGGGATATTGTGGTGTATGAATCTACTGTTTATCCAGGTGTTACAGAAGACGAATGTATCCCGGTTGTGGAAAAAGTGTCCGGATTGAAATTTAATGAAGATTTCTTTGCTGGCTATAGCCTGAACGTATAAATCCGGGAGATAAACTTCATACAGTAGAAAAAATCAAAAAGGTTACTTCCGGTTCTACGCCTGAAATAGGTAAGAAAGTAAATGAGGTATATGCTTCTGTAATTACCGCCGGTACACATCTCGCTCCTACGATGAAAGTAGCGGAAGCAGCCAAAGTAATAGAAAACTCACAGCGTGATATCAATATCGCATTTGTGAATGAGCTATCCAAGATATTTACTAAAATGGGCATTGATACACAGGATGTACTGGAAGCAGCTTCTACCAAATGGAATTTCCTGCCATTTAAGCCTGGGCTGGTTGGAGGCCATTGCATTGGAGTTGATCCGTATTATTTGGCTCAATGTGCACAACGTCACGGTTATAATCCTGAGATAATCTTAGCCGGTCGCCGAATGAACGACGGTATGGGGGAATATGTGGCCAACCAAGTTGCGAAATTGATGCTGAAGAAAGGAATACAGGTGCTCAACTCTCATATCCTCATATTAGGGTTTACTTTTAAAGAAAACTGTCCTGATGTGCGGAACACAAAGGTTATAGATATTTACAATGCTTTGCGAGAGTATAACGTACATATCACCGTATATGATCCTTGGGCCAATCCTGATATAGTTATGCGAGAATATGGAATCTCGGTAACGAACCAACATCCTTTGGATAAGAAATTCGATGCGGCAATTATAGCTGTAGCACACGAACAGTTTATAGGCTTTGATGTAAAAACGTTACTAAATGCTCAACACGTCATATTCGATGTTAAAGCTATCTTTGAAAAAAACGTTGTAGATGGTAGACTCTAATCAGATTGTCTCCTTTGACATATTGAAAGGGGGAGGAATTTTATTGGTCATCCTTGGTCATATACAAATCCCTTACATGTTGAAAACCGTTATTTACAGTTTTCACATGCCCCTTTTCTTTTTTGTGTCAGGCTGTTTCTTTCGTCCAATCAGTTTGAGAGAGTTTTTTGCAAAAAGACCAGACAATTACTGATTCCTTGGGCCTTTTTTTGCCTTTTTGTTGTTCGCATATTTGTTCGTTTTGAAACTTAACGAAACTCATAATTGGGCAAAAGCGATCTCGCTCCCTGTAACGAGTATGTTTGATGGTTTTCTCGGTGATGAAAACTCTTTTATTTTATTTCATGTAATTTGGTTTTTAATTTGTTTGTTCGAGGTTTCATTCGTTTATTTATTGATACATAAAATCACCCCCTACAATAAAGCATTAACAATCAGCGCATTATGTATATTATTATATGGAGTAGGATATTGGTTAAATGCTAATAACATTGATTTGCCATATTTTATTGACACAACAATGTCTACCTTGATTTATTACCATCTTGGTTTTTGCTTCATGCGGAACAAATGGTACGGCATGAAGGTTTCACCGATATACTCATTATTCTTGCTTATTATCGCCATTGTTTTCATCGTTCTATTTCCCTCTTACGTTGACTTAAAATCAAACAATTTTCCATTGCATCTATTGTTGCTTTCAATGGTTTTTATTTATGAATTTTTATTGGTTTATCAATTCATATTTTAATTCGAGAAAGCTGAAACTTATTCCATTGGATAAAATATTGATTTGGTGTGGAATTAACAGTTTGGCATTATTGGGGCTACATATATTATTTGTAGATACATTCTGGATCGTGCGCAATAAGTTACATCTTGTAAACTACAGTTGGACCATATTGGAATTTGCACTCATTGTTGCAATATGCTATTTTGCGACAACCTTAATAAAAAGATACATTCCGTCTGTATTAGGAAGATCATAAGCTTGCTATGAATAAGACATCGTCCGTAAATAATAAAAAAATATTCAAGAATACAGTGGCACTTTATGCACGTATGTTGCTGTCCATGATTGTATCACTATATACATCACGGATCGTGTTAAATGCACTTGGTGTAGATGATTATGGCATTTATGGACTTGTCGGCGGTATTGTTGTCCTATTTAGCTTTTTGAATGTAACGATGAGTGGAGCGACTTCACGCTTTCTTACAGTCGAACTTGCCAAAAATGACCCTCGACAACTCCAACAAACATTCAATACAGCCTTTATATTACATATAGGAATTGCAATTATAGTCTTGTTTTTGGCTGAAACGGTCGGACTTTGGCTGTTATTCGAAAAATTGAACATTCCAGATGAGAGAATGAGTGCAGCTGTTTGGGTGTATCAATTTCAATAATTTCCTCAATGGTCAGCATCACTCAAGTTCCATACAATGCGACTCTTATTTCGCACGAAAAAATGGACGTGTATGCTATTGTGGAAATTGTTGGATCACTGTTGAAGTTGCTGATCGCTACACTTCTACTTATTACAGTATGTGATAAGCTCATTTTATATGGAGGACTTATGCTCTTATCTTCATTCTTGATTGCAATGACATATCGCATTTATTGCATTAGGCATTATGACGAATGCCGGATTAATTGGGAATGGAATAAGGTTATCGGCCGTTCTCTGTTTAGCTTTTCAGGATGGAATCTTTATTCCAATATTTGCTTTACTACTCGTCAACAGGGAACAAATATGTTGCTTAATATATTTGGCAGTACAGCTGTTAATGCCGCAGCCGGATTGGCAACAACTGTGCAACTGATGATTGAACAAGTATCAACCAATTTGGTAATGGCTTCGAGGCCGCAAATTATAAAGCAATACGCATTGACCGATTTCAATGCCATGATACAATTACTAAAGCAAACTACTTGTTTGGCAAATGTGTTATATCTGTTGGTTGCTATTCCTTTTATCTCTGAAATACATTATGTAATGAATTTATGGCTCGTGGAAGTTCCTCCATATACAATTGAATTCTGTATTTTATTGATAGTCTCAAGCTTCATATCATTGAATAATAATATTATATATATTGGAATACAAGCTGTCGGACGTTTGAAATTTTATTCATTTATGGCGGGGACAGTATCATTATCAGTCATTCCGATACTTTGGTTATTGTTTAGTAAAGGTATCGGCTTGACTTGGGCTTTTGGATTGCCTATAGTGAGCACATTATTGATTTATATCGTTTGCTCATATACACTCCATCATTATGTTGAAGATTTCAAACCGATACGTTTTTTCTTCACAACGATGGTAGTGAATCTTTTCATAAGTATTCCTTCTTTTACCGCAATCCTACTCATACAACATATCTTGGTTGAGTCCTTTACAAGAGTGATTATCGTGGCTCTTAGTTCTTCAATAATATTGGTTGTTCTGTCCTATTATGTGCTATTAGACAAAGAAAATAAGAAAAAAGTAAAAGCATTGATTTTAAACAAATTAAAACGATGAATAAAAACATACTTATAATTACTCCTTTTTTTCCGCCACAGACTCATGCTGCGGTATTTAGGGCATTTAAACTTGTAAAATATCTTAAACGTACAGGTTGGAATCCGATAGTACTGACGGTTAATCGTAATTATCTATATTTAGAAGATCCTGATTTGTTGGACGAAGTCCAAGACGTGCCTATTTATCAAGCCAATTATATAGAACCGACATTGCGCGGCCTTAGAATGTTGCTTGGAGGAGAAGATACTTCACTCAAAGCCATTACAGCCAAAGCAAAAACTATTGGTGCACAGTCAAAAAGCACGGATACAGTCACCTCTAACAAGCAATCTTTATTCGGTAAGTTTTATAAATATATACTAGACCGATGGATTCAAGTTCCCGACCGCTTTAGATTCTGGGAAAGAAGTGCCGTGAGGATGGGACGAAAAATAATTAAAGAACATGATATATCTATCATATATACCACTTGCCTGCCTTTTACCTCAAATAGAATCGGTATGCGACTTAAACATCTAACCGGAGTAAAATGGGTTGCTGATTTCAGGGATCCTACCACATACGCTAAGCGAATGTATTCTGATTATTTTCCTGTTTTTGCCAAGCAAAAGAAAATTGAACAAGATACTTTTAAATACGCTGATGCTATTACTGGTCTGTCGGGAGCATACCTGAATATATTTAATGATTTATATGAGGGACGATACTCAAATAAATCATATTTTATTCCAACTGGAGTAGATGATGATTATTTGCCTTCTTTTCAAAATAGAGAAAAAGAGAATTATATAATATTCGTGGGTGAATACCTCCATGAATATAAAGATAATTTCTTGAAAATATTTGCCGAAGCTGTCAATTCTAAGGAATTAAAAGGCAAGGGTTGCACCTTAAAATTGTGGGTAATAAGAATATCAATCAAAAACAAACGGAAGAATTTGTCAATGATTTGGGAATCTGTAACAACGTGGAATATATCAATCATGTACCGCAGCGTAAATTGTATGAATTGATAGTTAATGCAAAAGCAGCAGTACTTATTCCCGGACACACGGCTTTATGGTGGACTAATTTCGCAAAAATGGTCGATTATATCGCATTACAAGTGCCTGTATTAGCAATGGTGCCCATGACTAGCGAAGCACGAACCGAATTGATAAAAGCAGGCATAGGTATTTTTATAGATACTCCTCAGCAAGGTGTTACTGTCATCAAACAAGTATTTAGCGAAAAATTTCCAATGACGGCAAACAAAGAATATTGCCGCCGTTACTTGGCATCGCAACAAACAAAATCTTTCATTGATATTTTCCAAAAAATACAATAGAGATGCATATAGCGTTTTTAACTACAGAATATCCGATATTGGGTATGAAATGTGGCGGAATCGGAATTTTTATCAAACATTTGTCTCATCTTATCGTTAAGAGTGAGACTGGTGTGAAGGTATCAGTTGTGTATTGGGGCAATAAGTTTACAGAAACTGTGTGGGACGATGGTATATCTGTGATACCTATAAACCAGCCTCATAAGTCTCCATTTTCTTCTTTTATCAATAGAAGGTATCTAAATAAAAAGTTAAATCTATTAGTGGCAAAGATTGGCATCGACCTCGTTGAATCTATCGACTGGGAGGGACCTTTGGCTTTTTGTAGTTTATCTGTACCAGTAGTTACAAGATTACATGGTTCAAATGTGTATTTCGATCATTTGTCTGGAAACAAAACTCCATGGAACGTACGGCTTATGGAATATAATGCTTTGCGTAATTCTGATGCTATATAGGAGTTAGCCGACAGGCTCTCGACCTGACGGATAAATTATTCAGTCTGTCTTCGAATAAGAGAAAATGTGTAATATATAATCCTGTGGATATAAACATGCCCCCTCTTTCATCTAGTGACATGAACAAAAATACAATAACGATACTTTATTGGGGGACAATTGTTGAGAAAAAGGGGGTACTTGATTTGCCTCTTATTTTCAACAGGATATGCGAGCAAAACGACAATGTCAAACTCATTCTCATCGGACAGGATGCAGTAGTGAATGGTTCTTCGACATGGGAAAAATGCAAATCTCTCTTTTCAAAGCAATCGATCGGTTGTGTATCGTATTTAGGTCGCTTACCTTATGACAAGACTATGTCATACGCTAACAGTGCCGATATTTGCATATTTCCAAGCCATGCAGAAACTTTCGGTTTGGTCTTACTGGAGGCAATGTTACTGCGGAAGGCAATTGTTTGTTCCGATATCGATTGTTTTCAAGAGATTATAGGAGACAGTAACTGTGTTTGCAAATGCAGGGTGAAACGTATCGATGAATTTGCAGAGGCTTTGCAACGGCTAATCTCGAATCCCATTTATAGGTGTGAACAAGCCGACAGGGCTTATCTAAATGCAACTGCTAGATTCAACACCAACGAGATAGTGGCACAAAACATCGAATTTTACAATCGAGTTATAAGAGATAGCTCCAAACATCATGTAGAAGAATCCTAACTCAACTGCTTTATTAGAAAATTTAAACGGACTTTTTATTTATAAAATCACATATTCATACGAAGGGGAGTTAAGGCTTTTTTTGTATTGCCATCTTGAAGAAAGTCAAACATTTCAGTACAACTACGTAAAATATAGAAATGCTTCATTATAGTGAAATTTCTGATAGAGTATAATCCTAAACGAAGTGATTAATTTCTTAACTCTTGATTCATATTATTCATAAACGCCTTATGCAAAAAGGGATAAGCATTATTTTTGCCCACACTTAATCGGGCTGATTATCTGGCAAGTACAGTTGATTGCTTAATAGAGCAAGATTTTGGGGAGCCGTATGAAATAATTATTGTAGACCAATCGGCAGCCATTGACAGTACTATGTATAGTCGTGCAAAAGATAGTGATACATTGATTAAGTACTATCATGTGACTGAATTTAGAGGGCTACCTGAAGCTCGTAATTTCGGTGTGCAACACACACAATACGCCTACATCCTATTTCTAGATGATGATATCGAGTGTGACTGCAACCTGCTCAAAGAGCATTACAAGTTCTTGTCACAACCTGATATCGCAGTAGTGGCAGGGGGAATTACAGAAAAATATAAGAATAATCCCAAATCGAAAAATGTAGGCAAGTTCCATTTCTATACGGCAACTCCAGAACGGGGATTCCACATTAATCATAAAGAATATGTAGATCATGGCGGAGGTGGAAATTATAGCATAAAAAAGACATATTTTTAGAAGTTGGTGGTGTTGATGAATATTTGAATTATGGAGCTGCTCTATATGAAGAAACCGAAATATGTTTACGAGTAAAGGAACTTGGATACAAAGTTTTTTTAATTATGATGCTCATGTATGGCACTTGGCTGCTGATACAGGCGGTTGCAGGTTCTGGATATCAATCGCTATATTGCTTCATTAGTACATAACCGGGCTTTATTGATTAGCCGTCATCTCAAATGGTATCATAGGCCGACTGCTTACATCTATTTGTTGCGTCTTGTTGCATCATACGCTTTTACTTACCGCAATCCCGGACTGTTTAGACTTTTGCAAAAACTTATAAAGAAGGTTATAAAAAAGGAAAACTAACTCCTAAATATACTCATTATGCAAACATCTAACAAACACATTTTTATTGTAACCTATGATTATCCACCAAGTAATGGTGGTATTGCAAGGCTTTGTTTTGAACTGAAAAAATATTTAGAGAAAAAAGGACTGAATGTTACAGTCATTTGTCCCCAAAGTACTTCTACCGATGCAGAGGAGGATAATAATGTGGTGAGATTGCATGGAAGAAGAGGAATATTGGAGTTGCGTACATTGAAGTATTTACGCAAAAAAACTGTTCCCGGTGATATTGTAATTACCGGGAATTATCATCCAGAGGGAATGCTGTCTCTATTGTCAAACAGAGAAACCTATATATTGGCACATGGAGCCGAATATCTTGCCGGAAAGAGTTTTTTCCGACGCTGTATTTGGCCTACTTATCGACGTTTTATACTAAGAAACGCCTCTTGCGTGATTGCTAACAGTCATTATACAGAGACATTAGTAAAACATTGTTCTCCAAATGCTAAAACAATCGCTATTCCGTTAGCGGTTGATGCAATTCATTTTCGCCCTACTTGTGAAAAATATAAGGATGGCTTGCTACACCTCTGTTCTATTTCTCGATTGGAAAAATTTAAAGGACATGATTTTATTATCCGGACGATAGCTTCTTTACCGGCAAAGTATAAGCAACAAGTGCGATTGCATCTCGGAGGTAAAGGAAAATATAAGAGTGCACTTGAGCGGATGGTTACCGATTTAGGATTGTCAGATATTGTATCATTTGAAGGTTTCATTGATGATAATAAACTTTGCGATTTCTATTCAGCCTCGCATATATTCATTCTCTGTACACGTGAAGAAGCGGATAATAGGAATGTAGAAGGATACGGGCTTGTTTTTGCCGAAGCGCAAGCTTGTGGAACCGCCGTTATAGGTACTCGTACAGGTGGCATTCCCGATGCTGTCGAGGAGAATAATGGCGGTTGGTTGATACATCAGGACGCCCACGAAGAATTGGAGAATTTACTCATTAAGTTAATCGACGATAAATCTCTTGCTATAAATGAAGGTCGTAATGCACGTCGGCGCATAGAAGCTAAAATTACGTGGGAACATTATGTGGACCAAATTTGTGATGTCATTTTATGAGTATTAGTCTATATATAGCCTTATATTACAACTTGTTGCTGCTATTAGTTGTTTACATCGCTATTCAACCGGTCAGGGCAGAAACAGTAAGACAGCCTTATATCAACAACCAGATATTTAGCCTTGCTTTACTCTTGATTGTATATGTTCATGTAACTTTCCGACCGACCGATTATCACTACTTTGGAGATACTTCAGCTTATGCCATGGCTTTCCAAAAGAAAGCTTCTATGGTACGGTTGCTATAAGAGATAGAGATATTGGTTTTGAGTATCTTACCTATTGGCTTTCACAACTCGTCAATTTAAAAGGGTATTGGTTTGTTCTTTGCTCATTATATATATTGCCTGTTTTCTTTGCTTTAAAGAAACGATTCAAACAACAATATGCTGTAGCACTAGTGTTGTTCGTTTGTTCTTTGAGTTTTTGGGGATACGGAGTAAATGGACTGCGTAACGGAATAGCTACATCGTTAGTTATCTTCTCTTTTCTTGTTCCAAACAACGATATTAAACGAATTCCTGTTTGGATTATAGCATGTCTTTTCCATCAATCCGTCATGTTGCCAATTGGCTGTTTCTTGCTGACCCGACTTTCAAATAATCCCAAACACTACTTATACTTATGGGGAACGTTTTTCCTGCTTATGCTTGTTGCACGTGATTCTTTCTCCACTTTGTTGACAAACATTCCTTGGTTTGAACAGGATAAAAGGATGTCTGAATATTTGAATATGTCTTATAAAGGCATGGAGCAAATGTTCTCTAATATTGGATTTCGCTGGGACTTCATTATTTATAGTTTGATACCCATTATCGCAGGAGTGAAATATATCTATACATATTGCTACGAAGACAAATTGTTTATCCGTTTATTTAATACTTATATAGCAAGTAATGCGTTCTGGCTATTGACCATTCATGTACCGTATAATAACAGATTTGCTTATCTATCTTGGTTTCTTTATCCTATAGTATTGATATATCCCTTGCTAAAAGATAACTTAATAAATAACCAGGGAGAACGAATAAAATGGATTATTCTATGTTATTATATGTTCACTTATGTAATGTGGATAAAATAAAATACAAAACAATAGAAAAAGATTTTTATGAAAGATTTAGTTACTGTATTTACACCGGTATATAATAGGAAGAATTTAATTGGAAATCTATATCAGAGTTTGTTGTCTCAAACCTATAAAAATTTTGAATGGATTATTGTTGACGATGGGAGCACTGATGATATTGATGAAATTATAAAATCTTATCAAAATGAAGATCGTATATTAATTCGTTTCATCAAACAAGAGAATGGTGGAAAACATAGAGCAATCAACAATGGCGTATTACATGCAAAAGGAGAATTATTTTATATTGTAGATAGTGATGACTATTTAACAAAAGACTCTATAGAACGAATAGTTTTCATTATCAATATATAAAGAATAATGATAAATTTGCTGGAGTTTGTGGTATGAAATGCTTTCCAGATGGTTCTCGTATAGGGAAAGAGGTTACATGGAAAATTTTAAAAGATTCTTGGATTAACTATTGGATTATAAAAAATATAAAAGGGGATGTTGCGTTTGTTTTTAAAACATCAGTCCTGAGAAATTATTTATTTGACGATATACCCGGAGAAAAATTTTGTGCAGAAAGTTTGGTTCTTAAACCGTATTGGAAAAAAATTACCTTATGTTATTTTTTAATAAAAAAATATACATCGCAGAGTATTTATCAGACGGTTTATCTGTTTCATCAATCAAAAACAGAATGAATTCACCTAATTATGCCATGAGAATTTATTCAGAAATGGCATCACTAAGATATTCCATAATTTAAAAAAAATAAAGCCTGACGCTGGATTACAGCGTCAAACTTTATTTGAAAAAATTATTTTTTTGTTGGTTTTATCACAATTCCTTGGTTCAGATCTTGTACCGAATCACGCACAACCAGTCGTGGTTCATAACAAATCGACTCAACTTTGTGATGCTTAATTTGTTG